>Ga0316207_10000736_pt1 | contig 46926 bp, 43 predicted proteins | sample 6weekpyrite_MG_FD_204943 | JGI IMG/M metagenome (GOLD analysis project Ga0316207, IMG submission 204943) | Microbial mat bacterial communities from mineral coupon in-situ incubated in ocean water Damariscotta River, Maine, United States -... | ecosystem: Environmental > Aquatic > Marine >... | reverse complement strand
CCGGGCGAGTTATAGTTTACCGCTTCAAGCACTTCACCATTGGCCGCTTCTAAGCAAACTTTACGCACAGCTTCATCATCCATGCCTAAAATGGCTGCCATTGCTCCTGTTCCCGCCGGAACGGCTTTCATCATAAATTGACCTCGTTGTGAAACAAGTTTAACTGCATCAACAAAATCCAGGCTACCGGCACAAACTAATGCGGTGTATTCTCCTAAACTATGGCCGGCCATCATCGCGGGCATCGCCCCCCCTTTAGCTTGCCATATACGCCAGGTTGCAACCCCGGCAGTCAACATAGCAGGTTGCGTCACATCGGTACTGTTTAATTTTTCAGCTGGGCCATCCTGAATCAATGACCACAAATCATAACCTAAAGCATCCGAGGCTTGCTCAAATGTGGTAGCGACTTCTGAAAAGTTTTCAGATAAGTCCTTTAACATACCCACAGATTGAGAGCCCTGACCGGGAAAGATAAAAGCGAGAGACATTTTTGAATCCTTTATTTTTTTATTTTGTTTAAAGCTGTCTTTGCGAGGAAACAGTGAAAACGTCAGTTTTTACTGTTGACGCGGCAATCTCATTGATAAATCACTAAACTTGAGATTGCTTCAGTCTCTTTGTTCCATCGCAATGACATTTAATATTTAATTAATGCAGAGCCCCAGGTAAAACCACCACCAAAGGCTTCAAGCAATATTGTTTCACCCCGTTTAATGCGTCCATCACGTACTGCTTCATTTAACGCAAGTGGTACAGAAGCCGCCGAGGTATTGCCATGTTCATGTACCGTCACTACAACGTGATCCATCGACATACTTAACTTTTTTGCTGTTGCATTAATGATCCTGATATTGGCCTGATGTGGCACTAACCAGTCAATATCCGTTTTGTCCATGTTATTTGCCGCAAGCGTTTCATCAACAATACGGCCTAATGTATTAACCGCCATTTTAAACACTTCATTGCCTTTCATTTGCATATAGGCTTCACCAGACTGGAACAAAGCAGGGTTTTCAGAAACACCGGCCGGAACCGTTAACAACTCTTTGTATTTTCCATCTGCATGCAAGTGCGTTGATAAGATACCCGGTTGTTCACTTGCCTGAAGCACAACAGCGCCCGCGCCATCACCAAATAACACACAAGTGCTGCGATCATTCCAATCTACAGTACGAGACATGGTCTCGGCACCAATGACCAGTGCCGTTTTATGTGTACCGGATTTAATAAACTTATCCGCAACACCTAAGGCATAAACAAAGCCGGTACAAACAGCTTGCACATCAAATGCGGCGCAGCCATGAATATCTAAACGATCCTGCAATAAACAAGCTGTACTTGGAAAGATGCGATCCGGTGTGGTGGTTGCAACAATAATTAAGTCAATATCATCTTTTGAAATGTCGGCTGCCTGCATTGCACCTATGGCCGCTTTTTCGGCTAAATCACAGGTGGTTTCGCCATCAACAACAAGGTGACGTTTTTTAATACCTGTGCGTGAAGTGATCCACTCATCTGTGGTATCTACCATTTTCTCAAGGTCAGCATTGGTCACTACTTTTTCGGGTAAATAACCGCCTGTACCTATTATTTTTGAGTTAATCAAATTTTATGGCCTCGCCGCTAATTGGCTTTCTAATTTTTCACTGATTAATGATGGAACATCTTTTTCTACTTCTAGCATTGCGACATGAATGGCATTATAAAATGAATATGCATCTGCGCCACCATGACTCTTAACCACTATACCTTGCAAACCCAAAAAGCTTGCACCGTTATACTCACGCGGATCAACCCGACGTTTGAATTTTTTTAAAACCGGTAATGATATTAGAGCCGCTAACTTTGTAAGAATATTTGACTTATAACCTTCCTTAAGGAAACCTGTTAGCATTTTTGCAGCACCTTCGGTGGTTTTTAACATGACGTTACCAATAAAGCCATCACAAACAACCACGTCAACCGTGCCTAAGAAAATGCCGTCGCCCTCAACATAACCCACGTAGTTAAGATTGCTATCGGTTAATAAACGAGAGGCTTCTTTAACGATTTCGTTACCTTTAATTTCTTCCTCGCCAATATTTAACAAGCCAACTGTTGGTGATTCAAGATCAAAAATAGCTTCGGCTAAAGCATCGCCCATAAATGCAAACTCAAGTAACGAGGAAGCAGAAGAGTCAACATTTGCCCCCAAATCCAGGACATGTGTAAAACCCGTGGGGTTATTTGCGTTCGGTAGGGTGCTGCATATTGCGGGTCGGTCAATACCCGGTAACATTTTTAAAACAAAACGGGCGGTCGCCATTAAAGCACCGGTATTTCCTGCACTCACAGATGCTTGTGCCTTACCTTCTTTAACCAGATTGATTGCGACACGCATGGAAGAATCTTTTTTGCCACGCAACGCTAAAGACGGTGCTTCAGAAGAACCCACTACCTGACTTGCATGTTGAATGGTGAGACGGGAAGAAAAGTTGTTTGCTTTATTAGCCAGCTCTTTTTTAATCGCAGTTTCATCGCCAACGAGAATTAAAGATAAATGCTTATACTTTGCTAAAGCATCAAGTGCAGCCGGTACCACAATGGAAACGCCGAAGTCGCCGCCCATACAGTCGAGTGATATCGTTACTTGAGATTTACTCATAAATTATTATATCCATTTAAAAGCAAATACGGGACATGGTTAATCACCATGTCCCGTAATTTATTATTGCTTTGCCGCGATAACAGACAAAGTTAAATCTAAGTGGAAACTATTCGCCTTTAGTTTGAATAACTTTTTTGCCACGGTAAAAGCCATCAGCTGTTACATGGTGACGTAAATGTGTTTCACCTGACGTCGAATCAATAGACGTTGTGCTGCCTGTTAAAGCATCATGTGAGCGACGCATGCCGCGACGTGAAGGAGTTACTTTGTTCTTTTGTACAGCCATGATAGAGCCTCGTATTACTTATCAGTCTTTAAACTTGCAAGAATATCAAACGGATTTTCTCGCTCAACATTCTCAGTATCTGGTTCAATTTCCTGGCCAGCCCAGCCTTCCGCAACAATCTCTGAATGACAATTCTCATCCAAATGTTTTGGTATAGGCGGTACTGCCAGCAGGATTTCATCCTCAATAATATCCGACAACATCATTGTCGTATTATCTATCAGTGTTGCCTCATACCCTTCGGGTAATCGTTCCATTTCAGCTTCAGATCGTACAAAAGCAAGCTGGAAATCAATCGCAATAGGAAGTTCCATTTCTCCCATACAGCGCTGGCAAATAAGCCTGGCATCTGTTTTAATTTCACCGGCCAATATCACGACCTGATTCATATCAACAGAAAACTCAACATCAATAAAAACGTCACCCTCAGCATAAGAAAGCGCATTCGTTAAGCGCTTCATTTGCTTTAGGGGAATTGTGCCCCGAAGATGCTCTCCTCTCGCCGCAAGACGGATTGGATCAACTTCCAGGGGTAGTCTTTGCTGCTGCCCTGACATAGGCCGCGGATTGTATCTAGGTGATGGCTCCATGTCAAAAAAAGTGTCAAAAAACTGTTAAAAATAGATAAAAAAAGCCTTAATAATCCGTCTGTTCCGTGAATTTCGTCTAAATTTTAACCCATATACAATTTATTCAAATTTTGGCAGAAAATGCGTATTTTCACCCACACACTAAGGGAATTGTTTATAATCCCTTTTTCCACAAAATATGACAGACTATGAAACTGATCCTTGCCTCAACCTCACCCTTTCGCAAAGCCATTTTAGATAAATTAGGTATTGAATTTGAAACTGCCTCGCCTGAAACAGATGAGACCCCGGTGGAAAATGAATCGCCACAAGCGCTGGTTGAACGCTTATCCATTGCCAAAGCCAAAGCGATTGCCGATACAGAGGATGATGCCCTGGTAATTGGCTCAGATCAGGTTTCAGTAATAGAGGGTGAAATTATCGGCAAACCCCATAACCATGAAAAGGCCATTAAACAATTACAAAAAGCGTCCTCTAAAACGGTGACATTTTACACGGGACTTTGTTTGTATAATGCCGCGACGGGCCAATATCAGTCCGACGTTGTGCCTTTTAACGTGGTTTTTCGTGAGCTTGACGATCAGCTGATAGAAGCTTATCTCAAAAAAGAAACTCCCTATAATTGTGCAGGTAGTTTTAAATCAGAGGCACTGGGCATTATTTTATTTGAAAAATTACAAGGTGACGATCCTAATACCTTAATGGGTTTACCTTTAATACGCTTGGTAAAAATGCTTGAAAAAGAGCATTTTCCTATTATTTGATCGTGGCGTATAAAATATAGGCCACTCACCTTATTGCACGCACGTTAACAAATTCATAAATAACAAGGTTAAAACTTACTGTAAATTAACATGACCTTCAAAAATACTGGCCATGGCAACCCCCAGACGTTCAGCAAAGCGGTCAACAAAATTAGGACGCAGTGTGTAATTAATAATATCTTCTGCTTCAATAATTTCTCTGGCAACAAAACTACTGCTGCCCAAACCATCAGTTAATCCAAGCGCAACACTTTCTTCACCTGTCCAGACCAGGCCAGTAAATAATTTTTCATCGTCCACCAGGCGCTTGCCACGACCTTCTTTAACAGTACCAATAAACTGTTTATGAATGGTACCAAGTAAGGTTTCAATATGTTTTTTATCTGCTTCCTTAACATCAGAAAAAGGGTCTAAAAAGCCTTTACTTGTTCCTGCAGTATATAAGCGTCGTTCAACACCGACTTTTTTCATTGCTTCGGTAAAACCAAAGCCATTCATTAACACACCAATAGATCCGACAATACTGGCTTTATCCGCATAAATTTCATCAGCAGCAACTGCAATATAATAGCCACCTGAAGCACACATATCAGAAACAACGGCATAGAGTTTTTTGTTTTTATACTTTAAACGTAAACGTTTAATTTCATCATATACATAACCCGCTTGCACAGGACTTCCGCCGGGGCTATTAATACGCATAATAACGGCTTTTGCTTTCGGCTCTTCAAATGCGGCACGTAAACCCTGAATAATATTATCTGCACTTGCTTCAGCACCGGCGGCAATAACCCCCTGAACATCAACCAATGCAGTATGTTCCTTGGCCTTGCCCAGGTTATTACTGCCATCCGATGACGAATAAAGCATAATAAAAAGCACTAAAAAATAAATAAAGAAAATAGCTTTAAAGAAAATATTCCAGCGTCGTGTCCGACGTTGCTCATTAACAGCAGCAAATGCCAGTTTACTAATAACATCAGATTGCCATTCTTCTTTATTTTGATTTTCCATTTTTTAATTTCCTAAATATATAACCCGGTTATTATCAGCGAATGCAACGCAAATTAATTCAGCAGCCACTGCTGTAAATCATTCATATTATCTAAACACGTTAAAGGTTTACATTCTAATAGGCGTTGTTTTTCATGTACACCATAACTTACCCCGATTGAATGCGCATTAGCATTATTCGCCATTTGTAAGTCATACTCGGTATCGCCAACCATAATGGCTTCGCTGGCTTCAACACCGTAATAATCAATAATATCTAATAACATGTGCGGGTTCGGTTTTGAATGAGATTCATCAGCACAACGTGTAATGGGGAAATACCTTGCCATATTGGTTTCTTTTAATACTTTATCCAGCCCGTTACGCCCTTTACCTGTGGCAATAGCGAGAAAGTAGTTTTGATCATTAAGTTCCTGAACCAATTCACGCGCACCGGAAAATAATTGACTACTTGCATGCTGCTCATCAAAAAAGTGTTGACGATATTGCGTGGTTAAATCAAGCAGCTCTTTTTCGCTCGCCCCGGGATATAAGGCATAAAAAGCCTCTTTTAAACCTAAGCCAATAATATTTTTTAATTCGCTATTTGTTTTTGTTTCTAAACCGAGATCAGAAATGGCTGTTTGCAGACTACTGACAATGTGCGCAACAGAATCCATTAGGGTTCCGTCCCAATCAAAGACAATCAGTTTTGCGTCATGGTTTTTTAATGTGGAAGTCATAATTCTAAGTTCAATTTATGCAAAACCTTCACTAAGGCTTCATCTAAGGGGGCCTCGACTGAAATAGGAATATCTTCACCCGTTTCTGGGTCCGGTAAATGGAATTTCAATGAAAAAGCATGCAAAAATAACCGCTTTAATCCTTTATTTTTTAATTGTCGATTAAATTCATCATCACCATACTTATCATCCCCTGCAATAGGAAATCCCAGATGCTGAGCATGCACACGAATTTGGTGAGTTCGCCCCGTGTCGAGCTTGACGCTCATTAAGCTTGCGACATCACCAACGCAATACGGGATGAACTGAGTACGCGCTTCTTTGCCCTTTTTATCGACGAAAACGAGGCGCTCACCCGACTGTACAACATTTTTTAACAAAGGCGCATCCACCCAACGGCTACGCCCCTGCCACTTTCCTTTAAGTAAGGTCATATAACGCTTATCCATCGAACCTTCACGCAATTGCTCATGCAGACGCCGTAATGCACTGCGCTTTTTGGCAATAATAAGGCATCCGGAAGTATCTCTGTCCAAACGATGAACCAACTCAAGACTTTTATCGTTTGGGCGCAATTCACGGATTACCTCAATTAAACCAAAACTCAGGCCGCTGCCCCCATGTACCGCAAGTCCGGAAGGTTTATTCAATATCAAAATACGCTTATCTTCAAATAAAATACGTGATTCAAGCTGTTTTAACAGGCTATCAGGCACTTTTCCCGGCACTTTTTTCTCAGCCTGACGCACAGGTGGAATCCGCACCCTATCCCCTTGTTTGAGGCGATATTCAGGTTTAATGCGGCCTTTATTAACCCTCACTTCGCCCTTGCGTATAATTCGATATACCAGGCTCTTTGGGACACCATGAAGTTGGCACATTAGGTAATTATCGATGCGTTGTTCAGCATGATCGGCGCTTATCTCGACAAATCGGACTTTTGGGTTAATTACGGCAGATTGTGCGGGTTCTTTCGTTGGCATGTGCGCATTGTAACAGTATTCGCTCCTTGTGAAACAAGCATTGATGCTTAGCCTCAACACTGGTATATTGCTCACAAGTGTTTGGAATTACAGATAAAATTTTTCCGGTTTGCACCTCATATCCCTATTTTCTACGGCCATGAAAACAGCAAATTTATAAACACTACGAAAAGTTTAGCAACATTCGATTAATCGGATGCTGATAGAAGCAAGAGCTCCGCAAGCCAGAGAATAAAGCTTGCTGGAGTATATATAAAAAATTAACAGCGCTCCCACGGCCAGAATCGAAACAGGCCGGTAGAGACTGATTGTAAATTAAAATCGGGCGATTCCCTTCAGGGATATTTTTAAGTTGAGTTTTTTTTCAACAGCGGATTTTAATTTAGCAACAGTCGAACTGATAGTCTGCCAAATCCCCCGGTGGTTGAGCGCCAGGTAAAGGTTTAAAAATGAAGAGAATGCTATTTAATGCAACTCAATCTGAAGAGTTGCGTGTGGCGTTGGTTGATGGCCAACGTTTATATGACCTAGATATAGAAACCGCTATTCGCGAAACTAAAAAATCTAATATCTATAAAGCTAAAATCACCCGTGTTGAACCCAGTTTAGAAGCCGCTTTCGTAGACTACGGTGCTGAACGTCATGGTTTCTTGCCACTTAAAGAAATTTCACGTATCTACTTCAAAGAAGGCGCGGATACTTCAGGTCGCATCAATATAAAAGAGGTTGTACGTGAAGGACAGGAAATTGTTATTCAGGTTGCAAAAGAAGAGCGCGGTAACAAAGGCGCTGCACTTACAACCTTTATCAGTTTGGCTGGTCGTTACTCAGTATTAATGCCAAATAATCCTCGTGCCGGTGGCGTTTCACGTCGTATAGAAGGTGAAGCACGCAGTGAAGCACGTGATGCTTTATCAGCTCTGGATATTCCTGCCGATATGGGCTTAATTATCCGTACTGCAGGCATAGGAAAAAGTGTTGAAGAACTACAATGGGATTTAGACTACCTGATGAATCTATGGGGTTCGATTGATAACGCCTCAAAAGAACGCCCCGCTCCCTTTTTGATTTATCAGGAAAGCAGTTTAATTACCCGCACCATCCGTGATTATTTCCGTAATGATATTAATGAAGTCATTATTGATGAGCCCACTATCTATAAACAAGCACGTCAGTTTATGGAACAAGTGATGCCGAACAATCTTCACAAAATTAAACTTTATGAAGATGCTGTTCCGCTATTCACTCGTTATCAGATTGAAACGCAAATTGAATCAGCGTTCCAGCGTGAAGTACGTTTACCCTCTGGTGGTTCTCTGGTAATTGATCATACCGAAGCTATGATTTCAATTGATATCAACTCTGCCCGGGCAACTAAGGGTGGAGATATTGAAGAAACTGCACTCAATACAAATCTTGAAGCGGCTGATGAAATTGCACGTCAGTTACGACTACGCGACCTGGGTGGCCTGGTTGTTATCGATTTCATTGATATGAGCCCGGCTAAAAATCAACGTGAAGTTGAAAACAGAATGCGCGATGCCTTAAAACTTGATCGTGCTCGTGTCCAGGTAGGCCGTATTTCCCGTTTTGGTTTACTGGAAATGTCACGCCAGCGTTTACGTTCATCTTTGGGTGAGTCCAGTCAATTAGTTTGTCCACGTTGTAGTGGTCAGGGCACCATTCGCGGCATCGAGTCCAGCGCCCTTTCTATTCTTCGTATTGTTGAAGAAGAGTCCATGAAAGAAAAAACCGCACGCATTGTTGCACAGGTGCCTGTCGATGTTGCTGCATTCTTATTAAATGAAAAGCGTGAAATTTTATTTGAAATTGAAAAGCGTCAAGACATTAAAGTTTTACTCATCCCAAATTCTGATATGCAAACACCACATTACACCGTAAACCGTGTACGTGATGATGAAACATCAGAAGACGCATCAGAAAGTAGCTACAACTTAATTGATACAACTCCGGATAAAACCCTGGAAAACCTGGTAACACCCGACACGCGTAAAGTAACAAAGGAAGAACCCGTTGTTAAATCTGTTGCACCGGCAAACCCGAGACCAACAGCGACTCCAAATGTAGAAAACAAACCTAACATTTTAACTCGCCTGCTCAGTTCATTGTTCGGTAAAAGCGAAGAAGAAAAGAAAACAAAACCAGTCAATAAAGGTCAACGTCGTCGTAATCAAAACCGCAATCAAAATCGTCGCAATACTCAACAAAATCGTCGCCCGTCAAACAACCAACAACGTAAACAGGCTGACAATAAGAAAAAACCGACGCAAAAATCGGACTCAACTACTGAGCAAAATGATGTAAAGAGTAATAAACCGGCAGATGATACTCAAAACCAACAATCTCAATCGCAAAATCGCCGTGGTAAACGTGGTGGGCGTCGTCGTGGTGCCCGCAACCAAAATGAGAATACTGCTAGCCAGAATGCATCAGCACAGTCATCAGAAAAACCAGTGAATAATAATGCCGAAGCAAAAAAAGTAGAAAATAAACCCAAGCCTGCTTCTAAACCGAAACCGGAAGTACAGCCTGATTCTACTAAACCGAAGTCTGCCGCCGTAAAAGCAGATGCACCCGTATTCCATGAGACACCGAAGCCTCAGGTTACTAAACCTGAACAAAGTAAACCAACTGCTTCTAACGTGACTCAGGTTGTTACTGACAACAAACAACAGGTTAGCGAAGCAAAACCTGTAATTCAGAAAAAGGCAGAAACTAAAGTTGCAGAAATAAAGCAGGAATCAACACCGCCACCCCAGGCAAATAAAGCGGAATTACAACAGGTGTTTACTAAATCAGATGATTAATTTATTTTATAAATTTTGAAACAAAAAAAGGCGATATTAATATCGCCTTTTTTTTGCTTTATAAAAATAGTTATTTAAGGCGTGTTTTTATTTCTTCCAATAAGCCATAACTCGCGGATTCAACTAAATCAAAAACATGTTCAAAACCCTGATCTCCGCCATAGTATGGATCAGGTACTTCAGTTTCTGAATAATCCTTGCTGAACTCTAAAAATAATTTCAATGTTGCATCATCATTACTCGGAGCAAGTTGTTGCAATAATTGATAGTTGTCATTATCCATTGCTAAAATATAATCAAATTCAGCAAAATCCTGACTTACCGCCTTACGTCCACGTAAATCACTGAGATCAATTCCACGCTTTCGTGCTGTCTCTTGAGATCTTAAGTCAGGTTGCTCACCTATATGGTAGGCATGTGTGCCGGCAGAATCAGTAAAGATACGCCCATCTAAACCTTCTTTTTTAACAATGTGCCTGAAGACGCCTTCTGCTGTCGGAGAACGGCAAATATTGCCCATACATACAAAAAGGACCTTAACTGGTTTATTTGACATATGAATTAATCGATTTTTTCGTCAGATGAAACTTGCCGCGCTTCGTCTACCAACATAACAGGAATGTCTTCACGAATAGGAAAGGCCAATTTATCGGCCTTACACACAAGTTCATTATTATTTTTTATATAAACTAACGATCCTTTGCAAACAGGACACGCAAGAATATCAAGAAGTTTTTTGTCCATTGATTCTCTCAAGCATTACCAGTAATTGTTCTGTAAATTGGTTATCCAGTATAGCCTTAATTGGCTGGTACCACACATTATGTAAATAAAAACGCTGACACTTTACCGCATCTTTTTCGGTGATAATGATGGGTTGTATTTCACCAAAATCCAGATCTTCTTTAATAAAAGCGTAATGATCAGGAAAAGCATGTTCAATAATATCAAGATCACTTCTTTTTAATTGATCAAAAAAGCGCTGTGGATTACCTATACCTGCAATAGCATGAACAGTCTGGTTTTTTAATGACGATAAATCAAGTGTTACCGCAGGATCATCTGCTCTGCGAAGCTGTTGTGTTCTGTATGTCATTGCATACTCATTCGCGCGGGCAACACCATTTGTTATTCTGAAATTAACTTTACTTAACCGGCTAATCGGCTCACGCAAAGGACCCGCCGGTAGACAGTTTTCATTGCCATAACGCCTTACACCATCTATTACAGCAATTTCTATATCGCGACCAAGCGCATAATGCTGTAAGCCATCGTCACTGATAATGACATCACAATCTGTGTACTTTAACAACGCTTGAGCTGAAGCAACGCGATCTGGTCCAACCGCCATAGGACAAAGCGTGCGCCTTGCAATCAGTATTGCTTCGTCCCCAACCATCGTTGGATCACCATCCCAGCGTACCTGTTGAGGCCATGTACGCGCCTTACCTCCATAACCCCGACTAATAATAGCAGGTTGATAACCCTGTTTTTTTAATAAATTTGCAAGCTCAATAACTAACGGCGTTTTACCTGTACCACCCACAGTAATATTACCAACAACAATAACGGGAACATCAAGCTTAGTTGTACGTAATAATCGTAATCGATATAAAACACGTCTAAACTGAACCAAAATGCAAAATAACCAGGACAATGGTAACAATGCCGTTGTTAAGCCGCTTTTGCTATACCATGAATTTTCAATTTTTTTTCGTAACATAAATTAATTTCAATAATATCTGTTTTAGTTATTATTTTTAAATTGCATATTATACAGATCTGCATAATAACCTTTTTTATCGAGCAGCTCTTTATGTTTTCCAACTTCTACAATTTCACCCTTATCTAAAACAACAATTTTATCCGCGCCTTCAATAGTCGATAAACGGTGGGCAATCACTAGTGTTGTTCTTGATTTCATCAGCTCATCAACTGCAGCTTGTATGTAACGTTCTGACTCTGAATCTAATGATGAGGTTGCCTCATCTAAAATTAATATAGGTGCATCTTTGAATATGGCTCTGGCAATTGCAATACGTTGACGTTGACCACCAGAAAGTAAGACGCCATCTTCACCAACAACAGTATTCATTCCATCTCTTAATTTTTCAATGAAATCCAGTGCATATGCCGCTTTTGCCGCACTCTTTACTTTCTCTTTACTTAAGTTGTCTAAATCACTATAAGCAATATTGTGTGCAACAGTGTCGTTAAACAATGTAATATTTTGATTTACCAAAGCAATGTGGCTACGTAAGTTCTTCAACGTCAAATCTTCAATATCATGTCCATCAATTTTTATTGAACCACTTACTTTGTCATAAAAACGTGGTAGCAAGCTAACTAAACTTGATTTACCTGCACCCGAGCGTCCAACAAAGGCTACTGACTGCCCTGCTTCAATCACCAGGTTAATTTTATTTAAAACCTTCTTATCCTCGTTTTTATAAGCAAAACTGACATTACTGAACTCAACGCGTCCTTTAATATTGTGAATTTCTTTTTCACCATTATCTATCTCTGTTTCTATATCCACAAAGTCAAAAACACTTTCTGCAGCTGCTATACCTTTTTGCAAAGTTAAATTTATTGTAGCTAAACGTTTTGCATGTTGTAGCAACATAATCATTGCAGTCAAATATGAAGCAAATTTACCTCCGGTCATATCTGAAATGTATTCAGGATTAGTGGCAATATAGACAATAAGAGCAAACGCCACCGCAACAATTAGCTGTATAGTCGGGTTACTGATTGCATTCGTTGCCACCATTTTTAAATGCTGGCGACGATTATAATGATTAATTTCAGCAAAGCGTTTTTTTTCAAACACCTGGCCACCAAATATTTTTATTTCCTGATTGGCTTTAATCGCTTCTTCCGTAATATCGGTCACACCGCCCATGGAGTTTTGTATTCGCGAACCAAGCATACGGAAACGCTTGCTAATAAGGTATACAATTATTGCGACAAAAGGAAAGGTAACAAACAGAATAAGCGAAAGGAACTGACTGATGTATAACATCCAAACAAATAAAGCGATAACCGTTATACCATCTCTAAAAAAAACTACAACTACACTGGAGGTCGCGTCAGCTAATTGCTCAATATCATAGACCATCTTTGATAAAATCGAGCCTGATGAAACAAAATCAAAATAGCTGGTTGGTAAAACAGTAATTTTTGCAAAAACATCTTTACGTAAATCCCGAATAACATTTCGGGATATCAATGCCATACCGTACTCAGACAAAAAAGTAGCAATGATTCTTGCAGCAAAAATACCAATAATAAAAATGGGAATCCAAAATTTAATCAATGGATCTTCATCGCTAAAACCACCGTCGATTAAAGGTTCTAAAATTTTGGTAAAGGAAACGACTGTGCCCGCATAAAGAACCATACCAATAATGGCTAAAATGAATATTTTCCAATATGGGACCGCGAATGATAATAAACGACGATATACAATTGATGCGTCGTTATTTTTAGAAAGTTGTTCCATATTATTCTTTATTTTTTGCTTGTTTTGTTGCAAACGTCAAGTTCACTAAACCAAGCTGCCTGGCTGCATCCATTACTTTTATCACCGACTGATGCGGGGTCATTTTATCAGCACTAATAATTAATTTAGGTTCTTTATTATCACCACGAGTAACACTAATGGCTTTTTTTAATGTTTTTATATCAGTATTCTTAAGTCGTCTTTTATTGACAAAGTAACTGCCCTGACTATCAACACTCACCTCAATCACTGTTTTTTCTTTTTCTACCGCATCACCTGATGATTCCGGTAACTCAATAGTAATTTCAGACTCGCGTTGAAAAGTTGTCGATACCATGAAAAAAATTAATAACAGGAAAACAACATCGATTAAAGGAGTAATATTTAAATCAAGATCATTATCGCGTTTTGTTCGCAACATTAGTTTTGTTCCTGAACACGATCGCCATGCATAACATCAACAATCTTTAAGGCTTCTTCTTCCATTTTTAAAACCAGTTCATCAACACGGCCGCGGAAGAACCGATAGAAAATTAAACTTGGAATAGCCACAGACAAACCTGCGGCCGTGGTGATTAATGCTTCAGAAATACCACCGGCAAGAACAGTAGGATTACCTACCCCCTGGCTGGTAATGGCAGCAAAAACTTTAATCATCCCAATTACTGTGCCTAACAAACCCATTAATGGAGTGATTGAAGCAATCGTACCTAAGGTATTTAGAAAACGTTCCAAATCGTGAATGACTTGATGCCCGGCTTCCTCAATACTTTCCTTCATAATTTCCCGCGGCTGATGACGGTTTATTAAACCCGTTGCCAGCACTTTACCTAAAGGTGAATTACTGCCTAAGGCGACAATGTGTTCATCTGTTAGTGTGTTATTTTTATGCCATTGCCACACTTGTGCAACGAGATTGGATGGCGCAACTTTTTTAGCCTGAAGTGTAATAAAGCGCTCAATCACAATTGTTAGAGCAATCACCGAGCTCAATAAAATAGGCAGCATTAACCAGCCGCCCTGTTGAATCAATTCATACACGTTGTTGAATTCCTTATTCTTTTTTCAATAATTTAACCCGAAAAACAGGTGCCCACTTTAGCAGAAACTAAGGTGTGCTCAAAGTAAATCCTGCACCGTTTTAGTGATCACTATTCCAGTATTTACGGTGATTTTTTCGATACTCATAAGGGGGAAAACTGCTGTTTTTTTGACCAATTTTAATACTGATAGCTCCCGAAGAGTAGCTCAACAGGGATTTTATTGATTGAGTATGATATCGCGCCAACACACTCGAATGTGGCATGCGGTAGCGGTTTTTATAACCCACAGGTATTAAAACATATTCCGGATTTACGGCTTTAAGAAAAGCGCTTGATGATGATGTCTTGCTGCCATGATGAGGCGCAATGAGGTAAGTTGAATGAAGAGCATCAGAATAACGTTGCACTAGCTGCTTTTCAGCCTTTTTTTCAATATCGGCACTCAATAATACAGACTCTTTACCGGCACTGATACGCAAAACACATGAGGCATTGTTACGTTTCTTAAATGCATGTCCAGGCTCAGGATTCAAAATTTCGAAGAACACGCCCTCCCAACGCCAATTATCGCCGGCACGACAGGGATAGCTGCCTTTTTCACCGTAGCTGCTTAACACCTCGGATATGCTAATTTCCTTCTTTAATGAAGAGAAACCACCCCGGTGATCATTATCTTTGTGACTGAGAATCAGTTTATCGAGCCGGTTAATATTTTTATGTCTCAAAAAGGGAATGATAACAGCAGCGCCCGTGTCAAAACGTGCGCTAAATTTAGGGCCGGTATCAAAAACAAGCGCATGTTTTTGCGTTTGCACCACAACAGCCAGTCCCTGCCCGACATCTAACAAGGTGATTTCTGCTTCGTTATTTTCTGGAAGCGGTGAATTCGGCCAGACCAGCGGAATCAGTAAAAAGAAGCCCATATATTTAGCCGGCCAGCCTTTGGGCGATAAAAGCAGCACAATACCCAAGCTGGCCAAACACAGTGACACAATAGAAGGTTTAACGCTTTGCCATTGACTGACTGGTGTATCTGCTAAAAAAGATAAGCTCCACCATAATCCGGTAACAATATAATCTGCTAAAGAAAAAAGAAACTGGGGCAACTCAACAAAAAAACTGGCCAATGATGTTGCTAATAAAACCAGCGGCACAACTAAAAAGCTCACTACAGGAATGGCAAATAAATTGGTCAGAGGAGAAATAAAAGAGGCCTGTTGAAAAAGAAAGATTAATAATGGAATTAAAAATAAGCTAATTCGCCATTGTAAACGTCCCCAGATTTGCCAGTTATTATCGATATTAAGGCGAGCAAAAGCCGCAACTGCAATGATCGTAATCGCGGCAAAGGACAACCAAAACCCCGCTGACAAAACAGAAGCAGGATCAAACAATAAAACGATTAAAAGTGCAAAACTTAACACCTGTGAACTCTGCACTTTATGTAATTTAAAAATGGACAGCATAACAATACTGAGCATAATCAAAGCACGTTGAGCCGGTACCGCAAAACCTGATAAAGCAGCATAAAAAGCCGCAATCAACAGAGCAAGAAGCGCTGCTGCTCGTGGTGAAGCTAATATTAAAGCGGCAGATCCAAAATAGGGCCACAAACGCCTGACAATAAAAAAGACAAAACCCGCAAGTAATCCAATATGTAAACCTGAAATAGCGACAAGGTGACTGGTACCTGTTGCACGAAAAACCTGCCATTGTTGTTGTGTTATCCCTGCGCGTTCTCCCATAGCAAGCGCAATTAAGATACCCGCATAATTTGAATTTACGGTTAGTATCTTCAATTTGTCGTATAAACGCTGACGAAAAGCTGTAAAGTGGTAGCCATTTGCCTCATCAGATATTTTTTTCGCAAACTGATGTTTTTTATTATTAAGACGAACATAGCCTGTTGCTCTTATTGTCTTTTGATAAAGCCAGCCTTCATAATCAAATGCTCCGGGATTCATAAACCCATGGGGTTGCTTTAAACGCAGCCAAAACTGCCAGCGTTGTCCTGCTTTAAGTTTTATTTTAGACTTATATACGTGGCGAGAGTGATATAAACTCAACCTGGTTTTACCAACAAATTGAATTTTTTTGTCTCCATACATCAGGTTTTCAACATTAAACTCAAAGCGCTGTTTACGCTTATTTTCCAGCGGAATACTGGTAATCACTCCTGTTGCTAATAAATCCTTTCCCTGTAGTTCAGCCGGTAAAGCGACATCTAACACCCAATAAGCACGTAGTAATGCCCATAAAAATCCTGCCATAAAGAAAATAATATTTTTATAAGGATCAGGAAGGAATGGGGAGGCAAAGACTAAGAATAAGGCCCAGCACCAATGAATACTGGGTAAACTACTGAATTGTTGAAGTAACAAGACGCCAAACAGAAAAGATAAAGCACCAAATACCATTTATTCACCCGTCCCTAGGCTTAAATTGGAAGTATAAATATTGTTCGCAAATTGATAATATTGCTTTTAGTATTAAAGACTAACAGATCATAAATAAATAGAAAGCTCGTATGCCTAAGAACTTCATCAAACGCTACATGCCGGATCACAAGAAGATCACGAAGAACAAACAGCTGAATAATGTTTTTGGAAAATTATTGCACGATCCAAACCTGTTTCATTTAAACCGACGTTCTGTTTCCATGGCTTTTTTTGTCGGTCTTTTTATGTCATTTGTACCTTTGCCATCACAAATGATTATGGCTGCTGCCGTTGCCATTTTAATTCGCTGCAATCTACCAATTGCAGTTAGCCTGGTCTGGATTTCAAACCCTATTACTATGCCACCTATTTTTTACTTTGCCTATAAAGTTGGTGCAACCCTGTTAAACACACCCGAGCGTGAATTTACATTTAATTTAAGTTGGGAGTGGCTAGGCACTGAGCTTGAAGCAATATGGCAACCCTTCTTGCTTGGTTGCACAGTCAGTGGACTTGTCTTTGGGTTATTAGGCTATATAAGTATTCGTCTTTTATGGCGCATGCACATTATTAGCGCCATAAAAAAGCGAAGGTACAAAAAAAATAAATTGTAAATTTAAGTTTTAAATTGTCCCACCAAACTCTGTAACTCATTGGCAAGATTGGCTAGCTCATTACTTGCGGTTAAAGTTTGCTGCGCACCTTCTGCCGTTTCTTCAACAACCTGACTTATATTAACGATGTTCTGGTTAATCTCTTCTGAAACAGAACTTTGTTCTTTTGCTGCATTAGCAATTTGAATATTCATCGTGCTGATTGTAGTGACTGCTCCGGTAATCGCGTCCAGTGAGCCTTGTGCCTTTGTTGCTTGCTCAACACTTTGTTGACTTTGTGTTTGACTCAACTCCATGGCTTTAACAGCATTTCTTGAACCTTGTTGCAAACTTTCAATCATGGTCTGGATTTCCTGAGTCGACTCTTGTGTGCGACTTGCTAAAGTTCTTACTTCATCAGCAACAACCGCAAACCCACGTCCCTGTTCTCCGGCCCGAGCAGCCTCAATAGCAGCATTTAATGCTAACAAATTTGTTTGTTCTGCAATGCCACGAATAACATCAAGAACTGAACCAATGTTATCACTATCCGATTCTAATTTTGCAATAACAACCGTAGCTTCTTCTATTTCATTAGCCAGACTATTAATAATTGAAACAGTTTGACTCACAACAGCCTTGCCATCTTGTGTTTCACTATCCGCACTTTGTGCTGCGGTAGACGCTTCGGTTGCATGACGAGCCACCTCTTGCACAGTTGCAGTCATCTCATTCATCGCTGTCGCAACCATCTGTGTTTCACTTTGTTGCTTTTGCACACCCTGATTGGTCGAGTTTGTAATACTCGACATTTCTTCAGCTGCAGCTGCAAGCTGTGTGGTTGAACCTAAAACCTGAGTAACCATGACGCGTACTTTTTCTGCAAATTTGTTAAAGGCTTTTCCTAATTGCGCAACTTCATCTTTACCTGTTTCATTCAAACGTTTTGTTAAGTCGCCATCACCTTCAGCAATATCATTCATAGCATCGACTGCATCTTTTATCGAACAGGAAATAGCTCGACCGATAAAGAAGGCAACAAGTTGACCTGCCAGCATAGCAACAACCGCAAGCAATATAGTAATGTTACGCATGCTTGCAATATTATCCGTATAATTAGTAACATCAAGTGCAACCTCCATAACACCGATGGTGTTACCAGAAAAATCTGTTACCTTTTTAGCGTAAACCGCATAAGGTGTGCCAGCAGAATCTATTCTCCTGATAACTTCTTCACCTGCCGCCGCTTTTGTAAGCTCATCGTTTGCTAATAAACTGATTCTTTTATCATCAGAACGAAGTGTGCTGGCAAAAATTTTAAAGCCAGCATCTCTTTTTACATGCAAGGCAATGTCTGCACCGTAGGTTTTCTTAAATTTATCAAAAAAAGACTGCCCAAATGACATACCAAATTCAATTGAACCAATGTGATTACCCTGATAATAAACCGGATTAATACCGCGAATACCTAAACCTGCCACCCCTTTTTCCAGTCCGGTAACCGGTTTTTTTGTTTTATTTGTTGCCAGGATAGTTTTACGAAAGGAGGACAAGTCATCGCCAAACTTTTTCGCTTTATGCGCACGTAAAAATGAGGTCGCAGGCGGCAGATGAAATTGGAACTGCCTGACACCATAATTTTTTTTAAGCTGCTTAAACATCGGTACTGTCATTGCAGCCAGATCATCACGACGCCCTTCGGCCATAGCCTGAGTCATTTCAGGTACCGCTGAAATAACATAACTCATTGCGGTGGCTAAGCGCCCTTCCGACTCAATTTCTGCCGCAGCACTTTTAGAAAGACTTTTAAGTTCATTGATTTCAGCTTCATGGACTAAACTTGATATTTGTACATTAACAAAGGGCAAAATTACCGCCATTGCTAACGCCAGCACGACAACAAAGCCAATCTGAATTCGTATAGAAATTTTTAAATTTTTAAACATTGTAGCGACCTGAGTTAAAGGTAATAGGGATTCTTACCAACCTTTATCGGCGCGACAATAAAGAACTTTAATCTATTTATTAAACGCTCTTTTAAAATAGGTTTATATAACGATTTATTTTTATGGGATAGTTATTTTAACTTGTGATCTATTGCTTTTTGTATGGTTACTCCTAACTCAGCAGGTGATGTCGCCGTGAAAACACCTGCACTTTCTAATGCTGCATATTTTTCTTTAGCTGTGCCTTTGCCGCCCGCAATGATGGCACCGGCATGTCCCATGCGCTTACCTTTAGGTGCGGTGACACCAGCAATATACGCAGCAACCGGTTTAGTCATATTCGAGCGAATAAATTCAGCCGCTTCTTCTTCTGCAGAACCACCAATTTCCCCGACCATTATAACCGACTCAGTATCCGGATCTTTTTCAAAAGCTTCCAGACAGTCAATAAACGTTGTGCCAGGAATTGGATCACCACCAATACCAATACAGGTACTTTGTCCCAAACCAATATCGGTAGTTTGTTTAACGGCTTCATAAGTTAAGGTGCCTGAACGCGAAACAATACCCACTTTACCGGGCAAGTGAATTTCACCGGGCATAATGCCAATTTTACATTCACCCGGTGTAATAATACCTGGGCAGTTTGGACCAATAAGACGCGATTCAGATTGATTAACCACATGCCAGACATCCAGCATGTCTTTTGTTGGAATACCTTCCGTGATACAAACAATCAATGCAATGCCCGCATCAACCGCTTCTAAAATTGCATCTTTACAAAATGCCGCCGGCACATAAATAACCGAAGCATCCGCTTTCGTTTCATTGACCGCATCTTTAACAGTATTAAAAACAGGTAAACCTAATGCGGTTTGTCCGCCTTTACCCGGGGTAACACCACCCACCATTTGCGTGCCGTATTCAAGTGCTTTTTCAGAGTGATACTGACCTTGCTTTCCAGTGAAGCCCTGGCAAATAACTTTTGTCTCTTTATTAACCCAAACACTCATAATGCTTTCACCTGTTTAACAATTTTAATAGCGGCATCGTTTAAATTATTTGCTGTTTCTATTTTTAAGGGACTGGCATCTAATATTTCTAAACCCAGCTTTGCGTTATTCCCCTCTAAGCGAACAACCACGGGAACTTCAACCCCTACTTCTGCAACTGCGGCGGCAATACCTTCTGCAATAATGTCACAACGCACGATGCCACCAAAAATATTCACCAGAATACCTTTGACTTTTTCATCGGATAAAATAATTTTAAAGGCTTCTGCAACACGCTCTTTTGTCGCTGTACCACCCACATCTAAAAAGTTAGCCGGTTCACTACCATGAAGTTTAATTAAGTCCATCGTTGCCATAGCAAGCCCGGCACCATTGACCATGCAACCGATTTCACCATCTAAAGAAATATAATTTAAGTCCCACTCTTTAGCGCGCACTTCTCTTTCATCTTCTTGCGTGACATCACGCAATTCTTCTAAATCTGCGTGACGATACAAAGCACTGTCATCAATATTGATCTTTGCATCCAGGCATAATAAGTCACCCTGTTTAGTCACCACTAAAGGATTGATTTCTAATAAAGACAAATCTTTTTCAATAAACAGTTTTGCCAAAGCGGTTAACATTATAGTGAACTGTTTTATTTGCGCACCTTTTAAACCTAAGGCAAAACCAAGGTCGCGACACTGATAACCTTTTAGACCAACAATCGGATTAACAGCAGCTTTTAAAATTTTATCAGGTGTTTCTTCTGCCACCTTTTCAATTTCCATTCCCCCTTCAGTCGAAGCCATAAAAACAATCTGACGCAATGAACGATCGATTACCGCACCTAAATAAAGTTCACGTTCAATATCACAGGGTTGTTCAATTAAAATTTGATGTACCGGCTGACCTTTAGCATCTGTTTGAAAGGTCACTAAGTTTGTTCCTAACATTGAAGAGACAAATTCTTCAACATCATCTTTACTATCTGTAATCTTAACGCCACCCGCTTTACCACGACCACCGGCATGTACTTGTGCTTTCACAACCCAACGCTTCCCCCCCAGCTCTTCCAGCTTAGCTTTTACCTGTGAACGCTGACTAATAACACTAAATTTTGGAACAGCAATACCGTACTCGGCGAATAGCGTTTTAGACTGGTATTCGTGTAAATTCATAATATTTTCCGCTGTTAAACTCTTACCTGGTAGTTAATATATTGGCCATTTAGTCACTGATTTGACCATCAACTAAATGTAAAATGCGATCCATCTTATTAGCAAAATTCAAATCATGGGTCACCACAACAAAGCTGGTATTCAGTTCACGATTAATTTCACGCATAAGTTCATAAACTTGCTCAGCGGTTTTACCATCAAGATTTCCTGTTGGTTCATCGGCTAATACACAAGCTGGTTTTGTCACTAAAGCACGCGCAAGTGCCGCACGTTGACGTTCGCCACCTGAAAGCTCACTCGGTTTATGTTTAATACGGTGGCTTAAGCCGACTCTTTGCAGCATTTTGCTTGCCGCAAGCGAGGCTTTTTTAGGTTTTACACCGCGAATCAATAAGGGCATGGCAACATTTTCTAGCGCACTGAATTCCGGCAACAAATGATGAAACTGATAAACAAAGCCTAAACTTTGATTACGCAGTATGCCACGTTGTGTTTCATCGAGTGATGCCATGTCTTTACCGACTACTTCAGCCCGCCCTCTGGTCGGTGTATCTAAACCACCTAATAATTGCAGCAGTGTGCTTTTACCTGAACCCGACGAACCAATAATCGCAACTTGTTCACCTTTATTTACACTTAATGAAATATCTTTTAATACTTCAACGTCTGCGGGACCTTGAGTAAACACCTTGGTTAAACCATCACACCTTAAAACGGTATCAGAAACATTACTCATAACGTAACGCCTCCGCCGGTTGAGTCTTACTCGCTCTCCATGCAGGATAAAGTGTTGCAACTAACCCCAGAGCCAAAGAAATTGAACAAATGGTCCAGACATCATCCCAATGTAAATCAGAAGGCACAACGCTAATATAATAAACTGCGGGATCCAGTATTTGCATACCAAACAAACCTTCAAGAAAAGGTATCACGACATCTAAATTCAGGGCGAGGCTAACACCACCGACCGTTCCAACTAATGTACCGATGAAGCCGATGATTGCACCCTGCACCATAAAAATACCCATAATGCTATTTGGTGATGCCCCTAAGGTGCGTAATATCGCAATGTCACTTTGTTTATCTGTGACAACCATTACTAAAGTGGAAACAATATTGAAAGTGGCCACAGCAACAATAAGCAGCAATAAAAGGAAAATCATTCGCTTTTCAATTTTAACCGCACGAAAATAATTAGCGTGATAACTGCTCCAGTCCCTGACCCAATAATCGCTTAAATCATTATCCTGTAATTGATCACGAATTAAGGGCGCAACAAACAAATCATCAAGCTTTGCGCGTACGCCGGTAATACTGTTTTTCATTCGGAATAAACGTTGTGCATCTTTTAAATGAATAATGGCCATGGTGCTGTCATATTCATACATGCCAACATAAAACGTACCGACCACGGTGAAACGTTTTAAACGTGGCGCGACTCCTGCAGGAGTGACGTTGGCACTGGGTGTCACCATCGTGACTTTATCGCCAACATGGACACCCAAAATACGCGCGAGATCTTGTCCTAAAATAACACCAAATTTGCCCGCTTTAAGATCGGAATATCGTCCCTCTTTCATTTTAGAGAAGATATTAGAAACACTGGGTTCTTGCTCTGGCAAAATGCCCCGGATCAAGGTGCCATTAACACTGGTTCCATTCATCATCATGCCTTGTGCTTCAATATAAGGTGCAGCGGCAATAATATTTTTATGTGTTTTAGTCTTTTTAACCACGTCAGGCCAGTTTTTCAGTTTGCCCTCAAAATCGGTCACGGTTAGGTGCGACACCATATTAAGAATGCCGCCACGAACCTCTTTTTCAAAGCCGTTCATCACCGACAACACCGTAATCAGCGCGGTCACTCCCAGAGCAATCCCCATCATTGAAGACAGTGAAATAAAAGAAATAAAATGGTTACGGCGTTTAGCACGGGTATAGCGCAAGCCGATAAAGAGTTCTACAGGATTAAACATGGGGCAAATATTAACTGAAAACACCTTATAGGCATACTATTGATAGCATTCATTTTTTTGTTCATATTTTAACCACTTATAATATCAAGCCATGACGAATCCACACGAAATTTAGTATTACAGGTCATCGCAAGTAAATAGAATAAACCAAGCAGTCTCAGTACGAAGAGGATTAATAGTGAGATTGCCACGTCAGTACTGAAAAACACGTGTTTTTCAGTGCTTTCTCGCAACGACAAAAAACAAACTGTTATTGCGAAAGAACAAAGTGACTGAAGCAATCTCATGATATATAGGATTAACCCTGAAATTAGCGCCAGTCCTAAAAAACAGGTGTTTTTCAGTGCTTTCTCGCAACGACAAAAACAAACTGTCATTGCGAAAGAACAAAGTGACTGAAGCAATCTCATGATATATAGGATTAACCCTGAAATTAGCGCCAGTCCTAAAAAACAGGTGTTTTTCAGTGCTTTCTCGCAATGACAGGGAATAATAAATTTCGTGAGGACACCTCAGTGTCAAAACTACATTTATAGATCAAAACCTGGCTCACATTATTTCGTTTAAAAGCCACATAATAAGACTTAGCTTTTGCCTGTAAGCTATTGATAGGTTATAGTTTAATCGTATTTTGAAGCCATTTTTGGAGTTTTAGATGTCAAAGTTAAGCTACCTTGCTGTAACAGGACTACTTTTAGTTGGGTTATCTGCTAACACCTCAGCAGAGCTCATCAGCACTCCCGATGGCGGTAAAAAAGAAGCTTACACAGTGATTCTGCCCGGCCGTGGAATGGCAAAACCAGCCGTGCAAAAACAGTTTGGCAATCCAATCGAACGCACTGCTGCTGTTGGTAATCCCCCTATTTCTAAGTGGCGATATGAGCTATTCACAGTTTATTTTGAGAGTGACTACGTTATTCATGCTGTTGTCAACGAGCTGTAAAAGACACAAACAGATAAAAGCTATTTAAATGTTGGAAATGGCGTATCTAAATACCAAATTCCCGTTTTCTCTTCCCTTTTCCAATGCTGTTTTACCGAAATGGTTTTAATCACCGGACGATCATTTTTGTAGTATTTAACCTCAACCAGCACATACGAATTATTGCTATCAGGGGTCTGGTTACTCAACGTGTTATAACCCGTCACCCGATAAAATTTTAAGCGACGACGCTCAATATCATGAAGCACAGGATCACCTTTGTGAAAAGCTTTGGCTCTGGCAAACTCTCCCCAGCGAATAGCACGTTCATAAGAACGAGTTGACTGGTCTAAGGCATCAAACTCACTTGTAGAAGCACATGAAAATAGTGACGAAAACACAACAGCTAAAACTGTAAATTTAAACATCCACCTAACCACATTTATCTCCTTAGTAAGCTATTAGCCAAAGCACTTTAAGTGATAATATAGCTAAATTATGACGATTACAAAGTATTAGCAGCAATAACACTTTTTTATATACGCTTAAAAATCATTATTATATAAGGACTAACATGTCGGCCACACTCGAACTTACCAAAGATTTAATTTCTCGCTCATCAGTCACACCTAACGATAAAGGTTGCCAGGCATTGTTAGCGGAGCGATTAAAGAACATGGGGTTTAAAATCGAAAACTTACGCTTTGGTGAAACAGATAATCTTTGGGCAAGACGCGGCACAGAAGCACCTTTATTTGCCTTCGCTGGCCATACAGATGTCGTACCAACGGGCCCGGAAGAAAACTGGAAATTCCCTCCCTTTACGCCAACGATAGATAATGGCATGTTATATGGCCGTGGCACAGCAGACATGAAAAGTTCGATTGCCTGTATGCTTACAGCTTGCGAACGCTTTATTAAAGAAAATCCAAACCATAAAGGCAGTATTGCTTTTTTGATCACCAGTGATGAAGAGGGCCCTGCACATGACGGCACGGTTAAAGTAATTGAAACCCTAGAAGCACGTAACGAAAAAATTAACTGGTGTCTGGTTGGCGAACCTTCAAGTACCGATAAAGTCTGTGATGTTATTAAAAATGGTCGCCGTGGCTCAATTGGTTGCACCTTAACCGTTAAAGGCAAACAAGGTCATGTCGCTTATCCTCATTTAGCGAAGAACCCGATTCATGAGTTTGCACCGGTATTAAAAATACTGACAGAGACCGAGTGGGACCAGGGAAATGAATATTTCCCCCCCACTACTTTTCAAGTCAGTAATATCAACTCAGGAACCGGCGCAACCAATGTCATTCCCGGAAAGTGCGTAGTTGTTTTTAATTTTCGTTTTTCGACTGCAATAACAGATACACAAATTCGCCAACGTGTTGAAGCCTTGCTCAATGAACATAATGTGGATTATGACATTGAATGGGCATTATCGGGTCAGGCGTTTTTAACCGAACGCGGCGATCTGGTCGATGCAACACTCAATGCGATTAAAAACACCTGTGGCTATGATTCTGAACTATCAACCGCAGGCGGTACCTCCGATGGCCGCTTTATCGCGCCAACCGGTGCGCAAGTGGTTGAACTGGGTCCGTTAAATGCCACCATCCATCAGGTCAATGAATGTGTCAGTGTTGATGATCTTGAAGTGTTATCAGATGTTTATGAAAACATACTTAAAAACTTATTAAGCTAAATAAAGAATAGTATGTTGCGTTTTGCACGATACAAAAAAATTGTAGACAACATAATATTTCCTTTATTCATGAAAGATGTAAACTTATTCGAAGGCAACGAATAAAAACGAATATAAAATGCAAACACAAACTGAATTTCTTAAACTCAGAAAACATCTTGAACAACTCATCATTGGTCAAAAGAGTTTACTTGATCGTTTGCTCGTTAGCCTCTTAACCGGCGGACATATCTTACTTGAAGGCGCACCGGGCCTGGCAAAAACAACAGCAATAAATACCTTAGCCACCGGCGTCCACGCCGAGTTTCAACGCATACAATTTACTCCTGACTTAATGCCCGGTGATGTCACTGGTATTGATATTTTTGACCCAGAAGCCCACGAATTTAAATTTGTAAAAGGGCCGCTCTTTCATGAGATTGTTTTAGCCGATGAAATAAATCGTGCACCGCCCAAAGTGCAGTCAGCACTATTAGAAGCCATGGCAGAACATCAGGTCACGGTAGGCGGCGTAACCCGGACACTACCGGATTTGTTTGTTGTAATGGCTACACAAAATCCACTAGAACAATCAGGCACCTATCCTTTACCCGAGGCACAACTTGATCGTTTTTTGCTGCACATTAAACTGGATTACCCAACAGCCGAAGAAGAGTTAGAAATTCTTAAACTCGATCGTAAACTGCATTACGGTCAGGACAAAGAAGCTGTGCAATCTCCATTAACACCTGAAACGGTACTCTCTGCCCGACGCGAAGTTGCAGACATTCATGTTGATGACATGCTGGAAAAATATATTGTCAGCATTGTCACCGCAACACGCGCGCTCGGTGAATGGAACAAAGACTGGGCAGATTATTTAATTGCCGGTGCTTCGCCTCGCGCATCCATTGCCATGTTACGTGCAGCCAGTGCTATAGCCTATATCAATAACCGCGATCATGTTATCCCAGAAGACATTTTAGAAATTGCGCCCGATATTTTAAGACATCGTCTGGTATTAGATTATTCTGCTCTTGCGGCGAACGTTTCTGCAGATGACATTATTCAACACTTACTATCTGAAATCCCTATACCTTAACTAAATGTCTATTTAATCAAATGATTTCTATTTCTGAAATTACGCATCAGCTAAAAAAAGTGCTCTCCAGTCCACTTCTGGAAAAAAACAAAACACGCAACTGTCCTTTGCTTAATGATAAAGAAATTTTTGATTTAATGTTACGTATCCAAAGCGCCAGTAAAATGGGAAGTTATAAATATGACATTGCACACCGCAAACTGGGGGATGTCAGTTCAATTTATCGTGGTCATGGCATGGATTACGAGGAAAGCCGTCATTATCAGGCAGGAGATGATCCACGTTATATGAACTGGCAATTGACCGCACGTTCAGGCCAACACTTTATGAAAGTATTTCGTGAAGAACGCCAGCCGGGGGTTTTTATTCTGCTTGATCGTAGAGACAGCATGCGTTTCGGCACACAGCAACGTCTCAAAATAACTCAGGCGGCCATCGCAGCAGCAACCGCGGCATTCTCTGCTTTGCAAAATAATTACTCTGTTGCGGCAACAATCATGGATAAAAAGCAGCAATGGTTTAAAGAAAGTCATAGCAAACAATCTGTATTTGACTTTATTCATCAAGCGGTAAAACCGGCAGCCGCCGTTAGCAACAAAATAGAAAAAACCGCACCTACATTACATGATACATTGCGCACTTTAAACGCTAGCGTGATAAAAGGCAGCACCATTTACCTGATAAGTGACTTCCATGATTTAGATAAGAAAAGTCAGGCAGTTTTATATTCATTATCCGCATCACACCCTGTACATGCAATCCATATTATTGACCCGGCTGAAATCAAATTACCTGAAGCCGGTATACTTTCACTACATACAAATACTTTAGAAAAAACTGCCACGATAAATTCAAACGAAATAGCCGAAAGAGAAAAATATCAGTCTTCGGCACAAAGCAATATTAACCGCATAAAAAAACTAATTGAAAGCTGTGCTATTTCATACCAAGAAATTTTAACCACTGATAACATTGAAAAATTAATTCATTTATAAATGAGCATAGAAGACATTAAACTGGAAAAAACAGAGGGGATATATGATATTCAGGCACTTTCCCCTGTCCTTTTTTCAGGTGCAGAGATACTACTCGCAATCCTTCTGTTTGTTAGTTTAATAACGTATCTTATTTGGCGCATCTATTATTCAAGAAAAGGCCTTGCCAGACGTCAAATAAAAAGACTACAAAACTTATATTATAAAAATGATATTTCTGAACATGATGCCATTTATCAACTCTGTTCACATTTACAACAAGGCCTTAATATCAAACAGTTAAAGTCTGACACCGCTTTACCAGAAAAAATAACTATACATAAAAAAAAGTGGCTGGCGTTTAAAAGAGACATATCAAACTTACGCTATAAAAAAAATAGTGGACATAAGTTAAACCTCAATACTATTTTTAGCGATAGCTTATTTTGGCTCAGGGTATGGCCATGAACTGGTTTAGTATAAACTGGTCACATTATGAAATAAGTCAGCCTGAATGGTTTTGGCTTATCCCCTGCTTTATCTTGCTAAATATAATTTTACCCCGGCTTAAAAACAAATATGTCACGTACTCAGACAGTGCAAGCCTGACAAATACAAACAGCGATAACAACAATGTCTTTCATCCACTTGCACATCTTGTCTCAGCTAACTCATCGGTTAAAAGCAGCCCTTCGGGCAAAAAATTGTTTGATTTTTTAATGCTTTGTTTATTGGTCACTGCTTTAAGCCAACCCATAAAAATTGGTGAGAAATTACCGGATCCACCTCAAGAAAGAGACATTGTTTTTATTGTTGATACATCGGTCTCCATGATACTAAGAGATTATGTTCTGGACGGTGAACGCATCGATAGAATGACACTACTAAAAGCAGCATTAGATGAATTTATTCGCAAACTAAAAGGTCAACGCATGAGCATTATCGTCTTTGGTGATCACGCTTATACCTTAGTGCCCCTTACCTCAGATCAGCTTTTATTACGCAATATGCTTGCCCGCGTTGAAGCTACAATGGCTGGTCGCTTTAATGCCATGGGTGATGGTATTGCGCTGGCTGTTAAACAAGCGACAACTCTCACTAAAAACAATAACAAAAGAAAAAGAGTACTGGTGTTATTAAGCGACGCCGATCAACCGACAGGAGATATTTCTCCTTTTGTTGCAGCACAATTAGCCAAAAAAGAAAAACTGCCCCTTTATACAATTGCTATTGGCGCGACCCATCTCGATGCAGAAGAAAAAAATCGTCAGGGTGGCTTGCTCTATTCCCCTGTTGATCTCAGTTTAATAGAAAAATTATCAGAAATTACCGGCGCGAAAAGTTTTCAGGCAGGCGATCCCAACGCACTAAAGCATGCAGTTGAAGCCATTAATGTACATGAAACAAACAAAGGTAAAGTAACTCCACTGTATTACCGGGAAACTTTATACCACTGGTTTTTAATCGCGGCTTTTATTTTATTCAGCTTTTTGCAAGTTTTCGCATTATTAAACCATTTAACGCTAATTAATATAAAAATAAAGCAACAGGCTGAATCGTAACTATGTTAATTACCTTACAAACTATTTACTGGCGCGAACCGTTATTTTTATTGCTCGCCCTGCAACCATGGGTTATTTTTCTTATTAAGCAAATCATAAGAAAAAATAACTATACATTATTTGCAGAGAAAAAATTACAACCCTGGGTTATCCTGGATAAAAGCACCAGCTTTAAAAAACATATTCTGAGTAAAAATACGCTTTATCTATTTGCCTGGTGTATGTTTGCCATAGCATTAGCCGGCCCACGTATTCCACTGCAACAAGCTGACAAAACACCTATATTAGGCACAAATATTATGTTTGTGGTTGATCTTTCACCGTCAATGCAAGCAACCGATATTATTCCTAATCGCCTACGCCGGGCTAAATTGGAAATATTTGAATTTTTAGAATACGCACAACAACACCGTATCGGTATAACCGTTTTTTCGGCACGCCCGCATCTCTATGTACCGTTAACCTCCGATTACGCTATTTTAAAAACCTACCTGAATTCACTGGATGCTTTGACCTTACCCACGCTGGGCAGTGATCCCGTTAGCGCGTTACTATTCGCCGAAAAAGAACTCTCTCAAACAGCCGGGAAATCGGCCATCGTGTTAATCAGCGATGGGGACTTTTCTGAAATAAAAAAACCAGACAATTTTTCACAACTGGACTCACTGAAAAAAAACGACATACCGTTATATATACTCGGTATGGGCACAGTAGAAGGTGAGGCGGTACCTTTGAAAAATGGCAGCTGGTTAAAAGATGAACAACGAGCCGTTGTCTCACAAATGAATGAGGATTATTTGCAACAACTTGCTAAGCACTTAAACGGGAAATATAGTCCCGTTTACGAGAATGCCAGTGATTGGGCAGAGCTATATCAACAAGGCCTGTCTCAACACAAAAATACTATAAACATTAACACTAAACAACGCATCTTGTGGAAAGAGCTTTTTCCTTACGCCCTGTTCCCCGCGTTATTATTGTTTTTCGTTTCACTGAGTAGCTACAGGCTCAGCATGGGTAAAAATAGCGCAGCTATTGCCTTTATTTTATTATTCGCCCCGACAACGCATAAAGAGGTGTTTGCAACAGAACTATTTTCAACAAATTTTGGGCCAAATAATGAACGCGCCGCATACAAAGCCTACCAAAACCTGGAATATGAGAAGGCAGAGCAACTTTATAAAACGCTAAACGGTTACCGTGGTCATTTAGGACAAGGCAATAGTTTATATAAACGTGGTCACTATCAAGACGCTATACAACAATTCACCTTTGCTATTATAAATGCAAAAACGGATGAACAACGTGTTACCGCATTATATAATTTAGGCAACTGTTATTTCCGTTCAGGTCAATTCACCACGGCCATTGCAACATACAAAGACGCACTGCGCTATCAACCTCATCATCATGCCAGTCTGGCTAATCTGGAAACCAGCAAAATATTACAAAAGGCGATAGAAAGAAGAGTCAAAGAAAATGCCTGGGCAACCGCAATGCGCCAGGGCCGTGGCCCGCGCTCTGCATCTGCTGCCGAAGGCACTGAAATTAGTGACAATACATCCGTCTCTTTATCGGGCAGTAAAAACAAAAAAACAGAAAACATACCTTTACCCGACTTACCCAATATAAGTAAAGCCACATTGGATAAACTCATATCTAAAGGATTAAAAAACATTCAACTTGCAGAGCAGAATAGTGATAGTTCAACTTCGGGTGCACAATATCAAAAACAAGAAGAAATAAATATTAATTTAATTCGAGCACAACAAAAAACAAAAGCGATTACCGATATACAACATCTTTTGTGGAAGCGTGTTTTTGAAATTGAAGAAGGCTTCCCTGCCCCGATTGAAAAGCCACATACTCTGCCCGGGATGAAACCGTGGTAAAACTATTTACTCAATATATTGTTAGCCTATTACTTATACTCATAAGTTATTCAGCACAGGCTATACCGCAATTAAAAATATATAGCGATAAAGTCGAGACAGAACTGGGGCGCCCTCTTCGAGTTGAATTGGCCGGCATTGATTTAAACAACAAACTCACCGAGATAAACTTAAAGTCATTAAATAAGCATTTTGGGGTTGTCACTGATTATTTTATTGCCGATGCAAACGATCCTCGTTGGCCAAACAACACGGTGCAAATATTACATTTAAAACTTTACCCGCGTAAAACAGGCCAACTAACGATTCCTGCGCTTAGAATTAATCGTATTCAAAGCAAGCCAATAGATATTAAAAGCCATAAAGGAAAAACCAGTATCCCCAAAGTACGTTTTTCATCTGATTCACCGTATATACGACAACAAATCATTGTCACGATAAACATACTATCAACAGAGTCAACCTCACGCTTATCCATTAGTCAGGATGACAGTATCGATAGTTTTGAAAGCCAGGTTCTGGCTTTCAAACGAAGCAAGCAAAAGGACGGACAATACTTATTGCAAACCGGCTGGGCGTTAACCGCTTTAAAGTCAGGAACGCAACAACTGCAACTTCCGCCTGTTGAATATAGCGTAAGCGGTGTATCCCGAAAGCGTTTCTTCTTACCTTCAACCATTTTAAAGGTTAAGCCTTTACCCAACTATCTCCCTCCTACTATTCCGGTTGCTAAAGTCAGTATTAAAAGCCAGTTAAAGCAACGCTATTTTTTATCCAGCGATGCGATCTATTACTGGCAGCTCACGCTTAAAGGACAATTAAACAATTCATACCGACTGCCCCCCATATTGCGACAAATTAAGAACAATAGCGAAATACGTTTTTTACCGATAAATTCACAACGTGAAGTTAATACAACAGATAAAACATTCACCAGCCAGGTCAGCCACTCTATTCCATTTAAGCCGACTGCAAGTGGTGTGTTATCCTTGCCTCAGATACGTTTGCAATATTTTGACCCTGAATCAGCTACAATAAAAAGCGTGATTCATCAAGCAGACAATATTTTTGTTCTGAATCTATTCTGGAAAATTTTCACTGGCGCTTTAACGCTGTTATTTTTAGCCTGGCTGTTTATACAGGCACAAAAAAAATGGCAAAGAGTTCAATTTAGCAAACTCAAATATCAACAAGCGATTACGTTGTTAACTGAACAAGAAAATGCCCAGGCAATTCGGGAGTCATTAAAATTAATCGCAGAAGCGGAGTATTGGAAGACAAACCTAACTATTACGCAGTGGTGCCAGTTATGGAAGGATAAATATAAGACGGACAGTGAATTTAATCTAAGCTGTGCTCAATTATCCTCTTTGTGTTATCAGCAACAATCAAATAACATTGCCACTAACGTACCGAAAATACTTCTAAATTTGATAGTAAAAAAAATTAAAATATGACGAAAATACAGAGCTAATCATGTATCACGGTGAAAAACTAAATAGCATTACACACATGCTGGGCGCAGTAGTTGCTCTCGCCGGGCTGGTGGTGCTCGTCGTTGCAGCCTCTTTAAAAGGCGATGTTTGGCGAACAGTAAGCTTTAGTATCTACGGCACAAGCTTATTTCTGTTATATCTTTTTTCAACGCTCTACCACAGCACAAAAGGCTCCATGAAAGCCGTATTTATGAAATTGGATCATATCGGTATCTATTTATTAATTGCGGGTAGTTATACCCCGTTTGTACTGGTCAGTCTCAATGGTGCCTGGGGCTGGTCATTATTTGGGGTGATCTGGGGACTGGCAGTAACAGGAATACTATTCGATATTTTTTCTTCCGATAAACGGAGGATTATTCAACTAATTATTTATGTCTTAATGGGCTGGATTGCGCTTATCGCGATTAAACCACTTATTGAGTCATTATCATTACCTGGTTTTCTCTGGTTACTCGGCGGTGGGTTGTTCTATACATTTGGTATAATATTTTATGTTTTAGATTTAAAAAAATATCACTTTCATGGTATATGGCATCTGTTTGTATTAGCCGGCAGTGCAACACACTACTTCACGATTATGTATTATGTGCTGTAACTTATCCCTTCTTCAGTAATATGGGTTAAGAAGTTAAGAGTTGTCGAAAAGATTAAATATAAACTGCAATTACTTTATAATTAATAGAGCTTACAATGAGCGATTTTATTATTTAAGCTAATTAGCAATCGCCACTTCAATTGTTCTAATAACATCATCTTCAAGTTCTTTTGCAATGCTTTGTGCCGGACTATTCCCTGCGACTTTACCTGGACGAACAAATAAGATGTGGGTTTCTTTATCTTTACTATAGAGCGTTATGCGCATGGGGCATAGTGCAAGTAAACTGGGATCGACATTACTGATTTTATTCGCATACCAGCCGTTACAAAACACCATGCTACGAATGCCGGTTAATTTGTTTTTATTGTAGTCCTCACCCCAACGTTTGGAAAAGTGCGACAAGCTTTTTCCTAAGTTTGGTTCAATAATAACGTAGTAACTATTATTTTCTAATGCGGTGAAGACTTTCGAGTAAACTTCTCTCATTCCCCCTTGCACAGTTCGGTCGTAAATATACGGTTTATGTGCATTCAGGTTGACAGCAATTCTTTTCGATTGGGTTACAGTAGGTTCAACTTTTTCGCTGGCATTTTCAGCAACAGCCATTATGGGTGATAAAAATATAAAAGCGAGTAGATTAATGTATTTAAATTTCATTTTATTTCTCGTTCTTTGAGTACTATTGATCTTTTAACTTTTTCCACGTGACTTCATTACGCACATAGCTTGGAATAGCCTCTTCTGCTTTTAGCATAATCTCTTTTTTATAAGAATCCGCGGCTAAAACAGCAATATCTTGTGCATGTGGAAAACATGCTAATGACGAACTGGTTATTGAGACCGATTTCGATTCGTTAAGTTCCGTTTGAAATGTATCCCAACCACTGCCCTGGCAGTGCCAGCTTCCCCCTACTTCAACATCTTCAATTTTGTTGACTTTTTCTTCACCCAGTAGTGTCATCAAACCATTATTTTCCTGGTAACACGCCCAGTACATTTCATTCATGCGTGCATCAATGCTACTTAATACGTGTTTATGTTGTCCTTCCCGGTAGGCTAGCTGTGCAATAGCAGCAAGGCTCGATACCGGAATCACCGGTAAATCAACACTGAAGGCGAGCCCCTGAGCAACACTTGTACCCACGCGCACACCGGTAAAGGAACCCGGTCCGCAATTAAAAGCCAGCGCATCAAGTTGTGACAACGACACGCCTGTTTTTTCTAACACGCTATCCACCATCGGCAATACGCGTTCGGTGTGTTGACGAGGAATAATTTCAAATATTTCCTCAAGCTTTATTCCCTCTACAGGATCATCGCTTAATAATGCGACTGAACAAGCTTCTGTAGCAGTATCAATAGCAAGAATTTTCATACACATTGTCTAAAGTATTAAAGAGCACATAGAATACACTATTTATCTGCTTGAGACTGAAGAAAACCTGCGACCTTCTTCTGATTTCTGGTCTTCATCATGGCTGGCAAGCTATCAATAAAGATTTTACCATAGCGTTTTGTGATTAAGCGTGGGTCACAGAGCATTAAAACACCACGATCATTTACATCACGAATAAGTCGACCTGCACCCTGCTTTAGTGTGATGACCGCTGTCGGTAATTGATAATCCATAAAAGGATTGCCGCCGTTTTTCCGCATATTATCAATACGTGCTTTTAAAACGGGATCGCCGGGCGAGGCAAAGGGCAATTTATCAATGATAACGCAGGTTAATGCTTCACCGCGCACATCGACCCCTTCCCAAAAACTGCTGGTTCCCAGCAACACGGCATCACCGCGATGACGGAATTCGCTCAATAAGACATCACGCGGCTTATCACCCTGCACCATAAGCGGAACATCAATTTCACCATCCAGTAACTCAGCTGCTTGCTGTAGTGCTTTATGGCTGGTGAATAAAAAGAAGATACCGCCCTTACAGGCTTTAATAATTGGTAAGGCATTTTCAACAACGGCGGCGTTATATTCAGGTGCCGTTGGCTCAGGTAAGTTTTCAGGTACATACATCACCGCTTGTTTGCCATAGTCAAAAGGACTGTCCCAAATAGCAGTATTCTCTGTTTCAATTCCTAAGCGTTGTTTAAAATGATCAAAATTATTGGCTACAGTTAATGTTGCAGATGTAAACACCCAGGTCACATTCATTCTTTCCATTTGCGCATGGAAAATATCACTAATATCAAACGGTGTTATGTGTAAGACAAAGCTGCGCTTGTGTGTTTCAAACCAATGTACATGATCCGCAGGTACATCCGTAGTTAATTTTTTAAAACGATCCCGTAAAACAACACAACGATCAAAACAGCTTTCTAACCCTTTGCTACGTTCTGATAAAGGGGTTAAGGCTTTTTCCAGTGTTTCTAGTTGTTCTGCAACGGCTAATACCGCTTTATTAAACGCTTTATCATGGGCAATGCTTTGCCAGTCGGATCGGCGCTGTTCTACACCAAAGGATAAACGTAGATCTTTTGTCAGTTTCTGTAGCACAGATGCAATACGAATAAACTCAGGCTCTTCATTAATTTCAGTTAAGTATTCCGTTTCACAATCCCGCGCTAACTCGAGTAATTGATTACCGCTGATTGACTCACCAAAAAAAGAGGCCGCCACTTCCGGCAATTGATGTGCTTCATCAATAATAATTGCGTCAGCCTGAGGTAGCAACTCGGTAAAACCTTCATCACGTAACATCATATCTGCAAATAATAAATGGTGATTTATCACCACAATATCAGCCGCCTGAGCAAGTCTACGTGCTTCGATTAAATGGCAGTTCTCAAAGTAATCACAGTCTGAACCCAGGCAGTTATCTGAGTTAGAGGTCACGCTTGACCAGATCATATCTTCTTCTGAGATTGATGACATTTCAGCAATGTCACCACTAAAGGTGGTTGTCGCCCACTCCCGTATACGCACAACACTGTTTGCTATTTCAGGTGTACGGAACTGGCCTTCCTGTTCAGCTAAATCCAGACGGTGTAAACAAAGATAGTTTGCCCGGCCTTTTAATAATGCAACAGTTGCAGGAACCGCAAGAGCTTTAGTCACGATGGGTAAATCTTTATGAAAAAGTTGGTCTTGCAGGTTTTTTGTGCCGGTTGAAATGAGGACTTTAGACTGGCTCATTATCGCCGGGACTAAATAGGCAAAGGTTTTACCCGTCCCCGTCCCCGCTTCGGCAATAAGATGTTCACCTTTCTCCAGTGCCTGTGCAACACGTTCGGCCATTTCTTGTTGCTGTTCACGCGCGGCAAAACCGGGAACACTATTCGCAAAAGGTCCCGCTTCACTTAGGAGAAAAGAAACATCAGAATCTTGCTTTGGATCAATCAAGAACAACTCGTTATAATTTTTATTCAGATTAAAATTGGCTAGTTGGAACGAGCTTGATTATCCCACACTTCATCGTCAATTAAACCCTCATCCTTATTCCAAACGAGTTGAGAGATATGCTTAAATTTTGCCACCGACATAGCACCGCGTTTTTGTCGTTTAGCCGTACTATCATCAACATCTCGTAAAATTTCTTCACGACTGGCCTGGTAAATTTCAGTGGTTTCAAAGTCTTCATCCATTAAAACCAATAAAATTTTATCCCACTCCTGTTCAATTTTAATTTGCCCGATTCGTTGCCCGCCTTTTGCTTCATCAAAAATGGCGCGACCTTTAATTTGATAGCGACAACCTTTATCAATACCCGTTAAGGCTTCAGCATCATATCCCACCGCATCTTCATTTGGCTCAAGCTCTAAATATGTACATGCATCATGGCGTGCAATCTCTGCACTAATTCCTAAAGGTTTGCCTGTGGCACGGCGGTAATCCGCTGCAATTCGGCGAGCTTCTGAAATTAATTTATTAACTGAATACAAAGACACGGCTTTACCTGACATAAAAAACGACTGGGTTGATAATCTTAGCGTCCTTAAAGTATATGCCTTGAATAGAATAAAAACTATAAAAATTAACGACTTAAATATATTTCTTTATTCAGAGGATTTATTGTCGTTTATTGGCATTAGAAAGGTAGAAACGGGAAGCAAAAGTAGATTAAACAACCACGTCTATCGCATCATTTGAGTGACTACGTTGGTGATGATGCGGCTGAGATCCCCCGTTTTTTACTGAGTGGTAAGCATCATCAACACGAGAACGATTATAGGCAATTTGCTTATAATCAGCAGCCGATTCGCCATTTTTCTGCCCATAGCTGACTAAACGCCCTTCTAATCGACGTTCTTCATTTCGACGTTGTAGCAACCTTTCTTCATTAAGACGGTTTTGTTGAGCTTGCTCTTGCGCTTTGTTTTCCTGCATAACGCGTTTTTGCTGCTCTTCCGCCGCACGATCACGCTTCGAATTATTCGACGACGTCACCTGACGAGTAGAAGGTGTATTTGATGAAGATGAAATATTCATGGTCATATTTTAGACTATGAGGCGGACTATTTCTGTGTCAATTAACTTATTTTAAAAATATATTTAACTTTAATAAAATAATATATCCTATTGAAATATATAAGAATTTTAAAATAAAGACTATTTAGCCCATAATTTTTTTATCGAATTTCGCCATAAGCTAATATGTTCAGCAACATCAATACTGGCAGCCAATGCGGCTGGAATAACAATCAAAGTGATTAAAGTGGCAAAAGCTAAGCCCCAGGACAGAGCCAATGCCATCGGCGCAACGAAGGGATCGGTGCCTCCCCAACCATAGGCCGTCGGTAATAGACCCACTACTGTGGTCGCGGCAGTCAACACAACAGCCCGAATACGACGTCGGCCGGCCTGTAAAATGGCTTCCATTGCCTCCATGCCTTCTTCTCGTGCCCGCTGAATAAACACCAGCAGAATCATCGAGCTATTGACCACAACCCCGGTTAAAGCAACCATGCCCATGGTAGAGAAAAAGGATAATGGCGTGGGCTTCCATAAAATATCATGAATATAAAAACTCAAAATAACACCAACAGCACCAAAAGGAATCGCCAGCATAACAATTAATGGGTAACCTAAGTTATTAAACTGAATCGCCAGCAAAAAGAAAATGGCAATCAGGGCAAATAAAAATGAAAAAGCAAGCCCCTGAAAAGATTCAGCATTCTTCTCGGCTTCACCGCCAAAATTAATTTTCACCTTGTTGTTATACTCTGCCAGCCAGGTTTTTTGATTATCCGCGACTAGCTTATTGAGTTTCAGACTGCTGGTTATGGTTTCATCAATATTGGCAAAAACCCGGATAACCCTTAAGCCATCTTTGTGACGAATGGTAGTAAAGCCTGTTTTCTCATCAAGCTGTGCAATTGAGCTAAGCGGTATCAGTCCACCCTGTTTGTTGGGTATTTTTAAGTTTTTCAATGCATCCAGATCACTGATATCATCCGGATATCGAATCGTAACATCGACTTCTTCAGTGCCATAACGAGTTGTTGTTACCCGCCAGCCATCAACAGAAGCACGTATATGAGACGCTGCCGTTGCTAAATTGACCCCCGCATATACCGAAAGACTTTTATCTAAAATTACATGTAATTCTTTATCACCTGCCTGTAAACCACTTTCGATAGTCGTGACACCGTCGGTCTTTTGTAAAAATGAAATAAGGTTTTGTGCTACGTGTTCATTTGAAATACCGTCTTTACTTGAAATTTCCACTTCCAGCGCGCGGCCTGTTGGTGGTCCCGGTTTAATAAGCTCAAATGCAATTTCAAACTCGGGAAAATTCTCAGGTAAATTATGCTCAAAATAACGCAAGTCTGTTATTGCATCATGCCCTGGCCTTAACACTGCCGGTAAATATAAAACGCGTATTTGTCCAAAACGACTACCACGCTGCGTCAAAGGATCACCGGCATCACGTTGTGTTTGCCCGCTCGATAAAATAGTAGTTTCAAGATATTCAGGATTTATATACTGACGAATGTCCTGATCAACTTTTTTTAAGCTCTCACGCAAGGTATCCAGATTAGTCCCCGGTTTTGCGGTAACCCGTACCAGGTATTGATCAACTGCAACAGCGGGGAATAATTGAAACTGCATTGCCTGTTTTGCCAGAATAACACTACCAACCAAAACCATTGCAGAAATAAAAACGACTATCCAACGGTGCCGTAATACCCAGGATAAAAACTGTGCATAGCCATGCTCAAAATTGATCAACCATTGTTTTTCTTTAACTTTCTTTTTGGCATTAGTTATGTGACTAACATGACTGGGTAATATTAAAAAAGCTTCCAGCCAGGAAAAAAACAGTAGCGAAATAACAACAATAGGGATGGCAACGATAAACTTACCAATCATCCCCGTCATAAACATCAGGGGAAGAAATGCCGCAACCGTTGTTAAGATAGTTGTTGTAACCGGTCCAAATAACTCATGCGCCCCTTTGACTGCTGCTTCGTTAGGTGAGTCACCCTGTTCCATATGGTACGCAATATTCTCACCAATAATAATGGCATCATCAACCAGCATTCCCAATACCATTATAAAACCTAACATTGATATCAGGTTTAAAGTTATTCCCGACAGATATAAAAAAAACAAGCCCGTCAAAAATACAATGGGTAAACTCCAGGTAGTTGTCATAGCAACAGAGAAACGCAAGAAGACAACAAGTGAAATAAAAACAAGAATCAAACCAACAATACCGTTATTTGTTAACACTCCTAAACGCAATCGTGCAAAGCGGGAAAAATCCTGAGAAGTACTGATTTTAACTTTATCGCCATAAAGTTGCGGAATTGTTGTGATATATTCTTTAACCCGATCAACTACATCAATGATATCGGCATCGACTTTTTTAAGAATAATCATATTCAAAGCAGGATCGCCGCCCGAATCAAGATATATTGTCGGAATAACTAATGACTCTTCAACCTTTGCAACGTCAGAAATTTTAATATTATCGCCGCGATCATTAGAGCGTAATACTAACCCTGCAACATCATTTACATTCTGAAACTGCCCAACGATACGCACCATCTTTTGACCAGCATCTGTATCAATTTCACCTCCTGGAGAATTAATATTCCATTCACTCAACACCGTCGCAATTTCACCGATTGCTATACGGTGTAATGAAAGTTTTTCCGGGTCAACTGTTATTCGTATTTCTGCTTTTCTGTCACCCTGAACCTGCACTCTTGCAATGCCCTTAATGGTTAAAAGATCATCGCTAATATGATCTCCTAAACGCTTTAATTCCAGTTCCGACACAGGTGAAGAAACAGCAAGTTGTATAACAGGAAAAACAGCACCGTCAATTTCAAGCACATAAGGCTCTGATGGAAGATCATCAGGCAAAACAGCCTGATCTACAGCAGTCTGAACATCTATTGCAATTTTATCTCTGTTAGCTGAATCGGGATCAACCTCAAGATTAATAATACCCGAACCACTAAAAGCAATAGAATTCATCGTATCAATTCCATCAAGTGCTTTTAGTTCCTGTTCTATAGGTGTAATTACAAGGCGTTCTATTTCTGCCGGGGATGCACCAGGATATGCTATATCAATACGAATTTGATCTAAGTTAACATTTGGAAAGGCTTCCCGGTTAATATCGTAAATGGCATATACACCGGTAGCCATTAAAAAGATTGAAATCAAATTTACCATCAGGGTACGTTCGACAAAAAAACGAAAAACTGATTTCATCGTTTATCTCCATGTTTAGCATCAAGTTCTTTCCAGAACTGCCCGGTAAATATTTGCAATGCAATAATACGTTTATTTAAATCAACTTTTTGATTCTGGTAGGAGAGCTCTGCAAAAGAGTATTCATTTTGAAATTGAATAAGTTGTGCCGTATTAGCCCGGCCATTACGATATCGTTGTTCAGCTTCTTTTAGTTTTAAGGTTTCGCCTATCAATTTTTGCTTTGCAGTTTTTACTGCTGCTGTAGCCGCTTTAATTTCTGATACCAATCCAGAAACGGTATAACGAATATCATCAATACTTGTTTGTAAGTTTTGTTGAGCAATATTTTTTTCAATTAACGCCTGTTTATACTTTGAGCTAATACCTCGGTCATCAAATAAATGTTGATATTCAAGCTTTACTGCACCAGCCCAGTCCTGCTCGCTAACTGTTGCTGTAGTACTTTGACCATTTGATGTACGCGTTCCAACAGAGAAAACAAAATCTAAACTATCATTTTTATTATCGAGAGCAGAATCAATTTTACTCTCTGCAATATTCAATTTAGCCTGTGAAATTTTTACCAGCGGATGGTATAACTTGGCTGTTTCAATCAATTCAGGAATGTTATAGCTTTTATCTGCGTGCTGAGTGAGTATTGTTTTTGTTATATATCTCCAGTCTTCCAGCATTAATCTATTCAATGAACTTTGTTGTTGTTTATCCTGTAATTTTATAGCGCTTAGATCGGCTAATTTCGAATACAGCTGAGCACGTACCTGTAACGTATCTTTTGATTCTGACAAACCCAAATCAACATTTTTATTAATGTATTTTTCTAATTCTCTTGTACGCTGCACCGATTTTATTGCGTTATCTAGTCTTGCTTCTGTTTGCACAGCGGCATAAAAAAGATTAGAAACTTTTTCAGCCAACGTAATGCGGGTTAATAATGCATTTGCAGAGGCCAGCTCTTTTCCTGCATCAGCAGAAATCAAACCCTCGCTATACAAAGGATTACCTTTACCTTTTAACAGGGGCATACGGTAACTTAAATCTAATCGCGTAGTATGTGCCGGGTTAGGTAAAATGGGACTAAATGTTAAGCTGCTATCTTCATAACGATAGCCACCATTTAAACTAATACTTGAACCTGATTCCAACTGGCGGCTTATTTGGCCATTAATATCAAAACGATCTGAAGGTGTTCCTAATGCAGAGAGATCACGTGATATCTCACCAGTATTGTTTAAAATCCAACCTAACTGGCTTTCAACTTGTTGTCTTTGTGAAGCCGCTTGCTCTAATTCTAATGCTGAAATCTTTAATGATGGATAGCGATCAATAACGCGCTGCATAACCTGATAGATAGTTAATTCATTTTCATTATTATGATTATCAGCATATAGTGTCTGGGTGACAGCCATAGTTAGCCAAAGTACATTTATTATTAGCGCTTTCTTTTTCATCACTTAGACGTTTTTGCTATCCCACGTAAAAATATTTTCAGGTTATTTTTAAGATATTTGTCAATATCATAATTTTTATCAAATGGAGCAAGTGAATGCTGCCATATTGCTGAAAAAATCATTGGTGTAAGAAAAAATCGGGCTGTGTAGTCTATATCGCATTCAATAAACTCATCACGCTCTATACCTAAACGAATTATTTCGGCAACAAAATGTCTTGCCCGATAGACTATGTTTTCCATATAAAACTTTGCTAGCTCTGGAAAATTTGACGCTTCGGCAATGATCATTTTTGATATTCCTGATAATTCAGACTCAAGTACATTAGCTTGCCATTGCTCTAAAAGTTGCAGCAACAGTGTATTAATCGAGCCAGAATACTGTTTTGCCAATGCCTCGGCATCTTCTATATGGGGTAGCACACATTCAATCACAACAGATTTAAAAAGTGCCTCTTTATTCTCAAAATAGAGATAAAGCGTACCTTTTGAGACACCGGCTTCTTTTGCAACTTCATCAAGCTTTGTTGATGAATAACCTTTCATTGAAAACATTTTCAATGCGGCAGCTAAAATTTCACTTGGTCGCTCACCCTTTCGCCTGCGCCAACGGGCAGGCATTTTGCTGTGTTCACATAATTCACTCACCATAATTACCATTAATAACTGACTGGTTAGTTATTTAATACACGTCATTGAATAAAGTCAATCATATTGAGATGAAATACAGGAATTAAAATGAAATAAATCCAGGAGGCTTAATCGTTATAGACTCTAAGCAGGTTATTGATATTTTTTAGCAGCACTTTATCTTTGAATGGCTTATTCATAATAATATCAACACCTGTTTCAACATCGGAGATATCCAGTGCCATTTCGCTATATCCAGTACACAATATAATGGGTACATCATGTCCGGAGTCAAGTATCTTTTTAGACATCGTCAAACCCGTTAAACCTGGCATTGTTTGATCGGTAATAATCAAACTAATATCTTCCGGGTGTTGTAAATAATAGTCCAGGCCATCATTTGCATTATTAAATGCAACAGTCTCAAAATCTTCATAGTGTAAAACTTCTGTTAAACAGGTTGTAATTAAAGGTTCATCATCAATAACAAGAATCTTCTTTCCATTGAATTGATTCGAGCTTGCAAATTCTTCAACCTGATATTCAGGTACTTCCTCTAAAACTTTATTTGCTTCAGCAACAGGAAAAAAGACCTGAATCTTTGTACCGCTACCCATTAATATATTGTCTGATGTTTTCACCATAACATGACCGCCACTACCATGCACGATACCATGCAACATCGATAAGCCCATGCCTGAACCCTTACCAATTCCTTTTGTAGTGAAGAAAGGATCAAATATCCGACGTAAAATATCCTGGCTAATACCAACCCCTGTATCAGTTACAGACAAAAGAACAAATTGTCCTGAAAAGTTAATATGGCATGAGTCACAAACACCATTAACATCTGCTAAATATTCTAAACAAACATCAATTTTTCCTTTCTGATTAACGATGGCATCTTTTGCGTTAATCACAAGATTCATTAAACTCTGATTAAACTGAACAGGATCAACTTCAATATAGCGATTTGTCATGTTCTTTTTAATTTCAAGATGAACATTGATACTGCTCGGAATAAGTGATGACAACATATCCATAGAATCTTTAGCGAGCTCTGCCGGATCAGCGATTTGTAAGCCACCGACATCACCACGACTAAATGCTAATAACTGCTGTACAAGATCTCTCGCCCGTTCACCAGCCCGGTTAATTTGACTAATATAGCCGCTGGTAGTTGGGTCATCATACTTTGACGTAGTTCTTTTCATTAAACCGGTATAGCCCATAATAGATGCAAGCACATTGTTAAAATCGTGTGCAATCCCCCCCGTAAGCTGGCCAATTGCTTCCATCTTTTGAGTTTGTTGTAGCTGTCGTTGTAATTGATATTGCGCGGTTATATCTTCGGCAACACCGCATATAGCATAAATATTTCCATGTTCATCAAATAAGGGAAACTTATCAATCGAAAGATTAATATTGTTATTATTTAACTCAATTAAACCTTCATAATGTACATGAGTTTTTTCCTGCAACAATTGTTCATTATCACGCAAAAAATATTCCGATATATCCCTGTCAAAAACATCTTCAACTTTGTAATCTATAATTTTATTTTGTGCCAGATTAAAAAATTCACAGTATTTTTTATTAGCTAAAATATAATCATTCTCCGGCGTAATGAGAAAAATAAGAAATGGAAAGGCATCAATTAATTTTTGTAATTGTCTGTGACTCTGTATAACAAGATCAATATTCTTCATTCGCTCATGAATATCTCTTGCCACAACTAAAATATATTTTTCATTAATTGAGTGACATAAAACACACTTTAGTTGATAACGTTTATCTCCTGCTGAAGTTGTCACCACGGCATCTGCATCACTTTGGCCATTTTCAATAACATCACTAATGACTGATAGTAACGACATACCCTTGCAGGGTTTAAAGACGTCGGAAAAAGACAGAGAAAGGAAATTAATGTTTGTTGAGAAAGATAACTCTTTAAATGCCTGATTCGCCCAAAGTATCTCACCACCTAAATTAACTTTTATAATGAGATCAGGAATAGCATTTAAAATCTCATCCGACTCAGAAGGATGAGGTTCTTTTATGCTTAAATTATTACCCTGAAATGGTGAGGTTTGTTGCTCCAATTGCTCATCCTAAACATTGAAATATTTTATATTTTTTCGAACCTATATCTTTGGAACCCGGGAAAACCTCTGACAATCTGATCTATATAGAGTGCTCAAGTATAGCGTGGTTAACAATTTAAAAACGTATTTAAATTGTTAACCAATGTTACAAAAGCAGTATTGCTAAAAATGGTATTTAATCCCCGTCATATATTGTATATCTGTGCGTTCAACGGTTTGAGAGGGTTTACTATCGTGCTCCACCTCTAAAGTTAAACGAAAATGCATGTTTTTATGCATTGTAAAATCCAGTTTTGAGTCTAATAATGCACGAAAATCGCTAAAATAGCTCACATCTGGCTGGTAATACAACGCACTTGAAAAAGACAGGTTATCACTGATTTTATATTTTGAAAAATAATAAAAATTTGCCCGAGCCCGCTCTTCCTTGCCATGATCGGTCAACCCTTGTGTAAATTCGGTTTTTTCCGCGGAATAAAAGCCCCCGGCACCCAAATAAGCATGATGCATCTCCGATTTAAATACAGAATAACGTAATCCAACCCCGGCTAAACCCCGGTATGACAAACGGGTAAACTCGTTCTTCTCAAGCTGTGTGAAAACCTCCCAGTCTAAATCATGTTCAATACTATTAATATTTCGATAATGAACAAAGGTTTTATTGATATTACGAAGACCATTCGTTTCACCATATTCATACCCCAATATGGCTAAGTTTATCGATTTTGTGCTTATCCAGCTAAACTGGCTGTTTAGCGCCATATTAAAACTATCAGTATTCCCCGATGCATCACTCACCGTTAAGTCAATATCACTCGCAAAACGTTCCACTGTGTCTGAAAAATGCAGGCTATCCATATTGACGATTGCGATTGTTGTTACGGGTTGAAAAAGTACGAAAAAAACGATAATCCTGCTTATAAAACAGGCATGAAAAAGGCTGAACTTCATAGCGGGTTATACTTGTTATTAATTAAAAATTTTAGCAAAAAGTGCGAACAAGCCAGTATTTTAAACAATAATTTACAAATAATCTTATATATAGCTTGTCTTTTTAAACTAGAGAGATAATCATACAAACAGTATAATACTTTACGAATAGTAAGGCTGAAGCGATACAGGCCGAGCAAATAATAACAAACAAATGATGGTGATATATGAAAAAACTACTTTTTAGTACATTAGTGCTAGCGCTCCCTTTTAACGCAATGGCCGATACCATACTCGGCGTAAAAATTGGCGGTGGTAGCTGGTCGCATAGCCCAAGCGGAAGCATAATCTCAACTCAGGGAGGTACAGCCGGTACAAGTGCAGATCTTA
>Ga0316207_10000735_pt1 | contig 46929 bp, 51 predicted proteins | sample 6weekpyrite_MG_FD_204943 | JGI IMG/M metagenome (GOLD analysis project Ga0316207, IMG submission 204943) | Microbial mat bacterial communities from mineral coupon in-situ incubated in ocean water Damariscotta River, Maine, United States -... | ecosystem: Environmental > Aquatic > Marine >... | reverse complement strand
TTACTTTGTTGTAAGTGAGTCACTTCCATCACTTAAATTCGGGCTGTGTCTGAGGGCGGGGAGTGCGCGCTAAGCGCTCGGGTTGTCTCTGTAAGGCTGCAGATCAAGGCGGAAAATGTAATCTTACTTTGTTGTAAGTGAGTCACTTCCATCACTTAAATTCGGGCTGTGTCTGAGGGCGGGGAGTGCGCGCTAAGCGCTCGGGTTGTCTCTGTAAGGCTGCAGATCAAGGCGGAAAATGTAATCTTACATCGGTAAGTGCACATTTTCCAACGCGGAGATGCGGCCTTACAGAGACAAGCTGAGTGCTTAGCGGGTTTGGGAGCCGCTTAGCTCCCATGCATATGAACAGTCAAGCTCTGCCAACACCGTATCCACCCCGGTATTACCTTCCTCAACCAGCAACTGCAAAGGCGGGCGATTTTGAAAACGACGATGGGGCTTTTTCATCCAGCGCGCGCCCATGGTTTCGTTTTTCGGATAGGTTGTGCGTAAAGCATCAATAATACCCAGAATTCGAATCGCCCTGAATTCCACGTTATCATCTTTTGGTAAGGGTGTGTCTTCATGAAATGACCGTAGCTTACGGGTGCGGGTGCCTTCGGGCAAATTCAGCACAACCACCTGATCAGCGGCGCACAGGCCCCACTCGTCAAGACTGGCCATAATTTTCTGGGTGAGCAGGATTTGTCGCTCTTCACTCAAATGGAACATGTTGTAACCTCAATAAAAAACCTGCTCAATTTTCCGGGGGGGATACGTATGTGTGCTATTCCCAGCGAAACAGCCACACACCAAGCAGTAAAAAAATAATACTCATCACGAGCAGTGCCAGCAAGTTTGGCATAATCACCATCAAACCCGCACCGTCCATCATTATACCACGCGCAGCCTGCGTTATGTGGGTTAGTGGAAACATCAGTGCCAGCTTTTGTACCCAGGGGTGCAGCCCCTCCAGGGAGAACCACACTCCGGATAAGAACATCATTGGCCAGGAAAACAGGTTCAATAAGCCCCCCGCCACTTCCTCAGACCTGACCCGCGCCGCCACAATCAGCCCCATGCTAATCATTGAAAAAGCCCCCAGGGTAAACACCAACAGTAAATTTAGATAGCTGCCGCGCATGACGAAGCCAATGAGCAGATGGCAACCAATATAGACCGTAATGGTAATCGCCATAATTAGCCACAGGCGTGACACAATTTGTGCTGATAGAAACTCCAAAGCGGTGAGAGGGGTGGCTTTAAGGCGTTTTAATACACCATTTTTACGATAACGCACAACCACATAACCCACCCCAAACAGCGCACTGAACATCATATTCATGCCCAGTACACCCGGGATGAGCCAGTCGATATAACGAATTTGCTGACCCGTCACCAGCTGCTTTTGATAGCCCTCACCACCGCTGCCCGCCAGTACTTTTTCCAGCAGATAGCCGGTGGGGGAGCTGTCGTTGATCCAGTAGCGCTTTTCACTGGCATCCATCAAGATATCCAGCTGGTGTCGCTTTACCTTGCTGATGGCCAGTGATTTTTCAGCTTCGCTAATTTCAATAAGCTGCATATAGCGTGTACCAAAAAAGCCAAGCTCCGCATCCGCTGGTTGATTAATGACACCCACTTTATACTGGTCTAGCTGATCACCGGTAAACGCATAGGCAAAACCTAATATAATGAGCAGCGGAAACACGATATTCCACGCCAGTGCACTTCTATCGCGCACAAATTCCCGGTCACGCGCTTTTAATACACTTAAAAAACGCTGCAATCTCACTGCCTTAGCCCCTTACCAGTTAATTCAAGAAATAGATCCTCCAGTGTGCGGGGCCTGATTTGCAAGCCACTCAATGAAACGCGCGCATCCAGCAATAATTTCACTGTCTGATTTACATCCGGGCTACATATTTCCACACCTGCTGATTGTCGGTTTACCTTTAGCTGCGCCCCCTGCGAAGACATCAATAAAGTATCCAACGCTGACGATACGGGAATTTGCACGACTACATCGTTAAAATGCTCTGCCAGTAAATCACGTGGGGTGCCCTCGGCAATAATTTTTCCATGATCCATTATAATAATTTCATCGCACAACTCATAAGCCTCATCCATATAGTGAGTTGTGAGCACAACGGTTTTATTTTGCTGCTTAATTTTATGGATAAGTTGCCAGAAATTGTGCCTTGCCTGGGGATCCAGGCCAGTAGTGGGCTCATCGAGAAAAATAATATCCGGATCATTTACCAGGGCGATCGCTAATAATACCCGCTGACGTTGTCCGCCACTCAAACTGGCGGTATTTTGATGCAAAAAATCACCCAGTGCACAGTCCTCAATAATTTGCTGCAGATCAGACACCTGGGGGTACATTCGTTGAAATAACAGCAGTGATTCCTGTACGGTTATAAAATCCTGTAGCGCAGTGGACTGAAACATGATCCCCGCTTTATTTTTAAAATCAGCACTTAAAGGCTTGCCCCTGTATTTTATGGTGCCCTTGTCTATCGACTTGATGCCTTCAAGCATTTCAACCGTGGTGGTTTTACCCGCACCATTAGGCCCCAGCAACCCCAGACAAACCCCTTCAGCCACCTCAAAACTCACGCCATTTACCGCTTTAAGCTGTTTAAATTGCTTATGTAATTGATTTACCTGCAGAATAGGTTGCATAACATAATAATCGTTTTGAAAGTCTGGAGGCTTATTTTAAACAAGATAGGGCGTAATTAGGGAGAATTTTATAGACATAAATCTTTTAGCAAAAAAAGGGCAGAGAGAAAACATCCTCCCTGCCCAACTTTGCTGGCTTGCGGATATTGAGACGCTATTAATAAGACTTAGTTCAATTTATTTTTGATCGTATTTTATACATATTCATGAAATTTCACGCTTATTAGCCTAAGCCATCAATGGACATGCTATGATTTCAGCCTGAATTTTTAGCATAAATCATTAAATGCACTTTGGAGTGCAATTTGGACCTGACCTCAAAACTAACACCGGCAATCGACGATGCCTCTCATTTTAGCCTGAGAGTTCCCATCGCCATAAAGCTTGCTCTTGCAATCACGCTATTGATTGTTAGCGGCATGTCTGCGCTTGGCTTTATTATTCTGGAGAATCAGAAAAAAGTTTTAACCCAGCAAATGAATGATATGGGTTCAGCCATCGTTAAACAGGTGGCAAATAGCGCATCTGAAATGGTGCTTTCTGATGATAAACTTGGTTTACAAACGCTGGTTAATAACCTGGTAGATTACAATCAAATTAAAGGCGCTGTTGTATTAACCGATAAAAATGAAATTTTTGTCGAGCATGGCCAAACCCCTTCCATAGACTTTATTCAACACCAGTTAAGTAATAAAAAAACGGCGCATATTTTTGAATGGGGTGCTCCGGGAGATATTGCCACTAAACTAATTTGCTTCGATAGCCCAATAAAATTTAAACAGCTCGTTGCCGGGCACATCATCATCACATTTAGTAAACAACAAATGGTGCAGTCATTAGAAAACTCACGCTTTGTTATCATGTTTGCCACATTAATAATGAGCCTTATTGCAATATTACTTGCATTTATTATGAGTCGCCACCTGTCGCAACCAATACATAATTTAGTTGATGCCAGTAAAGCCATCGAAGCTGGGGACTTTAGATTTAGGCTGAATGAGCGTCGTAATGATGAAATTGGCGAGCTTGCTTGTGCCTTTAATCAAATGGCACATGGTTTGCTACAAAAAACCCAGGTGGAAGATGTTTTCTCACGCTATGTATCAAGTAATGTTGCAAAAAAAGTTTTACAAAACCTGGATGACGTTGAACTAGGTGGAAAACATGTTACTGCTTCGGTATTATTCGCAGATATTGTTGGCTTTACCAGCATCTCCGAAAGGCTACCTCCACAGGAAGTCACCAATATCCTTAATGAATATTTTACACACATTTCGACTATTGCCCAATTACATTACGGTCATATTGATAAATTTATGGGTGATTGTGCTATGATTGTTTTTGGAGTTCCTGAGCACTCAACTATTCACAGTTTATGCGCAATAAACTGTGCTATTATGATTCGAGAATTAGTTACACAACTAAATGAAGAACGCGTAAAACAGGATAAAATTCCAATACATTTTAAAACGGGCGTCAACAGCGGTGTAATGGTAGCCGGCAATCTGGGCTCTAACGATCGCATGGAATACACGGTTATTGGGGACCCCGTTAATATTGCATCACGACTGGCTGGCATTGCAAAGAGCGATCAAATTGTTATTCTTGAAGAATTATTGAAACAGGATGAAATTTCGGATCAGATATTGGCCGAAAAACATAAAGTCATTCGCGTCAGGGGGAAAGATGAACCCGTGTCCACCTGGCTTGTAAAGCATACAATTCCTGAAAATCAAAAACTCATGCAAGAACAGATTGCTGATATTTTAAAAAACTCTGACACAGACATTAGTTGAGTAATTTGTTTAAACAGTATCAACATATATCATTTTCACTTTTGTTTTTAGCCGTATCATCCTGTGCGCTAATTCAGCCCACGCCCGATGCACTTGATAAAAACATTCAAAACTGGCTCAATGAAAATGAATTTGACACTATCGATAACGCATTAAGCAGAATTGATAAAGATAATTCAACTGATGAAAACAAATACCAGTTCATTCTCGATCAAAAATTAGTGATCGAAACACGCAAAAAAAAGTTTATTGAAAATACATCTACAACCGCACAAAAACTCAAACAGTCAAATGAATGGCAGCAGGCACTGGATACCTATAATAATGCCCTGCAAAAAATTCGTGATGAACCCAGACTGACGCAGGAAAAAATCGAGCTTCTTAATGAAAGGGACAAACAGGTAAAAGCCCTTAAAAAAGATATGCTCATGCAACGCGCCAATGCTCTAATTTCTTATAAAAAAGTTTATGAAAAATTATCTAAACTTATCCCTGAAGATTCTAATGCACAAATTGACATAAACCATTATGACAAGAATAGAATCAAAATTGCAAACCGACTGAAACTTTGCGGTGATCAGGCTATGCAGAACAATAAGCTTATTCAGGCTAGTGATTGCTATGCATTATCTAATCAACTGGAACCCACCGACGAAAAAGCACTGCTGGTAACAAACATAAACAAACAGTTAATTAAAATCTCAACCCAGGAAAGTAATGAAAAATCGCTTGCCGCTTATTATTCCGCCTACAAAAAGCACCAGTACACCAAAGCTAGATCTCATCTAAAAACATTGCTGGGTATCAATCCTTCCCATGCTAAAACCATAGCGTTATTAGAGGCACTAAACAAAGAAATCAGCAATATGACGTTAGAAAAAATTAACCTAGGGAATGAACTCTATAGTAAAAAGAGAATTGATGAGGCGCTAGAAGTGTGGCGACAGGCATTATTACTTGAGCCGAATAACTCCGAAGTCATTCAACTTATAAGTCGCGCTGAAAAAGTTAGCAAAAAAATTCAAAGCCTGGAAAAAACTCAGTAATCATTTTTAACCTAAACTGCTGGAAATTTTGATAATACTCAGGAAATTTTTATCCGCACCACATTCATGACTTCCATTTCCATTCCTGCAATTATCTCCGTATCACCGTAATATGTTAAATTCACCCGCTGTCCGTTTAAGTTTTTATACGGTTTTTTACGTTTATATTTAAATGGCACAGCGCAGCCTTCCACCATCAGTGTATTAATTATCCACTCACCTGACTCACGCTGTACATGTGACTCAACTTTCATCATGTCACTCTGGTTTAATTTCTGATGCTTTTTTAGAAGCTTATCGACCTGGGATTTCATGGGCTGTATTTTGACATAATTTTAATCAGGGCATCGTGATAAAACGTCGGTTCTAGCTTATTCAGCTGGTAAAAAATGCCATGGTGCTTTCGCTGCGATTTTTAACATCGCATTAGAGCTTGGGTAACAGAACGCGGGATTATTCGGGCTCTCCTGCCCAATAACCTGCATACTCACATGACAACCTGTTATACATAAACTTCGTAGCTCATTCACTTCGCGGCCGTGGTGCTAAAAAACAGCACCACGTTAAAAAACGCTCCCGGCGTTTTTTTCGAAACTACTTCTCATCAAGGCCCTCCGGGCCAACCCATATAAATTAACCTGGAAATAAAAAGGCCCCTGCAGCTTTCGCTGCAGGGGCCTTTTTATTTTATATGGCGGACCGGACGGGACTCGAACCCGCGACCTCCGGCGTGACAGGCCGGCATTCTAACCAGCTGAACTACCGGTCCGTTATTTGGTGGGTGGTGAGGGAGTCGAACCCCCGACATTCGCCTTGTAAGGGCGACGCTCTACCAGCTGAGCTAACCACCCGTAATGCTGTTTTTGTAAAGAGCGCGAATTCTATATTAAGCCGGGCTTATTTGCTATTAAAAATTGTAATTATTTGTTAACTATTTTATTTATCACGCCTTTCATCATAATTACGCTCAAATACCTGCCGGCCCATACTCTGTATTTGATAATCAATCATGTCATCAAATAGCTCTAAAAGCGGCTGATAAGCCTGCGGCTGGTCTTCAAGTACCCTCAGCCCTTCCACCACCGACTCTACTGTTGACAGATACCCCGGCTGGGGCACCTTGCGAATCCGGTAGTTTGAATCTTTCTCTGTCAGCAGTTTTGCACATTGTAAGTGGTGCAATTGAGGGTTACTTTGCCATATTCGTCTGGCCTTACGCCAGGTCGCATCAATAATCAGGCAGTATTTCACCTGTTCATTCTGACCCGGCTGCAAGTCTTGCGCTTGCGCATGTGGGTATAACACCAGTATTTCATGTGCTGCGCTTTTGATTAATTTATTCAATTCCCTGTGGGCTGTAAAATCCTCCCCCACCCAGCACTGGTACTGCTTAAGCCCCAGCTTTGCTATGATGGCGCTACCTTTTGGGTTGCTCGCCTCATCCGGGTGCTGCAATATAATGACTTTTATGGTGTTGTCCTGTTTTTCAATACGACCACACAAACAGGCTACCTTCGCGCGACGACAGTGATAACAAACTTCACGAGACATAACAGGGCTTACTCCAGATAACCAATATGAATAACGCTTAAATGACGCAACTCGAATTTAAACAGGCTGACCAGTATAGCTTGCCACTGATTAAACAGTTTTATAAAAAAAACGGTATGCGCGCTCATGCTCCAAAGGGAGATTTAATTTTTACCGCCAGTCAGAATAATAAAATTGTCGCCGCCCTGCGTCTACACCCGGTGCAAGATCATTACCTGTTGCGTAGTATGTGCGTAGCATCAGAACTCCGCCATCAGGGCATCGGCAGCGCCCTGCTACAACACCTGCAGACGACCCTGTCTGAAATTGAGTGCTACAGTTTTCCCTTTAGCCACTTAATTGATTTTTATAAGCGCGCTAACTTTACAGCCTGGGACATTAACGATGCCCCCCAGGCCATTACCGATAAATATAACCGTTATATCAATAGTGGCAAAAAAATTTGCCTGATGAAATTTCAAAAATAATTTCATGAATAATCTCATGTACAACTGGACATGCTAAAATAGGTCACCGATTAATTTTAAATACGAGTTTTTTATGTTTGATGTAAATGAATACTTTGATGGTCATGTTAAATCACTGGCATTTAATGCGGGCAGTGATAAAGCCACCATCGGTGTAATGGCGGCGGGCGATTACGAATTTGGCACCGCGACAGTAGAACACATGACATTAATCAGCGGTGAAATGTCGGTTAAATTGCCGGATGAAAATGAATGGCGTGAGATTGCCATTAACGAAACCTTTATCGTTGAGGCCAATGTTTCATTTCAGGTAAAAATTGGCTGTGACAGCGCATATCTTTGCCTCTATAAATAAGTTAAGCAATTAAACATGAAATATAAAGATCTCCGTGATTTCATTTCACAGCTAGAAAAAAAAGGCGAGCTCAAACGCATTAGCGTAGAAGTTGATCCCTGTCTTGAAATGACGGAAATCTGCGACCGTACATTACGCGCCGCCGGCCCTGCCCTACTTTTTGAAAATGTAAAAAATTCTTCTGTCCCTGTGTTAGCTAACTTATTTGGCACGCCACAACGGGTTGCCATGGGCATGGGTGAAGACTCGATCGATGCGCTACGCGACATCGGTGAATTACTCGCCTTTTTAAAAGAGCCTGAACCACCTAAGGGCATGAAAGACGCCTGGGAAAAATTACCAATCTTCAAACAGGTGCTAAACATGGCACCCAAGGTAATTAGCAAAGCCAGTTGCCAGAAAAATGTTATTGAAAAGGATGCGATAAATTTAGCCGACATTCCCATTCAAACCTGCTGGCCGGAAGATGCAGCACCATTAATTACCTGGGGCCTGGTCATTACGAAAGGCCCACATAAAGACCGACAGAATTTAGGTATTTATCGCCAGCAGGTGATCGATAAAAACCGCGTGATCATGCGCTGGCTTTCTCATCGGGGGGGGGCGCTGGATTTTAAAGAATGGCAGGCGAGCCACCCGGGTGAAGCCTTTCCTGTTGCGGTAGCACTGGGTGCCGACCCGGCCACTATACTCGGTGCGGTAACGCCGGTGCCCGACAGTTTATCTGAATATGCCTTTGCGGGTTTATTACGGGGCAGCAAAACCGAAGTGGTCGAATGTCAATTATCTAGCCTGCAGGTTCCCGCTTCTGCAGAATATGTTTTAGAAGGCTTTATTTACCCTGATGATATGGCACCGGAGGGTCCATATGGTGATCACACAGGCTACTATAATGAAGTAGAAAATTTTCCGGTTTTTACGATTGAAAAAATCACCCATCGCGATAGCCCGATTTATCACACAACCTATACAGGGCGACCACCGGATGAACCGGCAATTTTAGGGCTGGCACTCAACGAAGTGTTTGTACCCATACTAAAAAAACAGTTCCCGGAAATAATCGACTTTTATTTACCCCCCGAAGGCTGCTCCTATCGTATGGCTGTGGTGAGTATGAAAAAACAGTACCCGGGTCACGCCAAGCGGATCATGATGGGGGTGTGGTCTTTTCTACGCCAGTTTATGTACACCAAATTTGTGATCGTGGTTGATGATGATATCAACACCCGCGACTGGAACGATGTAATCTGGGCAATGACGACCCGTATGGATCCGTCACGCGATACCACAATCATAGAAAACACTCCCATTGATTATCTCGATTTTGCATCACCGGTTTCCGGGCTCGGCTCTAAAATGGGCTTTGATGCTACTAATAAATTACCCGGTGAAACCGACCGAGAATGGGGCAAACCCATTGTTATGCAGGACGACATTAAACAACGGGTTGATGAAAAATGGGATCTGTTAAATATTTTTAATAAAGAATAAATCATTATGACAAAAAAAAACACCGGACTTTATGAAGTCAAAAAAAGCGATATTCACGGCAAAGGTTTATTTGCACAATGCAATATAAAGAAAGACACTATTCTTGGCACGCTGGTATGCAAGCCAACACGTGAAGAAGGCCCCTATGTTTTATGGGTAAATGAAAAACTAAGCGTGCGAGTCGAATGTGACCTAAAATACATTAATCACAACGCCAGTCCTAATGCCTGCTATTACGAAGACCTACAGGTCGTTGCCTTAAAGAATATTAAGAAGGGTGAAGAAATAACCCATAATTATGGTGAAGACTGGGGTTAGGTTTATTACATTCAACTCGATAATTTAAAAGGAATTATTATGAAGAAGCTATTTATTTCAGTTCTCTGTCTGCTAGGTTTAACAATCTCATCGGCGGTATTTTCTGCCGGGTCCGGTATGGATAATCACCGGCTGTCTGAACTCATTACTCGAATTGATCCCAACCCCAAAGGCCAGAAAGGCTACTGGGAAATTGAGTACAAAAATATTCCCATCTATATTATTACATCAGAACAGGCGAATCGGATGCGCATCATTTCCCCGATTCGCTCATCAGAGGATCTGGGAAAGAATAAATTATATCGTATGATGCAGGCTAATTTTGATTCCGCACTGGATGCCCGGTATTCCATTGCAAAGGGTAAATTATGGAGCGCATTTATTCACCCATTAACCGAGCTAAGCGATGAGCAGTTTTTTTCGGGGCTGGCGCAGACCATTACTCTGGTTAATAGTTATGGCAAGAGCTATTCATCCGGCGCCTTGGTATTCAGGGGTGGTGATAGCCAGGATTTAAACAATAAAACATTTCTGGATATATTAAAGAAAGGATTAAAGATTTAACTAACGGGATTAAATTCAATCGTATTCAGGCGAGCTGAATACTCACCAGCATTACACAAAACGTATTTAATTATCATTTTCAAATACGAAACAATGGCTACGCCAGTTTTCATCCGCCTGGGTTTTTAACAGTTTAATATTCTGACCTACTTCATTTTCATACCAGCCTCGATGGTTTTCCAGTGGCTCAACTGAATACCCCCACCAGCTACCATCTGCATCCTGAGCAATGAAATTTACCCATCGAGGCACATTAATCGCGGATAAATCAGGCTTCAACAAAGTCGTCCAGTTCGTCATCCATATGCATCATGGTGAGCTCTGAAAAACCCCCAATCCATTTTCCATCAATGGCAATTTGCGGTACCGTACGCGCACCCTGGGTTAGCTCAGACATTTCTCTGAGCGCACCGTGGTCTGAATCTACCATGGCAACATCAAAGGGAATCTTCCACTTATTTAGCAGGGTTTTTGTTTTATCACAAATCGGGCAGCGTGCCGTACTGTAAATTTTTATGCGGGCCATTTATTTTATCTCCAAACTTAATCTGCACATTATATCAAACTATTGATCTCCTGATAATGACAACAGGAGAGCACCAGATTAACCCATAGCTCCCCTGTTTTTTATAAGCTTTTACTTTCGGGCATAATCATGCAAAATGTCACCTACCGTTTTTTCAAGGATACATCATGCCGAGTAAAGTTACCGTTCACCCTTCTGGTCATCAGTTTAATGTTGAGGAAGACGAATCTGTTTTAGACGCGGCGATGCGCCAGAATATTGAACTACCTTATGGCTGCAGGGGCGGTGTTTGTGGTAGCTGTGCTGGTTTTATTGTCAACGGTGATGTTTACTACGATGACACACCCATCGCACTCGATGATGAAATGATCGCAAATAAACAGGCCCTGTTTTGTATTGCCAAAACACACGCCGACCTTGAAATTAGCATAGAAGAAATTGAAGGGCTGGGCGCACTTGAGGTTAAACAGTTTGCCTGCCATGTGAACTCAAAAAATCATTTATGTCACGATGTTATCGCGTTGAAAATTAACCTAGATAATAATCAGCGCCTACAATATTTTGCGGGCCAATACATAGAGTTTATTCTTGAAGACGGCAAACGTCGTGCATTTTCAATTGCAAACTCTCCCCACAACGATGACTTAATTGAACTACACATTCGTCATGTAGACGGTGGATTATTTACCGATTTTTTATTTGAATCTATGCCTGACAATTCAAGCCTGCAAATTGAAGGCCCTCTGGGTAGCTTTTATTTGCGTGAAGATCGCCAACGCCCGATCATTATGGTGGGGGGTGGCACCGGTTTTGGTCCGCTAAAAGCCATGATCGAACATATTGAATACATCGGATATCAACAACCCATTCATCTATTTATGGGGGTTCGAGCACTGCGTGATTTATATATGAATGAAATGGCACTGCAATGGATTAAAAACAATAAAAATTTAAGCTTTATACCGGTACTCTCCGATCCGCTGCCTGAGGATAACTGGCAGGGTGAATCCGGGTTTGTACACCAGATCGTCGCAAAGCACTTTCCCGACATGTCCTCATTTGATATTTATATGAGTGGACCTCCCCCCATGGTAAATGCCGCGGTAGATTTATTTACGCAACAGGGCGCCTCAATAGAAAATATGTTTTCCGATGCCTTTGAATATTCAGCGGATGCAAGCCAGGCAATTGCTGCTAAAAAATAGATGATGCGCCCTCCTGAAAAAAATGCCTGCGAAAATTTACAGTCTGTGCTGCATAATGAAATTCCGCTCACCCGGACGATGCAGATTTCAGTTAGCCATTGCGATGTAAATAAAGTTGAGCTTCACGCACCGCTGGAACCGAATATTAATCATAAATGCACCGCCTTTGGTGGCAGCCTTTATTCCGTTGCGGTGTTGTGCGGCTGGGGCTTTATTTATCATCAGTTGCATTTAAATAATCTTTCTGGGCACATCGTGATACAGCATAGTGAAGTGGATTATAAATTACCGGTGGATGGTGAAATTTGTGCAGTTTGCGAATTGGACGATGAATTGGATGACGGTTTGGTTTTACAAAAATTTATAAAAATATACCAACGTAAAGGCAGAGCACGTATTAAACTGCAAGTTAATATTTTATTTGCGAACCAGCCTGCGGTAAAGTTTATTGGCCACTACGTCGTTCATCAATAAATTTTTAGTTCAGAAATACCACGCAAGTTGTGCAAAAATATTTAGCTCCGTGCTAAATTGTTTGCCGGCAACACTGGAGTCAATACCACCAAACTCGGTTCCTGCGTCACCTACCGGCACACTAATGGCGGCGAGTAGTTGCCAGTTTTCCTTAACATCATAGGTGCTGACCAGTTGCGCCAGAAACGAATCATCATTTAAATTAATAAATATATTGGGCGTAAGTAGCCAAAGCGGACTAACTTCTACAATAGCGGAGGCATGTAAGTAATTTTTTCCCAGGGTAAACAGTTCGCCACGTTGCACTCGCTCCACCAGTTCAGGGTTATCTATCAATGCCGCCGGACTATAGTCACCATTAGACTGACCAAAGCCATTATAAAAATACTCCAGGACACCGCTAACATTATGTCCCCAGCTTACCCAGGAATATGTCAGGCTGGTCACCACACTGCTTATATTTTTTTCTTCATTATTGTTAGGGTTATTTTCTGTGCGAGTATGGGTCAGGGTGAAATCTCCTCGCCAGATGGCACCACCGATATCCGTTATACCACCAATACCGAAAATATTGTCATTATAATGTTGTGCCACTAGTAAATCGTATTCATGGTTACCAATAAATCCATGATATTTTGCGGCAACAGAACTCACCTTGTTAGTGACATTGCCATTGTCGTCACGCCTTAAAACCCATACCATTTGTGCATCATTACCATTTTGCTGCAAATACTGACCGTATAACATATCATCGCCAGATTTATATTCTTTATCGATGGCTGATGGATCGAAGGGGTTAATAAAATCCATCGGGGTATACACTAAACCGTTACCCCAGCTAATGGCCTGACGCCCGAAACGCGCCACCCATTTTGTATCCGTATACTGAGCATACAAACGGTCGAGCCGATGCGCAATAACATGCTCATTTCCATCCGACAGAATATGGGTAAGATCAAAAAGTCGGTGATCATCACTCACGAGCGGGGGAAAAATAATGACCGCACCGGGTAAATTGTCTGCCAGTGAAATACTGTCACCACTTAATACAATTAACTGGTAATCCGCAAACAATGCAAAGGCGTCTTTATCTACGTTAAATTTTAATCGCAGATCCGCATTATTATCAACCATGGGTGTATCTACATAATCAAGAAATAAACTGTCATCATCCAGCGTATTAACTAAAAGCTGATATTTTAAATGGCCACCCTCATAACCTATTATCTCAGCTGAGACATTTGTAATTATTAAACCATTCATTAAAAGCACTAGAATCAGATTGTTAAAAATTGCTTTCATTCTATTTAAATCAGTTTAATTCATCACTGATTTTCATCAGCAATAATTTTACCGTCTTCCATTCTGATGAGACGTTTTGCATATTTCATCACCCGCACATCATGGGTAGAAATAACAAAAGTAACGTTGTGGTGCTGATTCAACTCTACAAATAACCCCATCAACTGACTCGCTGTTACGCTATCCAGATTGGCGGTGGGTTCATCGGCTAAAATTAAAGTGGGTTGACTGACAATGGCTCGGGCCACCGCAACCCGCTGTTGCTGTCCGCCGGAAAGTTGTGCGGGGCGGCGATCTTGCATTCCTTCCAGCCCTACTTCTTTTAATATTTTCATCGATTTCTGTGCCCGTTCCGACGCAGACATGCCACTCACCTGCATGACAAACTCAACATTTTCCCGTGCGGTTAATACCGGAATTAAATTGTATGCCTGAAAAACAAAACCAATATTATGTAAACGCATATCCGCAAGCGCACCTTTACCCAGATTATCGATGCGAATACCGCCAATTATTATTTCCCCGCTATCGGGTTTATCCAGTCCACCGATGGCGTTAAGTAATGTGGTTTTCCCTGAACCGGAAGGTCCTGACAAACAAACAAACTCTCCTTTTTCAATGCTAATTGAAACCCGATCTAAACCGGTGATTATTTCTTCACCCTGCTGAAAAGTTTTGCACAAATCTTTGCAAATGATGGAGCTCATATTGAAATATCCATAGTTATGCCTGTTGTAAACATGGGCGAATAATTTCTATTTATCATTATTTTTTATCGACAGAACGCTAACCACTAATTTCTGCTAAGCGCTTCAACTGGATTTAAGCGTGAAGCATGCCAGGCAGGTAGCAGGCTGGTGAGTAAACCCAGCACAATGACAATGGCGTTGGCCAGTAACATATCCTGCATTTTTAGTGCCGGGTATAACACACTGCTACTGCCCATCATTTCCATACCCTGTGCAACATTAGATACATCGATACCGTCTTGCAGTGGAATAATGGTTAGCAACGCAATGATATTTCCCGCCACTAAACCAATGAGTAGTAATAAAAATGATTCTATTAAAATCTGATATAGAATTAAGGCGGGTCGCATTCCCAGAGACTGCATTAAACCAATTTCACGGGTACGTTCAAATACCGCCATCACCAGGGTGTTAACCAGACCGAATGACAGTGTCATAAATACCACAATAATCCATACCAGTACAAAGCCGTCCATGGTCACCATCATAGTACTCAGATAGCTGTCCGCCTCATACCAGGGTATGGCTTGCTGGGGGAGTGTTGTTGCATTTTCAATCGTCGCAAACCATTGATATGTGTTGCGATAGTCTTCCGCGGTAATGGCAATTTCGGATATTTGATTCCCCAGTTTAAGCATTTTTTGCAGGGTTTGTCTGCCCGCATAAACATTCATCTCCTCCTGGCTTGCCAGCTTTCCCCGATAAATACCCACCACACGAAAACCCCGATCGGCAATATTGTTGTCCGGGTCCTGGCTCATGATAACCACCCGCTTACCGAGACGGGTTTCCAGTCGCTCGGCTAATTTTGCACCTATCACAAGCCCGTTGTCGTCTACACCCTGTAAAAATCGCCCGCTGCTGATACTGTCTAAATCAAAACCGAGTTCAACTTCACTTTGCGGATCGACCCCCAGCAGTATCACGCCACGACTGTCCCGTTCGCTGGCAATCACCGCGGGCACTTTTATGCGGCTCGTCCAGGCTTTGATGATGGGCAGATTCAATACCGCCAGCAATTTCGCATCCGCTGGGGGCATACTGTTATTAATGCTCGGATCATCGCGATAGTTGCGCTGATGTATCTGTACTTCACCGGGCAAATTGCGGATACCGTTATACAGCATATCGTCCACCATCCCCCGCAGTAGTGATGTCATAAAAATCATCGCCCAGACACCGACCATAATGGCAGAGAGCATGATTAGTGTGCGTCGGTGATTTCGCCACAGGTTACGCCAGGCCAGCGTAAAGATAACCCTGGATGGCAATAGGCCTTTTGTATGCTGGTTCATACGGCCCTCATGGCGCTGACCGGATGTAGAAAAAACAGCCTGAGCGCAGGATAAATCGAGGCCAGCAGACTACTCAAAAATACAATTCCCGGGCCGATGAATATGGAGAGCAGAGAAACCTCGGGGTAGATACGGTCTGGCATATTAAATTTAACCGCCATCTCCTCCAGCCCCGGATAGGCGAACCCTTCAATGCTCATGTAATAGGCTATTGCGGTACCCAGGGCGACCCCAATCAACAAGCCCAATGAGGACATAATAAAGGCCTCACTTATAATAACTGAACCCAGGCGAAGGGGTTTTAGCCCAAGCGCCATCATCGTGCCAAATTCCCGGGTACGCTCCAGCACCGACATTAGCTGTGTATTTAATACACTAAAAGCGACCAGCACAATGAGCACCGCATACATGAACCAGGCACTGGCGATATCCGCCTGTATTGCCTGCTTCAATCCGGGTTGCAACTCATCCCAGTCGAGCACCACCAGTTCTTTTCGGTCTGCTATTAAATCACTCACGGTGTTTTGCAGTGTTTTCACCTGCGCCAGACTATCGGCAATAATGGCAATATTATGCCCCTGCTGGTGCATGCTAAATAACGACTGAAAATAACCCAGGGGAAGTTGAGCCATGGTACGATCAATATCGTTATTACCCGTTTCAAAAATACCTGCCACCTTAACCACACCGGCGGAGAATGAACCATCCAGACCACTGCCTAACAGGGTAAGCTCATCGCCGATGGATACATCGAGATTTCGTGCCAGCACCCGACCAATCACTATTTCCTGTGCATCACTATCAGAAAAATAATGACCCTGGCGTACCAGACCTGGCAGGTTAGAAATATTAGGTTCAAACTCAGGCTCGACGCCGATTAATTGCAGGCCATAGGAACGAGTTGCACTTGATGTCATTGCAAAAGCGACACCGCGAGCAGCAATATTTTGACTATCTAATTGTGAACGAAGTTTTTTTGTCAGCGTAATAATATTGTCAAAACTATTTCGTATTTTTGGATCATCGTTATATTTTTTTTGCTGAACCTGTAAATGCCCGGTGTAGGTTTTTAAAGTATTATCGATCATCATGCGGTAACTACCAAACTGCAATGAAATCATAAATACCAGTAATAAATTAGAAAAAATCATCGCACCCACCGTCAACCAGGTACGACGTTTATGTCGCCACAAATTACGCCATGCCATGCGTAATGTAATATTCACCGGCGTGGATTTCTCAGACTTGAGAGTGTGAAAAGGCTGTCTGGAAGTTGCTCATCAAAACGAATATCCTGTATCGACATTTCCGTCCACTCATCTGGCGATGCGAGTTTGCCCATTCTAATAATGCTGCTAACGGTTCGACCGCCGAGTTTTTTTATTTCCCTAGATTGCATTGTTTTCACGAGAACATTATCCTGATCCCAGAACTGTTGTTCGAGCAAAACAAAGTCATCCCGTATACTTAATACCTCTTTACCCCACACAATTGCGGCATCTTCATGGGGTATAGATTCAATAACATAAACCGTATGACCATCCTGCTTATTTGTCTGCACTATTTTATGTTCGTACTGATCAATAATGTCCGTGGACTTACTAATGTCCTTATTAGAAAAGTCACTGCCCATCCAGCTCTGACTCATCATTGAAGATGGCACTTTGATAATACGGTTAACCTTGGGGGAAAAGGTCCACATATTATTATCTTTTGTCAGGGTACCATTACCCTTATCTTTTATTGGTTTTGTAACCCGCACCAGTGAGGTTTTATCCCCTTTGGTCCAGCTTTGCATGGACATGCTTCTTTGCCAGTCGGCACGATGAATCGTCATGCTCACTTCTGAATAGGAAGACTGGCCGCGCCAATGATCCATCGCTTTTTGAATTAGATCACGCGCTTCGAGGGTGGTGGCGTTTGCCGAAGATGAAAACAGAGTAAACATAAATAACAGTAATAAGTATTTCATAACCTTTCCTACTAAAATCATGTTTAATATTTCCTGTTTACTGAATCACCTTCAGCAAGGGCCTGCCATATTTACTGTCGGTAGACAAACTTAACTGGCTGCTATCAGACTGACAATCTACCGCATTCATTAGACCCAATTGATACAGCTTCTGCGCTTCTTCATGCTCATCCATTTTTGTGTCCAGCAATTCCGCTAATTTTAAATAAGCCTCGGCGGATGGCTGAATGCCAATGCTCGATTCAAAATAACTTCTTGCCTTGCCCCATAACTGACAATTTAAACACAGCTTGCCGAGCACCAACAGCAACACCGCATTTCTGGCATGACCATGTAACCAGGTTTCTGCGCTTTCCAGCTGCTTTGTGCAATCATCAACGACTATATTTGAATATAACAGAGCCAGTTCATCATTCCAGTTATCACTCAGCTGATTTCTAATTAACACTTCAGCCTCTTCATGCTTTTTAGTTTTCATTAAATAACTACAATAAATATGAATCAGTTGGGAATTAGTTTTTATACGTTTTGGAATTTTTTTCCAGACCAATTCCGTTTTATCCCCATCCACCTGATTAATACTGGTTTTTAATAAACCGTAATAGGCAGAAATTTCATCTTTTTCAAGCTGCTTTTCGTCGAGCGCTTTCATCTTGCGCACATCTTCAAGTATTGGCACTAAACTATCCCAGTCATCCAGTTGCTGATAAGCACGGGCTTGCAACTTTTTTACATAACCGTGTTTAGGCGACACACTGGACAAATGATTTAAGGTGGCCAGTGCCTGCTCAAACTGCTTGTGACTAAGCTGCAATTCAGCCTGGGTTAAGCCTATGGCAATATCTGCAGAAGGTGTCACTTCATGCGCCAGCCTTAAATACTCATCCCGTCGATCATAGGCACCCTGTTGCTGCGCAGACCTGGCGGCCATTAAATAATTTAACAAAGACGTGTCGCTGGTTCCCGCCTGTTTAATTAATATTTTTTCCGCCTGATCGAAACGCCCCTCTGACATTTCAATTAAACCTTTAACCAATGCATTTTTAGAACGTTCTGCCTGACGCTCAGTATGCCTGCGGCTCATATAATTTGGAAAATATAATAATTTTGAAAGACTGCGTAGTGCATAATAAAAAATAAAAAAACTCGCCGCTAAAAAACCCAGCATAAAAATAAATGACGTTTCAACGGTATAGTCTGCAAAACTAAACACCACATATCCGGCACCATTATAAAAGGCCGTCACACCAATGATAACCGCAAGAGTAACGGCCAGTAATATTGCTAAAATAAAGCGCTTCATTGTTTGGCCTCCTGCTTTACTGTTTTATCATTATCTGTTTGAAGCTCTGCTGGTTTTGCTTCTAATTCAGCTTCAACTTTTATCGGTGGCTTCACTTTTGGCTTTGGTTTAACTTTCACTACCGCGGTTTTAACTGTTTTCTTAGTGGGATTTTTTATTTCATTCTGCAATAAAACCCACGCCTTTGTTAACTCTGGCAAATCAGGGCTTAGTTGCAAAGCGGAAAATTCGAGCAGCGTTTTTTTCAGTTGCTGAATGCGATTATCTTTTTCATCATAATGTAATCTGACAATTTCACTCGCCTGTTCTATTTCGTGTAAAAATTGTGTCTGATCAAATCGCAATGCTGCCAGTCTTGCGCCTAATAAGTAGGTGCGTAACAATTGCTCTATACTACTTTGCTGCTCGGCACTGCTTGCGGCCTGAATACTACGCTGATGTACTTTAATATCTCCAATTTGCTTGACTGTTTCCATGATCGAATCGACAAATGTTTTATCTTCTGTCAAAGGCGTTTCAACCGCATCATTTTCAGTAAATTGAATTTTTATTTCATCTTTAACTGACTTAAATGGTAGCTCGGGTAAGTATGATATTGCCTGGTCGAGTGTTAATGAAATACCATTCACATCGGCCTGATGAATCGCATTTAAACTGCCAATATCTTTGGCAAGTTGTTTACGAATTTTAAATAGCGTTAAATCACCAAGCTGCTCTAGTCGCTCATCTGCACCTTTTAATGCGGCAATCGCACCGCCAATATCTTTAGCAACCGCGATGCGCTGGTGTGCGATACGTAACAGATAGTCTATTTCTGCTATTGCCCAGTCGCGTTGGTTTCGGTTAACAATCGTAATGGCCTGCTGTGAAATACTTTGAGTTTGCAGTATCTGTTTTTTTAATTCAGTTGAAATCGCTGTGTTATTCGCCAGGCCCTGTGTATTAGTATTAATATTTTTCCTGGCTTTTTTTAATTCACTCTGTAGAGATGCGATGCTGGCTTGCTGCTTTTGTAATTCGCTGGACTGCTTTAACTGCTGTTCCCAGAAATAATAGCCCGCAGCTGCGGCTAACACGACAATAATTAGCAGTAATAAAAAAAGAAACCAGAACCCAGCGGGTTTTTTTGGGTTTGTATTTTTTACTTTTGTCTCTTTAACTTCATTGTTAATAGCGTCATTCTCTTTTTCATCTTCGGAGACAATGTTTGACAGACTGGTTTCTTGATTAGACATAATTTGTTTTCTTTAATTTTACTTTACTGTTTCAAATTCATTTTTAAAGCTGCCAGCATATGCTGATTCAATGCCGACTGGGCGCAGATAACTGATTTAAATCCAAGTTTATTTGCCAGGCTAACGCCGCGCCTGGAAGCCACAATCAGGTTTGTTTTCAGCATCGCTAATTGACCCGGTGGCTCAAGCATATCATACAGGTTTTGTAATGATTCATTACTGGTCACCGTAATAGCATTTATCTTGAAACTCTGCCACTGTTCACTAAGTTGCTGACGGCTGATATTTTTATCGGTTGAAGGTATTTCACGTCGATATACCTCGGCATACTCCACCTGGGCACCTCTCTGACTCAGCGTATCCGCCAACGTTTCCATCCCACCTACGCCTCTTATAATAAGGCATCGCGCACCATTAATCTGCTCACGTTGCAACGCATTTAACGCTAACAGTGACTCGCTGTTAAATCCACTTTGTGGACTCATTGTCACCTTAAAACCCGCCTGATTGGCCGCTTTCATGGTCGATTTACCAATCGTGGCTATTTTTGTAGTGACTGAAACGGGTTTTATGTTTAGCTGCCGCAGCAGATCAGCTACCTGCTCTACCGCATTCACGCTGATAAAAATAATACAGTCGTATTGATTAAGTAATTTTAGCTGCTTTTCTAACTGGGAATTTAATTTTACTGGCTGAATCTCAATACTTGCAAAAGCCAGCGCCTTAAAGCCGTGGTCATTTAGCAAGTCGATAAATTCTGCGGCTCTGGCCTGTGGACGTGTCACCAGAACATTTTTTTTAGTTACGTTTAACTCTTCACGGGTCAATCAATCATTCCCATTTCACGCAGAATAGCATCCGCTCCATCATTTAATAACTGCTCAGCGAGTTGCTGCCCCAGTGCCTGCGCCTGCTCAGCCGGGCCCCTGATCTCACCACGCACCACTTCACTACCATCGGGGCGCCCCACCAGGCCTCGCAGAAAGATTTCATTATTTTCAAGCAGTGCAAAACCCGCGATAGGTACCTGGCAGCCCCCGTTTAATCGATTATTCATGGCACGTTCCGCACTTAAGCGAATATGTGTGTCCGGATGGTTGAGGGGCGCTATCAATGATTCAATTTCCACATCACCGACTCGACATTCTATACCCACCGCGCCCTGCCCCACCGAGGGCAGGCTTTGCTCTGGGGTGATACGTGTTTTAATACGGTCTTCAAATTCCAGACGAAGCAGGCCCGCGGTGGCCAGAATAATCGCATCATATTCACCATTATCCAGCTTTTGCAGGCGGCTATTCACATTGCCACGCAGATTTAACATTTGTGCATTGGGCATGACTTCTTTTATCTGTAACTGTCGCCGAAGACTCGAGGAACCAATGCGGGCATCTTCAGGCAGCTCTTCAAGCGTGTTATACGTGTTTGATACGAAAGCATCTCGGGGATCTTCCCGTTCCATAATAATGGGTAAGTGCAAACCTTCAGGAAAGGCCATGGGCACATCTTTCATGGAATGCACGGCGATATCCGATTCGCCATCAAGTATGGATTGCTCAAGCTCTTTAACGAACAGGCCTTTACCACCTACTTTTGCCAGAGGAGCATCGAGAATTTTGTCACCTTTAGAAACAATTTTAATGAGTTCTATATTGATATCCGGATACAGCAGCTGCAACTGACGGGAAACTTCTTCGGCCTGCCAGAGAGCCAGTGGGCTTTTACGAGTGGCGATACGGATGGTTTTTGGCATGAATTAATCCAGACATTTAAAAGCGGGTATTTTAGCGCAGATTAATGGTGTTGCGTAGGGGCGCTTTAAATATGAAATAACTAAAAATTAGAAAGAGCAGCGCGACTGCTTTAAGCATAAGCTCAAATAGACGGACCTGTTAATTTCTTCAACTTTGATATTTATTCGCTCAGGTGAGTCTGAGGCGCTTGTATCGAATCACTGTTACAGATTATTTAAATGTTGCCAGACTTTTTATTTTTTTGCGCACATGGGGCAAGTGTCGGCGTGAGATTTCCAGTCGGTCTTCGATACCTTCAATGGTGATTACACAGTGGCCCTCAGAATTTTTTTCCAGACCATTCATATACTTATCTGCAATCAGGGCATTTCTATGGATACGCGTAAAGATATGACTAAATTCACTTTCCAGGGATTTAAGTGACTCCTCTATCAAACATTCGTGATCGTTGGTACGCAGGGTGACGTATTTATGATCCGCTAAGAAATAACGAATATTATCGATGGGCACCAGTTCGAGGCTTCCCCGGGTTTTTACACAAATATGGGTGCGTACCCTGGGCTGCTCATCGATATGTTTAAGTTGTTCTAGCTGAGGTTTAGTCAGGCGGGCTGCGGCTTGCAGCGCTTCGTTCAACCTCTCCTGCTTTATGGGCTTAAGTAGATAGTCTACCGCGTGGGTTTCAAATGCCTTGAGGGCATGCTCACTAAAGGCCGTGGTAAATATAATTGCCGGGGGTTTACTCAGGCGATTCATATGATGTGCGGTTTCAATCCCATCCATGCCGGGCATGCGAATATCCAGCAACACAACATCGGGCTTCAGTTCCTGCGCCAGGCGCAATGCATCTTTACCGTTTGAGGCATTGGCACAGGCTTCATAGCCATTTAGCCCCTGCACTAACCCAACCAGTCTTTGTCTGGCTAATGGTTCGTCATCTACAATCAATATATTCATCGTTTTAAAGGTATTCCTATTGACACCGTATACAGATCTGGCTCTGCATTAATCTTAAAATCGGCTTCGTTTCCATACATGAGTTGCAGTCGTGTTTTGATATTCGCCTGTGCCATGTGATTCCCCTTATGCTGGATCATTTCACTGTGCTCGGCCACCGGATTACTTACACTTAAGCATAGACGATTGTTATCAAGTTGCGCTGAAATTTTTATTTTTCCACCATTCTCCAATGGCTCAACCCCATGATATATAGCATTTTCCGCAAGGGGCTGCAGACACAAGGAGGGTACTTCTACTGTAGTTGCGATATCCATGGCCGCATCATCGAGCTGCCACTCAATCACCAGGCGCTGATCAAGGCGCAGGTGTTCGATATCCAGATAGCTGGCAACCAGATCTAATTCATCCTGTAAAGTGTGGTTAGTTTCTTCCTGCAGGCTAACACGAAATAAATCTGATAGATCCTCAATTGCCTTTTCAGCTTTATTGGCATCAATATGCACCAGGCTGGCAATGGTATTCATACAGTTAAATAAAAAGTGTGGACGAATTCGAGCTTTCAGTGCCTGTAACTGTGCCAGGCTTTGAGCTTCTAAATTGGCTCGCCACTGGTGCTGAACGTAAAAATAGCGCAAAACCACCGCATAAATGATGCCGCTTATCGCCAGATTTCGCAAAAAAAAGTAAATGATTGCCTGCTGATTTTCAGTCACGGATAAACCCAGCTCAGCACTCATATACACCGCAAGAGTGCTAAAAAATAATGTGGCGAGCAGCATCAACGTATAACTGGACAGGGCACAGATAGTCACCGTTTGCCTGTTTAACCAGTTTTTAAGCAGGCATAACAGGCTGGCATTTACCAGTCCCAGCCACTGAGCAAATAAGGAAATTAGTGCCAGGCGCTCCCAGAAGCCCGCCAGCTCTGTATGGGCCAGTGCCAATAATAATGATAACAATTCAACCATTAATATCAGCAAAAATACCGCCGAAACATCACACAGGTTGGGGATAAACCCTCGATTCGAATTCAATTCCGTTTCCATCTATTCAGTCTATACGATAATTCTGCTATTTGTGAAATATAAAATTCACGGGCACAACTGGGCTGCAGGTCCTTGTCATTGGTTAGCGGTGGCACTTTTGCTATACTCCGCGCTAATTCAATACCAGTTCAGGATTCGTCAACACCATGAGCAAGTCTTCCAAACCCGCGACATCAGCAAAAAAACAACCGGAAAAATTATGGGGGGGACGTTTCACCGAACCCACCGATGCTTTTGTCGAAGCCTTTACCGCCTCGGTTCAATTTGACCAGCGCATGTACCGAGAAGATATTGAAGGCTCCCGTGCCCACGCCCGTATGCTTACCAAAATTGACGTATTATCGGATACGGATCTGCAGGCCCTTTTGAAAGGCCTTGACCAGATTGAACAGGAAATTGCCGCCGGCGATTTTAACTGGTCTATCGCCCGTGAAGATGTGCACATGAATATCGAGGCTCGCCTCACCGAGCTCGTGGGTGACGCCGGCAAGCGACTGCACACGGGGCGCTCACGTAATGATCAGGTGGCAACCGATATTCGTCTTTACCTGCGTGAACAAATTGGTTTTGCCATTTCAGAAATTCGCCGCCTGCAAACCGGCCTGCTTGATCTGGCCGAGCGCGAAGCCAGCACCATTATGCCCGGCTTTACCCATTTACAGGTCGCTCAGCCGGTTACTTTTGGCCACCACTTGTTAGCCTGGTTTGAAAACATGCATCGGGATGCATCACGTCTTGAAGACTGTGCCCATCGACTGAATGTTTTACCCCTGGGTGCCGCTGCCCTGGCGGGTACAACCTATCCCATTGACCGCCAGTTTACAGCTGAACAGCTTAATTTCGACGACGTTTGCCGCAATTCTCTTGATGCGGTCAGTGACCGTGACTTTGCAATTGAATTTTGTGCCGACGCAGCCATCTTAATGACGCACCTGTCACGCTTCTCCGAAGAACTGGTGTTATGGTCATCTGCACAATTCAATTTTATTAATCTACCGGATCGTTTCTGCACCGGCTCATCGATAATGCCCCAGAAGAAAAATCCGGATGTACCGGAACTGGTGCGGGGTAAAACCGGCCGTGTAAATGGGCACTTAATATCTTTGCTGACACTCATGAAGTCCCAACCACTGGCTTACAACAAGGACAACCAGGAAGACAAAGAACCGCTATTTGACACAATCGACACATTACTCGGCTCTTTACGTGCATTTGCCGACATGATCCCAGCAATTGAAGCTAAAAAAGACAATATGTATAATGCGGCCAAACAGGGTTTTTCTACCGCCACAGATCTGGCTGACTACCTCGTGGTCAAGGGATTAGCATTTCGCGATGCCCATGAAGTGGTGGGCAAAGCCGTGGCTTTCGGGGTTGAAACAGGCAAGGATCTGAGTGAAATGTCACTACAGGTTTTACAGCAATTTTCAGACATAATTGAGGCCGATGTATTTGAAGTCTTAACCCTGGAAGGCTCAGTGGCGGCGCGTAATCATATTGGTGGCACCGCACCTGAACAGGTTTTGAAAGCAGTAGCTGATGGACGCGAAAGAATTAAGTAGATCGGTTTAACAGTCGTGCTGGGGTTATTAAAAGCCCAGGAGCGAGCCTTCGAACCTAGAGGCGCGTTTTGAGCTCCTGCGCAAGCACACCATAGGCTGCTTCAAGCTCAGCCAACACCTGGCCTAGATTATTTTTTTTCAACTGCCGCGCATCTTCTTCCATTTGCTTTGCCAGTCGAAATATCTGCATCCCACCGATACTGCCACTCCCACCTTTGAGCTGGTGCGCATTATGCGCCACCGCCTCTAAATCATCCGCAGGTATTGCACTTTTCATAGCGGCAAGGAGTTTAGGGGAATTTTCCAGATAGGTTTCTATGAATGAGTTTAATGCATCCCCCATTAAACTGGCGATCTCATTAAACACAGCCTCATCAATTACCGGTTCAGTCATTGGCCTGCGCTTTTTAGTGGTTATCGGGAAACATCACCCACCAGCATGGCCTCAGGCACATGCTGGCGAATAGCACTGGTTAGCTCTTTGCACAATCCGGGTTTCGCCCTGTGCGACACCCATAAGCAATTGATTTTTAAGTCCATATTCGCGAAAACCACATCTGCACTGTAATGACTTAACACCATTTGAATGTCCTGAAGGGTGCGGTCAATATAGTTTTGTGGTTTTTTTTTCAGCTTTGGAATAATCAGCATAAAATCGACAAAGGACTTGCCATCTTCATCTCGGGTGGGGGCAATTTTATAGAGCTTCTCCCCCGGGAGGACACCTTTGAACATATCGATTTTTTGATCTGACATAAGCTTCTCACATAACTTGAGCTAACACTTGATTACAAGCTTAGCTGAACTCACCGGTAAAGGCTAAAAAATTAACTTATCACGGACTAAGACGACTGTCTAATAACTGTGCTAAATATATTTGCCTCTCACGCCTATTTCGTGGATAATACCCGACCAAATTAGTCAAGATTATTTATTTTTTACGAGGTGAAGTAATGGAAGCGATTGTTGACGGTAAAACAATTGAATTAAGCGAAGCTGGTTGGCTGTTAAATTTAGATGAGTGGAGTGAAGAACTTGCTGCTCAGATAGCCATCAATGAAAAAGTACCCGAATTAACTGAAGAACACTGGAACATTATTAAAATGGCCCGTGATTACTTTCAGGCTAACGGTACCGTGTGTGAACCACGCGCTTTTTCTAAATTAATGAAAAAAGAATACGGTAAAGATAAGAGCGATCAGAAATATATCTACTCTTTATTCCCAACGGGTTTAATTAAGTGTGCAAATAAAATTGCTGGCTTACCGCGTCCAAAAGGCTGTAGTTAAAATTATCAAACCAGGTTATTTCGGTTAGTATTTATGAAAAAATGCAGCCGGTTAATCTGTTCCGATATTTCAAACTCTGTTTGAATTCTAAGGGGCTGCTTTTAAAAAGCTAGCCCTTTTTTTTGACATACCATTTATCATTTTATCTTTATTACTTTTGATCTCACATCCGATGGGTAATCCCAAATGTAAACGCTACATCTGGCCCGTTATCAAAGTTCACAATATTTTCTACCAGCCCAACTTCAAATATATTTTGTTTTGTACGCCATTTGTAACCCAGGTGTATTTCATGACTGATATCTTCCAGTGCACCTAAATCAACTATAACCCCCTCGCTAAACAGGTACTGCACAATAAAGGCCTCATTGGTATCCACATAAAATTCATATCCCAGCATGCCAGAAAATTGATCTTCTGCTAATGGAATCACATTCAGTGTTTTATCTGAACCAAAGCGCGTATAGGACATATTTGCAAATAAATATCCTGAAGATTTTTTTTGTGCCAGGGTTAACTGCAAACCATAATCAACCGAGCCTTTTTCAATCATACCGTTTGAGAGTGTTTCAATACTCGAGTTAAATATTAATGCCAACGCCGGCCACTCAATCGTTTTATCAATGAGTATTTTTTGAATTGATAAACCCAGTGTCTGAGAAAAGGCTCCCTCTAATTCAGAACCAAAATTAGCTGAATACTGGGGAATATTTATACGGGTCTGGTTTATATTTTCATCACGACCGTTTTGCTCGATACCTAATGCATCATGAAATGCGACCACTATTTCATCAAGATATAAATTCTGAATCCGCCGATCATTAAACGAGAGCTCTGCCGACCAGCCATTATCAAAACCATGATTTATCGCGATGCGTGTATCCGTAAAATTAAAATCCACGAGATAAATATCGGGTGAGGACAAATAAATACTCGCAGCGGCAATATGAAGCTGTAATTCATTTTCTCCTGCGGGTAAGCCATAGGGTGAACGGGGCAAAGGGGCTAGCCTTAGCGCCTGACCCGGCGCCATTGAACGTATATTGAGAGGCCCCAGTGTACCTTCCCAATAGGGTTCTGGCGCATATTGCTGAGCCAATACCGGCTGCTCCATCATGGTCCATAAGGCTGTGATAAGAAAAACTGCCACTAATTTATTTGAAACTTGTACAAATATATTGATCCTACAAATTAGTTTTTTTTGATTTAATCTAAATCTGTTTCTGACACCATGCATTTCAAATTTCCTTGATTATCCTGATGTAATCACTTTTAAGTAAAATTAATTTAACTACTCAACGATATTCTTATATTGTGACTTCAGAATAGTCAGACAGTTGCATTAATAAAATTGGAAATATTTGCACTATTTGTTTAAAATATTTGAATGAAATTAACTATCAACGCCTTAACTGTTCTCGACGCCATAAACCGACGCGGAAGTTTTGCTGCAGCTGCCGATGCATTACACCGTGTGCCTTCAGCTGTGACCTACAGCATGAAAAAGCTTGAGCAGGATCTGGAAACCGCGTTATTTGACCGCAGTGGCCACCGCGCCACTCTGACAAACGCTGGACAATTGCTTTTATCTGAAGGACGCCATCTACTCGATGCGGTTTCCAACCTTGAGAATCAGCTTAAAAAGGTCGCGGATGGCTGGGAAGCTGAACTCAATATTGCGATGGCAGACATGCTACCCATAGATGGCCTGCTAGAACTCATCGACCGTTTCTATCAACTACAAAGTGGTACTCGAATAAAATTACATCGGGAGGTTTATGGCGGCACCTGGGATGCCTTAATGAGTAAACGCGCAGATCTTGTTATTGGGGCACCGGATAACGGACCCGCAGGTGGTGGCTACCACACTCGCAAGTTGTGTGATATTGAATGGATATTTGTCATTGCTCCGCAACATCCTCTTGCCAGGAAGAAAGAGCCCATTGCCGAACAAGTCATTTCTAAATACCGAGTTATTGCCGTCGCGGACACTTCTCGTAACTTTGCACCCAGAACTTCAGGTATTTTTAGCGGCCAGGATATATTCACAGTTCCGGATTTTAAAACGAAAATTCAGGCACATATCATGGGTATAGGTGTTGGTTTTTTACCTCGCTTCTTAATTCAAGACGAGCTCGAGAAAGGCCTGTTAATTGAAAAAAAAATAGAAACCAGCCATCAAAATGCCAGCACTTTTTTAGCCTGGCGAACAGGTAAAAATGGCCGTTCATTAGACTGGTTCTTAGACAAGTTACAACACTCTACTTTTTTATGCACTTCATAAGGTTATGCGACTCGAGATTAATGATGCGATAATAGTCCTGCATAGCTTCAATAGTGACGCTTCAAAAAATTAACTTACTTACATAGAACTTTATGAACATTAAAAGCCAGCATTTATTAGTTGAATTATTTAACTGCAACACCGCCGCATTGGAAAATCAGTCACTATTGACTGAATTGCTTGAAGCAGCTGCAATTGCTGCAAATGTAACGATTGTTAAATCTGTTTTTCATCAATACTCACCCCAGGGCATTACGGGTATTGTGATTATAGAAGAATCACATTTATCCATTCATACCTGGCCCGAGTATGCATATGCATCTGTTGATTTTTATACCTGTGGCGATGGACACCCGGAAAATGCACTCAATGTTATTCAAAAAGGGCTCGGTGCTCAAAGAACAGAAACCATGCTAATTGATAGAGGCCTATCTTTAACAGATGAAGCTATGAAAGAAAGATACCATAAAACTATCTAATTTTTCAGACGATTATTTCTCATTATTTTCGCAACGGCGATTCCAGATATTAAACCAAACAAATGTCCTTCCCATGAAATATTCTCACCACTGACGCCGGCCTGAACCCCTGTCTGAGGAAATATTCCAAATATAATACCCCCATACAAAATAAATACGCCAACAGATATAATAATGGTTGATAGACTGGGCGAATAAAACATCCTTAACAACAAATAACCAAAATAGCCAAATACTAAGCCACTTGCCCCAATGTGATAGGCATTTCTACCCATCAACCATAACAATACACCTGATATTATTATTATTAAAACAGTGACTTTTAAAAAATACTGATTACCCTTTATTGATATTAACGCACTAAAGACTACCAGTGGAATCGTGTTAGACATTAAATGCGCCATGCTACCATGTAAAAATGGCATACTTAGAATGCCGGGTAAGGCAGATATATCACGCGGTAGCAGCATAGGTATAGAAAACGGAAAAAAAGAGATCAAGTTTAGAATCGATATAATCCAGATACAGCATATAAATATTATTGCTGCAAAAAATCGATCGAAATTTATTCTATTGTTTACTTTATCTGGCATCACTTTATCCTAATTCCAGTAAGTCCAGCCTTTTAAATATAAGTCCAGTACCCGCGGCTGGTCAATTGTGCTTGGTTCTAATTTTTGATATGCGATGTCTTTTCCAAAGACCCATAATTTGTGTAAAACACGTTCATCTATATATCGTGTAGATACATTCAAGTTCCATTTATTTCTATCAAAAAATTTATTAGCACCTAGCACAAACCCCCATTCACCAAATGAGGGCACATTAACATGATATGGAATTACGTTGGATATTTTTGAAGACTTAACACTGGAAAATATAGTCCAAAATGCATCTCTGGCAAAAAAGGGACTAGTAGCCTGGGTTACAAAAACACCCTTTTGTGTAAGATGTTGTTTTACCAGTTTATAAAACTCCCGACTATATAATCTGGCTAAGGAGGGATTATTTGGATCGGGTAAATCAATAATAATAACATCATATAACTCATGACTACTGATTAAAAATTTAAATGCATCATCGTTCAGAATTTTTAGTTTACTATTATTCATGCTACCTTTATTGATTTTTAATATATTTTTGTTTTCACTACCGAGTCGGGTTATTTCTGGGTCGAGATCAATTAAGGTAATTTTTTTAACAGCGTCATGTTTCAAAATTTCTCTCACACCAAGCCCATCACCGCCTCCTAATACGAGTACTTTTTCAGGTGTTTCAACATAATTCATGGGAACATGAACAAGCGCTTCATGATAGCGATATTCATCGGATGAGGAAAACTGCAAGTTACCATTTAAGTACAGCCGCACATCCTCTTTATGCTTAGTCATAACAATATTTTGATAAGGGGTCTCTTTTGCGTATATGATTCGATCCGTATAAAGACTATTACTCCACTCATTTAATAATGTATTAGAAAGAACAAATGTAGTTCCAAGCAATACCGTGACAAATACTGTATGTAACCAGAGTATTTTCTTTTTTGAGAATGATATAACTTCAGAAAAAGCCCATAACAATATCACCGCTATCGACATATTAAATAAACCAAAAAATATGCTGGTTTTGAATGTACCTAAAACTGGCAGTAATAAGAACGGAAATATTATAGTTGCAATTAATGCTCCAAAATAGTCGACTGATAAAACCGTAGATATATTTATTTTTAGTGAATAGTATTTTTCAAGTAACCGGCTAAGAATTGGTATTTCCAGGCCGATAAGAAATCCGATAACAATGGTCAGTATTATTGAGCTAGCTTGAAAATAACCAGTATAGGCAAAAGACGCATACAAAAGGGGAACGCTAAGGCCGCCGACTAAACCCAACAACAATTCAAAAGATATAAACTTTATTAATAAATTGTTATCTGATATTAATCTGGAATAATATGAACCTATACCCATTGCCGCCATATAAGCACCAATGGTAATTGAGAACTGCTTAATACTATCGCCTAAAAAATACGATGATGCCGTTGCGATTAAAAGCTCGTATATTATTGAACATGAACCGGCAATAAATACAGAAAGTATCAGTATTTTTGTTTCTTTATCCTTCACTATTTTCCGACACCAAAACCACCACCGCGATGACCGGAACCGCTGATACTACCATCCCTGTTACTCGGGCTATGAAAAATTCCTGGGCCTCCAAAGTAGAAAAATGATGGGCCATGACTATATCCATTGTAGCCCATATAACCCCAGCCTCTCATACTATAAAAAAGTGCCCACATAAAAAATACAATCAATATAATCACTAATACTATTTTTGATTTTTTATTAGCACGTTCATCTAGAGTACTATGCATTTCAGCATAATAAGCGATTCCCGCTAATAGCAAACTAATCACACCTAATACAGTAAAAGCAACATTACTGCCCCTTTCCTGAACTGTACTAATAACAATAGGATTACCGGGCCCATCATTTCGTTCTGATACGATTTTTAAATAATATTTACCGGGCTCTTTAAAAGTGACGTCCATAGAATATTTAGTCTTAGATTCTTCCCAGGCACCTTCATCATCATAACCTGATTCATGCCACATACCATCACCAAAACTAAACAGGTGTTGCTTATTTTCATCAAGCACTTCTACTTCAATATAACTCCACTTATTTAACTGGACATAATTTGAAATTGTTATTTCATAACTGGCGTTTTTTTCTTTTACTATTAACGGGCCGTATTCACCGCCATCACCGGTTAACGTTTTTGATTTAACATCTGAAATATCGCTGGAATATATTAGAGCAAACACAAAACAAATTACACTAAATGCCCCTAAAATATAGGAAATTTTCATAATAAGCTCCTATATCAAAAAGATTAAAACCGCAGCGAAACCCACTGTTGTTCCAAATTCTAAAATTCCCGCACCGATGTTTTTATCTTTTTCTATTTCTTTATTTAGATCCTCATTTGATATGACTAATTTATCGATGATTACTCTAAATATTGGTAATAAAATAAAAGCAATTATTGCATCTAAAACAAAAACTGAAATATTGTATTCCCAACTTATAAAATCTCCACCAGATGCTTTCGCCAAAATTATACCTAGCGCGATTAATGTTCCTGACACTGCTACACCAACAGCATAATTGTTCTTTTCTATTTCATCATGCACATCAAAACTGGTTATTAGATTATATATTTTTGAGAACACAATGAGCGCAACTTGCCCCATTAAAAAAAATACACTGGCTGTAATCAATCCACCGCCTTCACCATGAATAGATCCTGCAATAATCAATCCCGATGCAATATATGATCCTGCCTGTACAGCTCCAGTCCCTACGTTCTTATCTTCAACTAGCTCTTTTATGTTTTTAAATTTATACAAAATTATTTTATCATTTACAACATGTGCCACATATAGCAATACAATTCCTAGTGCACTATATTTAACTACATCAAATAAATCCTCAAGAACACCTTTTCCTGGACCTAATACGCATCCAATAAAAATTATGCTGATAGCAATAAGGTATCCCGCGAGAGAAACAGAAACGGCCATATTATCATTTTCAACTATTTCTTTTTTAACATCGTAACCTGCTTTTTTGCTATAGATAATATTTGCCACAAAAAATATTACGACATATAAAACCAATAAACTTGCAGCACTATAGACATTTGTTAAAAGCTGTTCTATTTCATAACCCATGCTGACCTCATAGATGACTTATTCTTATTTTTAAGGGGATGGTATTTAACCATGCGTTTATTTTTATGATTTTTCTATTTATTAAAATCTATTTCAGAGGCATATTTCTGTAATTCCAGACTTGCCTGATTTTTAATAGCGCGTCTATCTGTTACGTCAACCTGATATCTCTCAGCCAGTATATCAAAGTCAGCGGGTTTTAATGAGATGGATAGCCTTGGCCTTTGCGGTGTTTTATTACTACTTAATCCAAGTATCTGACGAATTCGTTCGCTCGGATTGATTTCCATATCTAGTGCTTCGCGACGAATTATATATTGTATTTTTTCATCCAGATCAAAAGCGACCTGTATTGCTTTAATCGCCTTTTCTTCTTTTTTCCATTTCTCTGGCAATTCTCTTTTAACCATTTTAAGTAGCCCAAAACTCATGTATATCTGATTCAGGTCTTAATATTGAAATAAAAACATCTACTTCATCTTTACTCCACATCTCTATCTCAATAGAAAAACTTTCTTCTTCATCAAAAAATTCGAAATAAGTTAAATCTTCACCACCCTGTGGTTTATTTTTATTTCTGTAATCACCTGAAAAATAACTAGCCTTTCCAGCACACTCACGACGCTCATAACTTTTACCTAACCAGCCCTCAAAAAGTGACACGTCTTTACACATTAATTTTTCTTCGAACTCAGGCTTGTACTGCTGTTTGATGTTTTCCCAACCAAAAATATTTTCTACTTCTTTCTTTTTCAGTTGATAACTTAATACGATTCTATTTTCATCACCCAAATCACTTAGTGAAAGAAATAACTTCTTTTTAGTATCACCCTGTAACGCCCATTCGGTGCTTAAACTTTCACCATAAAAATAACTATCTATTGACTCAACCTGAAATGTTTTACCACGCAACTCAGCGGGCAAAGCAAAACTATCATTTAAACGAATATAATCTTTAATCTGCAGCTCAGCTAAAGAGTCAAGTGAGCGTAATTCCTTCTCTTTTGTAAATGAAGAAATAAGTGCTTTAAATATACTTTTCATATTTTTCTCAATAAAAAACACCCCGAATGTTCGGGGTGTAGATAATCACTTTTATTTTTTTGCCTTGAGACGTTCGAGTACATCATTTGCACTCTTTGAATCACTGGCCATTATACCCGCCTTTTTTAGCTTATCCTGTAGAGGCTGATCATATTCTTCAGACTTAAGCTCCTGTGCAGCTTTGATTTTATCTTCACGCATTTGCTGACGCTTTTGAATACGCTCCAACGACTCTTTAGCATTCACAATTTGTGAGCCAGAGGACATAAAATTATCATTAATTGCCGAGGTGGCTTTATGCACACTTTCGGTAGTTTTGACAATATTTAGCTGCCTCTGGTTTTCACTAATTTGACGTTCAGCTGACTGAATCATACTTTTTAGCTTGTCAATATGTGATGCACAGTTATCATGAACCTGCTGTTGCTCAGAAAGCTCTACCTCTAGACTGGCGATTTTTTCTGCCACTTCCAGTGCAAGCGCCTCATCACCCTTGTCCATAGCTTTAATGGCATAGCTTTCGTTTTCAGCTATGTCATTATTAATGGCATCAAGTTTTCGCGCCGCCTGCATTTTTTCAGCCATAACAGTGGTCAGGCTGTCTTTGGCTTTTTTAATATGATTCTTTGAATCAACGATTTCCTGCTCAAAAATTCGCACTGCATTTGCATCAACAACCGCTTCACCGGCCTCTCTTGCTCCGCCACGAATAGCGGTAAAAATTTTAGATAGCACACCCATAATTTGTTCCTCTTGATTATTCCTTTCGTTATAACACTTACTTTAAAAACTCAGACATAATTGAAATCGATTCAACTGAATTTTCACCCAGGGTCACCACTTCATGGACAACATCTTCAAATCTCGAATTAATGGATAGCGCTCCAAATACAACATATCGACCCTGTATTCTTGAAAAGGATGACAGTGGCATGGGTATATTCATATCCAGCATCACTTCCATCATTTCGGCTTTCGACTCGGCTTTCACTTCATCTTCAGACCATAAATAAGCAATGCATAATATTTGTGTATCAGTCGCCGATATATAGATAGGAATCTCCTCAAACCCCTCTATAACAACCTGCAGCACTTCAACTTCACCAGAAATTAACTGGCATTCAAACTTATATCCTTCCAGGTTTACATCCGTAAAATGCAAACCGAGATCTTGTAGATTCATTATCTTTGTCTCCCTGGTTGACGACATATTATGTCATGACCGAACTATATGCCTGCCGACATATTATGTCAAGTGGTTTTTTAATTATTTTCTAGCGATTGTTATATCGATTCAAATCGAATATACCGTAGCCAATTGGGTCCTGTTTAGCAAATGCCTCATTAAACCAGTCAGCTTCTTTCCAGAATTTGGAGGAGGTTCTCCTAACGCCATAAATACTTACAAATCGTTCATAGTCATCTCGATTCCGGATTGCTATTACTGTATCAGCAAATTTTTCTATATTTTCTTCTCGCACTACATAAAAAAAGTTTGGATACGACCCGAGTATTCCTTTGTATACACTTAAGGTATCTAACGACCTGTCTCGTTTTTCTACTGAATCAAGAATAAAACTTATATTTTTGTAGGCTTTATTACGTATCAGTGTGTATGCCTGGTTATTCTTCTCTTTGATCACTTTTACATAAGACACATCGGGAAACACCTGCAGTATTTTGCCCTTAATTTTATCGAGTCGTTTAATATGATAATCGATGTCAGTAATCTTAGTTTTTTTGCACTTTTCAGATTCACAACGATTAAGATAATCAAAGTTATCAATTGACGTAACCATTCTTTCTTCAAGCTTCATATAAAGCTCACGCTGCGGGTCTTCTGTTTTATAGCCCTCAACAACCTCATGATTTAGCCACTGCTTTGGTTGTTCGAAATATTTTTTAACATCCTGCCTTATACCAACGTACCATGAGTCCTGTAATTTTTTACGGTGTGAGACGGGAATAAATGCTAGAAAATTATTTTCTGCTTCCATACGCAAAAAATCCATATAAATACGCGTGTTTAACTGATGACCAACATTGCCATACACATCATAACCCGCGACCAGTAGATAATGTATTCGTTCAAGTATGGGGTAATCCAGCACCCAGGCAGATTCTGGATAATCACCTAGTAACCCCTGCTTTACCGAAGCACTGTCAAAATGTCGATATATTGTCAGGCTACGATTATTTTTATCCATGCTGTCACTCCCGTCCCAGAGATATTGCATAGCCTGATCCAGGTTAATTTTAGCTATTTTTTCATAGTCTCCCTGTCGAGATGCCATATATTTTTTTTGATTATTCCAGTACTTGGTCCAAATTTTAAAAATATTAAGTGTATTCCCATCCTGAGCAGGCAGGTTAAGTGTATTCGACATTTGCGCCATATATTGCATATCATTATTCACCCGTAATTTTTCAGGTGACATAAATAATACCCAGAAATTATCCTCGATTACATTTAAAGCGACCTGTCCTCTGCATACTGGGCCTTTAATAAAACCTTCAATAAAAAACTTTGAATCGTCTAGTAAAAATTTGTATCTAGAATTGACAGGCATTTCTGCAAATGCTTTTATGGGATTGGTTGCTATCTCTGGAGAATAGGAGGGTAATTTAGTGATATTGTAATCTTCAGTAAAAAATAATTCCTGATACCGTTTCATTCGCTTATCAGAAAATTCATAAACAACATGGGTCTTATCAACAATAGAAGATTTGAAATATTTTAAACGATAATAAAACTTATCTACACCTGGGTTATCAAACGGGCGGGTTGTTGCAATGACCTTTATTGCTTGACCAGGGGGTGTATATGAACGTACCAGCTGAAAAAATTCACGATTATTGGCATTTTTAAAGTGTATGTGCCCTAAAATAAGATGCTCATACAAATATCGGCTAAATAGCTGATGCTTAAAATCACGTTTATTTAAAAAAGTCTCCCATTTTTTTATCTGGCTTAATGTGCTCTGTGGTATTACATTGTTACTGTCATCGGGTAATCCCTGTGAAATCCATTTAACTAATATATGATATTCTTCATCAGATAAATTAGGCATCCCGAACGGCATTCCTTGTGTAGGAAATTTCTTTTCATATTCTCCAAATTTATCAAGTGTTGGGCAGGTTTGTTTTCTACTTAAACTCAAGTCAAAACTGTCGTCAATCATTCCGACTTTCGGCTGAGGATTTAGCTGCTTAAGCCGTAACATCTTGTACAAAACAGAATGGCGTATATTATTTTCAGCAATCTCATTTTCTGTACCTGTATTCTCATTAAGAACACTGTGAAAACCTTTTTTTCTCCACTCCTCATCTGTATGAGCATCTAAAAACAAACGTGTTGGCTTTGCTTGTGTTAAGCGTTCACCATCATAGACACTTTTCGGATTTGCACCGCGTTTAATTCCCTCTATCGAAGTCATCTTTAGCTGACATGGCGCATCATAACATCCATGGCACACAATGCAGCGTTTTTCCAAAACTGGCCTTACCTTATTTACATACGATATTTTTTTATTATCACCCCTTAATAAAATATCATAATCTATATCCGCCTGTTTTGTAGTAAATGTCTCTTTTTCACCTCCACAGGATACAATTATCAAAGACAGAATAATAATAATTAAATTAAATTTATTAATCGGCATTTATTCAGATTCCAGTTCATCCCATCTTGCATACGCTGCAGTTAATTTTTCTTCAATTTCTTCAAGTCTTTTTGTCGTTGCTGTAATGATATCTTTTTCCTGTTGATAGAATTTAGCATCCGACATCTTTTCAGTTAATTCTTTTTGTTCCGTATCTAACGTTTCGATGATAGTCGGTAATTCATCAAGCTCCTGCTGTTCTTTAAAACTGATTTTTTTTTGCGGTTTATTTTCCTGCTTATTTCTATGAGTTTCTTTGGTTTTTTTTATCGCGGGCTTAATTTTAATTTTCGACTGCTTGTGGTTATATTGTTCCAGCCAGTCTTCATATCCCCCTACATACTCAAAAACCTGGGCATCACCTTCAAACACCAGTGTACTGGTTACCACATTATCCACAAATGCTCGATCGTGACTGACTAGAATAAGTGTACCTTCATAATTCATTAATAACTCTTCTAATAACTCAAGCGTGTCTACATCCAGGTCGTTAGTCGGCTCATCCATTATTAATAAATTAAAGGGTTTTGCAAATAATTTTGCCAGCATTAAACGATTGCGCTCTCCACCGGATAACGTGCTAACTGGTGTATTTGCCTGAGCGGGTGTAAATAAGAAATCACCCAGATAGCTCATAACGTGTTTTTCTTTGCCAGCCACTTCAATTTTGTCTGTACCCGGTGCTAAATTATCTCTGACACTTTTCTTTAAATCCAGCTCTGATCTAAGCTGATCGAAATAGGCAATTTCTAATTTTGTACCCATTTCAACAGTGCCTTCATCCGGTGCCAGTTTGCCTAATATTAAGTTTATTAATGTTGTTTTTCCTACACCGTTTGGACCTAAAATCGCAATGCGATCTCCACGACTAATTAACGTACTGAAGTTTTTTACAATGGGCACGCCTTCATAACTGAAACTAATATTTTGTACCTCAGCCACACGCTTACCCGAACGCTCCTGTGCCGACACCTGCATACTCACCTGGCCTTTCTGATCGCGACGTTGTGAGCGTTCTTTACGCAGTGCTTTTAACGCTCGCACACGTCCTTCATTACGTGTCCTTCGGGCTTTGATTCCCTGGCGTATCCACACCTCTTCCTGTGCCAGACGTTTATCAAACAGTGCATTTTCTTTTTCTTCATTTTCAATGGCCTGTTGTTTTAAGGTCAAATAATTTTCGTAATTGCCTGGCCATGACGTTAGTTGCCCTCGATCTAGTTCGATAATACGCGTTGCCAGTGTTTTTAAAAATGATCTATCGTGGGTCACAAACAGCACACTGCCATTCCAGTTCATTAAAAATTCTTCTAGCCATTGAATCGCACTAACATCAAGGTGATTAGTTGGCTCATCCAGTAATAATAAATCGGGTTCGGTAACTAGCGCCCGACCCAGTAGAACACGACGCTTCAAGCCACCTGAGAGTGAACTAAATGCATCATCTGCAGGTAATTCTAATAATGATATGGTGGTTTCAACCTGCTGCGATAAACTCCAGCCATCCACAGCTTCAAGCTCATGCTGTATGCGAGACAGTTCCTCCATCTTCTGCTCGGTATAATTCTCCGCTAATTCAAGGCTACAATGGTGATAGTTTTTCAGAATTTCACCCACACCTTCCAGCCCGGATGACACCACATCATAAACACTGCCTTCTATATCATCTGGAACATCCTGTGTTAAATAGGCAATCTTCAGATTTTGTTGTTGCTCAATACTACCTTCATCAACTTTAACCATTCCTCCAATCACTTTCATCAGTGTCGATTTACCCTCTCCATTACGCCCAAGTAGACACAGGCGCTCTTTAGGTTCAATTTGTAAATTCAGTGAATCAAAGAGGTTTGGGCCACCAAAGCCCAGGTTTATATTACGTAATGTCAGAAGTGCCATATATTGTCTTTAAAAATAACCGTTTCAATTGCGTTTATTTTATCAGAGCCAGATAGTATTATTGTATTTTTCCGGTCTATTTTGCCATGAGCCTGACAATTTTATCCATTATTGAGTCTCCAACGCATCCTAAGCTCTCTACGCTTTATCAGCGCCTAGGTGCTCGTGAGATCAAAGTTAATTCCAGCCGAAATGCCATAAAGGCGCTTAAAACCTATAAGCCGGATTTTATCGTAGCTGAGTTTTTTTATGGTTATGGCAATAACTATGCTGGGGTGAATGTCAGCAACCTTGACGTACTACTCTCATCACTGCCTAAATACTCTCCACATACAAAAACAATTATTTTTGTTATGAAGGATGAGGTTCAATATATCGAAAAACTTAATAACCTCTACCCTATACATGGTGCATTTTTGCACGATACACCTGTATTAGCGATTGAAGAGCTGATTACTGCCTGAAGCTAAATTGTTTTATTCTAATTATCACAAAACTATAACATCACTGAACTCATGACTTTAATGTGCTTCTAAACAGCACAGGAGAATAACATGTTCAAATATGTCATTTTAATTTTCAGCTTACTAATCACTTCAACAACCATACAGGCGCAAACTTTCCAGAGTGAAAACACTAAAACCCGCCTACTGGAGTTATATTCTTCACAGGGTTGTAGCAGTTGTCCCCCTGCTGAGCGCTGGGTATCAAAGCAACAATCTCATCCCCAGTTATGGCAACAATTCATTCCCGTCGTTTTTCATGTGGATTACTGGGACTACCTGGGCTGGAAAGACCCGTTTTCAAATAGAAAATTTTCACAACGACAGAAGCAATATTACCGCCAGGGTGCCGTAAGTACCGTTTATACTCCCGGCTTTATTTTTGATGGTAAGGAGTGGCGTGGCTGGTATCGAGGAAAAAGCTTACCGGCTAAGCCTGTCGAAGTCGGCATCTTATCCGCAGAATTAAACGGCGATAAACTCAGTGTAAGTTTTCAACATAAAGTACCACTGAGACTCAATGTAGCATTACTTGGTTTTGGTATAAAAACTGATGTTCAAAGTGGTGAAAATGATGGTGAGCTTTTTACAGAAGATTTTATAGTATTAAATAAACAGTCACTTTTATCTAACAATGGTGAATGGAGCCTATCTATAAAAAAGACAAGTCATTTTAATGCACAGCGCTATGCCCTGGCTATCTGGGTCAATTCTACTAATAGCCTGCAGCCACTTCAGGCTACAGGAGGATGGATTCAATAACACAGCTTATACTCAGTATTTTAAATCCGGGAAATTAATGTACTGAAGCCTTTATTGTTTGATTATATTTTGTGCTGCACACCAGGCAGATGACCACGCCCACTGAAAATTATAGCCCCCTAACTGACCCGTTACGTCCAGTACTTCGCCAATGAAATATAGCTGCTTCACTATTTTCGATTCAAAGGTTTTAGAAGACACATCATCAGTATCAATTCCGCCTGCTGTGACTTCAGCGGTTTTATAGCCCTCTGTTCCCGAGGGTGTCAGTTTCCAGTGATGTATTTTTTTATCAATTAAATCTAGCTGAGGCTTGTCTAATTGTTTTAATTTTGTATCCGTTAATTTATTCTTAAACAGGTTTATAACTAAGCGTTTAGGTATTATCTGGTTAAGACAATTCATCACTAACTGATTGGGGTGATTAATTCGTTCTGATTTTAACAACTCAATAACATCTTTAGAAGGCAATAAATTTATTTCTATCTCGGAGCCATATTTCCAACTTGCTGATAGTTTTAATATTGCCGGACCACTTAATCCACGATGTGTAAACAACATATCATCATCGATAACAATCTTTTTCTTATCGTTATTGCAGCTGACAGAAACCGGCAATGCCAGGCCTGCTAACGATTTATATTTTTTTAATGTTTTTTCCGCTAATGTAAAAGGCACAAGTGAAGCACTAGTTTTTATCATTTTATGTCCCATTTGCTCAGCAATTTCATAGCCGAATCCCGTTGCCCCCAGCGTCGGTATCGATAAGCCACCTGTTGCGATGACCAACGCGTCACAACTATAGTTTTCTATTGTCGTTTCAATATTAAAATTATTGTTATTGCTAATTTTATTAATAGTGCATTTTTTATAAATTTTAACCCCTGCATTAGCGCATTCATCCAAAAGCATCTTTAATATGTCTTTTGAGCTTTTCTCACAAAACAGTTGCCCAGGCGCTTTTTCCACATACGCTATGTGATGCTTTTCTACTAATGTTAAAAATTCATAAGGTGAATATTGGTTTAGTGCTGACTTACAGAAGTGTGAATTATTAGATTTAAAGTCATCGTGCGTCGTATTTAAGTTGGTAAAGTTACAGCGCCCACCCCCTGACATTAGAATTTTTTTGCCTACTTTATTCGCATGATCTAATACCAGTACACGCTTATTATGCTTACCTATATTAAATGCGGCAAACAACCCGGCCGCACCTGCACCAATTATTATAACATCGTAATGATTTGCGTTTGACAAGATTATTTTTCGCTAAGCCTGTTTACCAGTCTTGCAATTTGTGCCCAATCATGAGCAACAATATCCTGTGAATGTGCAAGATGATTTCTTAGTGATTCTAATTCTTTAATCACTTTTTTTGCCTGTTTACTGGTTTCAAATCCCATTTGTGTTAGTGATGCTTTATCTGTTATTAGTATCCCCGCTTTATCGGAAAACTGTAAACAGTCAATTAATTTACAGTGCAGATTTCTGCGTTTTCTTTCATTATAAATCATCTCTGTTTTTTCTAACCGTCCAACAGAGAGCACAGATTTCCATGAATCTTCGGGGAAGACTTTTTCTATGAGCTGCGTTAGCGCAGTTTCAATCATAGTTACCAATCCAAATAACCACATTCTCACCTGCGGTTTATTGATATCTTCACGGGTTATAACAGCGGTCACCTCACCATATATACTTACGAAACAAAAGTCATGACGCGTTAACACATGTATTACATCACTTAAGCTATCAACTCCCTTAATTACCTGATCAACAGTATAATGACGCATACTTTCACCACATACTTCCCCTTTTAATGAGGTCTGCTCTATATAACCCTGCACCCTGCCATTAATTCTTATGCTGGCAACACTCTGCTTATAATACATAAATGCATTATTCGCCTTACTCACAGATGTATCACTATCAAAAGATAAAAGGCTTCCAGCAATATCTCGGGCACTAAATAATTGCAGATATTTATCTTTAAAATTTATATCTGTAAAACCCGGTAAATTTATAATGCTACTATCTACTGGCTCTATATGACGCTGTATTGATGAATCTATACCTAATTTTTCACTGCTTTTAACTAATAATTTTTTTGCACGTTTTAATAAGCCTGCATCTCCATCTTTTAAAATTTCCAGTAACGCCTGCATTTCAGCAATAAAAATGACGGCAAATTTTTTATCGTTTTTAACAATATCAGCGCAATTATGAATTAAGTCTGCGAGCTTGATGGTTTTTGCTCTACGTGATGCTGTAGCTAAATGTTGTCGGTCAATTTCTTTACGTGTGGCTCGATTACCGTCGGAGGGTTTACTAACATCGGTTAATTCTTCTACCAGTTCTGCAATTTGAACACCAAATGCATTTTCAATATCGCCGAGTGTCGCAGGGGTATCTTCAACGGTATCATGTAACCAGGCTGCTGCTATCATCTGTTCATCATCCGTGACGGATGCAACGAGTTTGGCGACTGCCTGTAAATGCGTTTGATAGGGCTGGTTTGTATATTTACGAACGTGGTGGATTCGTTGATGCTCGGTCGTTGCGAAGTCCTGTGCTTTTTTTATTATCTCTGACATTTAAATTACCGATTTTAACTTTCCACATGTCTTTTTAAACGTGTAAAGAAAGCCACATCATTATTTTTTCTTCGTAGGTCTTTGCCAGCCGGTTATTGATTTTTGTGGCGCGCGACTAATCACCAGCATATCTTCTTCTACATCTTTTGTTACTGTTGCGCCAGCACCAATAGTAACTCCATCGCCAATTTTAACTGGTGCAACTAATTGCGAATCTGATCCTACAAATACATTATCACCAATAATGGTTTTAAATTTATTAGCACCATCATAATTGCAGGTGATTGTACCTGCGCCAACATTTACATTTTTACCCATTTCAGTGTCACCTACATAGGACAGGTGATTCACTTTACTACCTTCACCTATATTGGCTTTTTTAATTTCTACAAAATTACCTATTTTTGCATTTTGTCTTAAGTGTGTATCAGGCCTTAAGCGTGCATATGGCCCTACTTCGCAATTATTTTCTACAACTGCATTTTCTATAACACAGTTGGCTTTTATATTAACATCTTCACCGATACTGGAATTAATAATGACACAATTTGGACCTATATTACTTCCTCTTCCAATATTTACATCGCCTTCAATAACCACATTAATATCTATAAAAACATCATTACTTATGTTTGCGTTACCGCGGATATCAATTCTCGATGGATCAGCTAATGCTACACCATCTGTCATTAACTCATCTGCGATATTCCGTTGATAAATTCTTTCCAGAGTAGCAAGTTGTAAACGATTATTTATCCCTTCAACTTCATAACTGGCTTTTGGCTGTGCGGTTTTGATTTCGATATTATCTTTTTCAGCCAGTTCAAAAATATCCGTTAAATAGTATTCACCCTGACTATTTTTATTGTCGATATTATTTAAGAGACGCTTTAATGTTTCACCATTACAGGCCAGTATGCCAGTATTCACTTCCTGGATATTCTGCTGTTCTTCAGTGGCATCTTTTTGTTCGACGATGCCTGTAACCTGTCCTTTATCATTTCTTAAAATACGCCCATATCCAAAGGGTTCATCTAAATTAACAGATAAAAGTGCAAGCTTTCCTTCAGAACCTTTTAGCAATTCTTCAAGCGTTTCTTGTTTCGTTAATGGCACATCACCATATAAAACCAGTACATTATTATTGAGGTTTACTGAATCAAATGCCTGCATGACCGCATGACCCGTTCCAAGTTGTTCTTTTTGTTCTACCCATTTTGCATCGAAATGACTACAGGTTTGTTTCACCTGCTCACCACCGTGACCGTATATTACGATGACCTCTTCAGCACCGAGACCTATTGCTGTGTCATAGACATGTTCTACGAGTGGTTTATTAGCCAGTTTATGCAGTACTTTTGGTGTACTGGATTTCATACGGGTGCCTTTACCGGCGGCCAGGATGACGACACTTAGAGACATTTTTTATTCCTTAACATATTCATCCCCTTTAAGAGTGCAAGGTGGGTTTTGCTGTTTAGCGATTTAGCTTATCTTACAACATTTCTTTTCTTTTCACGCATAAAAAAATGCCGGAACAGATCCGGCATTTTTATCATAATCGCAATTGATGCCTGCGATTGCCTGCGATTTTATCGGCATTAAATCAAGCGTTTTGCTTTCTACGCGCAACACCCACAAGCCCAATTAAACCTGAACCAAACAACCAAACGGCAGCAGGTACTGGTACAGGGGCTACATTTTCGTAATCAAACACAAAACTGGTCAGGCTGCCTTCAAACAGGGTTACATCTATTTGAGAGATAGAACCAATGCCTGATATTGTAGATATTTCGCTCCAGTTATTTGTTGTATCAATGCTTGTATCTAGTATAGAGCCAAAACCATCAATAGGGACGCCTGCATTGTTGCTAATTCCACCGAGGCTTACACTGGATACATCAACTTTTGTGGTATCAAACACAAATGTATATGGTGTACTATCGAAGTTAGATAGACTGGCAACCGGGTTACTAAATATATCGGTAGAATCAATTGAAAATCCTCCACCATTATATGAGATCGTTAGAAAGTCAGTCACCGCAAGTGGCTCAGAATAGGAGCCTATAAGTGAATCAAAATCTACGGTATACGTCGCCGCAGAAGCAGAAGAGATAGAAGCGATAGCAATTGCCAAAGCTTTATATAAGTTATTTAATTTCATCATTGTTCCTTTTTTATTATTTTTCCATAAAACGCAAGCGTCGTAATTATACACATATTAGTGAATTTATATAATTTTGACTATCCGGCTTTGCATTAACATACCAAATCTATAAATTGGTACTGTAATTCTTTCCATAAAAAAAGCCGGAACAAAATCCGGCTTTTTTTAAAACGTTATTGACAGCAATATTATCTGCGGCCTCTAACCTTCTTGATTGTCTCAACCATAGCAGCGGCTTCCGCTAGCTGCGCACTTGCTTTGGCAAAGTCCATTTCAGAACTCTTGTTCTCCATAGCCTCTTCAGCGCGCTGCTTAGCTTCAATTGCTGCAGCTTCGTCCAGATCATCTGCACGAACCGCGGTATCTGACAGAATTGTTACAACGTGGGGCTGAATTTCCAGCATGCCTCCGGAGATGAAATAGGATTCATCTTCACCGTTCTGACCACGAACCCGTACTTCACCCGCTTTAAGCTTAGTGAGTAAAGGTGTGTGGCGTGGGGCAATACCTAGTTCACCCATGACGCCTGGGGCAAAAACCATAGTGGCTTCGCCTGACCAGATTTCATTTTCTGCACTAACAATGTCTACATGTGTTGTCATCGCCATAATGCGTTTTCCTTACATGTTTTTCGCTTTTTCTTTAACTTCGTCGATGCCGCCTACCATGTAGAACGCCTGCTCTGGAATATCGTCCAGCTCACCATCAAGGATTGCTTTAAAGCTAGCTAAAGTTTCTTTTAAGCTTACGTATTTACCTTCTGCACCGGTGAATACTTCTGCTACGAAGAATGGCTGTGATAAGAAACGCTGGATTTTACGAGCGCGGGCAACTGCCTGCTTATCTTCATCAGATAATTCGTCCATACCCAGAAT
>Ga0316207_10000734_pt1 | contig 46996 bp, 39 predicted proteins | sample 6weekpyrite_MG_FD_204943 | JGI IMG/M metagenome (GOLD analysis project Ga0316207, IMG submission 204943) | Microbial mat bacterial communities from mineral coupon in-situ incubated in ocean water Damariscotta River, Maine, United States -... | ecosystem: Environmental > Aquatic > Marine >... | reverse complement strand
CTGCTCCATTTGGCTGGAGACTACTAGCTGACACTGAAGCTAAGACTCTTAAACGTTTAAAGTTTGGTAATGATGCTGTTTGGACTTTTAAAGAGAAAACTTGGTTTAATGCTAACAACTATCCTGACTTTGAGGTTGAGAGGTATCGTGGGTTTTGGACTCAGGGGGCTAGTGTTGTTTCTGCTTCTCAAACTACTTCTTCAGCTGCAATTATTCCAAATTTAATTGCAAAGTATGAATTTAATGGTGATTCTAATGATAGCACTGGAAACTATAGCTCTACAAATTCTAATATAACATATGCTTTGGGTAAATTTGGACAAGCTGCCACATTTAATGGAGCTAATAGTAGAGTTGATTCAAATCTAACTTTACATGGTGTTTACAACGAATGGACAATTTCAACTTGGATTAATGTTCCTAATACATCAACATACCAAGCGATTCTATCATCATTAAACTCAAATGATGATGGTTTAGTAGAATTATCTATGTCAAACAATAATATATATGTTGGAGGAAATAACTTTGGTTCAATAACAGCTCCTATTACTTTTGCAGTGAATGAGTGGGCACAAGTTGGATACACAATCAATGTATCAACACTTGCCATATCAATTTTTATAAATGGTACAATTGTAAAAACGGGCATACTAAATAATGGTTCATTCACAGGCTCACATTTAAAAATAGGGGGAAGGAAAAGTGGGACAGCTGAATTTAATGGTTTAATAGATAACCTAGAAATTTATGACAGAGTATTAACTCCTAGTGAAATATTTAACTTATATAACCAATAGAGTTATCTTTATTTAGGTGCGGGTCACCCGCACTTAAAATTTATATAGTAGTATTAGTATCTGTCGTCGTAGTGGTAGTTGTAGCCGTTTGATTAATATCATCAACTGCACTAAGTGAAGTATCTGCTGTGCCATCAACTGCTTCCCAAACAATATTAGCCTCATCAACATCTGTTGAAGTATCAGTAGTTGAAGATTCAGATGGAATAGATGTAGCGCTAGTCCATGTACCAGTCACTGGATTATAAAACTTAGTAAGTGTCCAGATATTTGGAGCTTTTGTAAATTTATTAATAAGTTTCAATTTAAGACTTGAAGTTCCACTTTTCTCAATGTCTATAATTTTCATGCTTAATCTGATTTTTTTAGATGATTTTTCTTCTTTGTCATCGTCATCATCATTAGACCTTACTGATTTCTCTTTCTTTTCCTCTTTCTCTTTTTCCTCAGCTTTTTCTTTTTCTTCTTTCTCTTTTTCCTCAGCTTTTTCTTTTTCTTCTTTCTCTTTTTTCTCAGCTTTTTCTTTTTCTTCTTTCTCTTTTTTCTCAGCTTTTTCTTTTTCTTCTTTCTCTTTTTTATCAGACTTCTCTTTTTCTTCTCTCTCTTTTTTCTTATCAGGTCTTTCACGATCTTCTTGATCTATAGTAATATTTAAAATACCTGAAGCTGCAATTGTAAATGTACCACTTTTCTCGCTACTCTCACTTCCTGTAACATCTGAAATCGTAACAATACCATGTCTATTTTGTGTAGCTAAGAATTTATATATTCTACCAGCCACATCAGTCCACTCGCTATTACCGATTAGTGCCATATCAAAAACAAGTTTTGGTGCAGTTGATGCATTACCATCAGATTGCTGAATAGATGTAACTAAACTACCATTACTATCTGCATTTAATGCAGTATCATCAATTGTACCATTTGCATCAACTAAAGTTGTAACATCTAAAGGAGTAGCAGTTACTGTTAATTGTGAACCATTAATATCTAATGATGTAGAGCTAGCATCTATTGTAACAAGTGCTTTTTCCCAAGTCTCTACTTGGCTTACAACATTTGATTTATAACTTATTGTAAAAGGTTTTGTAACAGATACCCAATAACCCATACCAGGGACTAATGTTTTAACAGATGAATCTGTCTGACTTGCCGTTGCGTAAGATGTCCATGCTGATGTAGTAGGATTATATATAAAAATTGACTTTACAATATCAGAAGATCCAAATAACTCCGCAATCTTATATGTTTTATAACCAGCAAGGCCTAACATATTCCACCCAGCTTTTAACTCATACTTATACTCTACTGATGTAGCACGTCCACTAGTTGTATCAGTTCCTATCACAATATCAAATGGGTTTGGTATTACTTCTGCATAAGATGTAGTTGCCAATACTGTAGCTGTTGCCAGTGATAATAAAAATCCTTTTTTCATTACATATCCTTAATTTATTTAGTTTAATTGTACCCTATATGAAAGTGTTATCGGAGATAAAAGTAAAAACTTTATCTACAATAGAGAAATTTATTAAAATTTCTCTATACTGAACTTTTGACCACCAACTGAAGCCTCATACATTAGTCCACCTTTTGCCATTGTAAAAATTGCTACTCCATTTGAATAATCAGCATCAGCACTAGCGCCAGTTGTAAGTGCAACTGCTGAAGCTTGCGCTCCAAGTTCAAAGTTTCCTGATAAAAATTTATTTAAAGCACTTTTATCTTTAAAAAATATCACCTCACTATATACTTGACCGCCTAACTGAAAACCAATAGTAAGCTGAGTTAATTTTACATTAGCAACAGCCTTGCCTCTTTTAAAAACTTTTCCAGAACCATATGCCCCACCAATTCCGATTCCAGCTTTTCCAACCTCTGGAAATACAGCATAGCCATAAGCCTTATTAAAGAAAAGTTTTAAGTTTGAATCTTTTTGCTTAAAACTCTTTATAGTCTTAGAAATCTCTGAAGATGTTTTCGTTGACTTTGAACTATCATCTTCAAAAGGATTCCAACCAGCTTGTAAAAGCGTTGCTGCCATAAATGCAATTAGCACTATTTTTTTCATATATCTCTCTCCTGTTTAATATAACTGTTTAATTTTCATCAACACAGATCCTATATCGAAAATTAAATCTTTACACTCTGCTGGACGTTGCAAAATTGATGCAAGAATTTTTACTAAAGTATCAGCATCACTTTTATTCTCTCTTAACATCTGTAAAACTTTGTTTTTATACTTAATATCTGATTCTTCTATTTTTTCAATTAAAAGTGATAATTCAGTTGATAATGCTGTGGAGTGGGGACGTTTTGATATAGGAGAGAGCTCACTTACAGAGATATTTTTTGCTAACTCTTCACCTTTATTGCTAAGTCCCAAAAACATAAAACTTGAGTGCGAAAGTGAACAACTATGACGAATTAAATCATTTTCCATAAGTTTTGAGACAAGCAACTTTACATCTGTGTTATTTTCATAACCATAAGATGAAAATTCAATTAAAGGTATTACTGCTCTGCGTTTTTTTTGCTGTTCATATAAAAATGCTAACACAGAGTCAAAATTATTCATCTCAAAATTTTACCCAAATAAAATACAAATTTTACAATCTACTATTGTCCTTCTACTATTGTTCTTACACATCTTACATATTTTGTATCATAACTATTTGTTTTATCGCCAATATCGAAAGAGTTACCTGTAGAAAAATTTACATACCAGATATTATTTGCATTAGTTTCATTAAGAGTTGAAGACCAATAACGCCCACTATAAATATTTTGAAATATTGAATGAATTGCTGGACTGTTATTTGTATCTACAATAGATTTTAATTCTTCTATCGTTGGTAAACGCCAATTGATATATTCATCTAAAATCAGTTCAGTACAATATGCAGTTGCTCCATTCCAATTTGAATATCTACTTTTGGCTTCGCTATCGTCTTGCCACATAAGTGATTTATTTGAATCTCTAACAATACTGCTTGTTCTATTATAATCTCCAATAATTGTTGCAGCACTAGATGAGCTTGAAGAGCTACTAGCAACAGAAGAGACAAATTTAGATACCAAAGAGTAGGTTCCTGTTTTAAAAGAGTAATCAGCCATTACCTTTACATAATATGTCCCACTATCTAATGACTGTGTAATACTAAAGTGATCATCAAAATTAACAGCTGTGTTATATCTATTAGTATAGACTGATTTACCATCTTTATCAAATATATCGCCATCTACACTATTTGCACCAGATGAGCTAAGAGTTAATGTTCCACTGCTTGGAAGTACAATCTTAAAATAGTCATAGTCTCCCTGTGTCTCAATATTTGCTACTGTTGTACTATTGTAATTAATAGCTGTAGCTGATGAAATACTATTTCCATGGTCATCTTTATCTGCTTTTTCAAACTTACTTACAAAATAGTAACTACCAATACTAGTAGAATAATATGGTTTTACTTTAGCATAGTATGTCCCAGCATCAAGTAGTTTTGATATTCTAAAATTATCATCTACTCCACTACTGTTATCTATCTCTAATGACGCTCCACTTGAATTGTATAAAAAGCCGTAAGTATCTGTTGAGCCTGTAGACTTAATTGTTAAACTTCCATACTCTAAGAGTACAATTTTAAAATAATCATGATCATCTGATTGCCCAAGATAGCCTGAGGTTGTACTATTTGGGCTTACTGAAGTAGCACTTCTTGTTGTATCACCATGGTCATCTGTAACAGTTGAAGATGAAGATATGGTATCAGCTGTTTGAATATAAAAACTAGAACCCGCTGGAAGTGCAACAGTAGAGCTAGCTTTACTACCAGTATTCCAACTACTTCCATCATAATATAAAACATTAGAAGCACCAGCAGATATTACTGAACCAATTGTCGTCTCAACAGGAGTTCCAATAACTGCATATTTAGTACCTAAAGAGTAAGCCGCACTAGATGAGGGGATAGCTCCTTTTCCAACAGAAGATATTTCAGTTTCCATACTAAAGGAGTCACTATTAATTGTTGGAGAAAAGTTTATAGTTGATGAATAGGCACATTTAGCTACAACAGCTTGAGCTACACTTGTAGTGCCTTTACTCTTTGAACTAAACCATGCTATATCATTACTATAAACATTTACAGAACATCCTGCATTTACAATAGTTGCTATATCCATCTCACCATTAAATGGAGCAGATATAAAGTTCCAACCACTTTTTAACTCCATTGAGTAACTTGATGCTGTTGATGAAGTAGTTGCTCCAAATGGATTAGGAATCTCTGCTGTATTTGCACTTGAGTACAAAGCAGTTAAAATAATAAAATAATTTCGTAACATTAATAACCTTTAAAATAATCTACCATTCTATAGAATATAATATAAAAACAATCTATAGATACTTCACTTTTATATTTTTGGGTTAAAATGTCACTAATATGATTCAGATAGAAACTTCTCTTAAAAAAATAACAGATGCAATTTTAAAGATTGGTGCAAACCCTGTAATAGTTGGTGGGTATGTTCGTGACTCAATAATGGGATACTCTAGTAAAGATATTGATATAGAGGTCTTTGGAGTAGATTCATTAGAGAGTTTAGAAAATATTTTAGCTCCCTTTGGTTCGACAAATGTAGTTGGCAAAAGCTTTGGTGTGCTAAAACTTACAACTAAAGAGTACCAACTTGACATTAGTATGCCAAGAACTGAAATTAAAACTGGTATAAAACATAAAGATTTTAGTGTTAAAACAGATGGAAATTTAACATTTAAAGAGGCTGCTCTTAGGCGTGACTTTAAAATGAACGCCTTAGGCTTTGACCTAAGGAGTGAAGAGATAGTTGATCCATTTGATGGTCTTAAAGATATTGAAAATAAGATTATTTCACATATTAATGATAAAACATTCACCGAAGATCCACTTAGAATACTACGTGCCATCGGTTTTGCAGCTAGATTTAATTTTAAGATAAGTCAAAAGACAAAAGATTTATGCAAAAATATGGTGAAAGAGGGCGAACTTCTACACCTTAGTAAAGAGAGAATCTTTGAAGAGGTAAAAAAAATTCTTTTAAAGACAAAAAAACCATCAATTGCATTTTATTTAGCAGATGAGCTAGGAATAAATGAGAGTATATTTACTGAAATTGAAGCTCTTAAAGGTGTAAAACAGAGAGCTAAATATCATCCTGAGGGAGATGTCTTCACTCACACAATGATGGCACTAGATGTAATGGCGCAATATAATGAAAAAAATAGATTAGCTTTAATGTTTGCAGTTTTATGCCATGACTTTGGAAAAGCACAGACCACTAAATTAATTGATGGTGAATATAGAGCACATGGTCATGAAGCAGTTAGTGTACATTTAGCTCAAAACTTTATGTCACGCCTAACAGATGATAAAGCTTTAATTGAGACCATACTTCCACTTGTACGCTACCATGGAGAACCAAAGAAGTTTTATGAATCAAAAGTTAGTGATAGTGCAATAAGAAGACTTGCAAATAAAGTAAATATCTCTTTATTAGTAGAAGTTAGTCGTGCTGATACGCTTGGGAGAACAACTAAAGATGCAAAGAGTGGTAACTTTGATGCTAAAGAGTGGTTATTAAAGCGAGCTGGTGAGCTAAAAGTAAAAAGTAGTGCGCCAAAGAAGATTTTACAAGGTAGAGATTTAATAGAACAGGGGCTTACTCCATCAAAAGAGTTTAAAAAAATATTAGATTTAGCCTTTGAAGCACAGATGGATGGAGAGTTTTTAAATATAGAAGATGGAAAAATATGGCTTAAAAAATATTTAGCTTAAGAAATGATTTATATTATGGCGGTTATAATCTAATTAAATAAAATTATATTATATTGGATATTAATATGAAAACTCCCATTAAATACCTTTTAGTATTGGCTCTTAGCTTTTTAATTACAGCATGTGATAGCAAGATAGTAAACGAGCCATTAAGAGTTGGTACTAATGATTGGCCAGGATATGAGAGTCTTCATCTTGCAAAATCTAAAAAATACTATAACAGTGACGTAAAAATGGTTGAGATGGGTTCAGCGTCTGAAGTCCTTAGAGCCTATAAAAATGGTGCTATAGAGTTAGCAGCTCTTACTTTAGACGAGGTACTACTACTTCGTTCACAAGGTTTTGACCCTGTTGTTTTAGCAGTACTAGATATATCACAAGGTGGTGATGTTATTATCGCTAAAAATGGTATATCTTCCATGCAAGAGCTTAAAGGTAAACTATTAGGTTTTGAGTACACTGCACTTGGTGCTTATATGGTCTCAAGAGCACTAGAGATAAACAGTATGAAACATGATGATTTAACATTAATCCCACTTGAGTTTTCAGAGCATGAAAGTGCTTTTGAAAATAATAAAGTAGATGCTGTAGTTACATTTGAACCAGTTAGAAGCTATTTACTAGATAGTGGAGGTAATGAAGTATTTACAAGTAAAGAGATTCCAGGAGAGATAATAGATGTATTAGTCGTTTCGAAGTCTTTAATAGAAAAACGTAAAAAGGAGTTAAAACAGGTTCTACTTGGATGGAAAAAGGCACAAAATTATTTAATAAAGAATACCTCTGAAGCAGCAGTTGAAATCGCTGCTAGATATAAATTTACACCTAAAGAATTTATAGCTTCATTAGATGGTTTAAAATTGCCAACAGCAAAAGAGAATATAGAAATTTTCAAAGATTCCCTACCAAATGCAGTTAAACAACTACAAAAAGTTATGCTCTCAAAAAAACTATTAGATAAAGAGGTAGATACATCAGATCTTATAGACTCATCTTTTATTGAGATTATCACAAATTAAAATGAACCTATTTTATAGTTTACCACTGCGTTTAACTGTCCCAATATTTTTTCTACTTGTCGCTATTGTTACTTCTACAATCATTTATGAGTACAATGTCCAACGTAGTATAAAACAGGTTCAAACAAATTCAATAAATTCCATAAGAAGAAATTTAATTGAGCGTCAAGGAACTATGGAAGCATTTCTTAGAAAAGGTGAAATAGAAGAGGCAGAACGTCAAATAAAAGTCTCTGCTACTAACCCTGAATTAATATTTGCATTAGTTTCTGATGAAAATAGAGTTATTTTACTCTCAACACAACGCATCAATAAAGGAAAAAATTATAATGATTTTATATCAGAAGATTATGCAAAAGAGCTAAAAAAAGTTATACACAATGGAGATATTAAAGTCATACTATCAAAAGATGGCAATACTATATATGGTATTGCACCTATACTATTAAATTCACGTTACAACGCACTTCGTCCACTAAACACTGGGTTTTATTTAGAAGAGCGAAATATAAAAAGAAAAATAGAAAACTCTAGTACTACTGAACTAAATAATATTATTATTCAAGTAACTATCTTGCTTGCTTCTTTACTGACATCGTTACTGCTTCTATATATTCTGATTGGAAAAAGGTTAAGAAAAATACTATTATCAATTGAGAGCTACCATAGAACTACAACTATATCTCCATTAGTTCCAGGAAAAGATGAAATAGCAAGAGTTGGAGAAAAAGTCTTTGACCTATTTCAAAGAGTTGAAGAGGTTGCAAAAGCAAAGTCAGAATTTTTAGCAAGTATGAGTCATGAGATACGAACACCAATGAATGGCGTCATAGGAATGCTTGGATTACTACTAAAAACAGATCTCAATGAGACACAAAAGCATCACGCTCAAATCGCACAAAATAGTGCCAATTCACTTTTAACACTCATTAATGATATTTTAGATTTTTCTAAAGTAGAAGCTGGAAAGCTTGATGTAGAAGAGCTAGAGTTTAATGTATCTGACTTACTAGATGATTTCACTGAATCTATATCTTTTAGAGCAAAAGAGAAGGGAGTTAAAATAGTTTTAGACAGAACAGAGATTAAACATACCCTAATAAAATCAGATTCTGGAAGGTTACGACAAATTTTAAATAACTTAGTTGGTAATGCTATTAAATTTACTAATGATGGAGAGATTCTCATCAAGGCTACTCTAAATGAAGACAAGAACAATATTATGAGACTTTACATTGATGTTACAGATACGGGTATTGGTATACCAGAAGAAAAAATAGAGCTGCTATTTGATTCTTTCACACAAGTTGATGCTTCAACTACAAGAAAATTTGGGGGAACAGGACTTGGTTTAGCAATATCTAAAAAACTAAGTGAACTCATGGGTGGCAATATAAAGGTTACAAGTAAATTAGGAGTGGGGAGTACTTTTAGTTTTAATATTGCAGTAAAAATATCTGAAAATCCAAATCTTCAAGTAAATCATATAGAGACAGATGATAATATAAATAGCCTTGATTGGCCAGATAATACAAAGATACTTCTTGTTGAAGATAATAAAACTAATCAATTAGTTGCAAATGGAATTTTAGAGGAGTTTGAACTTAGTGCAGATGTTGCTAAAAATGGTATTGAAGCACTTGAAAAATTAAATGCTTCATCTAGATATACGCTCATCCTTATGGATTGTCAAATGCCACAAATGGATGGATATGAGACAACTAGAGCTATTAGAAACTCTAAAGCTGGTGAGAAATATAAAAGTATACCAATCATTGCGATGACTGCAAATGCTATGCAAGGTGATAGAGAAAAATGTATTGTATCAGGCATGAATGACTACATTACCAAACCAATAAATCCAGTTGAACTACAAAATAAATTAAAAAAATGGCTTTTAAATATCAATAGCAACAAAGATGATAAAAAAAATGAACCTATAGATAACAGACACAATAGGAGTCTAATTTGGGATGAAAGTGATGCATTAAAAAGATTAAATGGAAATCATTCACTACTTATTCGTCTAATTGAAGTATTTCTAAGTGATATTAATAGTGAATTAATGCAATTAAAAGATGCAATAGATAAAAATGATATAAAAAATTGTCAACTTCATGCTCACTCTATGAAAGGGGCATCTGCAAACCTTAGCGCATTTAAACTCCAAGATATGAGCTTAGATTTAGAAAATGCTTCTAAAGAGAATAATTTTAATAGAGTTAAAAATGGTTATAAAGCTCTTGAAGATGCTACGAAAGAGCTAATTGAGCACTTTGAAATATATGTAAAAAAGAGCAAAAAAGTTGCAGTCTCTAACGACACTATAGATAAAACTGAACTTAAGAAAACTCTTAAAAAACTACATACTGAACTAAAAGAGGGTGTATATATAGATACGAAGATATTAGAGACATATAAAAATTCTAATGATAAAACTCTACAAAAAGAACTAAATAGATTAGAAAAAGAGATAAATCAGTTCAATAACAATAGTGCACTAAAGACAATAGAGACCATAATGAAATCTATATAGGCTTATTATTAATAATTATTTCGATATAATCACCGACTTATATAAAAATAAAGGCATGGCATGACATCGACCCTGCTAATAGTTCAAATTGTACTAACCGTTGTGTTAGTAATAGCAGTACTGTTACAAAAAAGTTCAAGCATTGGTTTGGGCGCATATAGTGGTTCTAACGAATCTGTATTTGGAGCAAAAGGGCCAGCAAACTTTCTAGCTCGCGCTACTTTTGTAATTGGATTTGCATTTGTTGCAAATACTATAGCATTAGGTTATTTTTACAATCAAGCGAAAAATGCTTCAGTTGTAGATAGTGGAGTTGTACCAAATGTTCCTGTTTCTGCACCTGCAGATGCATCACAAGTGCCACAAGCTCCATCTGCTCCGAGTGTTCCAAGCGCACAGTAACTAAAATTATGCGTCATATTTGGCTGAGTATTTTATTTACTCTCAGCCTTTATGCAGATGCTCACATCTATCTCTTTCATAGATTCGATGATTTACGTTATCCAACAACAAACACATCTACAAAAGAGTTAAAGATATTTTTTGATTATCTAAAAGATAATCATTACGAAGTTATTCCTTTAAAAAAATTATCGCACGCACTAAAAACTAATTCTAAAATTGATTCAAAGTGGATTGTCTTTACAATTGATGATGCTTTTAAAAGTTTTTATGAAAATGCATTTGAGCTATTTAAAGAGTACAGCTACCCATTTACCATTTTTGTATACCCCTTGGCAACGCAAGAGGGCTATAGCGATTATATGAGCTGGGATGAGTTAAATATAACCTCAATGTATGGTGAAATTGGTGCGCACTCTTTTAGTCACGCTCACCTTGTAGGAAAAGATAAAAATACAACTATAGCTGATACAAAAAAATCATTAGCTATTTTTAAAAAATATGGCTTTAATGTTAAGTCATACGCCTACCCTTATGGTGAATATGATGAAGACCTATTTAAGATTATTCACTCATTTGGCTTTGAAACAGTTGTAAATCAAAACAGCGGTGCAGTAGATGAGAGCAGTAGTCGTTTTAATCTAGATAGAGTTGCATTAACAGGAAAAATAGATATAGAACATGCTCTACATTTCAGACATTTAAATGCCACTTGGATGAAACCATCAAAGTATCCAAAGGACTCTGTCTTAAAAGTAATCAAACTTAAAATTGATAAAAAATATAAAAATGTAATGCTTTATGTTTCTGGGTTTAGTTGGCAAAAAGTTAAAGTAAAAGAGGGTATCATTGAGCTTTTATTTGACAAAAAGTTAAGCTCAAAAAGAGTGCGCATTATTGTCAAAAGTGATGATAATCGCTACAGCACTAAAATTATTGTTAAGGATTAGACCAATGGAGCTAGAAGAGATATACGAAGAGACACAGATGATGATGGACGAGAGTATTGATGCTCTTAAACGTGACTATAAAACATTAAGAACTGGAAAAGTATCAACAACAATTTTAGATGGTATTAGAGTTGACTATTATGGAACACCAACTGCACTTAGTCAAGTTGCAACAGTACTCACAACAGATGCTACAACAATTAGTATCTCTCCTTGGGAGAAACCAATGCTTCAAGAGATAGAAAGAGCAATCTCTTCAGCTAATATTGGTGTTAATCCAAATAATGATGGAGAAACAATTAAACTATTTTTTCCACCAATGACAGTTGAACAGCGTCATGAGATAGCAAAACAGGCCAAAAGTATGACAGATCATGCAAAAGTCTCTATTAGAAATAACAGAAAAGATGGCAATGATGAGATAAAAAAGCTTGAAAAAGATAAAACAATAACACAAGATGAATCAAAAAAAGCACAAGATACTATTCAGAAAATGACAGATGAACATGTTCTTAAAATTGATACAGCTTTTAAAGCAAAAGAATCAGAGATATTGTCAGTATAATGTTTAATCTTAAAGAAATGTATAAAGATGCAAATGCCCTACTAGAGGGACATTTTCTACTAAGTAGTGGTAACCATTCACAATTTTACCTACAATCAGCGCGTGTACTAGAAGATCCTAAACGCGCACAAATTTTAGCTGATGAACTTGCTAAACAGATAAGACAAAGTGGCATAAAGGTTGATGCGGTATGCTCACCAGCACTTGGTGGGGTATTAGCAGGTTATGAATTAGCGCGATCTCTTGGTGTTAGATTTATTTTTACAGAGCGTAAGGATGGGGCTATGAGCCTTAGACGAGGTTTTGAGGTAGATAAAGGTGAACAGGTAATAATATGTGAAGATATTATTACAACTGGTGGTTCAGCTCTTGAAGCAGCAAAAGAGATTGAAAAGTTAGGTGGTAAAATAGTCGCATATTCAGCACTTGCAAATCGTGGTTTTTGTTCACGTAATGACTCCGTATCTAAACTTGAATGTAAGTTGCCAAAATCTATTCCATTCTTTGCTTTAGATGATATTGAGTTTGAGATGTATGAAGCAGATAATTGTCCACTTTGTAAAGATGGTTCAACTGCTATTAAGCCAGGCAGTAGAGGAAACTAAACTTCCTCTTTTATCTCATAAATGCAAAAATATCTTAGCATTAGTAACATATTAATTGCTATAAATATAGTAATATTTCTACTTATAAACCCATCACCAATATATGGTCTTAATATCTATTTTTATCTATCAGGCCTTTGGTGGCAACCCCTTAGTACAATGTTTTTTCATGCAGATATTAACCACCTTTTTATGAATATGGCAATGCTTTTTATATTTGGGAATATGGTAGAAAAAGAGATTGGAAAATTAAAATTGCTACTTGTATATTTTGGTGGTGGTATTTTAACATCACTTCTTAGCTCTATAATCTTAATAACACTATTTTACAATCATAATTTAATTGGTGCATCAGGTGCTATAAGTGTACTCCTTGGATTCTACGCCTTTTTTGATAGATATAGAAGAAAAGGGATATTTATTGCTCTTCTTATTTATAGTTTTGCTCCACTTCTAATGGGTATGAATATTGCCTGGTATGCTCACTTAATTGGATTCCTAATAGGATACTATTACGCTTTTTCACATAAAAAAATAATTTTTAGGAATTTATAGTATAATTTCATATATGAGGAATTGACATGGCTTCAAATGCAAAGACTTTACAAAATATAGCAAAAGATATTCGTCTTCTATATGTCGAAGATGATGATGATGTTAGAAAAAGTATACATGAAACACTATCTTTTTTTTTCAACAGTATAGATTTAGCTATAAATGGTGAAGAGGGGCTAGAGCTTTATAAAACAAACAGTTATGATTTAGTACTAAGTGATATACAGATGCCAAAAATGAATGGTATAGAGATGACACGCAGTATTAAAGAGATAGATAGCCAACAGATGATTATGATTATATCAGCACATGATGAAGCTGGTTATTTAATGCAGCTAATAAATCTAGGCGTTCACTCATTTGTACTAAAACCTGTTGAAATAGAAAAACTAATAGAGACACTGATTCCATTATGTACAATTCTTTATGAGCGTAAAGAGTTAGAGCTATACCGTGTTCAGCAGGTACGTTTTAATGCAATAAGAGAGCTTTTAAACAACATTGCACACCAATGGAGACAGCCACTAAATATATTAGCTGCAAATCTACAAAATATGGAGATGCTTCAAGAGTTTGATGAGTTAGATGATGAAAAAATTCGCCAAAGTATTCAAAAGTCTATGAAGCTAATTATGCAGATGTCTGCTGTAATTGACTCTTTTCATAGTGCTTTTGATACGAATACTGTCGATGAAGAGTTTACTATTCATGATTCTGTTCACAATGCACTTAATATAATTTCAGACACACTTGAAGCACATGGTATAGCAGTAAAATTAAACCTCAACATTGATAGCACCCTTATTGGTAAACAAAATGAATTCCAAGAGGTTATATTACATCTATTAAACAATGCAATGGACGCATTTGAGAAAAATGATATTAAAGACTCAGAAATCATTATTAATACTGAGCAAGATGATGGAAAAGCTATTTTAACAATTACAGATAACGCCAGTGGCATAGATAAAACTACATTAGAGAGTATTTTTGAACCATATTCAACTACAAAATTTAAAAGTGAAGGAATTGGAATGGGTCTGTTTATAGCAAAAACAACTATTATGCATCACATGAATGGTAACTTAGAGCTAAAAAACTTAAATGGTGGAGTAACTTGTGTTATAACTTTGCCAATTGTGAGTTAAAAAAACTCCACACTACCACCAGAGGACTCCTCATCTATTCCATTTAACGTACTCTCTATAAGTCCAATATTTGTATAAAAAGATTTATCCATATAGTGAATATCATCAGCATCTTGATTAATTAATACAGATTTTTTCCAATCTTGCAGATCTGATACAATAGCTTGTAAAACTACTAAAAGATTTTTACTATTCTCTTTATTATCTAATTGTTCTAGCTGTGCACAAATTAAATTCAGTGAGTATCCAAGATCTTGAAACTCAAAAAGAGTATTTAGCACTCTAACGTAACCATGAAAGAAGGCGATTATATCCGCATAAAACTCATCATCTAGTGAGTGTCTAAATAGAATATGTTGAACCTCTTGGTCTAGCTCATGCAGTTCATCAATTGAGTCATTATCTAAGTTATTCTCTTGGAAAAACTCTTTAGCTGAAATAGTATGTGTCTCTAGGCTACTTTCTACTTTAGTCTCTTCTTTATTTTCAATAATAGCTCTTGATTTGTAATCATGATTAAATAAAAAGTATGTGTCTATGAGATGCTTTAATGAATTATTTAGATCTATAGTTGCGCTAATATAATGTTTTTCGTTATATGCTAATGAGTAGTTCCAGTCACCAAGACACTCAAGCATATAGATAAAAATGTCTCTGAAATCCTTATCTTGCTTTTTAAGTAGTTCACCAAATTTTCCATCATCAACAAGAAGATGTATAGTAGTCAATAAAGATGAAATATCATTAAATATTTTAATCTCTTTTAATAGCTTAACAAAATTAATAATACTCCCTGAGAATAGAAAAACCGTATTTTTATCTGATGGATTGTCAATTAATTCGATACTTTTACTATAAAGATCAAAATATGCTGGCTCAATATCTTCTTTCTTAGATTTTAAAATAGGAAATGTTTCTGGAAGATTATCGCTAAAACCATTTTCATCATTTTGACGATAATTGAGCGTCATCTTATTAATTGTCTCTTCAGCATCAACCTGTTTGTTAATTGAAATATATCTCTTTGATAAAGATTTAAAGTAATTTTTTCCTATTTTATTAAATAAAAATTCAATTTTTGCTTCATTGTTTTTGCGACTTTTAAACTTTACAACATCAGTATCTCGTAGCTCAATAATAAAATTCTTTTCAAATTCCCTTCTTGAAGTGACGCTATTTTGATTAAGAATAGCAAAATAATTATCTCCGCACTCAAAGGTATAAGCTCTATAACTATTTTTTGATTGATTTTGCTTCTCAAAATATACTGATTTCATTTTCTTTTTTTCTTTACACTTTTCAAGACACTCAACCACAGAATCAATATTTAAACTTTTATCAATAAAGTAGTAATCGATTAAATTATTATTTGCACCAAAACGGCGTTTACCCAATACGCTAAATACTTTTCTACGTCTCTCTCTTTCATCAATAGTGATATTTGCAATCTCTAAAAAATAGCAACGATCAACTTTTATATTTATCTGTCTGTATGAAAAAACATCATTTTTATTCTCATCTTGTTCAACTTTATACTGCATATATTGTACATAATACTTCTGTTCATCTTCTGCAACAATTGAGATTATATTATCTGATATTTTGCCCTTTTGTGTTACATCATCTATCTTAAATTTAAAGGTGTGAGAGTATGTTTGTATCATGATATTTTCCAGTACTATTTTTAATAAACATTAATTAATATATTATATTGATATAACATTAATTATTATCTTGTAAGTATTCTAACAGAAGTTATCTTATTTAACTCAATAATTTAGGCTTTATGCGCTGCTAAATTCTTAATCATTACCTCTTTTACTCTCTTTAAAAAAGGTTCTATCTGGTCTAATGTCTTACTCTCTATTGATTCTAATTTCTCTTTTCTATCATTTACAGACTTTTCTCGTTTTGGTAACTCTTCGTCTATATCTTTTCTTTGAATCTTTAAAGCATTTTCTGTATTATTAAACTTTTTTGATGCAAAAAACTTTGCAATATTCTTAAAATCTGCTTTTTGAGTAGGAAGTTTAGCGTTAATAATCCCACGTTCAGATTTTTGCTCCATGAAATAGCAAAGATCTCCAGCACTTAAATAACTTAAAACAAGTTTCTCAAATTTATTATCATCATCCTCTTCTGTGAAAATATCACGTATATCATCTAATGTATAGGCCTCTAAATCCTCTTGTGTAATACCCTCTGCTTCATCCATAGCTTCAAGTCTCATATTAAGAACTTTTACTTTTTGTTCAAAATCTGAAATTTCTGACTTTAGTTTATTAATCTCTTTAGATACTCTTTGATTTGCCTGTTGTACTTGCATCCAGATTTGATCTGGTTTATTTGCAACTTGTTTAGTTTTACCCTCAAGCATTAAAGAGCGGTGCTTTACTGAACCATGTACAACCTCAGTTGCAATAGCTGGAATCTCTTTTATAGATTTTACATCTTTTAAAAGTTCAAAAAAAGTATCTACAATAATTTTATAAAACATAGGACGGTATTTTTTAAAAAACTCAACACTCATAGCATATAGGAATTGTAGATGTTTCTTATCTGTAGTCGCTGCACTAATATCTTCTTCAGAAAATCCACCATCTTCTTCAAAAAAGTTACGCACTTCATGCATAAAAATTTGAGTCATCTGTATAGGAATCTTTTTAATATCAAATTGTGAAAATGAGTTCATATAACAAAAGTTTAATTTTACTCTCATTGGAGATTCATGGATAATTTCAATAGCGAAATCTTTAATTAACGCATGCTCTTGCTCTTTATTTTCTAGATTAAATATCTCATCTAAAAAATATTTTGATTCAGAAAATATATAATCTATAAACTCTTGATTTTCACTCATTTTAAATCTCCTACTAAAAGAAGATTATAACAATAAGTTCTTTAACAATCTTTATCAATCATATGCTCTATCATATCTTTAATATGAAAAAGACTTGTATCTGCTTCAAGAAGTGACATCTGCAGAGCATTATCAATTTTCTCACGTTCACTAAGAAAGCCTTTTTTATCAAACTCCTCATTCGTTTCAAGAAGTGCATGAATGAGTACCTCTTCAAAGTTAGACATATATTCTCCTCTTAAAGTTAAATTGTTATAATATAATTATATACTCTTTTGGGTAATATTTAACTTATAATATATCCATATAAGTATATTATGATGTAGTTTATTTCATAGACAAGGTTCAACTAAAATTACTTCTATCAAATGCTAAATTCATTTATATGAAATCAAAAACATATGATGAAATGTGTTCAAAAATTTGCAATGAAAAAATAAAAAAGAGAGTAAAAATAATAGTACTGGAACATAAATTGCTTGATTATCTCTATACTCTCAAGAGGTTTAGACATGATAGAACTACAAAAAACATCTACAAAAGAGTCAACAGCTAGTAGCTTAGCTATTGCAACTGAGGAACCAACTGAAGCTTTCTTATCAGTTTTGCAATCAAAACTAGAAAAAGATGATGTTCCAAGTATAGCTATAAAAACCGTAGATAGAAAAAACCTATCAAATGAGACAGATGATAAAAAAACTATTTTAGAGAAATTACTAAACACTATAAGTGCTAATGAGAACAAAGAGGAATTAAACTCTTTACTTAAGACAATCGGTCTTGATAAAGGTGAACAAGAGGCTATTATAAAACTACTAAATAAAAAAACAGCAAAAATTGAACTTTCTGAATCTATATTTCAAAAAAATACAAAAACTGTTATTGAAAAAAATAGTATATTGATAGAAACTCCAAAAATAGATTTAAAAGATAGTGAAAAGATAGATATAAAAACTGCTATAAAAGATATTAAACCAATAGATTTAAAAACTGCTATAAAAGATATTAAACCAATAGATTTAAAAACTGATGTTAAAGATATTAAACCAATAGATTTAAAAACTGATGTTAAAGATATTAAACCAGTAGATTTAAAAACTGATGTTAAAGATATTAAACCAGTAGATTTAAAAACTGATATTAAAGCTGTAGATGTAAAGATTGATACTCAAATAGAGATTAAAAATATAAAAAATGATGTTAAGAGTGAGAATCAAGAGATTCAAACAAAAGTAGCAACAGAGACTAAACTACCAACTAATGATATAAAAGCCCTTATAAAACTATTTGAACATTTACAAAAATCTATAAACCAATCAACTAAAGATATGCCAAAAGAGGTGCAAAAAGTTTCTCTACTCTCAGAAATAGAAGAATCTACTAAAAAGCCTATGACTAACAGTTTTGTTGAAGAATCTAATGAGCCAAAAATACTAATAGAAAAACTCAAAACATTGACTAAAGAGATAGATAAAAATATAGAGATAAAAATAGAGCAACCCAAAGTTAATATTGAAACTAAAACAAACAAAATTGAAATAGCTCCTCAAATAATAGATGAGAGTACACAAGCGCAAGAGAAACTTTTTACATTTTTAGAAAAATTAGTAAAAGATATTTTGCCTGAGATTAAAACAGCGCAACCAGTTGCACTTCCAGTTAAGCAGATAATTGAAGCTATAAAGGTTGAACCAAAAGTTGTAGAGGAGTTAAAAGAGCAAAAAATTTCTGCAAAAAATGAGAAAAACCTTCTACTACTTCTATCACTTCCAAAAAGTGATTATAAAGAAAAAGTCATTAAGAGTGTAAGCGATAATATTGTAGAACACAAAGAGATAGAGCCAGCAGATGTAGCAGTTGAAATTGCTATAGAAAAGCATATTGAGACATTTAAAAGTACTCCAATACTTCAAATTAAAAAAGAGTCTGTAGAGCAAACTAATGAGAAAGTACCAGAAAAAGAGTTTGTTTCTGAAAAACTAATTCAACTTGTTCCACAAAAAAATCAAGATAATTTTAGTAAAGAGATTATCAAAAATGCTAAAAATTACCTTGAGCAACAGCTAATAGATATTGAAGTAAAAAATAGTGAAAAACCTACATTAGGTTCATTAGTAAAACTAGCAGTAGCTAATAATATTGATGTGCAAGAGTTAACCATTAAAGATGTTACACCAAAAGAGAATATACAAAAGATGGTAGAGAATATTTTTTCACCAAAGGTACTACCTGTAAATGTTAGACCAGCACAAAGTGGACAGATTATGATTTCACGTGAAAAAAATAGTACTAACAGTGAAAAAACATCGAAAACTACAACTCACACAACACCATTAGCACAACTTTTAAATCTATCTGAACAGACTATTGAGACAGTTATTGTTAAAACTACTCAAACTGTAGAACAGATGATAAACAAAAAAGCAAACTCTACAGAGTTAGAAGCTTTAAGTGAAGAGTTAAATTTAACAACTGAACAGAGTAAACGCGATCTTGGTGAACTAAACGTAAAGGAGAGTATTAAGGTAGAGGCACGTGCTAATACTCAAGAGAGTGCAAAGTCAATGATTGGACACTTTTCTACCTCACTAAAAGAGGCTGTTAAAGATTATCGTCCACCATTTCAAAGACTTCATATGAAACTAAACCCAGAAAAGCTTGGCAGTGTTGATGTTACAATAATTCAACGTGGACAACAGTTACACATTAATGTTAGTGCTAATCAAGTAGCTCTAAATATGATGAATGCTCAAGCCTCTGAACTTAGAACTCAACTAAACAGTGCTGGATTTGGTGATGCCTCTATGGAGTTTAATCAACAACAAGATGGAAATAAAGAGCAACAAAAACAGGAGCAACACCAACAGCAACAAAACAGATTCACAAATTATTCAAATAACAGCGATGAAGAAACAGCTATAAGTTCACTTGAACTTGTGATGGCAAACTATTTTTAAAAGGATTTAAAATGGCAGAAATTACAAATGCACTAAACTCAACAGTTACAGCAGACGGAGCACCTATTAACCCAAAGGGAATATTGGGAAAAGATGATTTTTTAACGCTACTTTTAGCACAACTCCAACAGCAAGACCCAACAACACCTACAGACACTGAGACAATTCTTACGCAAACTTCTCAGCTAGCAACATTAGAGGCATCAGAAAATACAAATAAGTCACTTGAAGAGCTTAGTGTAACACTTAATCAATCTTTGACAAATTCAAATCAATTTGCTACAGTATCTGCAATTGGTAAGATTGCAGACCTTGGAGGTAATTCAGTACTTCTTAGTAAAGATGAAATAGCACAAAATGGTGATATAGAATTTGAAATGTATTTTCACAACGATATTAAAGTGGGTACTTTAGCCATTAGTGATGTAAGTGGAAATATTGTCCATAAAATTAACTTAGAAGAGGGTCAAAAAGGTGTTTATGCTTTTAAATGGGATGGTTCAAGTGATAATGGGGCTACTTTAGAAGATGGAGAGTATAGTATAGTTGCTACATACACAGATAGCAATAATAATCCCTATGCTACAAGAATGGGATACTATCCAGTAGAATCAGTTAAATTTGATAAGAGTGAAACATTTATGAAATTAGGTTCATCTTACGTTCCACTATCTGGTGTACAAGAGATATATGCAAATGTTAAAGAGTTAGAAGAGCCTATAAAAACAGAAGACTTAATTCCTGGAAATAACTCTTAAAAATGAACCAGACATTTTACAATGGACTTAGTGGCTTACTTAGTCAACAGCATACAATTGACACTCTTGGTAATAATATTGCAAATATTAATACAGTTGGATATAAACGCAGTAATACCCCAAGCTTTTCAACTCACTTCTCATCTGCTCTTGCAAATAGCTCAAATGGCCCTGTAGAGAGCCAAAAAGGTCATGGGACAAAAGTTGCTGCAATTACTACAGACATAAAACAAGGCTCATTTCAACCATCAGAACGCCCCTTAGACATTGCAATAGATGGCATAGGGTGGTTTGGAGTTAAAGACAGAGATGATAATCTACTTTTTACTAGAAATGGTGCACTAAACTTTGATTCAAATCGTAATTTAGTAGATTCAGCTGGTAATATACTTACTGGAAAAATGGCAGGCAATGTTACAACTAAAGATGGTGAAATAGATCCAAACACTAACAAGCCTCGTAAAATTAGTGAATTAACTCCTGCAGTTGCTACGATGGAGCGTGGCGCAATTGTAGACCAGACAAATATTGTACTTCCAAAAGAGATGACAATCCCAGCAGAACCAACTAAAAATGTCTTTTTGGGTGGAAACTTAGGAGTTATATCATCAAAACTAGCTTTTAATGAAGCAACACAGGCTACAGAACTTCAAGTAGTTGATGTTGAGAGAAAGTTTAGTATAGAGGTAATTGCAGAAAATGATAATAAAAATGTTTTAGAAGTCATATTTACACCACAAAAGCCTCAACCAGAACTTGGAACTGCATGGAATGTGAGTGCTAATATAAAAGATAAAAACTTAAATGTGATAGATACTCAAACAGGAAGTGCCATCTTTGATCAATTTGGTGGACTAACTCAATCTGAACTTCCTGCACTAAATAATGAGGGTACTCCTATAACAGTAAATATGGGAGAAAATTTTAATGGCCTTATCTCTAATGTTGGTAAAGATGTTGAACCTGAAATTAAAAAAGATGGAATAGCAGCTGGAAATCTATCTGGTTATAGTTTTAATGATAATGGCCAAATACTAGCAACTTTTGATACTGGTCGTACATCTTTAGTTGCTCAAGTTGCAATATACCAATTTAAAAATGATGCAGGACTTCAAAAAATTGGAGCTAACCATTTTCAAACAACCTCAAACAGTGGACAAGCAATATTTTTTGATAGTAATCAATTAGGTGCTAGAATTAGAGGAAACTCTTTAGAAAATTCTAACGTTGATTTAAATAGGGCATTAACTGAACTTATTGTTGCACAAAGAAGTTTTGATGCTAGTTCAAAAAGTTTAACTACAGGTGATGATCTTCTTAAAAATGCTCTTCAAATGGGAGCAAGATAAAAGTTTTTAATTTAACGAACTCTTTGTGAATGTGTAATTGCTACAGCTATTGCATCTGTAATATCTAAAGGTTTTATCTCTTTAGTAATTTTGAGTATTCTTTTTACCATAAACGCAACTTGCTCTTTTGCAGCTTTTCCATTTCCAGTAACTGCTTTTTTAACCTGAAGAGGTGTATACTCTGCAAAGTTTCCAAACTCTTGTAAAATTTTCAGACTAAGTGCGCCACGAAACTGTGCAAGTTTAAGTACTGTTTTTGGATTATATGCAAAAAATATATCTTCCATTGCAATTTCATCAATTTTATTCTCTTTAAAAATCATATCTAGCCCCTCAACCATCTGTATCATCTGATGTTGAAGTTCATCTTGATTTATTTTAATCAGCCCAGCTTCCACCAATCGTAGCTTGTTCATATTTTTTTCAATAAGTGCATATCCGCAATTTTTTGTCCCTGGATCTATGCCTAAAATTATCATTTTTGCCTAATTATACTTTTGTTAAATTTTGGTTATATTTAATATTATAATAAAAGAGCTTATCTTTTAAAATGTTATTCACATGGTGAAGAAATAGTTATTCACTTAATATAATCCGATTTTATCACTACTAGAGTAAAGTTCTGATAAAATTTTACAAGCTTTTCACATCCTTTTCACTAGGTGAATAACATTTATATTTTATAAGAAAAAATTTCATTCTCTTAATAAAATATAGTGAAAAAAATTTTATTAAAGGAAGATTAATTGAGCTTAGGAAAAAAGATTTTATTACTTTTAAAAGATGAAATTAGTGAAATAGAGTATAAACGTTATATTTCACAATTAAGTTATGATTTAGAGAGTTCAAAGAGTGACTTAGCAATATTTAATGCTCCTAATCCTTTAATAGCAAATTGGGCAAAAACTCGCTATGCAAAAAAAATAGCACACCTTTTTGAAGTAGAGACTAATGTTCAAACAGATGTACAGATAAAACTCAAAAAAGAGAGCTCTGAGACAATCAAGGATGTTTTAGTAGCAAAACCAGTACAACAAAAAGCTAATAAAATATCTCTTTTAAACCCCTCATATACATTTGCTAACTTTGTTGTAGGTAGTTCAAATCAATTCTCTTATACTGCTGCTGTATCAGTTGCAGAGAGTCCTGCAAAGGGCTACAATCCACTTTTTATTTATGGTGGTGTTGGACTTGGTAAAACACACCTTTTACAAGCAATTGGTAATGTTATTCAAGAAAATGGTGGCTCAGTTATCTACACTACAATTGAGCAATTCTTAAATGATTTTACAAGACATATGCGTAATCAAACAATGGATAGATTTAAAGAGAAATATCGTAAATGTGACATACTAATTATTGATGATATTCAATTTTTAAGTGGTAAAAAGCAAACCCAAGAGGAGTTTTTTCACACCTTCAATGATTTACACGCACAAAGTAGCCAAATAGTACTTGCAGCTGATAAACATCCTAAACAGATTGCAGGACTTGAAGAGAGACTACAGAGTCGTTTTGAATGGGGATTAGTAGCAGACATTCAGCCACCCGAACTAGAAACTAAAATTGCAATTATTAAGAAAAAATGTGAACTTGACCGTGTAGCACTTAGTAATGAGATAATTAATTACATTGCAACCATCATTAGTAATAATGCACGTGAAATTGAAGGAATTTTAACAAAGCTTCATGCCCATGCAACACTTATGAATCAAGAAATAACACTAGAATTTACAAAAAATGTTTTAAAAGAGCAGATAAGAGAGAAACGAGACTCTATAACTATTGAACATATTATGACAATAATAGCAAAAGAGCTAAACATTAAACCAAGTGAGATTAGATCAAAAAGTAGAAGTAGAAATATAGTTTATGCTAGGCGAATATCTATCTATCTATGTCGTACTCTTACTCCAAACTCAATGCCAACACTAGCGCAATATTTTGGAATGAAAGATCATACAGCAGTTAGTCATACAATGAAAAAAATATCTCAAATGCTAAAAGAAGATGAAAATTTTCGTCTAAAAGTTGAAGAACTTAGCAACAAAATCTCTTTAGATGATAATTCCAAATAAAACTCTATTGAAAAAAGCTCTAAAAAAAAGATATAATCTCAAACAGTGAACAAATGTGAATAACCTTAATCTGTTATTCACCTTTTAAAAGTAGCAAATGTAGGGACTTAAATAGGTTTTTCACTTAAACTTGAAGAACTACTACTATTACTATTATTTTAAAAATATATAGGGTGATGGAGAATCATGAATTTTAAACTAAATAAGTCTGTTTTAGAAAACATTTTAATTAACCTTCAATCTTTTTTAGAAAAGAAAGATATATCTGCAATTACATCACATGTATATATTCAAGCAGGACATTCAGAAATTACATTTAAAGCAAGTGATTATGAAATAGGTCTACAGATTGTTACAGATCAAGGAAATGTTAGTGAAGCTGGTGCACTAACTGCTAATGGAAAGAAATTACTAGATATTATTAGAATCTTAAAAGATGAAGAAGTTGAAATATCTCAACAAGATAATATGCTACATATAAAACAGAAAAAATCTAAATTTAAACTCCCTATATTTGATGCAAATGAGTTTGTACAATTTCCTAAATATGAAAATAAACCTCAAATAGAGATTGATAGCTTACAACTTATTAGATCTCTTAAAAAAATAACACCAGCAATTGATACAAACAATCCTAAGTTTGAATTAAATGGAGCACTATTAGATATATCAAAAGATGCAATAAATTTTGTCTCAACTGACACTCGTAGATTAGCAATCATGAAAACTACAAGTAATGCACAGACTGAATTAATGTTAATTATTCCTAAAAAAGCTATTATAGAGATTCAAAAACTTTTCATTGAAAAAATAGATATATTATATGATGAAACTCATTTAATGATTAAATCTACAAATAGTTTCTTTTTTACAAAACTTATTAATGGAAAATATCCAGATTACCAAAGAATAATACCTAAAAGCATAAAATCAATATTAACTCTAAATAAAAGCTCCATGATAGAAGCAATTCGTCAAATTACAACTATTTCAAATGATGTAAAATTAAAAATTGATAATAGTGCAATATATTTTGAATCATTAAGTGAAGATAATATTGAAGCAAAAACAGAGATGCTTTTAGAAAAAGGTCTTGATGAACCAGTTACTTTAGCAGTAAATAGTCGCTATATTTTAGATTTTTTAGCTCAAATTGAAACAACTGAGTTTTTAATTGAATTAAATGATGCAAATTTACCTTTTATATTAAAAAGTGGCGATTTTCAAACTATTGTAATGCCAATAATTATTTAATAAAAAATTAAAATCAGGATAAAAAATGTCAATAACAAAAAATGTATTTTTTGTAGCAAAAGATAATCATATTGAAGAGTTAAAATCTCTATTAGAGACAATGGTAGAAGCTTCTCGTGCTGAAGATGGATGTATTCTTTATAATATTTATCAGACTAATAGTGATCTTAAAACTTTTGTAGTTATTGAGACATGGGAGAGTGAAACTGCACTAAATGGTCATAAAAACTCAGCTCATTATAAGCACTACAAAGCTAATTTTGAACCATTTACAGCAGATAAATGGTCAAATGAATTAACTCCAATTGGCTAAAATAATAATTTAACTAACTTTTAGATAAAATAGCTCTTTATAATTTTAATTCTCAATAAAGAGTCTACATGCAACAAGAATATGGCGCTAGTAATATTAAAGTTCTCAAAGGTCTTGAGGCTGTTCGTAAACGTCCTGGGATGTATATTGGTGATACAGGAATAAAAGGTCTTCACCACCTAGTTTATGAAGTTGTTGATAACTCAATAGATGAAGCAATGGCTGGCCATTGTGATACAATAAATGTAACTTTAACAAAAGATGGTAGTGCTATTGTTAGTGATAATGGACGTGGTATACCAGTTGGAATGCACCCAACAGAAAATATCTCAGCAGCAACTGTTGTTTTAACAGTTTTACATGCTGGTGGAAAGTTTGATAAAGATACCTACAAAGTTAGTGGTGGTCTACACGGTGTTGGTGTTAGTGTTGTTAATGCACTTAGTTCAGATCTAAAAGTTATAATAAAGCGTGATGGTAGTATTCATGAACAGAGTTTTAAAAAGGGAATTCCTCAGGAACCTTTAGAAGTTACAGGAAATACAAATAGAGCTGGTACATCAGTAGAGTTTTTTCCAGATCCATCTATTTTTGAAACAGTTGTATTTGAGTATGAGATACTCTCTAAAAGATTAAAAGAGTTAGCCTATTTAAATCCTAAAATAACTATTAATTTAAAAGATGATCGTAGTGATACAAGTGAGAGCTTTCATTTTGAAGGTGGTATTGCACAATTTGTAGAAGATATGAATACAAAAGATACTGTTAGTAAAGTTATATTTTTTAGTTCTAAAATTGAAGATATTGAAGTTGACATCGCAATGATGTACAACACCTCATATGAAGAGAGAACTTTAAGTTTTGTAAATAATATTCGTACACCAAATGGTGGTACACATGAGGCTGGTTATAAAGCTGGTCTTACAAGAGTTATTTCAACATATAACTCTAAAAATAGTTCTGCTAAAGAAAAAGATGTAAAAATTAGTGGTGATGATGTACGTGAAGGTCTTATTTGTGTTGTAAGTGTACGTGTTCCTGAGCCTCAATTTGAGGGTCAAACAAAGGGAAAACTTGGTAATACTTATGTGCGTCCACTTGTACAAAAATTAACAGGTGAACAGTTAAATAAATATTTTGAAGAGACGCCAATTGAAGCAAAGGCTATTATTCAAAAAGCTCTGCTTGCTGCAAAAGGTCGTGAGGCTGCTAAAAAGGCTAGAGATTTAACTCGTCGTAAAGATGTTCTTAGTGTTGGTACTCTTCCTGGAAAACTTGCTGATTGTCAAAGTCGTGATGCTACAACTAGTGAAATTTACCTAGTAGAAGGTGATTCTGCTGGGGGTAGTGCAAAACAGGGGCGAGATAGAGTATTTCAGGCTATTTTACCACTTAAGGGTAAAATCTTAAATGTTGAAAAAGCACGCCTAGATAAAATTTTAAAGAGTGAAGAGATTACCAATATGATTACTGCACTTGGGTGCGGGATTGGTGATGAGTTTGATGAAAGTAAGTTGCGTTATCATAAAGTTATAATTATGACCGATGCCGATGTTGATGGTAGTCACATTCAAACTCTGCTTCTTACATTTTTCTTTAGATTCTTACGTCAAATTGTTGATGAGGGGTATCTGTATCTAGCTCAACCACCACTTTATCGATATAAAAAAGGTAAAAAAGAGATCTATTTTAAAGATGATCATCAGATGAATGACTTTTTAATTGAGACTGGTGTTGAGATCTCTGAGTTCGAGGGAATTGGAAAAGCTGATGTTATTGAATTTTTGAAAGTGGTTGATCACTATCGTGGAAGTTTAGCAAATCTTGAAAAACGTTACGCACTTAGTAATGTTTTACGTCATTTAATAGAAAATGCTGATTTAATTAAATTAAGTTACACAGAGCTATTTGAAAAACTAAAAGGCTTCCTTGATGCTAGAGGTTATAATGTACTAAATTCAGAAGTTACTGAAGAGATAATCCATATGTATGTTCAAACAAATGAGGGAATGGAAGAGCTTAGAATTGATGATGAACTTTTTGCAACACCATATTATGAAGAGGCACAATACACATACAGTAAGATAAAAGATTGGGAAATGCCACTTTTTAAAGATGAAGATATTTTAATTGCTCTTGAAGATGTAAAAGGACGCGCTAAAAAAGGCTCATATATTCAACGCTACAAAGGTTTGGGTGAGATGAATCCTGAGCAGTTATGGGAGACTACAATGACGCCTGAGAATAGAAGATTGTTGCGTATTACAGTTGAAGATGCTGAAGCTGCTAGTGATACATTTACTCTGTTTATGGGTGATGAAGTAGAACCACGTCGTAAATTTATTGAAACACACGCGAAAGATGTAGAGCATTTAGATGTCTGATAAACTTTATGGTGAGAAAATAGTAGAATTTTTTGATGTTGAAAAAGATTTAGAGATTTGGCCAAATAAACATGAAAAAAGTTATACAATAAATATCTCTTTACCTGAATTTAGCTGTTTATGCCCAAGAAGTGGTTATCCAGATTTTGCAAATATCGAGATTAGTTATGTTCCAGATGCTCTTGTAGTAGAGCTTAAAGCTGTTAAACTCTACATTAACTCTTTTAGAGATCGCCATCTTAGTCATGAAGATAGTGCAAATGAGATTTTTGATTTGCTTTACAATAAATTGACTCCACGTAAGATGAAACTAAAAGCTGATTTCAATCCAAGAGGGAATGTTCATACAGTCATTGAAATCGACAGTGAGACGATGTAGAATAGATGAAAAAACTATTTTTAGTTCTATTTATTTTTATTACAGCTCTACAAGCAGATAAAAAATTAAACATTGCTACAACAATTTACCCTATATATGACGCTGTTAAAATTGTTGGTGGTAAAAATATAGATATAAAAAAGATTATCTCATCTTCACAAGATATACATGAATTCTCTCCAACTCCAAAAGATGTAATAAAAATTATAAATTCAGATATTTTACTCTATATGGGTGCTGGACTTGATAATTTTCTTGTTCGTTTTAGAGATGGTAAGTTAGCGTATGACCTTAGTAAAGATTTAATTCTTGAAGATGAAGATGAACATCATGAAGAGAATCACGAAGAACATGGACATGAAGAACATGCTGATGCTCACTACTGGCTAGATATAGATTTATACATTAAAGTTGTAGATAAGATTTCAAATATATTAAGCAAAGCAGATAAAGAAAATAGTGCTTTTTATAAAAAGAGTGCTCTAAACTATATAGAAGAGCTGAAAGATTTAAAAAGTAGCTATAAAAGTACTTTAAGTGAGTGTAAAAGAGATACAATTGTTGTAAATCATAATGCATATGCCTATTTAGGTGAAGAGTATAATTTTAAAATTCATTCATTATCTGGAAGCTCATCTCATTCAAGAGCAAGTGCAAAAAATATGAAGCAGGCTATTGAATATTTAAAAGGTGTGAAAAACCCAACTGTTTTTGGTGAACCTTTTGGAAATAGCAACGCTCTTAAAATGGTAGCAGCTGAAACTAATGCAGAAGTAAAAGTTCTAGAGACACTAGCTAATATTACAAAAAATCAGCAAGATAAAAATTATATCTCTTTAATGAAAAAAAACTTAACTTTACTTTCAGAAGCTTTAGAGTGTAAATAAATTTAGTAGAGCAGTTTGTTATGGACTGTTTAAAATTCTCCGCGTCAGTATCTAGTAGTTATTTATAAAATATTATTTTACATTCAAAATTAAGAAATTACCAAGATATGTAGGAATAGAATGGAACAATATAGTTTTATTTAAATAAAATTCACTTGGTAACTTCTAGGGGGATGACATGTTTGTAAATTCTTTTAAAATATTAATACTATTAGCTATCTTAGGTTCTGGAATATCAGCACAAGAATATGATACTTTATACAATGATTCAGCTCAAAGTAAAGTGACTAGAGTATCTTCAATAATTTCAGAAAGCATAACTCCACTTAGTTGGCAAAAAGCAATAGAATTTTGTGATAGTGCAGGGGGGAGGCTTCCACTGCTGTCTGAGATACAAGAAATTGGAACAACTGGTTTGACACATGCAAATTTTTGGACATACAATGTTTATGACTGTACAATAAAAAATGATTGTAGTTTTCATCAAGATTATGTTTATACTTACAATAAGAGTAATCCTCAAGGAAGTGATGCTATCTCTCCTGAAAATTCAACAACAACCTATGCAGCATGTATCTCTATCTCAAACACTGCGTCATCTTCATTAAGTTCAAGCTTATCATCAAATACATCTTCAAGCTTATCATCAATAAATCAAAGTAGTTCTTCAGTTAATGATGTTGACTTTACTTTAAATACCCCTTGGAATCTAAAAGGATCAAAGAGTGATTTAATTTTTATAAAAAATTATAATAGCAACTGTATAAAAAATCTATTTACATACAATAACAGTAGCGGTAGCTGGTCACAAAATGTCATCTCCACTACAAAGAATCAGGGTTTTTGGATACAGCCAGCTAACAGTTGCACTAAAATCAAAACACCAATTCTTGGATCAACAAACACAGATAAATTATTAACAGTAAATAAAGGTTGGTCATTAGTTGGATTTGGAGAAAATATAAGTAGTATGGCGCCTTTTGATATAAATTGTATTGATCGCGTATGGGGATATAAAAATAGTAATTGGTATACATATAAAAATGGTGAGACTAATAGTAGATACAATAAACTCAGCTCAATTGATTCAGAAGATGGTACATGGATTAAGGCACTAACTGATACATGTAAAATATCTTATTCAAATGTTTCATCAAGTGCATCAACTATTGATAGCGAAGTATCTATTGTAGAGTTAAGAACAAGTATAGGATCTGCTAGTGAAGAAACACTAATTAATAAAGTTATACCTGGAGAAAAATCTACAATTCAACTAATAGACTTTACAGGATCAGTGGCAACAGTTAATCTTAACACTATTAAGGGCATTAAATCTGTAACTGTTGATTCTATCTCTATAGATAGTCAAACTATTACATTTAATGTCCCAAATGATGTAATAGATGGTAATTTAACTGTAAAAAGTTCAATAGATACAACTAACCAAATAACTTATAGTGTAATTGCATCATCAACTCCAATCATTACACAAGTATCACCCTTTATATCAAATATAGGCTCATCTGTTACTGTTACAGGCGAGAATATTGAAGATAGTAGTGTAAGTCTAATATTCAACACTCAACATGAACTAAATATTTCAAATCTAACAGTTGCAAATAATAAAGTTAACTTTAGAGTTCCAGCATCTGCAAAATCTGGTTATATATATCTTAAAAATGATGATATGCAGACAAATAAAATCTATCTTTCTGTGGCAAGAGATATAAAACTTAAAGTTGAACTAGGAGATGGTTTAAATTTTAGTGCGAACAGTATAACTTTCGATGCAGGTGGAACTGAGTACACTCTAGCATCTGACTATACAACAAGCATACCTGTTCAAAATGGTAGATTTCAATATGCATTTGCACATCTTAATAATCAAGGCGATGACTATCCTGTGCTGTATGCAAAAGTAGTTTTACCAGATGAAACAACAGAACAAACACTTAATGCTCAAAGTACTGCAATCGCTTGGATATTTTTAGCTTTAAATGTAGATAATGAAAAGTCAGCAGCAAGTGTGCGTTCTCTTTATAATACTATGAGTTCATTAGTAGAAGTTAAAGAGCTTGGTAATTACATTCAAACATTGCAAAAAACAAATTTTACTGGTTGGACTAAACATAGTGACACTACTTTAATTACAAAAATAGCTAGTGCAGCAAAAGCAGTGTTATCACAAACTAAAACAACCAAAAGCCATAGGAATCTTACGCGAGCACCATCATATGGTACAGTTATTTCTACAGATCCTAGAGATAGCGATATAGGTGTTAAAATCTCAAGTGAGGGAAATATTTATATTGATAACGATACTAAACTCTATATGAGTGTTGAAGCTAGAGCGATGGATAGTAAAAAAATCATTAATAACTACACTCATGTACAAGATAAGTGGAATTCTTTATCCCTTGTAGGCCCTAAAACAGGAAAGATACTTGGCCTTTCGAACGCTCATGAAGTATATCTTTATGGTGAAAATGCAAATCTAGAGATACTTATTGGTTCAGATGATTTTGCAAGCATTTCTGATTCAAAAAAAAGAAAATTAGTTATTGAGCTAAATGGATTAGCAAATCTTGATTGGTGGAAATCTATACTAGATATTACATTTAGCCATTTAACTAAAAAACATATGGATTTAGAATATGGTAGTAGTAATTCTAAATTAGTATTTGATGTAGTAAGTGAGTTGTATGGTAGAAATTTCTGGATTGAATTTATTAGAAAAATAGGTGCACAAGGAGGTAAAACTGAATTAGTAAAAACTTTTCTTTATGATCCATTTGCAAAAAGTTTATCTGATTGTTTACAATTACCAAGAGGGACAACTTGTAAAAATCTAGTAGGTGCTATTAAACATATTTCTAAAGATTCAATTGAGACAATTACACAGAATATTCTATTAAGTGCTGGTGAAAAGGTTGTTAAAAAAGTAAAATGGTTAGTTCCAATATTGGGTCAAATAACTGCAATAGTAGAGGGCATAGAGACAGTTGGTGAAGTGGCTGATATAGCATCAATAAAAGAGACAAGTGTTGATATGGCAGACAAACCATCACTTATTAACGCAAGTGTTAATTTTAATTTAGCTATTGAAAATGTTGAGCCTATTTGTTTGGCAATCAAGCCAAGTGACACAATATCTACATTCTTTTTGCGTGGAAAAGGGCTTACTGATCCAGATGTGAAAGTTAAGTTTGAATCATATGGAACAATTGCAACAGAAGTTTTAGAAGCAAAAAGCTCTTTAGTAGCTGGTAAAATACTTGTAACAACATTTGATTCAAAACAGCTTTTGTTAAATAGCTATGTAGGAAATTTACATAACAAATTATTTCTTGAAAATAGTTCTACTAAAAACTATTATGATAAAGAAATAAGAGTTGTTGCACCTGATGATAAGCGTCTATATGTTGATAGTTTACAACCAATAGCAGGTGAAGTTGGAGATACTATTGTATTTAAAGGATGTGGATTCAATCCACTAGTCTCAGGTGATGTAAAGGTTTCATTTCAATCAATTGATGATAGAAGAGTTAAAATTTATGGTGATGTAATTGAAGTAGGTGATCAAACACTGAAAGTAAAAGTACCAGAAAAAATAATAGGAAGTGGCTCAGTTTGCATTGAGGTTAATCCAGCTTCAAGTGTAGAAGGTAGTTCTTTACGAAAAGAGAATTGTAGTAAGCACTTTCAACTTTTGGGTGTGAGCTATGCAACAGTTGACACACTATCAGATGGGTTAGAATTTTATTTGAAAGGTTCACTAAAAGATGCATTATGTGTAAAATTTGTTGATTCTAATAATAAGACAAAAACATATTGTCCCCCTTCTGAAGATAAGACATATAGAACAATGAAAGTTAAAACACCAGATGGATTAGAAGCTGGAGCAATTGATATATATGTCTCATATCTTGAGGACGGTACCATTTATGAATTAACATTACCACTTGTAAGGGGAAGTAGCAGTAGTTCAAGCTCTTCATCTATATCATCAAGTAGTTCAAGCACCTCTTCTAGTTCATCAAGTAGCTCCAATAGTAGCGTTATAAGCTCAGATAGTAATAAAACAACAGTTTTAAATATGCCATTTGCACAATCTTATCAAAGTCGTATTATACCTCAAGCACCATCAGTTGATCATGCGACTTCTTGTCCTAGCAGCCATGAAAAAAGAGTATACGATACAGAAGAAGTACATTCAGAATATTGCTGGAATGATAAGTGGAGTAATGGAGACAGTATATCACTTATGAGAATAGAGACAAAGTCTGGAGTGGAAACAAGTAAATATTATCAATATCCTCCAGGTGAAGCTAAAACAAAATTAGTAGAAGAGATAATAAAAGAATATGGTGTAAAAACATCTCATATAGTAAATGAACTTATAGTAGATAATTATGTATACACTCCTGAAGTTTATAAATATACAAGCTGGAAAGATTCTAGTGATACTTTCATAGAAAGTGCAAGAGTTAGTGAATTTTTATATGATAATGAGAGAAAAATATGGAGTACTTATTCTATTAAGGGTATTGGAAGCACTTCACACGGTATATATAAAAATATTAAAAAAAGTAATGGTGGAATATTACACTGCGCCACTGATAGTAGTAGCATTAGTTATGGAAATAGAACTGACGAAAAGAGGGAGGTTTATAATGAGAAATGTCTATTAATAGAAAGAAAAAAATACAATGATAGTACTGGTGAATATTCTTATATTGAAAAGTATGATTTAGCTACTATTGATGGTATTGCACACAGATGCGCAAGTGAGAAATATGCAAATAGTAATAGTTACTATGGAGAAGTTAAAGAACATTTTTTTTATGACACAAAAGATATTGATGGAACTAAATACTCTTTATTAACAAAAGGAGAGTCATACAAAAAAGATAAAAATGGTAAAGAGACTTCTGAAAAATACGATAGAGACCTTAACCTTTATAAGAAAAATTCTTCTGGAAGTATTATATATTGTGCTGAAGGGGAATACTGCAAGTTAATTAGTACCATTGGAACTAGCAATGCTCTGAACGCACTTGATGATGACCTAGTTTGTGAAGATTAGTAATGTATTGGTTTAAAAGTTGAGCAAAAGCTCAACTTTTACGTCTATTTCTTGATCCAAAAACCTTGAAAGTTTTTAACATTTATATTTCCTGATGTTGTTTGAGAAGGATCTACACTTTTCCATCCTGAAGTATTATCATAAAACCAAACAAGTTTAGCACTTTTAAAAATAGTGAAATCTTGTAAGGCGTTTGAACTACCAAGTAGATGCCAACCACTCCCAAGCCCTTCAATTACACTACTGCTAATTGTAAGTGTAGCTGTTGAAGATGAACTAGAACTTTGAGAACTAGAAGAGCTTGAAGATGCTAAGGAGCTAGAAGAACTTGAGGCACTTGGACTATTAACACATCTAGCATAAACTCCATAATCATTTGTTGGCCACATAGTATCTGTCTCATAAGTTTTTCCAAATGTATACACATAATTACTATGAAAACCATCACCACCAACTACTTCACTAGTCCAAAAGTAATTAGCATTAAATGAACTTAACTTATTTGCATTGTATTCTGTAGCTGCTTCACTTTTTGTTGGCAGTCTTTGACTTAATATTTTACAAAAATTAAGAGCAGCTTCATATGTTACTGGTGTAACAGTTTCTGAACCCCAAGCTATTGATGAAGAAGATACTGAACTTGAACTAGTAGTTGTACTACTTGTTGAGGATGTAGCACTTACAACACATTTTGGATGTCCAAAGCCATTATCTGGTGTACCAAGTGTATTATCAGTTGAACAATCATAATCCATTGAGCAAGCTTTATGTTTATCTGTTCCAACTGCTTCACTAGCCCAATAAAATGTATCTTTTTTAAAACCAGTTGGAGATGGTTTAGAACCACCTGCATTCCAAGCTGCAATCAGCTCGGACATTGTTGGAAGTCTATACCCTTGATTTGTACACCAAGTATTTGCATCAGACCAACTATGATAACCACTAGGTTCATTTTCTAGCCAAGTAATGCCACCTAGATTTTGTGTACTAGCGTTAGCATTTATAGAAACTAAAAATAAACTAAGTCCCAAAATTAATAATAATCTTTTTTTCATAATATCACTTTCCATTTAGTGGGCTATGTATGTACTATTATTTCATAAACATTATTAAACTTCAGATTTAAATTTTGTAAATATATTAATTTAGTTTTACAAAAATATTACCTTAAAGCACAATGTAATACAATTGCGTAAAATTATAAAGGAATCATATGTATACGATTACCTTAAATGAGATAATTAGAGAATTATTCCTAAAGTGTTAAGCAAATTATCTTTATTAGAGATTGATAAGCAAGCTAGTGCTGTTTTGGAGTGCGAATGAGTTCAGTTATAAGTGTAAAAGATTTAAATCTTGAGCTTGGTAATGAGATAGTATTAAAAGATATTTCATTTGAGATAAAAGAGGGTGATTATTGCGCAGTTATTGGTCCAAATGGTGGTGGTAAGACTACACTTATGCGTACTGTGCTTGGGCTTCAAAATTACAGTAGCGGAGATGTGAAGCTTTTTGGTAAATCTCTTAAGAGTTTTAAAGATTGGAACAAAATAGGCTATGTTCCACAGCGCGCTTCAAATATGGATAGTGAATTTCCAGCAACTGTAAGAGAGGTCGTCTGTATGGGACGCTCTAGTGGGTATTCACTTTTTTGGAAAAAAGATGAAGAGGATGTTAAAGCTGTTAATAGCGCAATAGAACTTATGGAAGTTGAAGATCTTCAAGATAGACGAATAGGTGAGCTTTCAGGTGGACAGCGCCAACGCGCGATGATAGCACGCGCTCTTGTTAGTAATCCTGAAGTCTTAGTCTTAGATGAGCCAAATACTGGTGTAGATATGGCAGTTCAACAGAAGTTTTATGCACTTTTACGTGAATTAAATAAAAAGCTCAACATAACTATTATTTTAATTACTCATGATATTGGTGTTGTTGCTGATGACATAAAATCAATCTTTAGAGTTAATCAAACGTTACTTTCGAGTAATACACCACATGAAGTTTTAAGTTGTGATGATATGAGTGAACTTTATGGAATAAATGCACATCTTGTAGATGGACACTCTCATGATTGAAATGTTTGAATATGACTTTATGCAACGTGCTTTTTTAGCTGGTATTATTATCTCTATTATTAGTGCTATTGCAGGCTCATTTGTTGTTTTAAAAAGATATTCACTACTTGCAGATACGCTTGCGCATGTCTCCCTTGTTGGAGTCTCAATCGCTATTTTATTTGATAACTCACCAGTACATATGGCGATAATTATCTCAGTAATTGCAGCTTGGATGATTGAGTATCTTAGGAGCTATCATAAAATCTATTCTGATTCTATTTTGGCAATTTTTCTATCTGGTTCACTAGCACTCTCTGTAATTATAATTTCAGTAGCAAATGAGTTTAATAGCTCTTTGTTTGCTTATCTCTTTGGCTCTATCTTAGCAGTTAGTTCAGATGATCTTATACTAATTTCTATAGTAGGAATTTTATTATTAGCAATTTTTGTAATATTTTTTCGCTCTTTTTTCTTTATTGCATTTGATGAGGAAGCTGCACAAACTAGTGGAGTACCAGTTAAATGGTTAAACTTTTTACTTGTTACTATGGTCGCAATAATTATAGCACTATCTATAAGAGTAGTTGGAACACTTTTAATTGGAGCATTAATGGTAATACCTGTTATTGCTGCACTACGTTTTAGAAAAGGTTTTTTTCATACCGTTTTACTTGCTCTAGCAATTTCACTTATTTCTGTTATTAGTGGTTTAAGCCTGTCGTATCACTACTCTCTTCCAAGCGGTGCTACGATTGTTGCTGTAGTTCTAGGAATGTTTATTGCTTCTATGCTGATAAATAGAAGGGGGTAGTCATGGGCGTACATAGAGAGTTTACACGTTTTGCTCAAGAGTATCGCCGACTTAATCGTGTTCAGTCTGAGGTTATTGAGCATATCTTTGGTGATTGCTATCAAGCACCTGAACGTATTTTAGACTTAGGATGTGGTAGTGGAGCTGTTGCAAATGAGCTTGACTGGGAAGTAAAAGAGTTTGTTGGCGTAGACTTTTCTCATGCAATGCTAGAGATGCATCCAAAAGATGAAAAAATCAAGACTTTAGAAGCTGATTTTAATGATGAAAGTACATTTGAGAGATTAAAAGAGTATAGCTTTGATGCAGTAATATCAGCTTCAGCTTTGCAGTGGGCAAAAGATTTAGACAAGATATTTGCTCATATTAATAGTTTAGCACCAAATGTTGTACTTGGACTGTTTAGTTCAAATACCTTTAGAACACTTCACGCAGTTGCGGGGATTGATTCGCCAATTCATTCACAAGAGACTATTATAGAGGCTGCAAATCGTCAATTTAATAATCCTGAAATACAAGTAGAGATGTATAAAATTGCCTTTAAAGATAAAAAGAGCCTTTTTTCATATATTAAGAAAAGTGGTGTAAGTGGTGGAGAGCGTAAACTGGGAATATCTCAGATGAGATCGTTAATGAGAGATTATCCTTTGGATTATTTAGAGTTTGAAGTAGTTTATATTAACGCTTAACTTCTATATTTTTGTAAAATAATTTCAAACTCAACACCTTGACCAAAAATAGATTTTGCATTAATAGTTCCATTTAGTTTAGATGTGACAATATTATAAACAATATTCAGTCCCAATCCTGTTCCACCCTCTTGTCTATTGGTAGTGAAGAATGGATTAAATATTTTTGGCAAATCATCTTTTTTTATCCCTTTCCCGCTATCTTTGTAGATAATGTGAATATTTTTATCTTTTTCAGTAACTTTTATATTTATGATTCCCTTATCACCTTTTTTAAAGCCATGAAGTAAAGAGTTTGTAATAAAGTTTGTAAAAATCTGGGATATTGAACCAGGGTCGCTATATATTCTTAATGCTTTATCACACTCTATTTTTACATCTATGTCTGTTTTTTTCAAATGATTACGTAAGCTGATTAATATATGATCAATATTTTCACGTAAATTAAAGTCATACTTACTCTCATTTGATTGTGTTACAGCAACCTCTTTGAAACTTTGTATTAATTCTGCTGCACGTTTTAGGTTTAGATATATTGAATCATTAATATCAAGATTAATTTTAAGATAATTTTCAAACTCTTGTTGGGACATATTTTGTTTATCATACAATTTTTTTAATGACATTGTTTGATCTTTTATATGAGTTATACCTGTAATACTTAAACCAATAGGAGTATTTATCTCATGTGCAACACCTGCAACTAACCCTCCAAGAGCTGCCATTTTTTCAGATTGAATAAGTTGTGATTGTGTTCTTTTTATGGTAGTTAGAGATTTTTCTAACTCTTGCGTACGCTTTAATACTCTATTTTCAAGTTCACTATTTAGTATTTTTAGTTCATCTTGAGAGGCTTCTTGAGCATCCTTTCTTCTTTGTAGTTGATCCATCATACTATTGAAACCATCATAAAGATTTCCAAGTTCGTCATCATAAATTTTTTCTATTGGGTCAGAATATTTACCTGTTTTTGCAATTTTTTTCATCTTATTAGAGAGGTTAACAATAGGAGTCGATATAATTGATTGAAATTTATATGTAATTATATATGCAAATATTGTAATTAAAACTATTAATTGAATAATATCTATGATAAATCTATTTTTTATATCATTTAAAGATGAAGCTGAATAGGCAATGTGTAAAAATCCAATGCTTTCACTACCATTATATGAAATTGGTGTGTGTAATATCCACATATCCTTCTCTTTTAAAATATGTTCATTATTAGTAGAGTGAATATGTTTATGCTTTTTTGAGTGAATATGTTTAAGCTCTTTTATAGTTGAATCTCTGTTCTCATACTTTGCAAATAAATCACCATTTGAATTATATAAAAAGGCATATATCACTTGTGGTAGATTCTTAAGCGTTGCTAATTGTTCTGTTGCACCACTTTTATCCTCAAAGGCTAACGCAGCAATACTTAACTCTGAAAATAGATTATTATTTAGCTTGGCTTGTGCTAACATCTGCTCTTTATGTTCATTGATTGAACGTTTGTATTCTAGGAATGAAACACTCAGTAGTGCGAGTATTGTAACACTCATAACCATTGTAATGAGTTTAAATTTTATACTTTGATTTAAAAAAAATAATTTCATTGTGTACCAACTATTTTTGATAGACGCAGAAGCTTTAAATTTATTATAATTTTGTCACGTTTAGATGTGTATGGGTTTAGCTCAAATTTTAGATTTTTAGCCTGATCTATATAATAATTAAGATGTACCCCTTTTTCTCCCCATCCTTTATGATAGGAGATTAAAAATACACCCTTCTCTTTCGCACTATCTAATACTTCATCTAGTGTAAAGTTTTTAAGTGGAGCTATGTAAAGTATATGACAATTTTTTATTTCATCTAAATGTTTTAGATGTCTTATTTCAATTGGTTTGTTTGTAAATGTTTTATTGGCATAGATACTTTTTAACTTCTTTTTAAATGGACTATTACCAATTATTCCAATTATAAATAGCTTTCTATTATTTTGACTTTTGGGCCATTTAACAAAACGCTCAAAACGACCAAAAAATTTAGCCTGCTTTATTAGGGCAATACTATTTATATCACCTAATGCAGTTATTGATAAAAAAATCACTATTAAAATTGTTTTCATTATTCTTATAATAGCAAAAATAATATTACAAACAAAATATATCTAATTTAATTTATAATTAATATTATTGCTATTAGAATTGTGCAATATAATCTAATCAAGGCAAAAAATGAAAGTAATAACATCACTGTTGTTAAGTCTTCAGGTATTTGTATATGCTGAAATTTTAAATATATCTGAAGAAGAGAACCGTTTAATGGATTCTATGAGTTTTGAAGAGCTATTAAATACTGAGATTGCAACTGGAACTCCAGTTGCACAAAAGTTTGCTCCAGCGGTGACTTCCATTATCACAGCTGATGAAATTAGAAAGAATGGTGCACGAACACTACATGAAGCATTGGAAAGTGTTCCAGGACTACACATTTATCCTTCAGATTTAAATTTTTTAACTCAAAGTATATCTATTCGCGGTATTCATACAGGGACTAATCCACAAGTACTTATTTTATTAGATGGAGTGCCCTTAAGTGAGATAACAAATGGTAGTGCAGGTTCATTGTTTAGAATGCCTAGTTCTATAATACATCGCATTGAGGTGATTCGAGGGCCAGGTTCAGCTCTGTATGGGGCTGATTCGTTTAGCGGTGTTGTAAATATCATTAGCAAAAAGCATGATACTATAGAAGATGAAGTTGGTATTCGTTATGGTTCATTTAAGACTTGGGAAGCTTGGGCTCATAAACGTTTAGAAGTAGGTGAGTTAAATATAGGTTTAGCACTATCTCTAATGAAAAGTGATGGTGATAATGATAGAATCATTCAAAAAGATGTTGGATCATTTTTACCTTTTGTTCCATCATTAGCTCCTGGAGAGTTGAGCATGCGATATGATATGTCATATCTTCATACGGATGCCTCTTATAAAGATTTTAATTTTAATCTTCTATTAGAACAGAGCAAAGATTTAGGAGTTGGTACTGGAGCCGCGCGTGTTCTAGACCCTAATGGATATGTAGATCGCAATAGAGTTATCTTAGATTTACTCTATACTAATTCAACATGGTTAAAAGATACAAAAATTAAAACTAAAATATCTTATAAGCATTTTGATCAAAGCACGCATTTTTTTGTTTTTCCTATTGGAACAACTTTGGGTACACACACATTTATTGATGGTGTTCAAGGTAATCCAGCTATTTTAGATAAATATTATAGTGCTTCTGTAAATGCAATGTATACAGGAGTTGATAAACATACTATAAGTACAGCTATCGGATATAGTTATCAAAACATTGAACCTACTCAAAGCAAGAACTTTGGTCCAGGTGTGATACCAGGTGTTATTACCGATGTCACTAATATGCCGAATGTTGTTTATGTAATGGAGAATTCACGTAAAAATTATTATGCACATATTCAAGATGAATTTGCTATTAGTGATAGATTAAATTTGACATCGGGTATACGTTATGATAATTACAGTGATTTTGGCTCAACCCTTAATCCACGTTTAGCGTTGGTTTGGCAACATAGTGATGATATTACAGTTAAAACAATGTACGGAAGAGCATTTAGAGCACCTACATTTGGTGAACAATACCTTATTAATAATCCATCTGCATTGGGAAATCCAGATCTTGACCCAGAAACTATAGATACATTTGAGGTATCATTAAACTATCGTGCGCCTGTGCATACAAGAGTTAATCTATTTTACTATAAGGCTAAAGATATGATTAATTATGTACTTGACACAACAACAAAATTAACAACTGCACAAAATAGTAAAGATCAAACTGGCTATGGTTTAGAGTTTGAGCTTGAGTACTCTGTTAGTGAATCTCTAAGCCTTAGAGGAAATTATGCATATCAACACTCAGTTGATGATAAAACAAAGAAAAGAGTTGAATATGCACCAGTACATCAAGCTTACGCACAATTACAATATACTCCATCATTTAATTGGAATGTTAATGCTCAATATCATTACATAGGAGAGCGTCACCGAGTAAGCACAGATACAAGAGAGAGTATGAGTGGCGACTCTTTAGTAAACTTAACTATTGAGAAAAAAAATATCATTAGCGGTCTTGATTTTTTAGTAAGTGCTAGAAACCTTTTTGATAGAGACTATAGAGAACCTAGCAATGGTCAAATTGGAGAAGATTACCCAATGGCAGGAAGGTATATTTTTGGAGAAGTTCGGTACCAGTTTTAAAGGATTTAATCGTCTAACTGTCTTGCAATATGTTCTGGCAAGCTTTTACTAGTGGATGCTCCTAGTTTTTCAAGCTTTTGAAATCTGCTAGTTAAACTGCCTGCTCCAATATGAAGTTTGTTGTAGGCTTCATCGTATGTTTTTTGTACAGTGCCAATCTGTTTACCTAGTTTTTCTACTGTTTCTATAAAAGCTATAAATTTATCATAGAGTAGTCCAGCACGTTTAGCTATCTCTTGAGCATTACGCTGTTGATGCTCATACTTCCAACTATTCTCAACCGCGCGAAGCGAAACCATTAGTGTTGTAGGGCCTACTAAAATTACATTCTTTTTAAAGGCGTGGTCAAAAAGAGATGTATCGTACTCCATTGCCATAAGCATAGCACTCTCAATTGGAACAAACATAAATATAAAGTCAAGTGTTTCAACACCCTTTAGTTTTGTATAGTCTTTATCACTTAACTCTTTTATATGTTGTTTCATGGATGCTAAATGCTGTTTAGCAAAAACATCTTTTTGCTCTTCATCTGTAGATGAGACATATTTTTCATATGCAGTTAAAGATGTTTTTGCATCAATTATAATCTCTCTAGTATCTGGCAGATGGACAATAACATCAGGACGATAGCGACTATTGTCACTCTCATGCTCTAGGCTAACTTCACGTTCATACTCAATGCCAAGTCTTAGTCCTGAGTTTTCTAGCACACTCTCTAAAATCATCTCACCCCAAATTCCCTGTTTTTTACTCTCACCCTTAAGGGCATTTGTAAGATTTTTTGTCTCTGTACTCATTTGGTGGTTAATCTCTTTAATACTTTTTATCTCAGCTTGTAGCATCGAGCGGTCTTTTGCTTCGTTAATATATACATCATTAATCTGCTTTTTAAAAGCGTCAAATTGCTCTTTTATAGGATTAATCATTTTAGAAAGATGATCTCTGTTTTGGCCGGTGAACTTTTCTGAGTTTGATTCTAAGATTTTATTTGCTAAATCTTTAAACTCTAGTTTCATCTGCTCTCTATTTTTTTCAAGAAGTTGAAGTTTTTGCTCATTTGCAATTTGTTGTCCAGATAAACGCTCTTTTAAAACAGCAACTTCGCTTGTAAATTGTGTAAGTTTTTGATTTGTTTCTTGAAGGTTAACTTGAAGTTCTCTGTTTTTCTCTTGTAACACTCTAATACCAAAAAACCATACGGTAGTTGCACCAACTAAAACACCAATAATAAGAGCAATCAATTCAAAAATCATTTTTTCTCCACAAATAATTAATTTAGAATATTAGCTTAATTGGTGTGAAAAGGGCATAATACCTATAAATTATTTATGAAGTTAATTATTGTAGGTATTGTGTTTATATTTTATTCAATATCACTATATGCAGGCTTTCAACCTATATTTAATAAAGTTAATACTACAAAAGATGCATATGACTATATATTGCCAACTTTAATGAGGTATGCAATAGTTGAACCAAACGATAACATTCAAGTACAGATAGAAAAAATGGTTAAACATATTAATTTTTATTCAACTCCTGGGATGTTTGAGAGGTACAATGGATTGGGTACAAAAGCGTTATTTCAAGATAATAGTAGCAATATGTTAAAAAGTGGTAATCTATTTTGTTCAGAACAAGCTATAGTTGCAGCACTAGCATTTTTTCAAGAGTACAACATTGCAAGAAGAGATGTCAACCACCATACATTTTTTGAGATTCTTACTAATAATAAACATTGGACTATAGTTGATCCATACACAGATATGAGAATTAAAAATAAGAATGGAGAAATAGCAAGTTTTTTAGATATTCAAAAATATATAGATGGTGATAGAAATGTCTTAGAGCTTCCTAAAAATCTATCTCCTAGAATTGAACAATATTTAAAACTCTTTGATAAAAAACTATGGAAAAAGCAACTTTCTCAAAAAGGTCTTAGAACTACTACATTTGGTGAACAAAAGCGATATTCTATGGGCACAAAGAAGTATATTAATAAATCATATGATTACGTTTATGAAGATTTTATTACTAATAAAAATATTGATTTAAATAAGACAAGAAGTCCTGAATACTTTGCTGATTATATACAAGCAAATATAAACTTTTCACTTATGAATTCAAAAAATAAAAAAACTTTATCAAGTAATTTACAGGATATTTTTTTAAAAGGTATATTTGAAAATAAGCAATAAATAATCTTGATCTTCCTACAAATTTTTATACAATATATATTGCATGACAATATCAGCTATTGAATAGATATGAAAAAGCATTAAATATCTATAATCAAATAGATGATAAAAATGCACAAATACTATTTTATGTCTCTCAAATATATTTTAAAACAGGTAAAAAAATTGAGTTTATGAAATTATCTTCTTCCCTGAAGCATAATATATATTATAGAATGATGTACTATAAGCTAGTAGGCACCTACCTTCTTCCAACTGATGAGGAAGAGTTTAAATACAAAGCATTTAGTTATCTATAAAAAATGCTATATAAAAAGGCATAATACGCGTAAAGAGGTTTAAAGGATTATAGATGGGTGTAAAAGAGGATTTATTAAAACGTAGTAATGGAGTTTGTGAACTTTGTACTTCTGATTCAAGTCTAAGTGTTTATGAGGTCTCTCCATCAAATGGGAGCGCAGATCAGTCAATTTTAGTGTGCGGTACATGTGTTGAGCAGATTAAAGATGTAGATAAAATGGATGATAATCACTGGCGCTGTTTAAATGATAGTATGTGGAGCAGTGAACCAGCTGTTCAGGTAATGGCGTATCGCCTACTTAAAAGAGTTGGTGCTCAAGATTTATTAGATATGCTCTACCTTGAAGATGATGTTAAGACTTGGGCTGACTCTGAGTTAATACAAGAGGAAGAAGTTGAGGTTAAAGATAGTAATGGTGTAACTTTACAAGGTGGCGATACTGTAACTATAATTAAAGATTTAGACGTTAAAGGTGCGGGTTTTACAGCAAAACGTGGAACGGCTGTTAGAAATATCTCACTTACAAATAACCCTGAACAGATTGAAGGGCGTGTTAATGGAACAAAAATAGTTTTACTTACTAAGTTTTTGAAAAAATCTTAATATTATCTATTTAAAAAAATTATGATAGATTGGTAAGTGTTGAGTGCTCTTTTTCTAAAGAGTATAGTGAGTATCTGATAGTTTTAAAGGTGTCAGAGTAATCTTGGTAAAGAAGTTTAGAGACCTCTTCAAGTACACGGGCTGACTCTTGTGCACGGTGATAGTTAGCAGTCAATAGGGCTAAAAGAGAATCTCTTTGCATTTCACTCTGTATTGAAGGGCGAAGAACATCATTGATAGCATCTCTAGTATTTAGTCGTGCTTTGGCATTTGGTAAACGACATTTGTGACGTAACTCTTTTAAGTTTTTAGATAAGTTCTTGTTGTTGTGAAAGTAGCGAGCCACGTCTTCACAGACGCGGATACCCTCGCTTAAACGGTTGAGGTTGGCATCAACAAGACGGTTGAGACCATTCTCATCCATATTAGTCGTCACTTCCACCAAATATACCCATGATTTGAAGAAGCGCAGTAAACAGATTTAAAAAATCTAAATAAAGTGCAATAGCACCATCAATTGGTGTCTCATATAGACCGCGAATGATATTTTGTGTATCAAACAGAACCATAAAGCTAAATACCATTACTATTGCACCTTGAATTAAGATGTGTAGCATTGGACTTTGGAAAAAGAACATGTTAAGCAGTGAACCCGCAATTACAACAACTAGTGCAATCATCAATGGCTTACCAAACGTAGTAAAATCTTTTGCTGTATTAATAGCAAAATAACTAAGTCCACCAAATATAGCTGTTGTCATTAAAAAGGCGTTACCAACAATAGCAGCCCCACCACTCATTCCTAGAACCATACTAAGTAGAGGTCCAAGTGTCAATCCTGTCATAAATGTAAAAGCAAAAAGTACCATCATATTGATACCTGGTTTACGTTTTACAAAATGAAGTGCTATTAGAAGACCAATTTCTATAAAGAACAGTGGCCATTTAATAGGAGCAATTACTGCTGCCATACCAACTCCAACATATGCACCAACACTTCCTGCTAGCATTGAAGCTGCAAAAAGTTTGTAAGTTTCTTTTACAAACGTTACAATATGTGCTTCGTCACGTTGCGCAGTTTGCGCGCCTTGATAGCCTTGAGATGCATAATCTCTGTCATACAGACCCATTTTTTATTCCTTTAGTATATTTAGAAAATATTATAACCTAAAAATTGTCCTTTTTGGTAAACGAATCTTTTTACTTATTAAAGAGAAGCTTAAGTATTCTTTCCCTATAATTCCCGTCCACAAACGAAGACCACCTAAGAGTTTAGGAAGCAGAGTTTAGTTTGAGATGATCTTTGAAAACTAAGTAGAGAAAGACAATGTGTCGGAATCTACGTTTATTTTATATTGA
>Ga0316207_10000733_pt1 | contig 47136 bp, 40 predicted proteins | sample 6weekpyrite_MG_FD_204943 | JGI IMG/M metagenome (GOLD analysis project Ga0316207, IMG submission 204943) | Microbial mat bacterial communities from mineral coupon in-situ incubated in ocean water Damariscotta River, Maine, United States -... | ecosystem: Environmental > Aquatic > Marine >... | reverse complement strand
GATACCTTCTGCTCGACCAAGTGCCTTCTCCACAGCTTGCATTTTAAACGATTGAGTGAATCTTGCTCTCATTTTTTACTACCTCTAAATAATTATTAGAGGCGACAACTAGCCTGACACAGGGGGTTATTGATGGTGTTTTGAGTTCCAAATAGTTGTGGCTTTCCCTCTTGCACAAGAGCTCGATCTTGAAGATATGCCAGATGCCAACTGTTGGCCTCGCCATTTTCAACAGCCGCTCTTAAGAGTTTAAGACATTTCTTTTGGAACTCTGGTTCCAAATTAGCATGTTGGACAATCAACCACGCAGCCTCAGAGCCATCTTCTCCCACAATATTTTCAGTTGGCCATCCGATATTGCTTACAATTTCCATAATCCGAGAATTATTCTGTTCATGAACTTTTTTCATTTCCGGGTGATAACTATTATGAGATAGCTCACCATTGTCAACTAACTTTTTACGCATGGTGATATCCAATTCCCGCATGACTAACAGTTCATTTCGTAAATGTTCGTTCATAATTATTTGCAGATTATTCTCCAGTAATTTACGGATTTTACAGGGCGTTTTAAATTATTCACTTCAAGACTGAATTCTCTGATTAGTTTGAATAATTTGCACTAAACACCAAATGCAGATTTTATACCCTCTAGCAACTTGCCAAAGTCGGCATTCCATTCCAGATAAAACCGTATGGCATCGTTTTCATCTTTTGACACATCCCAGGGTGCCGACATATTGAGTATGCCACCAATAAAAATTCGACTGCCGTGTACGAATTTATATACCGGTAAATGCGCTCGGATTTCCATGCGTTGTGAATCCAGTCCTTGCGTTTTTCCAAATAAAATATCGACATAGGTTTCTGGATTGTATGCGTTGCGCGCACCGAAATATAATTTACTATTGACCCTATCGATGTCTTCCGTTTTTTTCGCGCTGTATGACAATATTGGTCCGGTGAAATCTGATAACGATCGATCTGAATTGATGAGCGAATGAAATACCGGCACGAATACAATGGCACTGACTTCGAGTGTGTTTTTCAATTCATTATTGTCTTGGGTTGTGTTTTGTTCACCTGAGCTGGTTAGCTGCATAGCACCCGCGAGATGTAGGCCGTAATAATTTAAGCCTTCCGTTTTTACCGGGGTTTCGCCATAGCGACGATATAATAAAAATCCAATTCGTGGAAAACCTTTTTGAAAAATATCGTCAATGCTGACGTATTCATACCCCAGGTTAAAAGAAAAATAATTGCGATGGAAGGCTTTATCGGGGTAATCGAAATCCAGGTAAAGTGGTTCGATTAAATAATCATATCCCTGAAAATCGATGGATTTTTTTATGGCGATTAATTGTTTTCGCGAATATTGAATTTTATCGAGATAATCTTGTTTTTCTTTCTCAGAGAGTAACGGATTGTTAGTCAGCTGTAGATAACTTTCCATGGCGGTTGCCAGGTTTCTACCTTTTGCGCGTAAAGCGACAGCCAAATCAATTTTTTCGTTTTCACAACGCGTGTCGTTAAAACAAGCCAAGACTTCATCAATACTGCGATTTGATGCCTGTTCGCCACAGCTGCATTGCTTGTTTATTTCGCTGGCATATGCGGTGCTAAACATGAAAAGAACGATAATAGTTGGGATGCAAACAGACAGAATTACAAAAAGTGTTTTATGAAAAATGTTGGTCACAAGTTTGTTCCCGATCAAGGTGATTTTAGTATAGCCCGCGGCATGGAATATGTGTGAAATTTCATTACACATTCATTTAAAACTGTAATCATCATGCCAATTTGTAATAAAATGCCGACAGATTTAGCAATTATTCAAGCAACAGGTAAAAAATGCAAAAACTGTTAAATATTTCCGGTAGAAAGATCTATCTGGTATCTGATTCGTCGGCGTTAGTTTCAGTTTATTATATATTAGATAAAGAAGTCGGTGGAATATTAATCAATACGCCGGAGTATTCTGATGAAGTTGCGGTTCAATTGAAACAGGCTGGAGGGGTAAGTTTTATATTTTATCCCAGTTTTTTCGGCGCTAAGGATGTGGATTTGTGGCGAAATGCGCTAAATGCAGAAACAATGGCTTCTGAAGTGGAACAATCGGCAATTCAGGGTACTGTTGATATTAGCATCGATTCCAAAACGAAATTGACTCGCACCATCGACTTTTTAACAATGGCAGGCCGTACCCGCGGGAGCTGTGCGTTACGATTAAAAAATCTGCCAGGTGCAATATTTTTTGGCCCCATTCTGTCGCCAAATGATTCCGGTTGGCCAGGATTAAATAGCAATGATAATGACTACTCTTTTGAAAGCCGGATATTCGGTGCCTTGGCCTTAAAAGATTTGAAATATGACTACGCGTTTACCGATAAATTTACGGTCGGCGTAACAAAATACGGCCCAGAGGTCAGTCGCCACATTAATGCAGAAATCGAATCCGCACTGGATCTGGATTAACTTTTAGTAAAAAGGAACTCAACGTGACAATTTTATCCATCTACGATGAATCTGGTAACAGTATCGGTGAATCCCTGACTGATAAAAACGCAATATCTCAAGCTTTATCCGAACAAGGCGTACAGTTTGAGCAATGGCAGGCTTCAAAGCCACTGTCAGAAGCAGCAGAACAAGAAGATGTATTAAATGCCTATGCAGATGCAGTCAAAACATTAAACAATCAATACGGATTTCAATCTGTGGATGTGGTTGCTTTGCATCCAGACAATCCGCAAAAAGCTGAGTTTCGCCAAAAATTTTTAGCGGAACATACACACGATGATTTCGAAGTGCGTTTTTTTGTTGATGGTTCTGGATTGTTTTATTTGCACATCAAAGAAAAAGTGTATTTGGTTTTATGTGAAAAAGGTGATCTTATCAGCGTGCCTGCCAAAACTACTCACTGGTTTGATATGGGAGAGAATCCTAGTTTTAAATGTATTCGTTTTTTTACCACAAATGAAGGTTGGGTCGGAAACTTTACCGGCAATGAAATTGCTAAATCATTTCCCACGATGGATCAATTTGTCGAGTTAAATGCATGATTAAAGCAATTGTTACAGACATTGAAGGCACGACGTCTTCGCTTTCATTTGTTAAAGATGTGTTGTTTCCTTATGCTCGAAAGCATATAGCGGAGTTTGTTCGACAAAACAATAATGCTGAAAATGTTAAACCTCTGTTGGAAGAAGTCTGTCGCGAAGTGGGAAAACAGCTATCCACTGAAGAAATCATTGAACAGTTAGTTGAATGGATTAATCAGGATAAAAAAATAACGCCTTTAAAGGCTTTGCAAGGCTTATTATGGCAAGCAGGTTATGAAAAAGGTGACTTTAAAGGGCATATTTATGCTGATGCTAAAAATAAGTTGCAAGAATGGCATGGGAAAGGTATTCAATTATATATTTATTCATCCGGTTCAGTATATGCGCAAAAGCTATTGTATGGTCACACGGATTATGGTGACCTAAATTATTTATTTAAAGGCTATTTTGATACAAAAATAGGTGCGAAAACCGAAGCCAGCAGTTATCAGCATATTGCTGAACAATTGAATATTTCAGCGAACGAAATTTTATTTTTATCAGATATTGAAACAGAACTGATTGCTGCCACAAAAGCTGGTATGCAAACTCGATGGCTAGTACGAGATGAGTGTATTAACTCAACAGCTAAATACAAACAAGTGCCCGATTTTGATATAATAGAGTTTTAATCGGGACAGTTTTCATCAAGTAATGAATAAACACAGACGCTCTAAAAAAATGAAGCCGCGGCAACATAAAGCGATTGTTATTGATATTGAAGATGTGGCGCGAAGTGGGGCAGGTGTCGGTAAAGACGAACAGGGTAGGGTTGTGTTTGTGCCATTCACAGCACCAGGCGACAAAGTGAAAGTAAAACCCACCAAGGTAAAAAATAAATTCGCCGAAGCGGAATTGCTGGAAATTATAGAAGCATCTGATCAGCGGATTTCACCCGCATGTCCTGTTTTCACCCTATGTGGTGGATGTCAATGGCAACACTTATCATACGAGCAGCAATGGCAGATAAAACTGGACGGTGTCAAACAATCTTTACGTTTGGCTAAAATAAACGCGGATGTTCCGTGGCAGGAATTTCCAGCAACTCAGCAATGGTTTTATCGAAATCGAATTCAATTACGGGGTTATAAAGACAAGCTGGGATTTTTCGCCAGACAAAGCCATGACGTTATTGAAGTGGATGTTTGTCAGATCGCTGCACCGGAATTAAACCAAAAAATTGCTGAAGTCAAAGCGGAAGCGAAAAAGCAGTCAAAATCATACAAAGTTGAATTACATTTAAAAACGGATGGTACGGTTGAGAAAGTTTGGAATCAACAACACGGCGCAGAAGGCTTTCGACAAGTCAATGATGAGCAGAACAGGCAATTACAGGCGTGGATTAAAAACCAGCTGCATGGCGAACTAAAAATTTTAGACCTGTATGGCGGAAACGGAAATTTATCCCGACCACTACTGACACAATGCACCGAGATGCATTGTGTGGATTTATCTGCGCCAGATCAAACAGATCCCAATCTACCGGATTATTTTCATTTTCATCGGTCAGCTGTTTATCCCTGGCTACAACAGCGCATTGCTCAGATTAAAGGTCGTCGAATCGCTATCGGTGATACGGCCTGGACAGCCTTGATCGATCCCCCTCGTGATGGCTTGGGTGAAGATTGTACTGGAATCATTGATTGCCTTGAAAAACATCAAGCAGACACAGCCGTTCTGGTGGGCTGTAAAACAGATCCTTGGTCGCGAGATGTAGCACAATTCCTAAACGCGGGCTGGAAAATTAAGCAACTTGCCGTGTTTGACTTTTTTCCGCAAACGTTTCATGTGGAAACAGTGGCATTATTAGGTAAATAATTGCTCTATTGAAATTTATATACATTGCACAAATATCTTAAATAACATTAGCTAATAATTACGTTTAATCATGGCGTTACCCATTGTTGTAATTGCTGCAAAAGTATTGTCATTAAAATTTTTGAAAGGCGCTGTTGTTGGTGTTGCCAGATATGCTAGTAAACTACATCAAAAAGAGCATACCGATGATGAAGGTAATGTCTTAAATGGTCGTGCAAAAATTGATCATATTGTTCGTAATGAATTGGGGGCAAAAGATAATTTAATTTTCCTCATTCTTATGTTGGGAAATGTATTTTTCGGTGCCCAGGAATTGCTCATCTGGATTTGGATATTCATCGCAAAACGATTATATTCTGAATTTCGTACGGGTATGCCGGCAGCAATGGAAGATCCCAACGACTTTGCACATCGTTTGCAGCACGCAGCATGGCCGAAAATATGGCGCGCAATTGGTCGATGGCTCGCTATCGCTAGTCTGGTTTATTGGCCTGTGCATCCACGTGATGCATTAAAGCTGGTTTTGAATAAAGATACCCGTTGGGTGGAATTATATTACCAGCGTCACGTCTATTTAATAAGAATTGATCAAACTCGTGAGCTATGTATCGCAGATCTGACTATTCATATCGATGCCGAAAGGCAGATAAGCATTTTTAGTCGCGATAATGGTGAGATATTGTTGGAAACATATGTTTAAAAACCGGATACCTGAGAACTCATGACGCTAACAAAAGTTTTATTTGTCGCATTCATCCTGTCACTTACGGCATGCGGTTCACCATCTGATTCTGAAAACAAGGAAACGAATCTTCCGCATACGATCACAGATAAGAGCGAAGAGAACACGGGGAATCAGGAAACCAACGTAGAAACCGTCACTCAACAAACGAACAATCAACAACCTGATGTCACTACACCACAAACTAATGCACCAATTAATTCTGGGAGCACGGTTTATGATTATTTAAATCAATTGCGTGAAAGTGCAGGATTAATTCCGTTAAAAGAAAATAATTTGTTGGCGCAAGCTTCTAATAATCACGCCAATTATCTAATCAGTAATGATAGTTTTGGCCATGATGAATCGATACAGCTAACAGGTTTCACGGGTGTAAGTGCAGCAGATCGAGTGAATTCGACAAACTATTTCAGCCGAACCGTGGGTGAGGGGATTTCCACAGGTAAAACTGATAACCACGCCATCGACAATTTATTTAGTGCAATTTACCACCGATTTACGTTAATGAGCCCGGTTTACAACGAAATCGGAATTGCTTCCAGTCAAGAGGTTAATGGCAACTCGCTTATACTGGTTCACAATATGGCCAACAGTGGATTAAACCAGTTGTGCCAACAAGCACCGTTCAGTGGTTTCGGCACGTTTTACGAGAATGTGTGTAAGAATGAAGTATCTCTGGAAGCGGCGGCATACGATCAAGCATTAACCAGTACACGTATTGGCAATGATAGTATTATTGTTTGGCCACCGGTGAATGGCAAAGATATTCCCCCCGCGTTTTTTGAAGAAACACCTGATCCTTTGTCAGATTATGGTGTTAGCGGTTATCCTGTGTCCATCGTTTTCAATGGGCATGATACTGATGAGTTCTTACTGGAAAATATCTACCTATATAACGACAACACAAATCAATTGGTGACTGATACACGCTTATTAAACCAAGACACCGATCCCAATCAAAGCTTTTCTACAAATCAGCATGCATTATTTCCATTGCAACGTCTGGATTGGAATACTCGTTACCGAGTTGAAATCAGCTATCGAGTGAACAATACATTAAGTTCGAAAACCTGGACCTTTCAAACTCGCGAACCTGCAACGAAAACCATAAAACTGGCTGAAGATCAAAGCAGTTTTAGCCTTGAAATTGGTGTTAAAACGGCGCTTTACATCCCTCCTCAAAATCCTTTTGATACATTAAGTGCCATCAAAGTTAGTAGCCCGCAAAATGTTAATGTTGCGCTGGATTTTTTTGACCAGAATACCTTGTTAATCTACGCTACGGGTACATCCAACGCTACCATAAATATTACTTTAGATGATGGTATTGATGCTATTCCTCGCGTGCTAACTGCAGAAATCAACGTATAAACGACTTAAAGTTACTCGCCCAAAATAATTTAAGGCTATACTTAAAAAATAATTTGCTCATAGCTAGTACCTCTGGAGTAACGTTATGCCTGACATGTTCGTGAAGCTCTATCAATTACCTGATGTATCAGCCGTTTTAGAAAAATTAAAAACACAGGAAATTACCATTCGCCGCCCCATGGCATATGAAAAGCACGTATTAATAAATTGGATTGAAAAGCACTATGGTATCGCCTGGGCAAGTGAATGTGAAATGGCTTTCACACAACATCCCATCTCTTGTTTTATCGCTCAACATAAACAAGAAATCGTTGGATTCAGTTGTTATGAAAGCACCGCAAAAAACTTTTTTGGACCAATGGCTGTTCAAGAAAACATGCAAGGCATTGGTGTTGGGAAAGTCTTATTGATAACTGCTTTATCCTCTATGCGTGAATCGGGTTATGCTTATGCCGTAATTGGCGGCGTAGGGCCGGTGGAATATTATGAGAGAGTAGTGGGTGCGGAGATAATCAGTGGATCAGAGGAGGGGGTTTATCCATCACCTTTAGTTGATAGCCAATAAAATTTTTCACATCAAATCTATATTACGATACAATAGAAAATAACGAATTCTCATTCGATTTATCAATAATAAAAAGAAAGTTATTCAGTCTGTTTTTCCCCCATAATAACAATAAGCATGAAAATAAATAAGATTATTGTATTAGTTTGCATTTATTTTTTCTCTCAAAAAAATGCAATTTCTGAGAACAATGAAATAACAAGCAACACATCATCTCCAAATTCAAAACTGACCTATCTCAATAACAATGTAATACTCTTAAATTATGAACAACAGTTTCAGGCCAATTTACCTAATCTTCGGTATTTGCTCGAAAATGAGGCTCACCACGATTCATTGGTGTATGCGAAATTAAATGACAAACTTCGTGCACTCGAACAAAAACAGAATATGAGCAACGCAATAATAGGTGCCAGCCTGCTAACAAGTGGCGTAATATATTGGGCGGCAAGCACCGTTAAAAGCGATTTTGGATACAACTCCGATGATAAAAAGGTGCGTGATAGGCTAGAAATCCAAGCATCATCGATTTTAATTCTTGGTGTTGGTATGGGTTTAATTCTCAAACCATATAAACGCGACTACATTGACTATATTGAAGCTTTCAATAAATTACAGCCAGATAATTCTTTTAATATTGCAAAAACGAGCAGAAAAAGACCGAGGTATGTAATGTTACTCGGAGATCATAAAACATTGGTTTTTAGCTTTTTTGAGGAGTTTTAAATATATTTCATCGAATTAATTGCGGCAATTTTCTCATTACTCCGTCCTTTAATAAAGTTTAAAACTAAAGGGCTAAAATAATGAATAAATATTCTCCAATTCTTCTTATATTTACTGCATTTTTCACTTTAATTCTCACTGCTTGTATTCAACAGGGGCAGGAAACGGATGATTCCTTAATAGAGCCCAAGGGTACTGTTCAACTTCAGGATCAAGCCGAAGAAAACCCTTACAAATCTATCGAAGAAGATGCCACTTCCACATTTTCCATTGACGTAGATACCGCCTCCTACTCTATCATGCGACAAGCTTTGCTGAATGATAAATTGCCTAATCCTTCCACTGTTCGATTAGAAGAATATGTAAATTATTTTAATTATGAATATCCCGCGCCGAGTGATGAAGCCGGCGCGCCATTTACCATACAAACTGAATTTGCAGAATCACCCTGGAATCCCGGTCGTCAGTTAATAAAAATCGGCTTAAAAGGCCGAGAAATTGAAGTTGAAAATTTCGGGCAACACAATCTGGTGTTTTTAATTGATACTTCCGGCTCCATGTCTGCCAGTAACAAATTGCCATTGCTAAAAAGTGCGCTAAATTTGCTGGTTGATCAGTTAAGTTCATCCGATAGCATTGCCATTGTCACCTATGCAGGCAGCGCCGGCATTGCATTGGAAGCTACTTCGGGTGATCAAAAAGCAACCATTAAAGACGCCATTAATCGTTTGAAATCCAGTGGCTACACCAATGGTGAACAAGGCATTCAACTCGCTTACAGTATCGCTAGCGCGAATTTTATCAGTAACGGTAACAATCGAGTCATTTTGGCGACAGATGGTGATTTTAATGTGGGGCAAACCGATAGCAATGCGCTGGTTTCATTAATACAGACCAAGTCGGAAGGCGGTATTTATCTTACCGCATTAGGATTTGGTATGAACTATAACGACGCCATGCTGGAAAGTCTTGCTGACAAGGGTGATGGTAATTATGCCTACATTGATACGCTGACTGAAGCAAAAAAGGTATTGGTCGAAAATATTGGCGGCACCTTGCTGACCATAGCCAAAGATGTGAAAATTCAAGTAGAGTTTAATCCTGAGACCGTCTCGGAATACCGCTTATTGGGATATAATAACCGTCGCTTACAGAATCAGGATTTTCAGGATGACAGCAAAGATGCCGGTGAAATTGGCGCTGGTCATACGGTAACGGCTTTTTACGAAATTGTATTACAACCCGATGTTGTTGCAGATAATCAAACGAATATTGCCGAGATTCGTTTACGTTACAAAAACCCGAAAGAAACGATCAGCCAATTGTTAACCCAATCAATTACGGCTCAATCACAGGTAAGTGATGATTTTTATTTTGCGGCAGCGGTCGCAGAGTTTGCTTTGTTGCTGGAAAACTCACCTGAAATCGGCCAGGCAAGTTATGAACACGTCATCGCTTTAGCAAACACTTTTCAGGGCGCAGATTTACGGGGATATCGCCAGGAATTTATTCAACTTGCTGAAAAAGCCCAAAAACTAACTGGGGAATAATAAATAATAAAGATGCAACAAGATTTTTGGCTCAGTGATGCTGAGTTTGTACGACTAAAAAACGGTAACCAGGCTGTGTTTAAAAAAGTATTTAAACACAGCTATGGTTTGATTCGTTATGTGGTTCAACGGTGTGGCGTAAAATCGGAAGAGTGTGCAGATATCATTCAGGAAACCTTTTTGAAATTGCATCAAAATCTTTCCAAACTGGAAAATAAAAAAGCCCTAAACACCTGGTTGGTTACCACCGCCCGCAATCTTGCCATTGACCATTTGCGAAAGCATAGCAAACTAACTGAACTACCTGATAATCCGCCAGCTGAATTGCAGAGTAGGTTAACGCAATACCCAACGCATGAATTGGAGGTAATGTTAGTAGGCAAACTCATTGATCAGGTTGCCACTGATACAGGGGATAACACTTTTAGCCAGTTTTATCGCAAAGGCATGACTGCAAAACAAATCGCTGAACAAAATCAGGAACCCATTAGTTCAGTGACAAATCGATTATCACGTTTACGCAAAAAGTTTTCAGAAAATTTCAAACAACACATTGAAGAGCTCAGGGCGTCATTGCCCTGATGCAGTCTGACAGGTTTATTCATGAATACAGAACAGAATAAAAAGGCCCCAGAAGATCATTTGTTAGATGATGAAGCATTTTCAACGTTAATGCAGGCGGAATATACATCGAAAGTAGCATCTGAGCAAAAAAAACAGGATGATCTTGAGCAGCAAAAAGTCTGGCAACAACTGAGTAAAAAAATCAAACCAAAAGCCAATTTGCAATATTGGTTACCAGCCGCTGCAGTGGCTATGTTGGTCATTTTTATTTTCCCTCCCTTATTTCAAAATCCCGTTGACGAAATTCAACGAATAAAAGGTGATGTCCAGGTCGTGGATGTTTCACTGCAAGCTTTCATATTAGAAAATAATTCACCTGTTGCTATCGAAAATAACACAGCAACACCAGACAATACTTTATTATTCAAGGTTCAGTTACAGGCAGAAGCCCATGTTGCTTTAATTTATTCGGTTAATCAAAAACAACCAGAGATCCGGTTTATCAGTCAACAGCTCGCACCGGGTTTACAACAATATATTAAACGTGATGACAAAACATACGGCTATATCATCGAAGAAAATGATCAGTCATTACGTTTTTGTACCATCGCCACGACAAAACTCGAAGCCATAGAATCTTTGGCTGGAAACTTATCAAGTGTGTGGCATAATCTACCTGAAAATGCCTGTGTGGATTTATTAGTGAAAGCGAATGAAAATTGAGTTGATTAAACACATTGCTATTATATTTCTCTGTCTGCTCGCTAATAACACCATTGCGCGTGAAGTTTTAATTTCAACTGAAAAAATACAAGACTCAAATCAAGCCCAATATTTTTTACTCAGTGTAGGTATTAATGAATATAAGGATACGTTTTGGCCTCCATTAAAATGGCCAATGCAGGATGCTGAAAAGGTACTCGACAAGCTCGGAACAGAAACAAAGTTCAATGTCAAAAAAACTGCTCTGTTTAATGAGCAAGCCACATTGGAGAATATTCAGCAGCAACTGAATAATATCTCTCGGCAAGTTCAAGTGGATGATACAGTCATACTGTATTTTTCAGGTCATGGTACCTTGGAAAGAAATACCCAAGGCGACCTTTCACGTGTCTTGGTCACGCACAATACTCGCAATGATCAGTTACTCGATACTGGTTTGACGCATGCTTGGCTAAGAAGCTGGTTAGATAATCTTAAATCAAAAAAGAAAATGATTGTGTTTGCCACCTGCAATTCTGGTGTCGGTAAGTCAAAATTACCCAGAGCTGTTACCCGGTTGCTTGCAAGTCAAAAAGGTCCATTGATCGCTTTGGAAGATGTTTCAGAAGGTGCATTGATTCTGGCTGCGGCCGCCAAAGGCGAGGCAGCGCGAGAAGATGACACTTTACAAGGTGATATTTATACCCACTTTCTACTTCAGGCCTTGGATGTCTACGATAGAAATCGAGATGGCATGGTGTCAGCACTTGAGGCGCATGACTATGCTCGTGAACAAACCTGGAGTTTTACAAAAGGAAAACAGCGTCCCACCGCAGATATCGAATTGATTGGTAATGCAGACATTCCCTTATTTGGGCAAAAACAATATTCAGCTTTGCCTGTATTGGAAGCATACGATGAAACTTTAGCTGGATTTCAGATCCGAGTAGATAACGGCGTTAAAGGTCGTTTGCCACTGGCATTTGCATTGGCGCCGGGTGGCAGCCGGGTAGCGTTGTTTTCTCCGAATAATGAAAAAACGATTGCACAATACCGTGTAAAACCAGGTACTGCTAAACGAATCACTCTTGATCAAGTCGTTAATCGTCGCCCTATTAGCGTTGGCATGTCTATGCGACGATATTCCTGGCAGGACGAAGCCTGGGAAAAACTGACAGGATCAAATAGTAGTAGAGAGTTATTATTGAATCTTGGTTTACATCATAATCATTTGGGTGTCGGTTTATCATATGTTCGTCAAATGAAAGATTATGAAAATAATGTGCGCCCAACTTTAGCGAGTGATACGACATTAAAGTCAACACAACTATATGTTGAATACAGACAACTGAAAAAAAAGTTTCACGCTGGTGTGAAATTTCAACTCGGCCGCGATGAACTGGAAATTGATATTCAAGATAAAGTGAGTCAGCAAAGTCTTTCCTACAAAAATACCAGCTATGCATATGCTTTGAGTTTGTCGGCTGGCTACGAAGTTTATCCTGATATGATTATGTCACTTGAGGCAGGTTATAAACGCGCTAACTGGCAATTTGACACTATTGGTGATCTGAATGGTGAGCGATATTGGCTGGGATTACAATATCATTATCAATTTGATTGGCGAGTCAGAAAACTATGAAGCATATACTATTAGTCGCACTGTATTTGTATTTAACAGCTTGTGGCATTGCAGATCCGACAGATACAAATAACGACAACACTTTTCAGATTAACGACCCACCAGTTACCACTAAAGACCCACTAGGGCCTGTTGCTTTTAATAACGACATTATTGATCCCCAGGTGAGATTTGCAAGTTACAGTACACAAGCACAACGTGTCAGTATTATTGATCCGATTGAGAAAAATGAAGTATGGGGGAAGCAGACAAATATTTACGACTATGCTATCCCTCATCCTGGATACACTGGCGTTACCTTATTTAAAGGCTCAGAATTACTCATACTCAGTCAAAATTCGGAAAAATCTGTCAATCTAAATGAAAATTTTAGTCACATGGCCATTGGCAGCAGCAATGTCGCTTACGCTTTTGCCAATCAAACTGGAGATAAGATTGAAATACTGCGCTCATTAGGATTTGGTAACTGGCAACATGAGGTTTTCCAAATTCCTTGGGGTGTGGATGATAGCACTGATCAGGTTTTTGAAACAAAAGTATCGCTACCATTGGCCAGTATATTTATCAACGATGGTCAAAAATTATTGATTTTTAATCCAGCCGATGGAAAATATTTATGGCTTGAAGCGGAATCCCAAAACAGCTTACTTGTTATGAACAACAGTTTTTGTGAAGGTAATAGCAATACGGATTTTAACAATGTTTTTCGTTATGTGATTTATGATAGGCAAAATGTTGTTGCCATTGCAGGTGATTACCAGGGTAAGTTAACCATGATTCAACTGAATGATACTTGTCATGATTACAATACTTCAAACCAGCTAATGCTATCGAATAATTCACCAATATTACACATTAAAGCGATCAAGCCCGGTGAATTATTGGTGAGCCAAAGCAACGGCCATTTAAAAAAAGTGACTTATAATATCAGTGGTTTTGGTTCAGAAATCATCGATTACCCCAATATCTGTGACTATCCCGCTGGCGTATTGCCCATGCGAAATGAATTCTTGCTGTTGGCCTGCATACCTAAAACAAACTCATCAACAGAACTTGACGAACGTTTTTATCAGCTTTATGACATGTCGAACAATGCCGTAATTAATGACTGGCAAGCGAATAATAAATTTTCTGGTATCGGCGTTGATCGAAACACCTTGACCTTACATCGCATGCTGGAAAGTTCTTTGGGTATTTTACAAAGTATTGATCTTGAAACAGGTGTGGTTTATGAAAAATCAGGATTATTTCTTCAAGACATACTCGATTAGCATCATCATTTGACGCTTGACAAAGTAGGACAGTTGTCCTATCTTACGTTCGAAATAGGACAATCGTCCTAGGTGGGTCAAAATATCGACAAAGAATATGATTGTTTCATATATTCCAACTGTTTCGATTGGCTGATCCGACGCAAGGGGCATTCACCAATACCGACTATAACGGAACTGGTATTAGCCCAGGAGGTGATTTTCTTGAGGAATAAGACGAATATGACAACACGTGATCACATTGTTGACGCTGCCAATCAGTTATTCTATCAGCAAGGTTACGAGCATACTTCGTTTTCGAACATTGCTGATGCTGTACAAATCTCGCGCGGTAATTTTTATCATCACTTCAAATCCAAGGATGAAATTCTGAGTGCTGTGATCAATGTGCGGTTGACCAATACTCAAAAGATGTTGGAGCGGTGGGAGATGGAAGGCAATCAACCTGCAGATCGTATTCGAAGCTTTATTCATATTCTGGTTGTGAACCGGGCAAAAATAAAGCGTTACGGCTGTCCGGTTGGGACATTGTACACTGAGCTTGCGAAGTTAAATCATGCCTCACAAAATGAAGCAAAGAAACTTTTTACACTGTTTCGAACCTGGTTGCGCAAACAATTCATCCTGCTCGGCCACAAGGCAGATGCCGATAAGCTGGCGATGCATCTGCTTGGTCGTAGCCAGGGTGTCGCCACCTTAGCAAGTGCTTTTAATGATGAGAAATTCATCAAACAGGAAGTAAAGCAGATGTATGACTGGTTGAATTTATATACGGAAAGTCAAACAAGTAATTCAAACAACCATACTAAATTACAAAGGAAAATAATCTAATGTTTATCGTACAGCTTAAATTTGCTGACAACAAGGCTCAGGCTGGTCAACTCATGGAGGGGCACAATGCATGGATCAAACGTGGTTTTGACGAAGAAATATTTTTAATGGTTGGCAGTCTTCAACCTAACTTGGGTGGTGGAATTATTGCGTATAATACAACACTGTCAGCTCTTCAAAACAGAGTTAATGAGGATCCATTTGTAAAAGAAAATGTTGTTAGCGCAGAAATAATCGAGTTCATGCCTGCTCAAGCCGATGAACGCCTCAGTTTCTTACTCGATTGAGAATAAAAACGAATGAGTGATCAGACAATAGTAGGTCCCGACGGAAAATCACGTTGCAGCTGGTGTGGTTCAGCACCGGAATTTCTCTCTTACCATGACACTGAATGGGGTTTCCCCGTCAGTGATGATCAACGTTTATTTGAGAAATTAAGTTTGGAGAGTTTTCAATCCGGACTTAGCTGGCGCACTATTTTAGCAAAACGCGAAAATTTCCGCGCCGCCTTTCATGATTTTGATTTTAATAGAATAGCGCGTTTTAACCAGCGCGATATCACTCGTTTGTTAAAGGATGAAGGAATTGTCCGTCATCGTGGTAAAATCGAGGCGGTCATCAATAATGCGAAACAAACCCAGCAACTTGTAAAAAAGCAAGGCTCGCTGGCAGCCTTTATCTGGCAATATGAGCCAGATGCCAAACAACTTGCGGAACCACAAACCGTCTCAACTTCACCGGAATCAATTGCTTTGTCAAAGGACTTGAAAAAACTGGGTTGGAAATTTGTCGGACCAACAACAGTATATGCCTTTATGCAAGCCATGGGACTGATTAATGATCATGTTGAGGGTTGTGTCATACACGCTAAAGTTGAACAAGCACGTAAATGTTTCAAGCGACCTGGTTGCTGATGACTAGTCAGTCTATGTTGAAATATTCAGAGTAGACATAATGTGCGTTAAACCATTTTCTGAAGTATAAAACAATACGATTAATTTAGTAAACTACAGCGCTTATCTACTCAGATTAAAACTGTTAATTTGATATGCTGTGAGTCATCATATTAAAACACTCCCGATTATTGAATCCCCACTTCTCATAAAATAAACGTGCTTTTTTATTACTTTTTTTTACTTCCAAATGCATTGCTTTAAATCCGTTTTGACGTAATTCATCACATATTTTTTCGAACATTTGACGCCCATACCCTTTGGACCGAAATTCGGGTAATAGGTAAAATTCATCAATAAACGCGTCGCGACCTGCGAATTCAATACTATAACCAAAGCATACGGCAATATATCCAATTAAACGATTTTTTTGTTCGAGAATTAGAATATAACCAAATTGTTGTGTAGCAAGAAGTGGTGCAAGTGATTTCTCACAGACTGACAAAGACTGTTGTATACCTTCAAATTCATGATATTGCATGACTAAAGGAAGCAATTGCTTTAAATCATGATTTTCTGCAATTCTGATGATAGATTCCATTTAGTATTTCCCTGTATGTGATTTTTCTACCTATAATAAACAAATGTATATTCATATTGTATGTGCGCTATATATCCATAATATTTATGCCTCTGCCCGTTAGAGTGAAAGGATAAAATCATGACCATAAATCCAGAAACTGATGCTTATGTTTTAGAAGGTAAACTGGTTACCATGGGCCCTCAAGGAATTATTGAAGATGGTGCCATTTATATTCGGCGAGGCGTTATTGAAGAAGTACAATCCGCAGATTTGCCACCACCGCCCGGTTTTGAAAATGCGCCCAGCGTGAGAACCGGTGACACGATTTATCCCGGCTTGATTGAACTACATAATCATCTTTCCTACAACGCCATGCCGTTATGGGATGTGCCGAAAAAATATACAAACAATGGGCAATGGCGGGGGGCAGAAGGTTATCGACGAGATATCACCAAACCTTCCCAAGTGTTAGGCGGAACCGAAGGTGTGGTAGAAGCACTAGTGCGTTATGTGGAAATGCGCGCCTTACTGGGCGGTGTTACTACTTCGCAAGGTATTTCTTTGTCTTCTGAGCCAGGAATCAAACGATTTTACAAGGGTTTGGTTCGTAATGTTGAAAAGCCGGTTGACCCAAACCTTCCTGCAGCAGGTACAAAAATCGGTAATCCAACTACCGGAAAAGCAGAAGCTTACTTCAAGACACTAAAAAAGAAAAAGTGTTATCTCCAACATTTGAGCGAAGGCACAGATGAAATTGCACGTGGCTGGTTCCACCGATTAAAAATGGATAATGGTGAGTGGGCAATTAATGATGCATTTTGTGGCATACACAGTACGGCATTAAATGAACAGGATTTTCAGGTGATTGTCGATCATGGTGGCACCATGGTCTGGTCACCTTTATCCAACTATTTATTATATGGACAAACAACCGATTTAAATGCAGTAAAAAACTCCGGCATTAAAATCGGACTGGGTTCGGATTGGGCACCGAGCGGTTCAAAAAATTTGCTGGGTGAATTGAAAGTTGCCTGGTTAGCGTCGGAGGAGCAGGGATCTGTTTTTAGCGCAGAAGAACTGGTCGCCATGGTGACTTCTGATGCAGCACAAATTGCCAGTTGGCATGATCATTTAGGCACTATAGAAAAAGGTAAACGTGCAGATCTGGTCGCTGTCAATGGTCAGAAGGGCGATGCTTATATGCGTCTAATTAATGCCCGCGAAACATCCATAACATTAGTATTAATAGATGGTATTCCCAGAGTGGGGCAGAATCGGTTAATGGATGACTTTGGTGAAGGAACAGAAACAATTCAAATTGGTCGATCTACCCGTGTCTTGAATTTACAGCAAGTAGATGCTGATCCTGTCGTGGGGCAATTAACACTTGAAGACGCTATTAGTCGTCTAGACTATGCCATGAAGAATTTACCCCTGCTGGCAGAGCATCTCGATACTGCACTGAGTACGGGTTTCGCATCGGGAAGTTTAGATGATAGCGGTGTGCGCTGGCGAATCGCATTCGATATGGAAGATGACGATGCAGAAATTGAGCTAGCCTTGGGTATTGGTGCAAGACCTTTATCGTATTATGTTACCGAATCAAAAACACTTGAAGCCATCACCGTCGTTGATGACAAAACACATCTTAAAAACCTGGTAGCCGCGCGAAATTTACCGGATTTTGTCAAGAAGGGTTTACCAAGAATGTATGGTGAACGCATTCCTATTCCTGATTCCGGACAATTTTTACAGGATACCGACGAGGATCTGGCCACAGAAGTATTAACCAGCTTGCAGGATCTGGCTACCTTTATGCGTAGTTCGGGGGAATTGACACTCGCCGATCGAAAACGAATTGTGCAACAGGCAAAATTATTACTGGAAGAAAACTATGTTCATTTGCCTTTAAAACAAGCAATGCACGCTGTCAATCCCGTTCAAGCATTACGATTATTGGCGCAGCAATTAAATGAAACAACCGAATCCTCTATGGGATCCGAAATTCAATTTCATAATAAATTGACACGTATATTTAATTCACTTAGAGATTTACATACCTCTTATTGGCTACCCGTTCCATTTCGTGGCAAAACTGCCTGGCTACCGTTTTTGATAGAACAAATTCAGGAGCAGGGCGAAACAAAATACATTGTTAGTAAACTACTTGCCAACGCAGGACCGGAAAGTTTCACCGTTGGTGTTACGATAACACACTGGAATGGTATGCCCATCGAGCAAGTGATTAATAACAATGCAGAGCGTTATGCAGGTAGCAATGAAGCAGCAAGATTTGCCCGCGGCTTGAATGCACTAACCCTCCGCCCATTGGCATCAGGTATTGCGCCACAGGAAGATTGGGTGCGTTTGCGTTTTATTGGTTTAAATGAAGATACGCATGAATGGCAACAAAACTGGTTGGTGTTTGAACCAAGAAGTCGGTTCAATCGAATTCCATCTGATAGCAAATCCAGTGAAGCTTGTGCAGTTGGCATGGATAATACAACCGATATTATTCAACACACTAAAAAAGTATTGTATGCGCCAGCTGTTGCAGATGCCGAAACCAGTCCAATGCTAAGTCAATCAGACTCCACGCCGCAGCAAGCAAATAGCATTGAAAGTTTGATTCCGGGTATATTTAAAGCAAGTAAAATATCTCATGGGCGCAAGCAGTATGCATATATTCGCATTTTCAGTTTTAACATTAATGATGCAGAAGTATTCGTCAATGAATTTGTTCGCTTACTGAATTTGTTACCTAAAAATGGTTTGATTATCGATGTGAGAGGTAATGGTGGTGGGCTTATCTATGCAGCGGAACAGTTGCTACAAGTATTAACGCCAGAAACAATTGAACCAGAAAAAGCACAGTTTATTAATAGTGCTACCAATCTTACGCTATGCCGAAATCACAGCCATTCCAGTTTATTCCCCGGTTTGATTTTGAATGAATGGATTGAGTCTATTAAGCAATCTGTAACAACTGGTGCGACATATTCTTTGGGTTTCCCCATCAGTAAACCGGAGGATTGTAATAAACTGGGCCAGCAATATTTCGGACCAGTCGCATTAATTGTGGATCCATTGTGTTATAGCGCAACCGATATTTTCGCTGCGGGTTTTAAAGATCATGATATCGGTCCGATCATCGGAACTGCAGATAATACCGGGGCTGGTGGTGCAAACGTTTGGTCACATCCATTAATTAGTTTGTTGATGCAGCCTGATCAGCTATCTGAACTGGAATCACCTTATAAACCTTTGCCTAAGCTGGCAAATATGCGTGTGGCTGTACGTCGTACAATCCGAGTAAAACGCAATGCAGGTGAAGTGATAGAAGACATTGGTATTCAACCGGATATTATCCACCACATGACACGTAAAGATGTTTTGGAGAACAATCAGGATTTAATGCGAACAGCCATTGAATCAATTGAAAATAAACCATCATACACACTAGATATTAAGTTTGAAACTGCTTCAAACAGACTACCTGAATTGCATATAAAATGTGAAAAAATTCAACGCATTGATATTACGGTTGGTAAAATTCAACTCAAATCTATTTTTCCTACTGGAGAAATGATATCGATTGATTTGCACGAGGAACTACAAAACTATTCAGGAGATAATCAGCAAGCAACGATTCGAGCTTACATTGGTGATAGATTGGTCGCGAAACGTTTAATTAATCTAAGTGATGAATTTGTCGCGAGCTATCGAAGAACTGAGAAGTCAACCGAACCACATGATTGATACTAATCATCTGATTCTGATCAACTGTTTTTAGAGATCGTTTTCTGGCTCTGGTTGTTGAGTAACAGCAACCGGCAATGCGTCCTGATCGTATGCATAGAGTTGGAAATCATCTGTCATATCATGTAATAAAAAGCCGTCCACTTCGAGTGTCCAGCTACCTGGTGTTGGTGTATCAATGGTGATGGATTCCGGGATTGATAAAGTTGCGGCGTCAAATATCAAATTACCATCCGGATCTGTAATAATAAGGTCCAGGTCATGCGCGGGATAAATATGCCAGTTACTATTCCAAAATAACCCCAGTGTTAAGGCAGTGGTAGTGTCTGTCACATCGATTTGAAATTGTTGAAGTTCGCCTTCAGATATTTCCCCATCGGCAATCATCGCCGGTAACGTTTCCAATTCACGACTAATTGTAATTTCGGCACTTACATCTCCCACATTTGTCCAGTCACCCATCACTGCAATGCGTACGATACCTTGTTGTGTATGCGCAACACGAAACTCCTGGGGAGAATTGATAAACTCTCGTAAACGTGTTTCATCAAAACTCAAAGGCGCATCAACCATGGTAAGAATCATATCATCACCGAACAAAACATTTTGTTCGGTTGCCGGTAATGCTGCGCTGAATTCTTCAATATTTATGATAAAAGCGTGCGTATCTTCACTGGTTTCAATAAAGAATTGTTGAACCTGCCCGGGTTGTAACGTAACTTCGCGCGAAAACTGCATGTTATTGGCTGCGATTACATTGATGCCAATGGCTTGTAGATTGTCAGCCACACGAGTATTTGCGTCGGCATTTGGCATAGTGGGTAAATGAAAATCCAAATCGTCATCTAATACATCCAGCGCGTTAACAACATTCAAGTAACCATGCCCCTGATCAAATACACTAGCTGTGCTAGACAGTAATTGGGGGTTGGCACTTTCGATCAGCGCTGTCTTGATTTCAGTCGCACTGGCATTAGGATAAGCTTGCCATAAAAGTGCAGCAGCACCGGCGATTGTTGGTGCTGAAAAAGATGTTCCAGAAACCATTGAGATTCCGCCGTCTGAGCCTTGAACAAAACTTGCAAAACCATTGGCGACCATATCAACGCCAGTTCGACCATCGGCTGTGGGGCCACGAGAACTAAAAATAGCCATTTGCATATGCTCAGTTGGTCGAAATTGAATGCCTGTGTCTGGCCCGGATTGTAAATCTCGCAATATTCGTTCATGGGTAACATCGCTAGCGGCACCCACAGCAATAGAGCCTAAACCTGTTCCCGGGCTACCACCGGTGATTGCAGCAAATCCTTCATTTCCAGCAGATGTCACAACAACAATACCTGCTGCGGTCAATGCATCTGTTAATAAGTCATCAATTTCTCTGCCGGGAAAAAGCGAAGGCCCACCGAGACTCATGTTGAGCACTTGAATATTGAGGGAGTCGTAAACAAATGGATCATCTTCACTGCCATCGCCCGAAACTGAGTCTGTTGGCACACCACTCAAGAAATTATTTTTCAGACTTAGAACTCGATCCATGGCGGCAATTATTCTTGAGCTGGGTGCACCATCACTGTTAGCAGAAAAGGTTTTTAGTGCATAAATTGATGCGGCAGGTGCTGTTCCCACTAACGGAATTTCGACTTCGGTTTCATTAATTTCAATGACGCTGCCTGGTGCATGTGTTAATACAACTTGGGCAAGCTCACTGTCGTTAGCTACAATGATTCCCCCGTGACCGGCAATCATGCTTGCTACCCAAGTGCCATGATTATCATTTGCAGTGCTGGTCGCAGAGGGTTCGTTTTCGTCCAGTACGAAGTTTTCACCACCAATCACACTACCACTTAATACCGGTACTATTTCTGCGTTGTTTGCTGTACCTGAATCAATCACAGCGACAATCACCGATTCACCGAGTATGCCGTCTTGATGCGCTAATGCTGATCCATTAAGCTGATTTTTAATGGCGAAATTAGTTCTCATATTCCCTGGTTGTTCGTCAATAATTTGAGCAGGAATAAGGTTATTTACAGCATTGAATGAAAGTTTTTCAAATGGCCGGGGAATGGAAATATTTAGATCTTTATAAATAGGAAATTGCGAGAGACTTTGTTTTATTTCATTTGTACTTGAATCAATTACTGGCAGTTCAAAAGCTAACACATCAAGATTTACATAACGTTGAGTAATATTGCCGCCAGCTGAAAGAATTTGGATTTCCAGATCAGCGCAACGATTATCACATCGAATAATATAACGATCACCACCAAGGCTTTTTTCTGAGGAATTGTTTTCGGGTGTGTGCGGGCTACTACATGCAAAAAGTAAAATTACAGCTATGCCTACCGCCTGATAGCGATTAATGTTATTTTTCATAGCCCAACCGTAACTGTATTAGTTTTTATTGATTTAGCCGTATCAATAAATAAAAAGTAATTGAAGCAAGGTTATAGTATTTTTACGCAGTGAATTGTGGATGAATATAAAACCAATCCAACGAATAAAGTAGCCACCAATTTTGAAAATATTGATTAGGTAATCTTGTCACAAGAGGTATTCGAGAGTTGAGTGCTTATGATAATTTCTGAGAAAAAAATTGCTGTCAGAACTGACAGCAATTGTGTATTTATTTTGTCAATTTATTTGATTTCGAAATAGTGTAAGCTAAATAAATTATCCGCATCTGTCCAGACGTTGCATGACGTAAATCCGGCTTGTGTAGCAATAGCCTGAAATTCTTCAATAGAGTATTTATAGGAATTTTCGGTATGGATATTTTCACCGGCACGAAAATCAAACTTTTGCCCTGCAATATTGACTTCTTGCTTACAATCACTGACTAAATGCATTTCAACTCGACCGGCCAAGATATTATAAAATGCATAATGACTGAATTGGTCAACGTTAAAATCAGCATTAAGATCACGATTTATTCTGGTGAGTAAATTCAAGTTGAAAGACTCTGTAAGATTTTGCTCATCGTTGTAAGCGGCGTTTAATTTTTCGGGTGACTTTTTCATGTCAACGCCAATCAGTAAACCGCCACCCACGCCAACCATTTCCGCAATATTCGATAAAAAGCGTGTTGCCTCAGCCGGTTCAAAATTACCAATGCTTGAACCAGGAAAAAAAGCCACACGATGCGGTCCTTTAGGTTTATAGGGTAAATCCACCGCTTCAGTGAAATCGGCGCAAACTGCATGAACATCAAGCCAGTCATATTCAGCAGCGAGTTTTTTTGCAGCTTTTTTCAAGTAGCTGCTTGAAATATCCATGGGTAAGTAAGCATGCGGTTGTATAGCTTCAAGTAGTTGCCGTACTTTTTGACTATTACCGCTTCCAGGTTCTACCAACAAACAGCCGTTGCCAATACGGTGAGCAATTTCTTCAATATTATCACGAATGATTCGTGTCTCAGTTTGCGTCGGGTAATAGGCTTGGGTTTTACATATCGCATCAAATAACTGGGATCCTTTCTCATCATAAAAATATTTTGGTGGAATATATCGCTGTTTTTGTTTTAAACCAGATAAGACTTCTTCACACATATCCGTTGTTGCTGGATGGTAATCATAAAACTGAAATGCAGTAGACTGAGTAGCCATTATGAATCCTCCGCCAAACGTATTCCGCTAAACTGCCAACGTTCTTCAGGATAAAAAAAGTTACGATAACTACTGCGCAGATGATCTGATGGTGTTACACAAGAGCCGCCACGCAATACCATTTGACTACTCATAAACTTTCCGTTGTATTCACCCAATGGGCCACGGAGTTGTTTGTATCCAGGGTAGGGGCTGTATGGACTTTGTGTCCATTCCCAAACATCACCGAACATTTGCTGTATATCAGTGCTGTTGCTGGCTGGTTTTGGATTTAGTAATCCGCTTTCGCGAAAATTTCCTTTTATTTCGACATTTTCGGCTACTACTTCCCATTCTTGTTCAGTGGGTAAGCGTTTTCCTGCCCAACGCGCATAAGCGGCTGCTTCATAATAACTCACATGACAAACCGGTTGGTTTTCATCAATGGGTTGTAAACCATTTAATGTCATCGTGTGCCATTGGTTTTGTTGTTTCTGCCAGTAAAGAGGAGCGTTCCAATTTTGTTGTTTAATCGCTTTCCAGGCGTCAGATAACCAGTAATCCGATTCCTGATAAGCACCGCTGTTCATAAACTCAAGATACTCAGCATTTGTTATCAAACGTGATGCCAGGCGAAAATTGGGTATATAAACTTTATGGCGGGGTAGTTCGTTATCGTAACAAAAATCACTACCAACATGACCGACGTCTTTCAAGCCGCCTGAAAATTGCAGGTATTGCAATGTAGTTGGATGGCTTTTCTCTGATTGAGGTGTTTTACGATAAACCGGCTTTAAAGGATTGTAGGCGAAAATATGTTTGATATCGGTTAACAGTAATTCCTGGTGTTGTTGTTCGTGATTGAGACCAAGAATAATTCTATGCTCAATTTCTGCCTTGTTGGGATGATCTTCCAATAAACGCATTAGCTTATTCATGTGTTCATCTATATAAGCACGATAAGCATAAACCTCTTTTACAGTAGGGCGGGATAACAGGCCTCGCTCCGGGCGTGCATAGTAGTCACCGATGGTATCGTAATAGGAGTTAAATAGTTCAGCGAATAAAGGATGGTATTCTTGATAATCTGGATAATAAGGTTTTAACAATAGCGTCTCAAAGAACCAGGCCGTGTGTGCAAGATGCCATTTAGGTGGGCTGACAAAAGGCGTGGTTTGTATGCCGTAGTCTTCATTTTCCAGTGGTTCACATAAAATTTCGCTATGTGATCTGATCGTGTTGTATTTGTTTTGTAGATTATTTGATACGTAATCTGCGATGTTCGATGCTACAAGCTCTAATCCGTTATTCATTACTCGCCTTCAATCAGTTTTTGTTCGTAGAAAGCAATGTGGTTTTTTATCACACTGACTTCATCATATGGTGCTTCATAGCTCCAGGCTACATTTTTTACCGTAGAACCTTCGTGCCGAATTGTCCAGTAAACGGCGTAACCTTTAAATGGACAATAGGATTTTTGTTTGGTTTTAATCAATACATCCATATTGACATCTTGTCGTGGAAAGTAATTTACCGGTGGATAATCCGCTTCGGTAAGAAGCAAGACCTTTGAGCTTCTTGCAATTGTTAATCCACGCCAAATGATTTCGCATGCCTCATCTGGATGAGTTACAGTTATTTTGTGCTTGGGATCTTGAGCATATCCCGGCCCTGAATTATTCATTGTTTTGGTTGATGTTGCTGCAAATGTTGGAGTAGGAGATATTCAATTTTAATGGTTAAAAATATCTGTTTTATGTAAGCCTTGTAGAAACTTGTAAAAGTATAGACTGTATTTGCTTTTAAGCAAAAGATGGAAACTTACATAGCCTAAAAGCATATTTGCAATGTATTGCTTAATTTAATCATGCAATATAAAAACATGATAAAAAATAGGTTAAAAAAGCAAAACCCAAGCCGATATACAAGCTTGTAAATTACACTAATAATTAGATGTAAGTTGTTGAGTTAACTAGTGGGCTGAGCTTAATTATTGCCATTTTTATTGGCGGTGCTGTTTACTCGGGGAAGAAATAGTTAATGCTAATCAATCATTTGCCAAAAGCAATTGTAGTACTGCTTTGCCTGCTAATTGGGCCAACAAGCCTTGCTAGTGAAAGTAAAATCCTGCGTATTGGGGGTAGCGGTACTGATCTGTCAACTTTTAGGCACTTATCTCAAAAATTTAAACAGCATAATCAAGATATTATCATTAATATCTTACCCAGTCTGGGAAGTAGCGGGGCAGTCAAAGCGTTAAAAGACGGAAAACTTGATATCGGGTTACTTTCTCGAAAATTAAAAAATCAGGAAAAAGATGCGCGTTTCATAGCAAAACATTATGCCAGAACTGCATTAATATTCACCGTAAATAAAAAGTCGGAAATTCAATCAACAAATATAAAAAACATCGCTGCATACTATAGTGGTATAGAAAAGTATTGGCCAGATGGCAGCGTAGTACGCCCCATTTTAAGGCCCCAATCCGATTCAGATATGAATCTTTTGCGTAGCGTATTTCCAAAATTAACCCGTTCGTTCGAAATTGCTTACCATCGAAAAGGTTTACCTTTAGCCGTCACCGATCAAGATTCCGCCGATAAAATTTCACGTGTGCCTGGTGCAATTGGTACATCAACACTGGCATTGATTTTATCTGAGAACCGCCCTTTAAAAGCGCTAAAATTAAACAATATTTCGGCAACAATTAAAAACATTGAAAACGGGAGCTATCCTCTGGTTAAAGATTTATATTACGTCGTTAACAATCCATCGAAAAATGAAGTTAAACATTTTTTAACTTTCTTAACCAGCGATACTGGTATAAACATCCTCAGAAAAACCGGGCACCAGGTTATTCATTTCGACGCTGAAGCTTTATAACGTGCAGATACAAAATCATTTGAAAAGTATTACAAACCTAACATCTACTGTGATTGCAGTTTGTATTGCAGTGATGATACCTGCTGGTTACTTTTTAACTTCTTATCACTACGAATACAATCAGCTTGAAGCACAATCAAATCTAAGTTCTGATGCGTTGTCCCGTCATTTTTATGAATATCCAGATACCTGGTATTACCAGGATACACGAATTGAAGACATACTGATGCAAGGTGTGTGGCATCGCCATAATATTAACTATAAAGTGGAAACCCTCAATAATGAAGAAATTATAAGCATTGGAAACACGCTTCAGGAACCGGTCATCATTAATCGTATGGCGCTGGAAGATGGGGAGAAAGTGATTGGCTGGGTAGAAACTAAAATCAGTTTGCGGCCCTTGTTAATGCGAACTACTTTCGTATTATGTTTGTCGTTGTTGCTTGCCTGGTCGGTGAGACTGGTACTCAGAATATTGCCTTTTGCGGCCTTGGAACGCGTGATGATGTCGCTGAAAGAATCTCATCTTCAACTGGAAATAGAAGCCCGTGAAAAAGCGATTGCTTTAGAGGAACAAAAAAAACTCAGTGAAGCCATTGAGTACCAGGCTATGCACGATGTGTTAACAGGATTACCCAATCGTATCTGGTTTAATCAACACTTGAATAAAATCATGAATGAAGCCAATGCTAGTTACCCCATGGTTTCGGTAATGATTATAGATTTAAATCGATTTAAAGAGGTTAATGACGCATTGGGTCATCATTTTGGTGACTTAATTCTGGTTGAAGTGAGCAAGCGCATTGATCGAGCCTTACCGGAAAATGCGAAGCTGGCGAAATTGGGTGGTGATGAATTTGCGCTATTCATTTCTGATACTCATCCCAACGACGCAAAAAGTATCGCACAAAAAATTACAAATGCCTTGAAATCTCATATTGTCATTGACGATTACTACCTGGCTATTAGCGCCAGCATTGGCATTTCATTGTTTCCTCATCATGGACAAACGGCAGAGAAGTTAATGAAACATGCCGATGTTGCAATGTATCAAGCTAAAAAGAATACACAACCATTTTGTGTTTATGATCCTGATTTTGATAATAATAGCCCAAATCGTTTGACATTGGCTGCTGATTTGCGAAAGGCGATTGACGAAAACGAATTATTTTTAAACTATCAACCAAAAGTAGATTTAAAAACAGGCAAAATTACCGGCGTAGAAGCGCTTTCGCGCTGGCGCCATCCGATATATGGGCTGATCGCACCTGATGTTTTTATTCCATTGGCTGAGCAGGCCGGTATGATTAACTTGCTCACAATACTTGTATTGGATAATGCCTTAGATCAACTCTCAAAATGGCATGCTAAAGGAATTGATATTGGTATTGCAGTTAATATTTCAACACGCAGTTTAATGAATGAAGATTTACCACGGCAAATAAAACAAATTCTCGGCAAATATGATTTTCCCTCAGAAAAATTGACGCTGGAAATAACCGAGAGCAGTATTATGATTGATCCACTAAAATCGATTAAATTGATTCAGGGCTTGGCAGAGTGGGGTGTTAATATTTCGGTGGATGATTTTGGTACTGGCTATTCTTCTTTGACCTATTTGAAAAAACTCACTGTTAATGAATTAAAAATTGATCGTTCATTTGTCATGAATATGCTAAAAAATAGCGAAGATCAGATTATTGTGAAATCAACGATTGATCTGGGGCACAATCTTAATTTATTAGTGGTTGCTGAAGGCATAGAAGATGAAAAAACCAATAATATGCTTAAAGGCTTTGGCTGTGATGTGGTTCAAGGGTTTTATCACTACCAGCCAATGACTGCAGATATGCTTGATGAAATTTTACTGAAATCTTTGCCATCCAATACAATTCCGTTTAAAAAACATGCTTAATTTACACACCAAGTTTAAATTGAGAATCTTTATGTCAATGTCCATCATCCAAGGTGAAATAAAACGTCGCGCCGGCATCAACTTCACTCTCCGCCCAAATTTCTCCTCCGTGTCGGTGAACAATGCGTTGCACAGTTGCCAAGCCAATACCCGTTCCAGGAAATTCGGAGTTGTTGTGCAAACGTTGAAATGCACCAAACAGTTTTTTAGAGTACTGCATATTAAAGCCGGCACCATTGTCTCTAATGAAGTAAACAAGCTTGTCGTCTTTTACAAAATTACCAAATTCGATTTTAGCCCGGGGGGTTTTCGAAGTATATTTCCAGGCGTTGCCAAGTAAGTTGCTAAGCATTATTGCTACAAGGCCTTCATCACCTTCGTCAACCATGCCTTCTTTAATGCTGATATCAACATCCCTGTTCGGGAATTGATCCGCCAAGCTTTTTAACTCATTTTCCGCTAGCATGCTAAGGTTTAGAGATTTCTTATTAAATTGTTTCTGATTGATTCTTGATAAATTCAATAGCGCATCTATCAAATTTTTCATTTTATTTGTATTGGATTTCAAACGATTTAAGTGTTCTTTTCCAGATTCGTCCAGTTGAGATGCATTATCCTCTAAAATTATTTCTGCAAAGCCTTCAATAGATCTTAAAGGTGCTCGTAAATCATGGGAAACAGAATAGGAAAATGTCTCGAGTTCTTTGTTGGCAAGTTCTAAGTTTCTTGTTCTTAAGGCAACCTGTTGTTCCAAATGATTTCTATATTGACTTAGTTCTCTTTCAACCTTTTTCCGTTGGCTGATATCCCGAATTACATGTACCATTCCGGCATCTTCACTTCCCTTATTAACAAGTGACAAGGAATAATCGTACCAAAGCTGCTTGTTCTCACAATATAGTTCTATACTGTCTAGTGATTTAACGTTGGAAATCTGACGACAAATTTCGCAATCCTCTTGCTTGATGTTGTTGGGGTGATAAATCACATGGCAATCTTGCCCTAATATTTCAGCTTCTTTTAGCGTTGCGAGTTTTAAGGCCTGACGATTAGCTTGTCTGATTTTTCCTTGTTTATCGATCAGCACAATCGCGTCTGGCACAGCGTCATAAGTGCTTGCACCTCTAGCCATGACATGAAAAGGTTTTTGCAGGGTGGTTCTGATAATCGCAACAAATATCAACCAAAAGGAAAGGAACTTGAATATATGTCCAATTTGATTGGATAAGCCGTAAAGATTAACATAAAAAGTAAAAGCAATTTCTGCGAATATGGTCAGTATAATGGACGCAACCATTAAACGTAACATGGACTTATCTAGCAGCTCTCGTTTACACCATAAGTGTATTATGGCAATACCAAGTAAGCCAATAATAATGTATTCACTAACGACTTTAAACGTAGTTAATCCCTGGCCTTCAATAAAGGTCTCCGGGAATTTTCCCTGCATAACTAACAGGTAAATGGATACTGCGATAAAGGCAAAAAAACTATTTGCTGAAATACGAGAAAAACGATGCACTAAAAACAATGGTGCAATTAATAAGAGTAAGGCTTCAAAATAGCGTGTAGCCACCCAAAATTGAACTGTAACGTTTACGTCAATCATGGGATAAATATTCATGCCTTTGTATGTGAGTGCATGAACCATATCCAACGACGCAATCCACAGATAACCACAGCCGAGAAACATGAGAAAGTTGTTTCGAGTGAAAGTGAATGTTTGCCAAGCAACAACACTTAATAAAATGGCTACAATAATTGCAAAGAATTCTGCGAGAACGTGAAAAAGTAAAAAGCTCTTCATGTTGGCGCTGAGTAATAACGCAATCATAATAACCGGTACAATCCAAAACCAAGTGTTATTTTCTTGCGTTTCACGCCCAGGAGCTAATAAATTCTGACGATCAAACATCTAAATTCCTGTAAATAGTCTGTTAAACCTAACACTAGCAAATATGTTTCCAGATCCTCTCAGGAATTGCTTCTATTTGTATGTGACTTTCCGGCAGGTAAAGTGTGACACCACCGTAAAGACGATATTTTATGTGTGATCAATCATCTACACACAGAATTTATAGTCAATAATTTGTGCAATATCAAATTCTGTGTTTCATATAGCCGGTATTTTGTCGTAATTATGTATTGCTCACAAATTCCACATTTACGTGTATTGGTGAATTCATTATTTTAGAAATGCTATCTGACGTTATGATCTATAATTAAAAAAGGATCATTACCAATAATTAAATCAACGACACGCTAATGAGAGCTTTTTGGGTTATCACCATCTCACTTTGTTTGATTGCAGAGATTTGTTCTGCATTTGAACTTCCTGATCGTCGTCGAGATCAATACGGCAAAGACTTTGCGTATTATGTCTATCCGATTCCAGGTGAAATTCCGGGTGTGGGCACAGCTTTTGGTGTTGGTGCATCTGTATTAAATATTGGTGGCAATGACGCAGATGTAACCGCTTATGCCTTGCGCGGCGATTTTGACGCGACGGGAATTACATTGCTTGATTTGCATTTAATCAAGCAACGATTGGTATTTGATGTTGGTTATAATGATTATCTTGTTTCCGCGAAGCAATATGAGCGTGGTATCGATTCTCCTGGTGATGACTTTATACTGCCAACAGTCACAGGCCGATATTTACTGGCTCAGATGACGTTAACCTATGATCAAAGACGTTATGAGTACTATTATCGTGTATTAAGAGGGGAAAATCGTCTACTCAAGATATTGGATAAAGATTTGAACGAATTCGAATCATTTGACGATGATACGCATGGACAACGTGGTCAAGTTATCGGTTTGAGCTTTGATTTTACAGATGATCGTTTAGACCCTAGGCGTGGTTTTCGGTTTGAGGCTGCAGCAAAATTACCAAACTCGGGGGACGAAGAAAACAGCGAGTTTTATACGCTGGATTTTAATTTTACGCAATATTTTCCCTTACGAAAGTGGGACACCCTCGTGTTTAACCTGTTTCATTCGCAGTCGCATGTAACAAAAGAAGCAGAAACTGATTTTAATAAACTTCAACAGAGCATTGGCCTTGATTGCCAAAACGAACCCGCAGGAGCAGACAGAGAACAATGCCTGCAGACTGAGGCCCAGTTTATTAACCAGAGAATTAGCGCGAACAAATATGGCTTTGCAGCATCTTTGGGTGGTACTCAACGACTCCGTTCTTATGATAACTATCGTTTTTATGCTGGAAATGCCTTTTTTTACGGCTTGGAATATCGTTGGAACCTAACTGACGAATATACTCCGTTCAATATTTATGTAGCCAAAGGTGTACGAACCGGTATGCAATTGGCATTTTTTGTTGAACAAGGTAGCGTTAGTGATCGTCAAAGCAAACTCTTTGATGAAATGCGTACATCTTATGGCGTTGGTTTTCGATTAATCCTTTCCGGTGTAATTGTACGTCTTGATTTTGCTCGTGGTGACGATGGAAAATCGGCACGGCAAATATTTATCACCTATCCCTTCAGCATGTTTTCGGTTGATAATCCTGGTTAAGCTGAATCATATATGTAGCCTGGGTGAAGTTTCCGTAACCCGGGTAGGCTAAGGCATAATAGAAGTAACATAGTTTTGTTCTCCTGGGTTTCGCAAAGCTTCACCCAGGCTACGTTAATTCCATTCTTTTTCCACATCATGATCTAAAACATCTTGATCTGCTTCAAACAGCTTTTCAAGATCAATACGAGCTTGCTGCGCGAGATTGATAATTTCACTTTGATCTTGATGTACAGCGTACATGCGTAACAATAATTGCAAGTCATGTTCACGGAACTGTTGTGAAGCAATATGCGCTTTATGAGCTGGCATACCTAAGATATTCAACGCTTTTGAGCCCAGACGAAGGGCTGAATCAAATGTTTCTCGCTCAAAAATTTCCACATCATGATCTAGTAAATCGTAGGCATGAATCATATCCCATGCACGGGCGATAATCTTTACATGAGGATAATGCTCGCGGATCATTTCCACTGCCTGTATCCCTTTCTGCCGGTCATCTACAGCTAAAACAAACAGTTTTGCTTTGTCTAATCCCGCAGAATGTAATAAATCGAGGCGAGTGATATCGCCATAAAACACCTTAAAGCCAAACTTTCGCACACGTTCGATATGATCAGGGTTGTGATCGATGATTGTCGTGCCAATTTTGTTAGCATGCAATAAACGAGCGACAATTTGGCCAAAACGCCCAAAACCTGCAATAACAACCTGATTATCTTCTGGTTCGACTTTGTCCATCGGTACACTGCTTACGGCGGAAAAACGAGGCTCAATGAATTTAGCATTTATGATCATAAGCAAAGGCGTAGTTAACATGGATAACGCCACCACAACCGTTAATATAGCTGCAATTTCTACAGGCAGTGCAGAGACGGACGTGGCGAAAGTTAACAATACAAACGCAAACTCGCCACCTTGTGATAATACAAAAGAAAATAAATAGCGTTGCCGTGTCGGTACCTTGAACAACCAGGTCATAGAAAATAAAACTAAGAATTTTATGACAACTAATAATGCCACCAGTGATAAGATGAGAACAGGATCTTCTAATAACAATCCAAAATCAATCGCCATACCCACAGCAATAAAAAACAAACCCAGTAGCAAACCTTTAAATGGCTCAATATCGGATTCCAGCTGATGGCGATATTCGGACTCAGCTAACAAAACACCCGCTAAAAAAGCACCTAATGCCATAGACATGCCGACAGATTGCATTAGCAAAGCAATGCCGATAACCAAAGCAAGTGAAAATGCGGTAAAAATTTCTTTGGTTTTTGCTTTAGCGATAATACGAAATATCGGTCGTGTTAAATAACGCCCAAACAGCACCAACGCAAAGATTACACCCAGGACTTTTAGAGCAACCAGCCAGCCACTTTCATCATTACTGCTTGCTTGAGCAACACCCAATAAAGGTACCAGGGTAATCATGGGTATGACAGCAATATCCTGGAATAATAAAATGGAAAAACCTTTATTACCCGCAGGTGTGTCCAATAAGTTTTGTTCTTTGAGAGTTTGTAGCGCTATCGCTGTAGACGACAATGACAATCCCATGGCTGCAATCAGCGCAACTTGCCAACTTAAATTAAACAATAAGGCAATAGCAAAAATTAAAATACCGGTTATAAAGACCTGAAAACTTCCCATGCCGAGAATAGGTTTGCGCATTTCCCACAAACGTTTGGGATTAAGTTCAAGGCCAATCAAAAACAACAATAATACAACGCCAAATTCAGCGAAGTGAATGATATCTTGCACATCGGTAATGATTCCCAAACCCCATGGGCCAATCACAACACCAGCCAGTAAATAGCCAAGCACAGCACCCAGGCCTAAATACTGAGCTAACGGTACAAATAATATGGCTGCAAATAAATAGATGAGTGCATTAAATAACAAGCCATGATCATCCATAAAATTTCCCGCCTTTTTGATTGGCGAATAATGCCGTTGCACCTGCTTCGCCATATTGAACTAGTAGATTCCGAAACCTGTCTGCATGGGCAAGAATATCTTCATTGGATAAATTATATGAACCATGAATTACGAAGGGCGAGTGGTATTGTAATCCACAACGATAACTCATGGCCTGGTAAGGGAACAACAGTTCGTCAATGGTAAAATGATTATTACCTTCGCGTTGATAAGCCTGTTCTTTTCCTCCGGTACTGATAGCTAGCATAAAATCTTTATTGTGTAACATACTGCCATTGATGCCGTAAGCAAATCCTCGGGTCAGTACCACATCTTGCCATAACTTAACCATGGGTGGCGGGCCATACCAGAAAAATGGATGATGAAAGACAACCAAGTCGGCTTGTTTTAAAGCCGACTGTTCTTTCTTTATATTGATATAAAAATCTGGGTAGGTTTCATACAGGTCATGAATGACTACATGCTCCAGGTCGGCGATGGCATCAACCATGGCTTTATTCACCCGCGAGTTATGCACTGCAGGATGCGCAAATAATATGAGAATTTGTTTTGGCATAATAATAATGTTTTGTTCCAGTAGCCCGGTTATAGTTTAAGAACCCGGATTTCGTTGCCTACACCCAGGTTCCCATAATTTTACTATATTATGATTACAATAATCCAAAAAACAAAACATAGCACTCATCTGTTTTTTCGATATCATGGGTAATTGGCAACAATGTTGGAGTTAATAACATGAGTAATACAGCTTTATAGGCGGAAACAGATTAGTAGATGCGCTAGTGAAAAAACTGTGTGCGGATATTGATGAGTCGGAATTGGGTATAAAAAAGCGTGATTAGAAACAAATAGTCATAGGATTTCTATAGTCCATTTAATCCTTTAAGAAGCAATTCATAATACCAAAAGGTAAGAAAATTAAAATTTAATCCCATAGCATATATTGGGGGAAATTTAAAAGATCCTTTATTTAAACAGCACTCGATAAAAAGCGAGACAGTATCTAAATAGAAGCCAAATGACCAAGGAAATACCCAAACCAAGAAAAACCAGAAATTTAAAATCATCCTGGCGGTTATCAAAGAAAACCGCAAATATTATTAACAATGGAATAAAGAAAATTGCCAAATCTCTCAGTTTCTTATTTTTCCTATGATTGCTACTTGCTTCAATAAAACTTATTGTATCATCGAAGTAGGGTGCGCTTTTTCCAGGAGTTCCATTTTTCCCATACCAGCTGGCCCAGAGTTCATTGGGATCAAAATTATGCTTCCATTCCTTGACATTGTTTAATGTTTTTGATGTCCACAACAATTCTTTGTTCTTTTTCTTTTCATCTATCCATTGAAGTGCAGCATTTTCTACACGACGGTACATTTCAGCATCTGCAGCTTCTTCTCTTGTCCATGATTTTAAGCTTTTCCATTGCCTTATCAGACTTTCATGGCTAATATCAATTATGGTGTTTCCCTTAAGCTCAACACCCGCTGGGGGCATCAAAAAACATTTTCCTGGCGCACGAAACTTTTCAATAATTCTGATTACTTCAATAAAACTGGTATCAACAAGTTGAGAAATAGTACGTATCGTTAGAGGTCTACGTGTATCTCTCCCTTCACTTTCCCGTTCGCATAAGCCACGAAACATCTTTTCAGCAATTTTTTGCTGATCCGCACCCAATTGATTAAAAACCATATCTGCATGTAACGACAGTGCATCTTTGAAGCCACCAACTTTTTTATAATTTTTCATTGAAAGAAATTTGACCCCGTCTTTTCCCTCTTCACAAGTTTCCCACATTCTTAACAAAACGTGCTGCAATAATGGCAGTTGATCGTGTTCGGTTCCAACATCGTTTAATAATTTATTTACTAACACGGGATCTATTTTAGTACCAAAAACAGAAGCGGGGTATTCAATTGCTCTCCGCAGTTGCTCCCGTGAAAGACGTGGTGTGAGAAATATTCCTTCATTTATTGCTTCGGGGAGTCCAGCATAAATAGCGCATTCACCTAAAAAGTCACTACGCATGGTTAACACGATATAAATATTATTATGTTTGCTTGCTTCTATGAGCAAAGCAACAAAAGCAGCTGATTCTTCACTATCAATTTGTCGGTGAAATCGGAAAAGTTCTTCAAATTGATCAACTAAAATAAGTAAATTTTGCCCTTTCTTCATTGGGCAGTCTTCAAGTAACTCATGTAACCCAAATGGTCCCCGGCGTAAGCCGGCTAGCATAAAAGCAGCGGCTTCTTCCATACTAGAGTAGAATGTGTTGTATTCCTCGCCGAAAACATCATCTTTCATTAAAGCGTTTGTAAGTCCAGTATAGGGTGAATGTCCAGGCCGTAATTCTGCGATTTTCCAATGAACTCCAGCACTACTAAGAAACCCACTTTCTAATCCGGCTAGCAGTCCAGTTTTTACTAAAGATGATTTGCCGCAACCTGATAATCCAACAACTGCTAAAAAATGATTATTTGCTAATCGATCAAGTAACGCATCTGTCTGTTCTTCTCGACCAAAAAATATATCGGTTTCATCTCGATTAAAAGGTCTAAGACCAGGGTAGGGGTAATCACTCATGATATAATGCCTGGAAGAAATCTTCTAAGTCTGGATATTTTAATAATTGCATTTTAGGAAGCTTAATTCTAATATCATCCTTTAGAGGTAAATTTTTTGCACAGACAGATATAACTTTGATGGGGGTATCTCGTTTACTTCTAATTCGTAGACATTGCATTAGCTGTTCATGAAGCCAATTTGACGGTGCTTTATCAAATGGTATTACCAATGCATCACAAAATGTTAAATTTTCTTCAAGGTTTTTTCTAACTTCAGCTGCTGAAGAGTTGGCATTGCGCATAGGTAAACTATACCCTACACCTTCTTTATCAAGCATTTCCTTTATTTCTGTTGCCAGACCTTCATCATCTGGACAATGATTTACAAAGACGATTACATCAATGTCTGGTGGTTCTGGTGTTGGAGATAATAATAGATTTACTTTATTTACGATTTCATTTTGAAATGTTGTTAGATCAGAAGTAATAACAAATTCACTTTCTAATAATTTTTTATGTTGCTTTTCGACACCTTTGATTGTCAAATTACGGGAGTGCCATAGTAGAAGTGGTAAATTTGTCTCTTGTGCCTTTTCAAATTGGAATTGAGGGTACTGATCGCCAGGATCTTCACTCAGCAGTTGAACAAATAACTGTGAATCCTTCAAATCACGGACTACCGCTGCTTGTTTTTCCAAAAAAGTGTAATTTTTCTTCGGTAAAACTTTGAACTGGTTTTGCTCAAGAAAACGTAGGACTTGGTTTCTTTGTTCTTTTAGGTCGCTGGTTGTTTCGGCGAGAAATATTGTTGCGTTATATTTCCCATCTGAAATTGGTTTTTCAGTAGAACTATTTGAGGATAGTAATTTGATGCGAGATGCAATATCTCGACTTAAGTCATCTAAAAGTTGAAAATATTCTGGCTCACGTTGAGGGTCTGGTATAGGTGATGCGTAAGTGCGAGGTAATCCTTTAGCATCTTTTCTCCATAATTGATATCCCCGTAAATCACTTAGATTTTTTGGTTTTTGGCATTCGGTGATCTCAACAATAAAGATATTTTCTAATGAATCAGTATCTTCGACAAAAGCGGATAGCTCTTTACAACACCACTCTGATTCGAGATAGGCAGGAGATAAAAATATGAGGATGCAACTACTTTTATTTAAAGCTTCGAAAACACCGTCTGTAATAGGTTCATTACCACGTAGCTCCAAATCCATCCAAACATCATACATATCGGTTCGGCCCAATTTTTTAGCTAAATTGGCTTTAAGGCCGTCCATGAAAGTAGTTACCCAGCCATTTTTTGCACCAGGAACTACTTGATTATCAACCCAAGCGTAACTTACAAAAATATCATGTAACTTACTGGGCATAACTTTCCTCCAATGAATAAGTTTCCCTAAGTGATATGTTTAAATTATTACAAGAAAATCAACACAATTGCAAGTGTTTGTTATTGAGGATGAATTGACTTCTTCAGTGCCATCTCCCGCATTTTAAATTTTTGCAACTTGCCAGTGACAGTCATGGGAAAGTCATCCACAAACCAGATATGTTCGGGAATTTTAAAATGCGCTATATGATCTTTGCAGTATTCTTTTATTTCAGTTTCGGTGGCTTTTTCATTGGCGTGTAACTGTACCCAGGCCATGACGCGTTCGCCATAAAATTCATCAGGAATACCAAACACCGCAACTTGCGCAATTTTAGGATGGGTGAATAAAAATTCTTCAATTTCTCTTGGGTAAATATTTTCACCGCCGCGAATAATCATTTCCCTCAAACGGCCGGTGATTTTTACGTAACCATCAGCATCCATGGTGCCGAGATCACCGGAATGCAACCAGCTGGTTTCATCGATGGCTTTTGCTGTCGCTTCAGGATTGCCATAATATTTCTGCATTATGTGATAACCGCGAAAGCAGATTTCACCAATTTCGCCTAGAGGCACTGTTGCGCCGGTTTCTATATTTACGATTTTTACTTCCTGATGAGGTAAATTTTTACCAACTGTTTCAGTACGGCGTTCAATGCTGTCATCGCGACTGGTTAGATGCGTTAAGGGGGAGGCTTCGGTTTCGCCATAGCCGATGAGTATTTCCCGACAATTCATATCCTGCATGACGCGATTCATTAAGGGCACGGGGCAGGGTGCACCAGCCATGATACCGGTGCGCAAACTGGATAAATCATAGTTAGCAAAATCAGGATGCTCCAGTTCAGCGATAAACATGGTCGGTACACCATGCACGGCAGTGCAATGTTCGGTTTCAATGGCATGCAGCACAGCGGGTGCGTCAAAGTGTTCTGAGGGAATTACAATACAAGCACCCACAGATAAACATAATAAATTGGCTAACACCATACCAAAACAATGATAAAAAGGTACCGGCACACAGAGTCGATCTTGCTCGCTGAAATACATTGCTTTCGCTGAAAAATAGGCATTGTTTAAAATATTGTGATGAGTTAACACAACGGCTTTAGGAAAGCCGGTGGTGCCTGAGGTGTATTGAATATTTATTGCATCATCACAATCTAGGGAAGCGGTGACTTTTTCTAATTCGTTAATTGATACCTGATCAGCAATTTGCAAAACGTCCTGCCATACAGCAAATCCTTTAGCCGGTCGTTTCGTATTCATGGGATCAACTGGATCAAAAACCACTACTGCTTTTAAAAACGGTAACTGTGCATTAAGTGTTTGCAAGGGAATTTGTGTTTCCAGTTCAGGAATCAAGTCCATTAATATGGCAAGATAATCACTGCTGCGAAAAGACGGTATGGTGAATATTCCCTGTATTTCAGAACACTTTAAAGCGTATGCCAATTCCTCCTGACGATTGGCAGGATTAATGTTAACAAGTATGGCGCCGATTCGGGCTGTGGCCATTTGTAAAAGCAACCATTCAAGATTGTCCGTTGACCAGACACCGATACGATCGGCTTTTTTAAAACCGCAAGCCAGTAAGCCTCGTGCCAGTTGATCAATTTTTTCTGAAAGTTTTGCATAGCTCAGGCGCTGCGATTGAGGAATGGAAATTACAGCTTCAGCATCCGGATATTTATCACATATGTAAGAAAAGTGTTCGGGTATGGTTGATCCCAGTAATGCTTGTTCGCCCCCTCGATGAAAGTAACTTTTTGTTGTCATGCTCAATCACCTTTTATATTTGCCCAATAGTCATCCACTTTTTGTTGAATTTCATTGATTAACTTTTCATTTATACGTGGCGTAAACAAATGTGTAAAACGTCCTTGTAATTTTAAATATTCTTCGACGGGAACACGTTGACGTGGTGTTTTGGTATGGATCACTTGTCCATCGATATATTCTTTGAGTGGCCATATACCGGTTTTTACTGCGAGCTTGCCAATTTCAACTGAGTCTTTTGGATCATAATCCCAACCAGTCGGGCAGGGCGATAAAGCAATAATTAAACGTGGGCCTTTGAGTTGTTGGGCTTTTTCAATTTTTCGCGCAAGATCAACCGGTTCGCTACCGATCACTGTTGCAACATAACTTGGGTTGTGTGCTGCCCAAATGGAAAACAAATCTTTCTTGAATCCGGAAAAACCTCCGTAGCCTTTGCTGGTAGAGGTTTTCGCTGCATGGGGTGTGGCGCCGGAATACTGTTGGCCGGTATTGCCATAACCTTCGTTGTCATAACAGATATAAATAAAGTCCAGGTTACGTTCCATAGCGCCAGATGTAGCAGACAATCCCATGCCATAAGCTGAGCCATCGCCGCTGAGTACCAGCACTTGCATGTCTTCATCCCTCGACATGTGTTTTTTTGTTAACAAAATATCCAGTGCATCACGTACACCCTGGGCACCCGCTGGTGCACTGGCCATGGCGGTATAAAGCCAGGATCCGCGAAACGGCGTGAAGGGATAAACCGATAACAATGTCATACAGCCGGCGGCATTTACGAAGATGGAGTTTTCACCAATGATGTCGTAAATTTCATGTAAGGCCTCCAGTCCACCACAGCCGGAACACATGGCGGTGCCGGTGCCCAGTAGATGGGTGGCTGGTAAATCTTTCATGTGTTTGTAGAGGGTGACTGGTTTTTCGTTCATGTTGGGGTCCGGGTTTGTTTGTTGCTACGTTCGTGGTGGATGCGTTGCACTTATCCACCCTACGGTAAAAGATACCTAAGGTAGGGTGGATAAGTGCAACGCATCCACCAATTTCATCATCAACCAACTTCATTGCTCCAATTTGTTTCCCACGTTCGCTAGAGCCTGTAATTTTCTAATCTCACGTAATTCATTTTCGGTATATAACAACTGTGGCGCAGGCGTGCGATTTTCGTTTGCTGCTTGTTTAATGGTTTTGGCGATTTCAAAAAACTCTTCCACACTAATATCACGCCCACCCAGGCCGGCAATAAAACTGGCTAAAATCGCAGGTGCCTGTGGCTGACCATACAATGCGGCGCATAATTCACTGTGCAACACACCTCCCATGCCCATGGAAATGTTTTGATCAATTACGGCGACGGCTTTTTTCTCTGCCAGCAGTTGTCGAAAACGTTCAGAAGGAAAGGGTCTCAGCAAACGGGGTCTCAGCAAACCAATAGACCAACCTGCAGCACGTAATTTATCCACTGCATCTTTTGCTTTGGTGGCAAATGAACCCATCATGACAAACACATAGTCAGCATCATCTGCAAAATAATTTTCAATGGCAGTATATTCACGCGCAAAGATTTGTTGAAATTTTTTTGCAACTTCATCAAAAACACCTAAGGCATTTTCTGCTGCCAAATGTGTTTGATAACGAAAATAGGAGTAAGGTGAGCCACCTAATACTGCCACTGCTTCACTCATGGGGGCATGGGCACGAAAACGCATATTTTCAGGATCATATTCTGAAATAAACTGTTTAACCCTATCCTTTTCTGGAATAAATACGGGTTCACGTGTGAACGATAAATAAAAACCATCCAGATTTACAATCACGGGTAATCTAACCCGGGCATCTTCAGCTAATCGATAGGCTATCAAGGTGCAGTCCAACACTTCCTGGCAAGTTGAACAATGAATTTGCAGATAACCGCTGTCGCGCGCGGCTAACACATCATTATGGTCAGGCTCTAGTGTAATAGGTGTTGCCAAACCCCGTGAGACATTAACCAATACATAGGGTGCTCGCCAACCTGCGGTTGTAAAAATCATTTCCATGGCGTAAAGCAAACCTTGGCTTGAGGTGGCTGAAAAAACTCGTACACCGGTCACAGCCGCAGCTGCAGCGGCTGTTATCATCGAATGTTCAGACTCAAGTGTAACAAGTCGTGCATCCATTTGTTGTTGATCAATCCACGCCGCCAGGGTTTCAATTATTTCGGTTTGTGGTGTGATGGGAAACGCAGGAATGTAATCCACCTGTGCTAAGCGTGCTCCCCAGGCTGCGGCACCATTACCAGTGAGTAATATGCGACTCATGGTGTCTCTCCTGCGGTTTTATTTTCTTGCTCAGGCACAATTGAAATAGCATGTGAAGGACATTGTGCCACACAAATCATACAACCCTTGCAATGATCATAATCTACGTCCGGTTGGCCTTTGGCATCTACATTGATGGCACCACCCGGACAGTAGGTACTGCACACCCACCAGCAATGTTTGCAAAGTTGGTAATCAATTACCGGACGATAACTTCGCCATAATCCGGTTTTGATTTGTACACTGTTAGCTGCAGCATGTATTGCAGGGGCAGCGGTGTGAGCGGCGTCAAACGCCAGCTTTATCCATTGGGGTTTTTGGTAATTTTCAACGGAAAGTTCTTCTGCCGTTTTTACACTGCCTTCGAACTCTTCCATGTCATCAAAAGCTTGCAATGCCAGATCCGTATTTATCTGAACGACTGAGGCATCAAAGTCTGCCAATTCCTGCTGTATTGCGCTTTGTAAATTCTGACGGGAAATAACACCGGCTAATCTGACAGCGGCACCGGCACATAATACTCCGGCGTGATTTTCTGCCTGTTTGCTTAGTGTGATTACTTTACAACCCAGGTTGAGTCGATGTTGCCAGGTTTGCGCGGATTCGTTGCTAACAATCAACAACACGCAATGTGAATCGATACCAATTAATGTACCCGCACTGGCCACAGAAGCCAGGCTTTCATCAGCAATAATAACCAGATCCGGCTGTTGAATAACACCACGTTCAAGAATCGGCTTTTTTGCAGCACGCACATAGGCAAATATAGGCGCACCGCGACGTTCTGCCCCGTAACGTGGCGCATCCTGTACTTCGTAGCCTTCAAGAAAAAAAGCCGTGCCCAATATGCGGCTGGCTGTTTTTATTCCTTGTCCACCACGGCCGTGAAAACGTATGCGGTACATGTTTAAAGCTCCTGTCAACCTGGACGGAGTAGTACGTGATAAATGTTATGCATCCACCAACTGTGCTTGAATCTGGTGGATGCGCTAAGGCTTATCCACCCTACCTTTTGTATTGCGTTAAATTTTCTACACAAAATCCGCTGCACAGTAGAGTAGTAGGGTGGATAAATGCAATGCATCCACCAACTGTGCTTGAATTTGGTGGATACTTTATACTTATCCATACTACTTTTCGTATTGTGTTAAATATTTCTACACAAAATCCGTTGCGCAGGAAAATGTGGAAAAACGGCGAAAGCTCATGGCTTTGTGAATACGTGTTGATGCCAGATTCATCGCAGCTTGTCGCGGTAATATATTTTCCTGTTTCATTGTTGTTAATACTTGTTGAGTATTGCGTCGTAATTTATCTTCAATGGTTTGTAATACCGATGATTCGCTTGCACCATGATATTCCATGGCGGCGCAAATCACGCCGCCGGCATTGGCAATAAAGTCGGGTACACAAAGCACACCTTTATCATGTAGAAATTTTTCTGCCGCGTGGGTTAACGGAATGTTTGCGCCTTCAACAACCAGTTTGGTATTTAAACGCTGCACGTTGTTTTCATTAATCACATCGGGGCGGGCAGCAGGAATCCAGATATCGCAAGCCACATCAATCACGGCATCGCGATGGATACGTTCAGCCTGATCATATTCCGTCACAGATTTACCCGTATTTTTTAAAGCGAGCAGGGCGTCAATATCCAAGCCTGTGTCTTTTTTCACTGCACCGGATGAATCAGCAACCGCAACCAACAAAGCCCCCTTGTCGGCAAGAAAACGCGCAACATTTTTTCCGACCGCACCAAAGCCTTGCACCACTACCCGAGCACCTTGCAGTTCAAAATCACAATGCTGTAAAGCCACATCAACAACATGACTCAAACCCCAACCGGTGGCGCCAATTTCATCCAGAGGAATACCACCGATTTCTCTGGGCAAACCCACGACGCGCGCAATTTCATCCCGAACCCAGGCCATACATTGTTCATCGGTTCCCATATCGGGGGCAAAAATATAAGTATTCTCATTTCGTAAAGCGTTGGCCAAAGCGCGTATCAATTGTGATTTCTCTCCTAGCGGCATTTTAGGGTCACCATACAAAACCGCTTTACCGCCACCATGGGGTAGGCCGGCCGCTGCATTTTTAAACGTCATCGCGCGAGCCAGTCGTACACATTCTTCTGTGCTGACATCAGTGGCCATACGTACACCACCAATTGAAGGACCTTTGGCGATATTGTCTATCACAAGTACCGCTTTTAGGTTAACCGAAGGTTCATAAACGTGAATAATTTTTAAAGGACCTAACTCATCTGCGTACTGAAACATATCCGCCATTAAATTCTCCACGACTTTTTAATTATCAATACTTTTATAACGTTACAGCTGAAAAATGAATAACACAATGAGATAAAATACGTATTGTAAGTATAGTTAAAGTAAAACCTGAATCTTAAAATGAATGGTGTTAGCGAGTAAATTTTTCCTGAGAAAATTACTCACGAATAGAGGGGAGAATCAGTCGTATTAATCTGTGCAATAAACGCACAGCTGGAACCGATAATCCCCTGAAAGAAGATAAAGTGAAAAGTTTAAAGTAAATTGTTAAGTGCTGCTATTGATATCTAGCTCCACAGGTTTCAATAAGCGTAAGACTGCCTGGGCATATTCTGCGGTTTCACGGCCCAAATCGGTAAGATATCCACCATCGGGCTGCGATAATAATCCTTTGTCGTGTAATCTTTGTGCAGCAGATATGTTGGTCGAATCAGCTGTATGATGGACTTTTATACCAGTTTGTGTGGTAGAAAGGTCAAAACGGGCCAATAAATTCAGTTCATCCATTATTTCTTGCGTGTAAGGCATGGTATTTCCCCTAAATTACTCTAACTCGTTTAGTATAATATGCAATATTTGAAAATTTTTCCTGTTAACTTCTCAATTTAAAAAAAAATGAAATTCCTCTTTTTATTGATCATTGGTGGGGCAACATCGCTGGCAATAATACGCTTGTTAAAAACCAGCATGATGGACCGGGTTTGGGCTTATCCCTTATTGCTGGCATCCTTTCCCGTTTTTTATATGTTATTTGCGCTATGGATCAATGATAAATCCGCCATGAAAACCGAATTTCAGGTGGGTTTGATATTTTTTATCTTGATTGCAGTATATCTACGCTATCGCGCCGTGTGGAGTGAATATTTATTGGCTGCTGGCTTTTTAGCGCATGGACTATATGACATCACACATGATTTATTTTTTCTCAATCGCGGTGTGCCGATTTGGTGGCCAGAGTTTTGTGGCACTATCGATTTATTCATTGGTTTGTTTTTGATATATCAGATTCGTACAGGGAAAAGTAAGTATATTGAGAAAAAAGTTTAAATTGAAATAGCGTTTTTTACTTTATGCGCGTAACGCTTCAACCGACTTAGGTTTGATATTTTCAGTTTTATCTCCTAACAAGCTGCGGAATTCCGCATCTTTTTTTGTCCATTGCTTTTAATTTTTTGTTTTACACACCTGCCGATAATTTACACAAAATATGATAGCCACATTTCTCACACCAATAATTATTTTCGCATCTAATGATTTATAACAAATTGACTTGTTTGGTATACGCAACAGTGATTTAATGGATAAAAATTCAAATCAAAAATAACAAATCATATACAACTTCTTTAAAGTTGATCAATGTGGGGCAGGGATAGCTTTGGTTGATTAGGTGACGCTTTAATCACTGGCGGTCGCGGGTGGTTCCTTTCTTTTTAACTGACTTTTATAGTTGGTTTTTCGTGTTGTTTTAAATTAATGCTTAGTGATACGTTTTTAGGCAGATTCTGTGTGTTTTGATATTGCGGGGGGGGGTATTGAATATTGTGGATTCTGGATATTGTGAAACAGATAGAGTGTTGGATATTCAATATTTATGGTTCGGTATAATGTGATGCTAGCTTCAACAAATATACAAGGACGTAAATAATGAGCAATACTATTGATTCAGTTCAAAATAATTCAAGTAGTAACGTCATTGAATATGATGATGCTCAAGTTGATTTGTATTTTAAAATGCACAAAAAAATACATTCCAAAAAAGCAGAAACTGGGAGATCTTATAACAACAACTTATTATTACAATTTGAAGATATAAAAGAGCTCCATCTAAAAACCATCCAATCTATAGAGTCTTTAAGAACAGCTAGAAACAGTATTAATATTCAAATTGCGGTATCACATAACGAAGGTGAGACAGAAAAATTCAATTCATTTGAAGATTTTGAAAAACACAACTGTACTAGCCCTAATCCTACCGAAAATATAATTTTTAGATATGACTTTATTTTTTATGATGTTGAATCAGGAAAAATTGAAGATTACAGAGTTACAAACGAAGTTAGGTCAAGAGTTGCCGAGTTAGAACAAATTGAAAAAGAAGCTCCCCCATTTATATCTAAAGCAATTATTACCGGCCTAATAACAAAAACTGCAAATATAACAATAGAGTATGATGATTATGTAAAAGCTAGACACTTTATCGCAATGTTTGACGAATGGGTAAAAGGATGTGACGAATCAAAAAACATACAATTTATTAACTATTTGAAGAAAGTATCACACTTAATTCCCAGATTTGGGAGACTAATAATTCTTGCTCTACTTGCGTTATTTACCGCTGCTGCAATAGATTCTAATCTTATAAATCCAAATTTAACAGTTAAATTTATTGTGATTTATGCTTCAGTATTGCTAATTATTACTGGATTAGCTGATACATTTTTAAGAAAGACAGAAGCTTCTATAGATAGTTATTTGGCCATTTCTTACATAAATATCAATAAGGGCGATGCAAAGCTAATCAAAAAATATTTGTCTCGAAATACATCGTCATTTATTTGGGCTCTTATTGGAATAGCGGGAACAATATGTGTCGGTGTTTTAACTAATTCTGTTTACGACTTGATAAAATGGCTATTATTAAAATAAAGCTAACAAGCACGGTTGAGATAGACTGGCTTCCGCACTGTTTGGCTCGTGCATTCGCTAGCGCTCGTGTGCCAAGAAGAAAAGCGTTAGCTTTTCATACTGTACTAAAGATGAGGGACGGCCCCTCGGTTTCGGTAATCAGATACTGAAATCAAACCACCCTATGCGGCTTTCATAAAGAGTGTTGG
>Ga0316207_10000732_pt1 | contig 47169 bp, 66 predicted proteins | sample 6weekpyrite_MG_FD_204943 | JGI IMG/M metagenome (GOLD analysis project Ga0316207, IMG submission 204943) | Microbial mat bacterial communities from mineral coupon in-situ incubated in ocean water Damariscotta River, Maine, United States -... | ecosystem: Environmental > Aquatic > Marine >... | reverse complement strand
CGCTCTAAGGTTATGTGCTCACCAACTCTAGAAATCTTGTATATTTCACCTTGTGAGCTTGCCAAGTCCTGCAATGCCTTGCCTGTGTAGCGAACACCGTGGATGCGCCACTCATCATATTGGGGGGCTGTATCCATTTCTCTCTCCATATCGCCAATAAAAAGTATCTAGCGGATAGAGGATTGCGCGAATAAACATCAATCTCTTAGTTAGAATTTCACTCTCTGGATGATTGCGCCTAAGAAATACCCAAAGTTTGTCACGCATAACAAAAAGCTTGAAATGACCTGCTACCTCAGTGTTTGCTTTAGGTTTTGTGGTTTCGTTCATCATCTTAATTTCTCCATGTTAGTCATGATCTCGCCGCATTCATCTCAGCCTAAGTGTTATACAGCAATGGGGCGCTCTCTATTATCCTGCTCCATTGCATCCGACCCACTTCCGCGCCGCTCCGCTTTGCGCAAGCGGTCGGCTGAATTCTGCGTTAGGCCGCACAACCAAGCAGCTGTGCGGCCCGTGGGTTAGTCATCCTTGATTACGTGGCCAAATGGCACCATGCCGTCCATAATCGATTTCCAGTGCTGATAAACATTGCTTTCGCTATTAACCTGGCAATACGGCTCTTGCGGTGCAAACTCGAACCCGCTGGCTTTTTTCTTCTCTTCAGCCTCCCCATTGATCACCTGTTCCTATGCCTAGAGGATCGTAGTGTTCGCGGTTCTCGTAATAATCGGGATACTTCTCTACGAATGCTGCAATGTCTTTTTTATACTGCTCCATATCATCAATATACTTAGCGTGCTTGGCATCGGCCTCCTCGATGTTTTTAGCTGCTTCTTTTTGCAAGTTCTCCCACACATATGGTGAGATGGTTTTTTCAAACTTATCGCCGTATTGAGGAAATAGCAGGTTGTCATAATCAACAAGCTTTAACCCGGTCTTATTGCTTGAGTGATTCCAGCTTCTTACAAATTCCCACATAATTGCACCAGCTTGAAAGCCGGTAATTCCACCTTGCTCTGATTTATCCATAGCCCAGGCAGCAGCAATAGCGGCGGTAGCAACAGCGTGGCAAATCGTTCCATAGTCATGACTGTATTGTTCTGAAAGCTCCTTTAGAAACCCAGGCAAGGTGTCGATAGTCACCTCTCTCGCCTTCTTCTCCCAATCGGCTTTAATTTTCTTAAATTCTTCCGAGCCTTCATCAAGTGCAATAGCATTTGTCATTTTGTTTCTCTGTATCATTCAGTTAAGCGTAAGTGCAACTAGCAAAGCTCTTTATCTCAAGTTTTAATTAGGTGGCTTGGTGATTATTAATACTTCAGGGCGCCCTATAAGAAGGTGTCTCAAGCCTTCTTTAAACCCTAGTGGTGATCGCCACTTTTTAATAACCAGCTGTCACCAAGCCATGAAATATATTATCCTCCTATAGTTTTATCAAGTAAATACCCTAAAAATATCCCATCTATTCCCCTCAAAGGCTTAAAACTCTATTATATTAGGGCGAATAATAAAAAGTCAAAATAATCTATTTTAAACTGGAGATTGAAAATGGATATTGGGGATAAAGTTGTATTAACCTGCCCAGAATTTAAAGGGCTCCATGGTATTATAATTGACTTCTTTAGTAATAGAGAAACTGTATTTTTTGAAGTTGATCTTTTAGTTCCAGACCAAGTAATAGTTCAATTAATATCATCAGATTTTAAACCTGCCACAATACACTAAAATTGGAACAAATATGTTTGAAGGAAAGTCAACTGTTGAATTCCTATCACTATTCAACTCTAAAAAATTTATTTTTCAAGCTAAGGATGATGGGAGTGGTAAAAAGAATAAAGATTTAACAGACAAGTATGGAAAAATTTGGCACAAGACAGGTGAAATTGGTGAAGTTGGACCTTGGCTAGATAAGCACAATAAGGATTATTGGGGTTGTTTCTTTGCTGTTAATAATTTAGATCAAAAACTTGATCCTAAAAGAAAACGCACAGAAGAAATGCTAGTTGGTATCCGTGCTGTGTGGGTTGAGGATGATGAGAAGCGTGATGAACCAAGAGGTGATTGGCCACTCCAGCCAAATGTAATAGTCAATTCAAGCCCAGGGAAGTTTCATTATTATTGGATAACTTCCTTAAAAGCAATGGACAGAACAAAAGAACATTGGCATGGAGTTATGCAAACTCTGGTTAATGATTATGGCTGTGATAATAATGCCAAGGATTTGGTTAGGGTGATGAGGCTTCCAGGCTTCTATCACATGAAAAATCCAGATTCTCCTCACCTAGTAACTTACAAAATATTCAAACAAGAGCCATATGACTGGAGTGAAATAGTTGAAGCATTTCCACCTAGTCAAACAAGCACAAAAAAGACAGATAGTGAAGTAGTAAAAGAAAGCAATACGCTTACAAAAACAATGTCTGAGTTGGTCCAAGATTATGATGATGGTCATCGTCACGGGCCTAGCTCTAAAGCTGCAATGAAGTTGGCAAATTATGGAATTCCATCACAAGATATACTTTCAATTTTAGTTCGCATGTTTCCTGAAAAGGATAATGATCATCATTCACAATCTATTTCATCAGCGTTTGATAAAATTGCATCTGAAGGTCGCATAGGTGAATTTCTTGAAGTTAAACAAAGGAAAAAGAATGGGTCAGCGCCACATTTTGACACATCTTTTGTTAGAGGCTGGCCAGAGCCTTGGCCTATGATATTCAGGAGTTATGAAAATGCCATATATCAGGTTATCGAAGAGATTTTTGTTCCTAGCTGCTTTGCTCTCCATACTGTTTTATTGGGCAGTGTTTTTCGCACTGTTCGTAATAGGGGTCCAAATTTAAACATGCAGATTATCAGCGCATCTGGCGTCGGCAAAGATAGCAATACAAGCGAGCCAATAAAATCAATTTTAACTGCTTTGAAAATAGATGCTTCTGGTGAGATTGGTGAGAGTTTAAAACATGGCGTTGCGTTAATTGATCCAATTTACCAAAGTGTAACAGCTGACACAACCTTTCTTAAGGCGCTAGGCTTAGAAGGGAATAAAAACGGCGGGCTTATCCTTAATACAGAAGCGAGCGGGCACTGGGATATGGTAGCAAACGCCGACAACCCTCATACAGAAGGTGTTATGCGCATAGAAATTAATGCATGGGATGGACAAAACATCAGCGGTAAATTAGTTGGAAAAGATAAGTTTGATGATATACACAATCCAAATTATACATGTCTAAGGTTGCAGCAAACAGAAGCGTTGGAAAGAAACTTAACACAACGTATGATTGATATTGGATTGGGCAATCGTATTGATTATTATGCTGATAATATAGACCGCCCTGAAGTTGCGTCTGTTGATCTTAGTTCAAAGGATGTGCGTGTTGATGAAGAATATCTTAATTTTTTGCGCCATGTATTTAGTTATGTTTATGTTAACCGTGGTGCGCAGATTAAAGTAAAGACTTCTAAACCAGATGGAATAATTGGTAGATTTGAAAAAGAGGTTTTATTACCCTTAGTAAACTCAGAAGATGGAATATCAAGGGATGAATATAAATTTCTCAAACGAATAATAGGTTCAGCAGAAAAACAGGTTACTTGTATAGCAGCATACGCATTTCTTTGGAGGCTATATAATGGAGAAGATGTAAGTGATATTGTTTCAAAAAAGATTGGTGATATTGTTCTTGAAATAGATGGATCAGAATATGAAAAGTATGTATTGCCAATGATGGAATACCAGCTTAAAATGAGAAGGTATTTGTATGAAAATGTTCTTTCTACTTCTCAAGCATCTGCTGAAACTGAAGCAATTGATGAAGTATGGTCTAGGCTTGTAAAGAAAGTTGGAACAGCTTTTAAAGCTTGGCATGATATGGGCGGAATAGTTGCCACAGACTTCCATACACGGGTAAAGATGCATAAGTTCTTTAAAAAGAATCCTAAGTATAGTGACCCTGAAAAAATAAACAGGGCCATAAATAATTGGGTGAATACAAATGGCCTTGAAAAGAAAGTGATTGAGGCTGGACGCTCTAAAAAAGCATGTTACATAATGAGATAACTGGAGAATAGAAATGAGCACAGGAAAGCCTACATTGAGAGTTGAAGTTGATCTTGGATTCCTTGGCAATTACAGAACTTATGTTGCTGAGGTTGTAATTTCTGATATTGCTAAAGAGTGTTATGAGCCAATTGTTGTCCCAAGTCATGATGCTAATGGAATTGAAAGAGTGTTTTGTAGTAATTCTCGTTTTATAAGACAGCAGACAATTAACAGAAAGCATATGGCAAAATTATTAGCAGAACACCTGACTGAACATATAATGAAGTCCATGGAAATGAATGATACTGAGATGGGCTATTCAAAAGCTTAAAGGGAAAATTGGTGATGAAAATTAATGTCCCCAATTTATATAAAGAATTATATCAGAAGTCCGTGGATGACTATGATGATGAATTAACCTGCGCATTAATAGCAATATCATCAGCCACTGGTATTGAATATAGTTTGGTTAATTATGTTTTTGAAAAGTATGGAAGGAAGCACAGAAATGGATCAAATAGATATGCCATTGATTGTGTAATTCATGAGTTAGGTTTTGTTGATGTTGATATTGATTTTGAATCAAAAACTTTATTGACGATTCAAAGAGAGTTGCCAAACAAAGGTACATTTTTAATTTTTTCTACTGGGCATGTCAGTTGCTTTAAAGATGGTGTACTTTATGATTGGTGTGGTAATAGAAAATTTAGAGTTCATGATGTTATAAAATTGGTTGATTGCAATGGAGAATAAAATGAATAAAGATAATGACAAAATTAAATTGTTAAATATTAGTGGCAAAAATGAAGATTTAGCTGCTATTGAAAACCTAAAAAGAAACTTCCCAGCAGTTGTTGAGCATGTAAAAATTTTTGCTAAGATGAGAAAGGCTAGTTATGATGCTCATATTAAAGAAGGTTTTACAAAAGATCAGGCTTTGGAGTTGTGCAAAAAACTAATTGGTTGATGTCGCTTTTCAGTTGATTTTCAGCTGAAAAATAAAAAAATAAAAAAAAATAAAACTTTTTATTTCGATAAGTATATGATTCTAAAGGAAAAAACATGAAAAATAAAAAAATAAAAAATTTCGGGGGTACCCGGGTTTGCCCCTCCCTCTAAATCTAAATAGGAATCATTCGTATTCCCCCTCCTTATATTTATTTTTTTATTTTTTTAAAGGGTATATATAAGGGGTATAGAAGAAACAAAGACTTAGAAAAATAAAACGGGTTTATTTTTTTTATTTTTTTTATTTTTAAAAAACCTCCCCCTAACCGGGCTATACAGCTATAATATTTATTAACGTCCTAAAGGCAGCCTTTCAAATGGCAAGTATGTTTCCAACGCAACTCGCAATGAACATTGCGAAAAAAAATAAAATGAGGGGATTGGTTGCACAAGACTACGACTTAGTTGAAGCAATGCGAGATTTCCAAAGGGTTGCTGCAGTTAGCGATTTTAAAGATGCATTAATGATTTTTAATGCCCATATTATGGAAGGCGAATTGAGTGAAGATCAAACAAATGGACTAAAGAAAATCTACGACTTCACGGATGTTGAAGTTGATGGAATTATAGTTGATCGTGTTGGTGGAATTATGAGAGAAGGTAAGTTGGAAGCAAATAAATTAAGTGCTGCTCAAATACTAACTTCAATTAGAAGCGGTGAATCAGAAGTTGAAAAGGGTGCTGTTAAAAAAGTAATTTTTGAACTGGAGAAGCAGTAGTGGGAGTTGACAATACAGAGTTGATGTCTCAAGTTAATCGCCTTTCTGATGCTATAGACAACGATATTTTGAATACTTACTTGGAAGGAAATTTTCCACAATCTATAGAATTCAGGCTGCCACTGCCTCCAAGCCTAAATCGTTATTACAGAGTATTTAGAGGTAGATGGCTAGTCTCTAAAGTTGGAAGGGAATACAAGGAAAAGGTCAAAGAATTAATAAATAAAAATGGCCTTGATTATGGGATTGATTGTAGATTAAAAGTTTCATTGGAAATAGCCCCATCAAGAAGTGGCGAGTGGGATATTGATAATAGACTTAAAGCATTATTTGATTCACTCACAGAAGCTGGCTTTTGGATTGATGACAAATTGGTTGATGAACTAAGTATCAAAAAGTTGCCCAAGTATGCTATGGGTGAAGTTTATATGACTGTTGAAGAGATTATTTAAGAGGGCAATTAAATGGCAATACCAGCAACTAATATTATTCCAGTTCAGGCCTATCCATTGTATAAGACAACTTTAATTCAATTGAGATTAAATTTGGTTGGATTTACAGCTGATTTAGCTGCTTCTGATGCTACATATGAATATTTACGTGGTATATCAAGAACACTAAAGAGGGCAAAAAAGCAACTACGAGATTTAAAGAATGCCCCAGGATTCAATCAATTTGCTAAGGAGCAAGAGTTAGACCCACTATATAATACGCAAGCAGAGTATGCGAAATTACGTGATGCTATTAATGCTACGCTAGCATGGATGCAAGTAAATATCTCTACTACAGTGACTACTAAGTTACCAGATAATTGGGATGATAGTGATCTTATTTCCACAGTTTACACACCTATTGATACAGCAGGTTTACGTGCTGCGCTTAATCTGGTAATTGCTGAGATAGCGTAATGGCAATCAGCTATGTAGGCCAGCGCGGCACAACGTGGATAAATTCAACAGGGGCTTTATCTCGTACGTTGACATCACTGGGTGCCACAGCTAATAATCTACTCATTGCGTCACTGTTGAAGAGGGCTAGTAATGGCTCTCCCAGCGTTTCAGCAGGTTGGACATTACTAGGCGAGGCTGCAGGGGCAGGAGCCACGAATACTGTTTGGTACAGGATTGCAACTGGAGATTCTGGCGATGATATAACGGTTACATGGGGAGATGCTGGGGAGCCTCAGTTGACTGTATGGGAGTATACAGGCAATGCAACTGTCGATGTATTAGATAGTGCTGTTGCCACAAGATACGCCTTCGGCACAGTAAATACACCTGGAAGTTTAACCCCGAATTCATCCGCGGGGGCTATGATTAGTGTTTTGGGGAATCCAAATTCATTGGAGTGGAGATCTAACGGTCCATTCATTGATGTGGGCACACGTAATGCTAAGGTTGGCGGCACGTCGTACGATCCACTACAGTCAATCGCTTTAATACCTTACACGTCTACAGCAGCAATTGACCCAACTTGGTCAACAACAGATACAGGAGGTGCGGCGCTTGGGGTGCAGGCGTGTTTTAAAGAGCCTTCAAGTGGGTCAACTCCATTAATAGTTCAAGACATAACTCAATCACAAACTATTGATAATATTTTGTTGACTCAGCATAATTCACTATCTGTAAATGGAGTTGATCAAACACAATCATTAGACAATATTGATTTGTCAATTTCTACACAAATTGAAATTCAAGATACATCACAACTTCAATCAATTGATGGAATTAATTTAACTCAACATAATTCATTAGTTGTGGATAGTAGTGATCAGGCACAAACTATAGATGCGCCATCATTAACTCAACATAATTCACTAATTATTAGTGATACACTCCAATCCCAAATATTAGACCAATTGTCACTTACGCAGCATAGTATTATTGCTGTTAGTGATATAAGCCAAAATCAGGGAATTGGTAGTGTATCACTAACCCAACACAATGCACTTGTTGTATCTCCAATTGATCAATCTCAGGCCATTGAATCTTTATTATTGACCCAGCATAATTCACTTGAGGTTCAAGAAGTTTTTCAATCTCAAATGATAGACAATTTAGTGCTAGTTATTGCTGGAGTATTAGGTGTGAATGATATTTCACAAGCGCAAGTAATTGATCAACCAAGCCTTACACAACACAATTCAATTGCTGTTTCTGATATAACCCAATTACAGAATATTGAAAATGTCAGCCTGACTCAACATAATTCACTATCTGTAAGTGACATAGATCAGACACAGACAATTGCTAATGTAACACTATCTACAAGCAACATACTTGTTGTTAATGATATTAGCCAAGCGCAGTCCATAGAAAATACACTACTCACATCACACGGATTGCTAGTTGTTTCTGATATCAATCAAATTCAAAATATAGATTCTATGGCATTGACAGCCCACAGTGTTCTCATTGTGGATGACATAGATCAATTCCAATCAATACAGAATGTTAATTTAGGTTCTTTGTTTGGAGAAATTGGTGGTGTAGTTGTTTTATCAACTGCCATAGATGGAGGGGTTGTTATTTCAATCCCAATTGATGGAACAGTTGCTATTGCTGGGCCAGTAAGTTAGTTTTATTTTGTCAATGCTATTTAATTAAAAGAGGTGAAAAATGGCTAAGGTAACACATAATGATGTAATGGATGCAGCACTTAATGAGATTGCTACTAGCACCAATCAATACGTTTGTTCTGCTCAACCAACTACATTGCTTGAAGCCACTACAACTTATAACTTGGCTACACAAGCTATGGTTGGTGGGGATTACACAAATGCTGATGGCGATGTATCAGGGCGCAAAGTAACTGTAGCAGCAAAAGCTGGTGTAAGTATTACAACCACTGGAACAGCTACTCATATTGCTTTATGTGACGCAACCACTGTTTTGGATGTTACGACTTGTACAACTCAAGCACTGACTTCTGGTGGCACTGTTGATATCCCTGCTTGGGATCATGAGATTGCTGATCCAACATAATCAGATTTAAAACTTAATTGGAGAGTTATGAAATGAAAATTGAAATTGTTGAAGATGGTGGAATTAAAGCTGGAGTGAATCACCATTTAAAAGGTGAAGTGTTGATTTCTGGTGATGATGATCAAGCAGCTACTTATGCTGGTTGGGTACAAGTTGGCTGGGCTAAAAATTTGGAAACTGGTGAGCAAAATGATCGCGCTCCAGGTCCAAACAAATTGGATGTTGATTCAATTCGCCAAACAGTGGCTAGTGAGGTCAAGTAATGGCTAGTGAAGTCTATGTATTATCTGATAACTTGATCACAGTTAGTGGCCTGATCAATAATATCTCTGGACTATACATTAATGATGCTGTTATCACTGCGACCGTAACTGATCGTAGTGGAGTTGAAGTGCCAGGCTTTGCCTGGCCTTTAACTTTGACATATATTGCTTCTAGTGATGGTGTTTATCGTGGAACAGTCCCTTATGATGTTGAATTTGTAAATCGACAAGCATACATCATAAAGCTGACTATAAATGGTGGTGCTGGGCTTAGGCAATATAGAGAATGTACTGTTAAGGCAGCAATTAAAGCATGTGCTTGATGAATTGGCCAAATAAAAATGGCTAGAAATGCCAGAAAGGCCGTCAATGATGTGATTGAGGAAGTCAAGTTTGGGTTTTCAAAACCTCAGCATGACTTCCTCACTGCTACTGAAAAGTATGTAGCTGCTGTAGCTGGGTTTGGGTCAGGCAAGACCCATGCAGCACTATCACGGATAATGGGAAACATGATGGCTGCGCCTGGAATTGATCAGGCATACCTTGCTCCAACTTATCCATTAATTCGTGATATTTTTTATCCAGCAATTGATAAAATGCTTCCTGAAATGGGCCTTGATTATATAATTAATGAAGGCAAGCATATTGTAAAAATTGAAGGCCTTGGCAAGATTTTTTGCAGAACTATGGAGCGGCCTGAAAAGATTGTTGGCTGGGAAGTTGCTGATGCTGTTCTTGATGAGTTTGATATTTTGCCAACTGATAAGGCATATTTAGCGTTTAGAAAAACTGCTGCACGTTTACGTCAGAAAAATCCTACTGGTAGAATCAATCAATTATTTGTAACAACGACTCCAGAAGGATTTAAGGCAACCTACAATCTGTTTAAGAAAAAGCCTTTAAAGAATAGCAGGCTCATTCAAATGAGCACATATAGCAATGCAAAGAATCTGCCAGTTGATTACATTGCTGAGTTGATGGAACAATATCCAAAAGAATTGATTCAGGCTTATTTATTAGGTGAATTCGTTAACCTAACGAGCGGGGTAGTATATACTAGCTACGACCGTTTTACTTGTCGCTCTACTGAGAAGATTGAAGAAAATGACACACTACACATTGGACAAGATTTTAATGTTGGAAAAATGGCAAGCACTATCTACGTTGTTCGTGGAGATATTTGGCATGCTGTTGGAGAGCTTGTTGATCTTCTTGATACCCCAGCATTAATTGATACAATAAAAGAAAAATTTGGTAATCACAAAATAATTTTTTACCCTGATGCTTCAGGGAAAAATAGAAAGTCCCAAGATGCATCAAAATCTGATTTGGCCTTGCTAAAATTAGCTGGTTTTTCAGTTAAAAATAATAAAAAGAACCCTTTTGTTAAAGATCGTATTCTTTCTGTGAATAAAGCTCTTGATGATGGGTTGTTAAAAATTAATGATAAATTGGCACCAACTGTTGCATCAGGGTTGGAGCAGCAAGCTTATGATAAAAATGGCTCTCCAGAGAAAAATGGCGATGATCACCAAAATGATGCAACTGGATACCCAATAGCATTTTCAATGCCTATTAAGAAGCCTATTATTTTGGGAACTGGATTAAGAAGTGCAGTATAGTGAACAAAAGTTTATAACATATTTAACTGGAGCCCACAATGGCTATTGATTCTAAGCATCCGCAATATATTGATAATGAAAGCAAGTGGAAGTTAATTGATGATATAATTGAAGAAAATAATTTAACAGATTATCTTATTGAGCTCAATTCGCATGATACATCCAATGAGAATAAAGCTAGAAATGCTATGTACAAAGAGCGTGCTGTTTTTTATGCGCTTGCTGGACAAACTGCTAGTGGAATGATTGGAACAGTATTTAGCAAAAATCCTTTGCTTGTTGTTCCAGAAGGATTGTCATACATAGAAGGCAACATTGATGGGTCTGGTAACTCCATACATCAGCAATCGAGAAAAGCAGTCTTAAATACAACTACAAAAAGCCGTGCTGGTTTGTTTACATCATTTCCAGAAACTGATGGTGAAATTTCAAAAGAAGATGTTACAAGTGGCAAGTTTGTGGCGTCGATTAACCTAATCACACCACAGAGAATAATCAATTGGAATACATCTACCATTGGAGCAAAAACATTTTTGTCTCTTGTTGTATTTGAAGATTCTAAAGTTGAGCTTGTTGATTATGAACACAAGACTGTTGATATTTTGAGAGAGTTGTATATTGATGATGGAATCTACAAAGAACGACATTGGATTAAGGCTGAAGAGAAGTGGGTTGTGGATGAAGTTGGTGAAAGAATTCCAAAAGGACATAGTGGAAAGCCACTTACTGAAATTCCTTTTACATTTATTGGCTCTGAGAATAATGACTATTGTGTTGATAAGCCTATTATGCACGCTATGTGTTCTTTAAATGTTTCACATTATCGTAATAGTGCAGATTTTGAAGACAGTGTTTGGTTTGCTGGTCAAGCCCAGCCTTGGATGAGTGCTGTTGATCAAGACCATATTGATTTAATGAAAGCCAATCATATGTATGTAGGTAGTCGTGAAACTTTGGCTGTTCCAGAAGATGGTCAATTTGGCTTTGCCTCTGCCCCTCCCAATCCATTAGTTAGACAAGCAATGTTGGACAAAGTTGACATGATGATTGGAATTGGAGCTAGAATGATAACACCAGGTGGGGTTGCAAAAACTGCTGAGCAATCTTCTAATGAGCGTGAAACTCAACATTCAATGTTATCAATGGTAGTTGAAAATGTTAATGAAGCATATGAATCTTGCCTTAAGTGGGCTGCTATTTATATGGGAGCAACTGGTGAAATTTCATATGAAATAAATACTGATTTTGTAAAGGCATCTGCTACTCCAGCAGAATTAAAAGAGGTAATTTCTGGTTACATAGTTGGCGCGATTCCTGCATATGATTTCACTCTATATATGAAAAAATATGGAATTTTTGATGATGAAAAAAGCGCTGCGGATTATGCCAGTGAAATTTCACTTCCCAGCGGTGTTCCTGAAGGATAATGGCAACTTCACATCGACAATTAATTGATCAGACAACTCGTCATGCTGTGTATCTTGAGAGGTATAAGTCAAGCGCCATAAAGGAATACAATTCACTTCTCAAAAAAATGAGAAAGGCTATTATTTCTGAGTTAGATGGGGAAATAACAGAATGGAGCAGAACAAGGCTTGAAAAGCAATTGGTCGCAATTAGAAGATTGATGCGTGAAATGTCTGCTCCAATTGAAGAGGTAATTAGAAGTCAAATCAGCGAGCTTTCCATATATGAATCTGGGTTTGAAACCAGATCATTAAATTCAGTTGGAGTAAACTATGATTTTGATCTTCCATCTGAAAAGCAATTGTTGGCTGCTGTTAACACAACTCCACTTAATGTAGCAGGTCCATACCAAGGTTCTTTATTGGATTCACTTATCAAGGATTGGACACCAAGAAATATAGATCGTGTTAATAGAGCAATAAGGTTTGGATTTGCTCAAGGAAAAACAACAGGCTCACTGGTTAGAGATATGAGTGCTGTTGATGGCGCATTTTCTGCCTCTCAAAAGGACTTGTATAATGTTGTAAGAACTGGGCTGGCCCATACAGCCAATGTATCACGGGAAGCAACTTGGCGTGCTAATTCTGATATTGTAAAAAAATATAAGATTTCAGCAACAATTGATACAAAAACAACTTCAACTTGTAGAAGCCTTGATGGAAAAGAATACCCATTAAATAAAGGCCCAATGCCTCCTTTCCACATTAATTGCAGAACTACAACTGTTGCTGCTCTTGATGATAGATTTAAGGTTTTGGGTGAAGGCGGAACAAGAAGCGCTCGTGATCCAGAAACTGGTGAGGTCATTAGCATTCCTGCTAATGAAACTTATTATAGCTTTTTGAAGCGTCAACCTGCTTCTGTTCAAGACAGCATAATTGGGCCAACAAGGGGCAAGTTGATGAGGAATGGCGGTTTAAGTTCTGATAGATTTGCAGAGCTTCAAATTGGAAAGCGGTTTGAGCCATTAACATTGGGTGAAATGAGAAAGCTTGAGCCAATTGCGTTTAAAAAGGCTGGGCTTTAAAAGTGCCGAAAGGCTTTATTGACTGACAGTAAAAAGAGGGAATGTAATGGATAGATTGCAACGATTGTTTGGCCTTAATGGCATGAATATGTATATGGAAGGTGCTAGTGATGATGGCGGCCAAGGTGGTGGTGGATCAGATGATAGTGCAGCACAGCTAAAAGCACTTCAAGACAAGGTAAATTTGCTAACTGGAAACATTACTACGCTTACTGAAGATCGTGATAAGTTTAAAGCTAAGCATGATGAAGCAGAAAAGCATCGAAAGGCAGCAGAAAAAAAGGCAGCTGAAGATGCAGCAGAAGCTGCTAGAAAAGGTGGAGACATTGAAGCAATTGAAGCGTCTTGGCAAGGAAAGCTTGATAAGTTGACTTCAGATTATGAAGCTTCAATTTCTAGTCTCAATAAAATTATAAATGATGTAACAGTTGGAGCCACTGCAACTTCAATTGCATCAGAATTGGCACTTGATGGATCAGCCTCAGTAATTGAGCCGCACATCCAATCACGGCTTGTTATGGAATTGCGTGAAAATAAGCCACACATCACTGTGTTAAAAGATGGTAGGCCAAGTGCTCTAACTCTTGAAGAGCTTAAAGCTGAAATTGGTGAGATTCCTGCATTTGCTCCAATCCTAAAAGGTAGTTCTGCTTCTGGTGGTGGAAATGCTAATGCTGGCGGTGGAGGGGGTAACTCTGGTGGAAAGCAAATGAAGCGCAGTGATTTTGATTCGCTTAACCCATTAGAAAGGTCGAAGTTTATTTCTGAAAAAGGCGTTGTTGTAGATTAATTTATTTTACTTCAAAATTAAAATAAGGCTTTACCCTCTTCCTAACTCGTACTATAATTAGGGGGAAAGGTAAAGCCCTATCTTTTAAGATTTGATAAACTGGTCAGTGGCCAGTTGCTTGCCAAAAACTTCAAGTGATAGCAGTCTGTGGCTCTATCCCAGGTCAGTGGCCTGATAATGATTAAACTATTTCATTGTCAGGACATTCCAATTCTTTGTCTTGGCGCAACATTTAAGAGGCAAAGAAAATGGCAAATACCTTAACTGATCTTGTTGGCGAAATGTACAACGCACTTGACGTTGTTTCCCGTGAACAAGTGGGCTTTATTCCATCTGTAACTGGTGACATGACCTATGAGCGTGCAGCTGTAGGCCAAACTGTTCGCTCTCCTGTTGCCCCTGCTGCTAGCGCAACTGATATCACTCCAAATGTAACTCCCCCTGATGATGGTGATCAAGTTATTGGCAATGAGTCAATGACAATCAGTAAATCACGTCGTGTCCCAATCCGCTGGAATGGCGAAGAGCGCCTTGGTTTGTCTAATGGCGGCGTTCAAATTAATAAGTTGTTGAGTGATCAGTTTGCTCAGGCTATGCGTACGCTTACTAATGAGATTGAAACTGATCTTGGTGGACTTCACATTCATGCTTCGCGCGCATATGGAACGCCTGGTACAATTGCCTTTGCTACTGCCGGCGATTACACAGATGCATCTTTACTTGCGAAGATTCTGAAAGATAATGGCGCGCCAGGAACTGGTAATAGTTTGGTTTTGAATACAGCTGCTGGTGCAAACATGATTGGTAAGCAATCTCGCACTGATATTCAAGGCCAGGATTCAATGCTTCGTCAAGGCGTTCTGCTTGATACTGCTGGCTTTGCTATTCGCGAATCTGCTGCTGTTGTTTCAACTGGAACAAACATTATCACTGGTGATGTTACTGTTACTGCTTTAGAAGCAATTGGCCAGACCACAATTAATGTAACTACTGCTGCTGGCGCTGCTGTATCTGGCGTAGCTGGTGACTTCATTACTTTTGCTGGTGATTCTGAAAAGTATACATTAGCTGCTGATGTTACAATTGGTGCTTCAACAACTGGTGATATTGTTTTGAATGCTCCTGGACTTCGTTCTGCTGCTGCTGCAACAACTGTTATTTCTGGGGTGGCTGCTTCTGACCGCAACATGGGCTTTTCTCGCTCTGCGATTGCTTTGGCAACTCGTGCTCCAGCACTTCCAGAGCAAGGTGATTCTGCGGTAGATCGCATGATCATTACTGATCCAGTATCTGGCTTGTCTTTTGAAGTTAGCATGTACTTGCAATATCGCCAAGTTCAATTTGAAGTAGCAATTGCTTGGGGTGTTAAGGCTGTTAAGAAAGAGCACATTGCTGTTCTTATTGGCTAATTTGTAAAGCCATTAAAGGAGGTGTGAAAACACCTCCTTTATCAAAATTATCTGACAGAGGATTTTAAAATGACTAAGTTGAAAACTGTAAAAGTTGTTGCTGATAATGAACATGGATTCATGATCATAAATGAGTGTGATTTAGGTAAAAATCAAAAGCTATATGAAGCTAAAGCTAAGCCTGGTAGCGAGTCGAAAGACTCTACCCCTACCCCTAGCCCTAAAGCTAAAGGAACGGCTAAGACTAGCGACGACAACAGCTAATTAATAGCGATATAAAGAGCTAAAGAGACTAACTTTATGGCCATTATTGTTGAAGATGGATCAATTGTTGCTAATGCCAATAGTTTTGTGTCAACAAATGACTATATTGATTATGCTTTAAGCTTAGGCATTGATGTAACTGTTGATATTGATGCTGAAGAAGCAAATTTGGTAAAGGCAACTCAATATATTGCTAGCCATGAAGCTAATCTGAAAGGAATCTTGGTTGACCGTGACCAGACCACTCCCTATCCACGGACTGATTTGATAATTGAGGGTTGGGGCTGGGGGTTTGATGAGATTCCAAGGCAAGCTATTTTAGCACAAATGAATATTGCTATTGATTACCATAATGGAATTGATCCATATAATCCAGAAGTAAACAGAGTTGTTACTGAAGAAACTGTTTCTGGTGCAGTATCTGTTAAATATAAAGGTGGAATGCCTTCAAAAGCTAGTAAGCAAACTACTTCAAATGCACTTATGTCATTGCTTTTAAAAAATAGTGGGTTGTTTTCTGTTCCTTCGGTGCGCAGATGAGTGATTTTTACACACTTCTTGCAGCGACTGCATCCAGACTCATAGAAGAGTATGGCTTTCAAGTAACTGTAAAGCGTACGACTGGTGAAAGTGTTGACCCTGTGACTGGGGATATTACAGCTGGAGTTGATTCATTAAATATAGTGAATGGAATTTTTAAAGAGTATTCAAATTCATTAATTGATGGAACTAGAATCCTTGCTGGTGATAGGATGCTTGTTCTGGATAATTCTTTTGAGCCGCTGCCAACTGATAAAGTTTTAGTTGGTAATGAATATTGGGATATTATCCCTCCAATACTTAGCAAATCACCTTCTGGGCTTCCATTGATTTACTTTGTTCAGGTCAGAGGCTAATGGGTTTTGCTGCTGACTTAAAAAGATTTGCTGATAAAACTGAATCAACAGTTGATGAAAGTGCGCGAGCAATAAAAATAAAATTATTTTCAGATATTGTTGAAAATACTCGTGTTAGGACTGGTCGTTTAAAAGGAAATTGGCAAACTAGCACAGGAAGCCCAATTGGTGAACAAATAGAACGTCCTAGTCCAAATGGAGAAGTTGTTAAAGAAGAAATTCAAAACAATGTTACCTCAAATGGAATTGATTATTTAACAAACAATCTTCCATATGCAGAAGTATTTGAAGAGAAAGATGGAATGGTAGCAAAAGGGATTCAAAGAATTGATCGTATTGTAAAGGAAGTGTCCAATGGCTAATGTCCAAATAGATCAATCCTTGATTAAGCACTTTATTGACAGTGCTTTCGGGCTGCCTATTGCTTATGAAAATAGTGAATATGATCAAATTCCTGGACAACCTTATGCTGAATTGATTGTTCTTCAAAATGATACCACTATGCTAAATTTAAAGCATACAAATGAAACAGATGGGTTGTTTAGAATCATCCTACGATACCCCACAGATAAAGGTGCTATCGTAGCAAAAACAATGGCGCAAAATATTTTTGATGCCTTTGTGTTAGGGTCGCGTTTGACTTATGGAATCACGACTTTGACAATAGTGAATCATTCAAGGCAACAAGGCGTGCCCGAGGATGGTTGGTACAAGTTAGTCCTTTCAATTGGTTACAAAGCATTAATTAGGAGATAGAAAAATGGCAGATGTAACATTATCAGTGGGTACGCAATTATATGTTTCAGTGGCAGAGCCAGCAACATATGATGCTGCGGGTTTTGCATTGCTTACCTGGACTGAAGTTGGTGAGGTTGAAAGCCTTGGTGAGTATGGTGGTACTGCTAGTATTACAAACTTTGTTCCACTAGCAACTGGAATTGTTAAAAAGCGCAAAGGTAGTATTGATTATGGTACTATTGCTGCTGCAATTGGTCGCCTTACTGGTGATGCAGGGCAGGCACTTTTGAAAGCTGGTTTTGATGGCGCAGACAAATATACAGTTCACTCATTTAAGATTTTGAATGCTGATACGAAAGTTGCGTATTTCACTGGAGTAGTTGGTAGCTTTACATCATCAGTAAATGATTCAAATTCTGTTACAATGGTTAATTGTAATATTGAATTGGATAATGCTGTTTTGACTGACGACTACGCATAATTGTAGGCTAGTAATAGCCTATGGGAAGGGCAGTGGCGCTGTCAGCGTTGCCCTTCCCAACCTTATAAAAATTCTGACAGCACCTATTTACTGACAGAGGTGTACCATGGATTTATCTGAAATAAATGTTCCAGAAACTGCTGAAATACATATTGAGCACCCAACAATTGGAAAGCTATATGCTGATGATGATCGCAAAAAGCCTATGGTGATTGAAGTATTTGGCCCAGCTAGTGATGAAGCAGTAAAACAACGCAGAAAAGCAACACGCAATGCCCAACAATTAATTGCGAAGCGCGGTGTAAAAGGGTTGGCAAGTCGAAGTCCTGAAGACTCTGAGGAAGATGATATTCAGCGATTAATTGCTTTGACTTCATCAGTAAAGAATTTGAAATACAAAGGCAAGGTAGTTGATTTGAATAGTATTGAAGATTTATATCGTGACCCAAAGATGGGGTGGATTGTTGATCAAGTAAAAGAAAAGCTTAGTGGCTGGGAAGATTTTTTGGCATAATGCTGGATGGTGCCCTTCAATATGTTGGGCACCTTGCTTGGTTATCTGCAACCCCTAAAAAGGAAAAGGTTAATAGAGCAGAAAAATTAAAAGATTCAGCATTTACGAATTTGGAGCCTGAAGTAGATTGTATTTGGTTGGTTGATTTAGCAAGAGATTGTGGATTATATCAATCAAATGGAATGGGAATAATACCAACTCCATGGAGTGAAATTAAGTCATGGATGGAGGTCACCCACTACCACGGAATTTGGATAGCAGAGTCAATGAGATTGCTAACGGAAAAATATGTTAATGAGTATCATTTATCTAGTGATCCAGATAGACTAAGCCCTATGGATGAAGACATTACGCTATCTTCAAAAAGGGAATTGGTCAACAAGCAATTTGAGTCCTTAGTGAGAAAGCACAAATGACTGATGTAGCAAGCCTAGTAGTTGAAGCAGACTCCAGACAGATCAAATCACTAAATCGTGATTTGGATGGAATGGTTACGTCTGGATCAAAGGCTGAAAAAAGTGCTGGTAAATTAACATCTCAATTCAAGCAAATGGCGATTGGTGCAGCTGCTATTGGTGCGTCATTTGCCATACTTGTTAAAACTATTGATGCACATCGTAAATATACATCTGCGATGAGTGAGCTTTCTGCAATTACTGGTGCTGTTGGAAAAGATTTAGAGTTTTATAATCAACAGGCTAAACAGATAGGGGAGACTACAACTCTCAGTGCCTCACAAGCTGCAGAGGCTTTTAAACTTATAGCCTCGGCTAAGCCCGACCTTTTAGAAAGTAAAGAAGCCCTAGCGGCGGTCACAAGGGAAGCAGTTACACTAGCAGAGGCTTCTGGATTAAGTATGCCAGAAGCTGCCAAGGCTTTAGGTAGCTCATTAAATCAATTCTCGGAAGATGCGGATCAAGCCTCAAGATACATAAATATTCTTGCGGCTGGTGCTAAGTTTGGAGCTTCAGAAATTAATGATACTTCAATGGCCCTTAAAGTTGCTGGGACAGTAGCATCTGGCGTTGGACTTAGCTTTGAAGAAACTAATGCTGCTATTCAAGCAATGGCTTCTGTTTCAATAAAGGGAAGTGAAGCTGGTACTGGATTGCGTGGGGTTCTTTTGAAACTTTCTACTCAAACCAGATCAGAATTTAATCCAGAGATTGTTGGGTTGTCTACTGCCCTCAAAAACTTAGCTGGAGCCAACCTATCCACCACGGAAAAAACAAAGTTGTTTGGCCTTGAGTCAATTACTGCTGCAAGTGCTTTGATACTTCAGGCAGGAACTATTGATGAGCTTACTGAAAAATTAACTGGAACTGATACTGCTTATGAGCAAGCTAGTGTAAGAGTCAATAATCTTGATGGTGATATAAAAAAGCTTGACTCTGCATATGAATCTGTTGCCCTGACTATGGGTGAGAAATTTGATCCAGCTTTGAGATCTATTGTTCAATTAATAACTTGGTTGAGCAAGCCAATAAAAGTTGCAATTATTGAATTTACTGATCTTGGTGATTTACTTGGTGCTGTAGTTGCTGCTGCTGAAAGGGCTTTGCATTTAGACTTTAGTGGCATGAATGCAATAATGGAGGCAAGGAAAGCACAAAGAAAGTCTGTTGATGAAACTATAAAGGCAATTTGGAAGGAAGAGGATGCGCACAAAGAAAACAAAGATGCTATCACAAAAGAAGCAGAAGCAATTGAAAAGAAAAGAAAGGCAGATGTAAATGCTGCAAAATTAGCTAAACAAAAACTTGCTTTGATAAGAGAGGAAATTTTAGCAAGAAAAGAATCAGTTGATGAAATAGGTAAATTAATTGATGTGCTTGATCCTGCTGGTGTTTTGACTAGGGAGTATGCACACAATTGGGAGCTTATTGATAAGGCAATTTCCAGTGGTGATATGGGCACTAAACAAGCTAATGAAATGAAAGCGGCCCTTGTTGATCTATTACAAAATGGATTAAGCCCAGCAAAGAAAGAATTTGAGGAAATTGGAGATACAGCTAGCAATAGTTTGTCTATGGTAGTTGCTGGATTTAGCTCTTTGCAAAGCGTTTTTAGTGAAGGATCAAAAGGCTTGAAGCTAATGAAAGTTGCAACTGACGTTGCTAATGTAGCTTTGGCAACTAATGCTGTTTTGAATCAAGGAGCTGGTGACCCATACACCGCTTTTGCAAGAATGGCTGCTATGGCTTCTGCAGTAGCAGGGCTTGGTGTTTCAATAGGTGGTTTCACTGGTGGCAGCGATGGTTCAAATTCTTCTGAACAGCGCCAAGCTTCCCAAGGGACTGGAAGTGTTTTGGGTGATGCTGCTTCAAAAAGTGAATCGATATTAAGGGCTGTTGAGACGACGTCAGAAGCTAGTGAAAAAATTGTTAGTATAAATCGTGGTATGCTTGATGAGCTTAAGGGACTAAGGTCTAGTATATCAGGAGTTGTAACATTAACAGCAAGAGCTGCTGGAAACACAAATATAGCATCCCCAGAAACTGGAGACAATATATTTGATGGAACAGGCAGAAAGCTTTTTGACGTAGCAACTCTTGGAATGGGAGATGAAATACTTGATGTTATTTTCTTGGGCCTTGGTGATGAAATATCAAGTCTCATTGGTGGAAAATCAAGGAAAATTGATGAAGGCATAAGGGTTATGGGTGGGAATATCCAAGACTTGGTTGAAAGCGGAATTGTAGATGCCTATGCAACTTTTAAAGTTAAAAAGAATATTTTTGATGACTATGATATTGAAGAAAAGTTCCAAGGGATGGGTGATGATGTAACTCGTCAATTTGGGTTAATATTTTCTGGCATAGTTGATTCGGTCAGTGAAGGCGCAGCTTCCATTGGTGTTAGTGGGGTTGATATCCAAAAGGCTCTTGATGAATTCTTTATCAACACAACTAAAATAAGCCTTGATGGCCTTGGTACAGAAGATCAAAAAGCTGAATTAGAAGCAGTGTTTGGAAAAATATTTGATGATTTGGCAATAGCTGTTATCCCATCGCTAGTTGATTTACAAAGGGCTGGTGAAGGAACTGGTGAAACACTAGCAAGGGTTGCGACTGACCTTCAAGTCATGGAAAATGCAACAGAAAAACTAGGTTTTACTGTTAGCTCAATCGGAGTTACTGAAACTGCAAAGGCAGCTGAAAATTTAATTGAGCTTGCTGGTGGAATTGAAAAATTTGCTAGCAGCATTAGTGGCTTCGTTGATAAATTTGCTAGTGAAGAATATAAAATTAAAAGCAATGCTGATGAATTTGAAAAGTCACTATCACAAGTTGGGCTTTCAATTCCTAATGCAAGAGATGGATTTTGGGAGTTGATGCAAGCTCAAGATGCCTCTACTGAATCTGGGGCTGCTGCTATAGCAACTTTATTGAGGGTTCAAGATGTTGCTGATAAATATTATAGTAATCTTGAAGAAGCAGCAAGAATAGCAGAAGAAGCATCTAGTGTTATTGGTGATGTAGGCGACTCATTTTCCAGGACAGCTGAAGATGTGCCATCTGTGATAGAGGATACTGGCCAAGCCTTCACAGATTTGATAAATATTCTTGATCAAGCAATTTCAGAATCTGTTCAAGTTTCTGATACTGCATTGAATAAATTGAGGGATTCAGTAAGAATTGAAAAAAGTGAAATGACTTCTGCTTATAATGATCTTGTAAGTCTTAAAAGCTCATCACTTAATAATGAAATAAATGCAATTAAATTTGCATCTGATGAAAACATTAAAGCTATAAAACAACAAGAAAGTGCCAGATTAAAAGCAAATCAAATGGTTACTAATGCTGCAAGAGCAGGGCTAAGTGATATATCAAAAGAAATAAGCGGAATTCAATCTGCTATTAAGAAGTTGAGTGGAGCTGGTGGGAGCCAGCTTGATCAACAGAAAAAGGCAATTGAATTTCTTTCTAGGGCAATTTCATCTGGTAATTTATCTGGGGTTGGAGCTGCTGCTGATGTTGCATCTGGGATTAGTGAAAGTCAATTTGGCTCTTCAAGTGAATATGCTAGACAGGTTGGCTTGACTAAAAATCTTCTTTTAAGAATTGAGGAAAGTGGCCTTGGTCAAAAATCTGTTGCTGAACAAACAATTGAAAGGATGTCAAATCAAACTTCTGTAATAAGAGCACAATCTGCAAGAGAAATTGAGATTTCAAAGGAGCTTGCAAATGAGGCAATTTTAGAGGCTGAAAAACGTCATGATGATGAAGTTAAAGTTGCTACTGAATTTTATGAAAGTGAGATTGCTAGGCTTGATGGTATAGTTCTGTATGCTGAGGAGCATGTTGGGATTCTTAGGGGGATTGATGTAAGGGTTCTTTCTGTAGAAGAAGCCATTCACCAAATGACAAATGTATATTTGAATGAAGCATCTGCCCGCAGAAGGAAAGAAACTGCTGAAACACTTGGCCCTAATGGAATTAGCAGTGGTCTTGTTGATGAGATTAGAGGGTTGCGAACTGATGTAAATAATGGCAACCGCGCTATTGCTAAAAACACTTTGAAAACTGCTAAAGTGTTAGATCAATTTGATGGTGATGGCATGCCTTCTGATAGGGGCTTTTAATGAAAGTTATAACGCCATCAACAATTGATGATTCTGCTCTCACAAGAACTAATATTTCTGAGGATGATGCTACTGAATATAATCCTTCAACAACTTATGACACTGGTGATACTGCTATGCTTGCTGCTTCAAATAAGTGGTATGAAGCATTAGAAAATGGAATTATTGGTGTGTCGCCAGATAGTGATCCAATAAAGTGGCTAGACCGTGGTGCAACTCGTCCGTGGAGGATGTTTGATGCTATAATTGGAAGCCCAACAATTGGTAATGCAGCTATTCCAGAACACACAGAAACTGGAATAAGTGTTGATGTGACTCCAGCAAATCGTTTTCGTGCCTTGGCAGCTTTTGGGTTGGATGCTTCATATGTAGATGTAAGGGTAATAACTTCATCTGAATTAGCATCTGATTTGACTTCATATGTAGATCAAGCTGCCTTCTTAGTTGACTGGACAATTGGCTCTGGGATTACTTTTGATGCTGTTAATGATAAGATTGATTTTTCTGCATCTAGTGGGTCTGCAAATGAAACTGTTGGAATTTTAGTTGATGATTCTGTTCAGCCTGATTATATAGTAACTTTTGATGCTACTGTTTCTAGTGGCTCTATAAAGGTTCAGCTTTATGATGGAACTTATGTTGATCAATTAACAGTTGCTTCAACAGGAAGTTATGAAGTTGTTGTTGATCGGTCTCTTGTTACAAGCAATCAATTATTTTTCACTGGTGTTTCATTTACTGGCTCAATAGAAAATATATCAGTTAGACAACTTACATATAATGAAACTCATTTTGTAGGTGATGATCTATCTGCTCCAGATTGGTATAATTGGTATTTTGAAGATATTGAAAGAAGTGATACATTGGCAATTACTGATATGCCACTTTCTTCTATTGGTGATGTAGTTAGGGTGAATGCTAGAAAGGGAAGTACAAACGCAACTATAGGTGAGCTTGTAATTGGATCAATTTCTGACCTTGGAATTTCAATTGAAGGTGTCAGCGTAGGGATAAAAGACTATAGCAGAAAAGAGGTTGATGCCTTTGGGAATTTCATAATTACACAAAGAAGATTTGCTGATATAATGTCAGTTGATTTCATAATATCAACGCAAGACAATTACTACATCAAGAAAATCTTAACTGCACTCAGAACTACTCCAGCAGTATGGATAGCAGAAGAAACATACAAGACAACAATCATTTATGGATACTACAAAAGCTTTGATATCATCATAGCTGGTGAAGATGTATCTGATGCATCAATTGAAATAGAGGGTTTAATATAATGGCACATACTCCAATCACTGCGCTACCAGCCGCACCTTCACGGACTACAGACACTGCAGCTGAATTTAGCACAAAGGCTGATGCTCATGTTGCTGCACTTTCTACTTTTGTAACTGAGATAAATACAACTGGAGTTTATATTGATGGAGTTGCTGCTGCTGTAGATGCAGATAAAGTTTCATCTGCTGCCTCTGTTGTTGCTGCTGCTGCTGAAGTTGTAAATGCACAGGCTGAAGTAGTTAATTGTCAGACAGAAGTTTCAAATGCTCAAGCAATTGCTGATGCTGTTGAAAGTAATTTGAATTTTAAAGGTGCGTGGTCAAGCCAAACAGGTGCAGCAAATATCCCATATTCAGTGTCTCATAATAATACTTATTGGCAATTAGTATCTAATTTGGCAGATGTAACTTCTAGCGAGCCGGGAGTGGCCAATGATTGGATACCGTCAATAGGCGCTGCTGTCTCAGGTGACATTGGGTTATTCAGTATTGATTCAAATCCCGTTGGTTGGGTGGATGCTGATAATACTATTTATCCTATTGCAACTTACCCAGGCATAGCAACAGCCCATCCAACATGGGGTGATTTATTTGAGACACAAACATCTATTGAAACAGTAAGCACAGTAACATCTGTTTATGCTGATGACACTTATGTTTATTATAGCATTGGCACAAACTTAGAGATTGTGAATAAAGGAACATTCACATCAGTAACAACTATTGCTGTGGGTGCAAACATTAATGCTGTAATTGTTGACTCTAACTATGTATATGTATTAACAACATCATCACCATATTTGAAAGTTTACAATGTTGGGAGCTGGGGGCTAGTAGGAAGCACCCCCACACTTGATGGCATTACTTCGTCAGGAGCGAAGTGCGATCAGGACGCAACCCATGTATTTATACCAATGAATGGTACAACTTATGAGATGCAAGCAATAAATAAGACTACATTGCTAATTGATGCAAACATAACAACTGGTACTGGGACTGGAACTTGTGTTACTAATGATGAAACTTATGTTTACTTAGGTGATTCAGCAGCCCCATATTTTAGAAAAATATTAAAGTCTACTTGGGCAGTTGAAGTGCCTGTAGAAGCACCTGCTTCTAATGTAAATTCAATATTCAATGATGGTAGATTTGTTTATATCTCTCAGAATAATACGCCAAAAGGCATAACAATATTTGATAAAGGCACTGAATTCTTTTTTGAGTCAGAAAAATTCAGGATGATTGAAGATACGACTTTGACTCACATATATGGTGATGACAATTTTATTTATGCTAGATCATCATCAAATGCAATAGGGTCGTCATATTTGGGTGTGTTTAGAAAATCAGATTTTTCTTTATTAAGTACATTGCCTGATCAAGGGTATGGCCCATATGGCATGGCTTTTGACTCTGACTACATCTATTCAACTCAAAACATATCACCATTTCTTTATGCACTGAAAAGGAATGACGGCGTTGAGTTCCAAGTTCCACTATTGGAGTCACCTGTTCACGGTATGAAATACATGGTCAAGGAGTAGCTGAAATGGCGCAAATATATAAAATTGACAAAAACAAAGTTTGGACAGGTGAGATTAGAAACACTGGCTCTAAAAACGGACGAAGCCCTAATGAGGTTAGGGTTCAACCGCCAACTCTTCAACAAGGTGAGTTTGCAAAGTGGAATTATGGATCATGGGAAATACTAACTGAGTACCCATCCCCTGTGCCGCCACCAATTATAGCTCCCAATAGCGTTACACGTTTGCAGTTTCTACGCGCCCTTGCAAGGAGTAATAGATTAGGTGTTGTAAAGTCCAGTTTTCAAGGCAACAACCCTAATGATGAAAATAAAGTAATTTTTGATGAATGCTCTTATTTCACCAGAGGTTCAGAAGCAACAACATTAGTACAGGATTCTTTGAATCTCACAGATTCACAGATGGATGATTTATTCATTCTTGCAGGATCAATATAATGAAAGGCACATTTACAGATTTAATTTTAATATCGTTAGATAAAGATGATTATTTCAAAACATTTAATGTCACGTTGTATATTCGTGGGGGTTTTCAATATGAAGTTGAAGAGGGGTTTGAAACCAATTTAGCCAGCATCCCAAGGGTGGTCCGAGGTGTTTTCAATCGCATGGGCAAGAGCCGTAAGCCTGCTGTATTCCATGACCACATGTATTCGAATAAATGGGAAACTCGCAAAAGATGTGACCAAGAGTTGCGCCACATGTTGATTGACAGGGGAATGAGTAAATGGAAGGCTAATCTATATTATGCTGCTGTACGTTCAGGTGGATGGACAAGGGGCAATTGGTAATGGACAGTAACCTGGAAGAAAGACGTTGTGAAAATTGTGATGAAAAAATAACTAAGGTTGCGCAGAGAGTTGATCTTATGGAAAATGAACTCCATAGAATCAAAGAGAATCACGGCAATATAGTGGGGAGGTTTGAGACACATATGGAAAAAGAAGAGACTGCATTTAAAAGTTTTTATGCTGCACTTGGCCAACTTGAAAATCGTATATCAACAATAGTAATAAATGGATTAAAGGATATATCGAGCCTTAAGGAAGCTGTCCGTGAAGAGATGGGTGAAGTTAATAAGTCTTTTATCACACAGAAAGAAGCGTTGGTTGCTGTTTCAACTGCTACTATTGTTGCTGGCTCTATCGCGTTTGTTTTTATTAATTTCGAAACTGAGTCTGTTCAAGATGATGTTTCGAAAAAATTAGATATATTAATAACCGAAATGAGAAAAGGTTGATGGGTGATATATCAAAGAATTTTAGCAGACATGAATTTGCTTGTAAATGCGGTTGTGAATTTGACACTGTTGATATAGAGCTAGCCCAACTTTGTGAAGATGTTAGAGAGTTTGATGGCAATGATCCAAAATCTCCATCAAGTGGCTGTCGTTGCAAAAAACATAATCGAGATGTTGGTGGTGCAGAATTTTCCAAACACCCATTAGGTATTGCTGCTGATCTTGAGTGCAATAATCCTGTTAAAGTTTATGAAAAGCTTTGTGAAAAATACCCAAACAAGTTTGGCTTTGGGCTATATCAATGGGGGGTTCATGTTGATAGCAGAAGTGGAAGGCCAGCGAGGTGGATTGGATAATTTGGCCTTTAATATAGCTCCCCTATGCTAATCTTTTTAGATAGGTAGGGGAGCTATAGAGGATTATAAAAGATAGGATTAAGAATATTTGCTGATTTTATTATTTCTTTTCATGAACTCTTCAAGCCCTTCTTTTATTTCTTTTATGCCTCTTTCTTCACTAATTTTTGCATAACCAACTATTTTATTTTCGCCATTTGACAAAGTGTAGTGAAAATCTTTTCCATCAACATTACTATTTATAATTCTCCATTTACTTTTCATACTATCTCCAAGTATTCTTAAGCTTACTATAAGGCTATCTTTTTAGCCTAGCCTTACTATTACTTTTTAACGAAGTCCTTAAGGCTAAGCTAGGGATTAGAAATAGGGCTATTCTTGTGCCTTATTTCGCCAGTCTGTAGCAATAGGGTGGAATGGCTTTCCATCAGAAGTAAAACCTGCATATTTAACAGAAACCATTTTGCCAATGTAGTCACATGGATTCCTGGCAACATGAATTTTTTGTTCCATATTTCCTGGGGCAGATGTATAAAATACTTTGCCACTTTTCATTAAACACTTTAGGCGACCCCAGCCATCAACTGATTCCAAAACACCAATTACAATGTATTCATCATCAAAAAATTTCTTAATTTTTATGACTTCTTTTGATCTTTTGCCATCTTTATATCCAGCACCATCAAGCCTTAAAATCAATCCTTCATATCCATCAGCAATTGCACAATCAAGCAAGCTTGGGATGTCTGATGGATTCATCACTGGCCAAGTTTTTGCAATTTCAACATATTTACCTAATTTAATTTCATTTAAATCCAAAAATCTATGATGGAAAGTGTCACTTGAAATTAAATCATAAACAAAATATTTTAATAGCTTGCTATCTTCTTGTGGTCTTTTTATCAAGCTGGATATTTTTTGCAATTTCATTCCATGGATGTATAGCTCACCATCAAGAAATTGGCCCTCTTCAATTTCAATGCCATCAAGAATGTGATCAATGCTGTTGATCAAATTTCCATTCCTTGAATATGCAATAACATCTCCATTTTGCTTTGTAACAACACAGCGATGGCCATCATATTTATATTGAAGTAGTGATCCTTTGTAATCAATATTTTTACACTTATCAAATCTAGCAGCGAGCATAGGCTTTAGCAAGCCCAGTTGATTAGTTGGCTTGTGTGCCTTTGCATCATCAATATTATGAGTGTATCCTTTATCAATTTTTGATTTTATTCTTGAATTAAATCTTGAACAAAGCTGTTCTTGGCGAGTTCTTCCACCAATCCCATATGGAACTGATTCAAACTTTGATTGAACTGAGCCACCCAACACTCCATGCTCCATTATTATTTGAAAATTTTCAGCTCGTATCTGCCAAACTCGAATGCCGCCTGTGGCATCTTTATAATAAAGGCTTATTGGCAATATTTTCCCATCAAACATTTTTCTTCTCCCACTCATTCAAATTCAATATTTCTTTTACTGTTATCATTCGCCAATCACTTTTGATAGAGCCTTTTACCATAACCCAAGTCTCACCTTCTTTCAAAGTTTCTGATAAATGCTGACCATTTAATTTATCAAAATCTTGTGGGCTTATCATACACATAATTGAATCAGTGTCATCTTCAACATATAGCTTTAAATAGAATTGATTTTTATCAACTCTTTTTCCACCACGCTTTTGTATTGATTGGTAATCATTTCTGTCTCTTAAATCTCGACTAATGACTTTGCCAATTATATGACAATCTCCACTTTCAATTTCTTCAATAAGCTGAGGTGGCTTTCTTAATCCAAATTCTCTTGGGCTATCATATATTTTCCCCCACCTATCTTTGCAAGGAAATAGAGAAGAAAATATTGTTTCAGGATTCATCAACATCTTTACCATTGATGGTGTAAATGGCAAGCCTTCTGTTCTTCTTTTTATTATGTCTCTGGCCTTTTTGATTCCAATGCCCTTAATTGTCATCAACCCACCAACTAATTTTCCATCTGCTATTGACCATTCTTCAACTGAGTTATCTGGGTCAATTGCTGTGTACTCAATGCCATCATTCTTTACCATGTCTCGCAGCAGCCTGAGTGCTGAGTCCTCATCACGGGCATTATTTAAATTAGCTGCTGCAAATTCAAGTGGGTGGTGAGTTTTTGCCCAGGCAGTCCAATAAGATATAAGAGCATAACTCACTGCATGAGATTTGTTAAAAATCCATGATCCAGAATGTTGTATATCTGACCACATTGTCATTGCATCTTCAATCTTGTACCCATTCTTTTCTACTGCACCATCTATGAACTTATCTTTGTATTTTGCAAAGAATTCATCACCAAGAGATTTTGATGCTGCTTTACGAAGGTCAGAAACATCTTCCCAACTCATGGCACCAATCTCTTTTGCCATATTCATCATCTGCTCTTGATAAACTGTTACGCCAAAAGTTTCACCAGTTATTTTTTCATGCAGTTCATCAAAATAAACAGGCTGCTCTTCACCAAGCTTGTGTTTTATATATTTATTTGTTCCACCTGAGTTCATCGAGCCTGGTCTTGCTAGTGCAGTTATAGCAACAATGTCATTAAATTCATAAACGCCAATCTGTCTTGTTACAAATTGAAGTGCCTGTCCTTCAAATTGGAATATGCCTGACCACCTACCTTCTGTTATTGTTTCAAATGTTTTCTTGTCATCAAGTGGCAAATCATAAAATGATAGTGGATCAAATCCTGCTAACTTAGCACAATCAGAAAGAACAGCAAGTGTTCTTAATCCAAGAACATCAATCTTTAAAAGGTTTAAATACTCAGCCTCTTTTTTATCAACCATGATCATATCATCGCGTGAATTTACACCAGCATAATTTGCTATTGAGTTGTTACAAACTATTATGCCAGCAGCATGAACACCAGCGTGACGAGAGTGATTTTCTATCTTTTCAACTAACTTCATTGATGGATATTTTTTTAGAAAGTGTTTGCCAACTTCAGTTGTCTCAAAAGTATCCATTATGCACATAGCAGCACGAGCATCGCCACCACTACGCTCAATGATTGCATCCTTTACATCAGCAGTTTCATATGGTGGTATGCCAAGTCCTTTTGCAAATTCACCTATTGCAGATTTTGGCTTTAACTTTGCTATTGTTGCTATGTGCCCAACTTTGTCTTCACCATAATCTTTTACAAGTTGCTTGATAACATCCTTTCTTTTGTTGTCTGGAAAGTCAACATCAATATCTGGCAAATCTGCACGATTGATATCAATGAAACGCTCAAATATTAACCCAAATGGGATTGGATCAATCTCAGTTATGCCCATCAAATAACAAACCAGCGACCCTGCTGATGACCCACGGGATGGGCCAACAAATATGCCTTTTTGCTTAGCCTTTTTGATCATATCAGCAACAACAAGAAAATAATCACCATAATCTTTTTCTTTGATTAAATTCAATTCTCTTTCAAGTCTTTCACTATATTCTTTTTGTTTTAAGTCAATGCCTTTTTTCTTTGCGCCATTTTTAACTAATGAATTTATATTCATCATGCCAGTGTATTTTACCATTGGCGCTTTTTCTATTTCAAAATGCTCACATTGATCTGCAATAACATGCGTATTGTTAATTGCCTCTTCATCCTTCCAAATTCTGAACCACTCTTCAGTTGATAAAACATGTTGTGGATATGTATGCTTGAAGCCATTTTCTGAAAGTAACTCATACACTGGCTTGTCAATTGGAGTTGGATAATAATTATTATTCATTGCAACTTTTGGAATACCAAAGTCTTGATCTGCTATAATCCTTGGTGTTGAAGCAGTTAGTGCTATATAATCAACCCTCATCTTCTCAGTAAAATTCTCAGCAATCACAATAACATCAGGTGAAATTTCTGCAAGATCATGGACATCAATTCTTGGCCAATAATGATGCTGCTTATATGCCAAATCAACAAGTCGGTATATTTCACGAAGCCCAGAAATATTCTTTGCAATGAAAACACAAACTGGCCCGTGGTATCGCTGGCGGCCTTTCAAAGTAGCATCTTCAACAACCATCAAGCGAACGCCATAAATTGGCTTAAATCCATGCTTCTTTGAGAGTTGTTCTAGCTTTACATGGCCAAATGTATTATTGATATCAGCCACACCCACAGCAATTCCATTTGAGTATTTGTGAACACCATCAATATAGCCATAGGTTTTCTTGAATGAATATTCAGTCCTTAATGCTAAATTTAACATTTCTTTCATTTCACAAAGCCTTTTTCAGAAAGCCATTTATAACATCTAACAGTAGCCATAACATCATTTTTAGCGCGATGAGCGCCATCAAAGTGTGGCCTTCCAGTTGCTATTTCATGAAGCCTAGATAACTTCAAACTTTTATTTTCAATAGGAAAGCTTAACTCTATTGTACAGTCATTTCTAGGCGGCCATGGAAACTTGTATTCCAATCCATGTCTAGTTAATTCCCATTGTAAAACTTCAAGATCAAAAGTAGCATTGTGAGCAACTGCTGTTTCAGCACCAAGAAAAAATTGAGCCAGTTCATCAAAAATTTGAATAAAAGATGGCGCATCTTTTACCATTTCATCAGTGATGCTCGTGATCTTAACAACCTCTTCAGGAATTGGAATTGGCGGCTTTACAAATGTTTCAAATTCACTAACCATATTCCAATCTTTATCAATTCTAATTCCATATAATTCTGTTATAAAAGGTTGCTGAGAAATGTCAGCAGCACTAGGTTGAGTTAGGCCAGTTGTCTCTGTATCAAAGATGATAAAATCACCATCAAATGGCATTGTCATTTTCATTCCTTTATCAACTGTGTCATTAAACACATATTGCGTTCAACCACACCAATGATGATATTGGTGCCAATGTGAAATTTCCACTCAATTTTATTCTTATTGTAGTATTGATTATTGAAAAGAGTTTTCCATGTTTCTTCTGTGAATGAGTGCTTGTGGTCCAAATCTTGTGCCTGTAGCAAAGATGAGTAGTATGGAACAACAATGTTGACTACACCACCTGGTTTTAAAACTCTCTGAAATTCTTGAAGAATTTTTACAGGCTCTTTACAATGCTCAAGAAAATGATAAGCGTGGATGCCATCAATAGAATCATCAGAAAATGGCAAAGCATCTTTATCAGCATCCCACTCAGGATAATCAACTCCAATTGTTCCTTCAATGTGAGTATTCCCGCACCCAACATTAATTATTGTATTGAATGGCCCATTTGGAAAATCAAGTAATTCTGGTATATCACGCTTCATGCCTAACTTGAATAATTCTTGTACATTCATTTTTCTTCTCCATATTCCAATTCAATTAAAATTTGCAATGTGTGAATTGCTTTTTTTAAATCAGCCTTGCCATTTTTATTTCTGTGCCTGCAAATGTATTTTATTGCTGCGCTTTCAGCACCCCCAAGTTCATTTGCATGGCAAAATTCAATTGGTTGAATCTTCATATCCTTATAGTGATTTCCATCAATCTGCACATCAAGTGCCTTTAAATTTTTATTGTTATTTTCACCACCTCCCATCAGAATGCTCCTTCAGCTACTTGAAAACATGTTAGCCCTTGATCACGCCACATTTTAACAACAGAATCACGATCATCATATGCCAAGTGTGGATTACAACCAATTGCCCTTAAATAATCTAGCATTTCTTTTTTAACAACATAATCAGAATTATAATTGCCTTCTGGTCTCATGAGCAATATATTTGGCTCAATGTTATTTTTTTCAAGCCAATCAATAGTAACCTTTGAATATGTTGAAAATCTACCTGTACAAATTATAATTTTGTGGCCTTGGTCTTTGTGATACAAATACATTTCATAAACTCCTTCAACAAGGCCATCTAAGTGCATTTCACTATTCCAAGAATCCCAATCTGGTTTTTCGCCCTGTAAGTATCCACCTGTTCCACCACAAAGTGTGCACTCATGTTCATAGCAACACTGAATTTCCATTGCTGGTTTGTTCAAGTGATGTCTGCGATGTCTTACATCAGCCAGCGTTCCATCTAAATCAAAAATTACACTTTTCATCACATTGTTTTCCCGTTCTTGGCCACTGGCGTAGCTTCATGTCTAGTTCTGTTAAATTCCCTCTTTAAATTTCCCTTTGCAATAGAAAGAGCATCAATTTTAACAGTATGCTTTTGCATTGGGCACTCTGTATAGCGTGGGAAGCAACACACACCAGTATTAACACAATAGACATTAATGAAGTCTTCTGCCCATGGATGAACTTCAATGATGGCATCCCGCATAGCACGGAACACATCTTGATATTCACCTTGTGCCCGTGTGCATAGTCGCGTCTCAGCCATTTGTGCCATTGTACGCAAGTTAGCCTTCATGAAAATGTTTGTGTGAATGGCAGTGGGCAACACACCACGAGCATCTTGAATTTGAATGCCACCTTTTACCATAGTATCATAATCATCAATTGAATTTGTAATTGACATATCATAATAACCTTGGTGCTCTTTTTGCTCAAAATCAGGTGAGTGAAATCCTGCATCACTAACATCAACTGTGCGCTGTGATTCTTGTGCAAATGAAGCAGTACGGGTGCGTACCAATTGATGTGTAAATGCTCGACTAACTTCTTCAATCATGAAAACATAATCAACAAACTCCCAAGAGCTTTTGATTGTATCTCTCATGTATGCAAGTTCTTCCATCTTGCGTTCTTTAGGCCAATCATTAACAATCTCGTCATTTTTTAAACGAGTGTTTTTTGTCATAAGAAGCAGATCAACTGCATTTGGTGTGTAATTTACCAGTGTTACTTTCATTTTATTTCCTCCAGTTGTGCATCATATAGCCCTTTGTTCATCAATCTTCTAACTTTGTAAATATCATCATAAACATCATCAAGTAGAATATTTTTCCATATGGCAAAACGACCTAAGCTATAAATGTTAAAATCACTTGAAAGCTTATAGATAGCATTTTTGCGCCAAGCATCACTTATTGGTGCTATCTTGCCATATTGTTGCTCTGTCTTTTTACCTTCAATATCACAAAAATCTTTTGCTCTGAGTCCAAGGCTCATTCCAACTGCGTATATATCATTGTCTTCAATATCACCTACTGATTCAATAATCAATTGGTTGCCAGTTAGTGTTGCTCTATAGACAGACAAATCATGATCTGGATAATAAATAGTTTGGTGAACATCACAATCTTCAATTTCAAATCTTGTGACATTGATGGGTGCGTGGGAAAAATCTTGATCAAAATCAATGCCAATGGCCTTTAACAGAATTGGCATTGGCATTGTTGAAATTATTTTTTGATCAGAGCGCATTGTCACTTGCTGATCTTTTGTTTTAATAACAAGTGGTGTAATTTCACTTACAATAGAATTAAATTCAATCCTGCCATGGCACATTTCACCAAGCATTAAATGAAAATCAGATGGGGCAATGTAGCGAGTAACAGCATCCAAATTATTTATTGAACGATCAAGAATTTTGCCTGTTACTTTTTGGCTATAAAGATTTGACCACCGTGGTGCTGGAGGCACTTCAGATGATTCATACCAAATAGCCTTTCGCACTGTAACTGGTTTGAAGTCTATGCCAAGAGCGCAGCTAATTTTATCATCACGGAAACGCAAAACTGCTTTGTGGTGATTTGGAATTTCATTAGCAGCTTCAAGAATATTAGCTTTTGGATTTAAAGCCCCTGCCAAACAACCAGCCATTCCAGCTCCAAGAATTATCATGTTATCACCTCATAGTTAAATAGGTCTATATTTTCTCTCTATATAAAGCTCAAGGGAATAGCCCTAAAAACGAAAATCTTAAGGTTGACCAGATATAGCCTTCCTATAACGCCGATCTTCGGGGATATCCCCTTATTCTTTTATATATAGGCGAGTATAGAAGTGTTATATTTTTATTCAAATCTAAGTTATTGATTTTATTGGATATAGCCAATTTCAAGTCTTTAGAATTAGTCTAAATTGAATTATTTTGTGGCTTAAGTAGTTGATTTGTAAAGAAAAAGTGAAAAAGTTCAAAAATAGTTGTAAAATTGCTTTACTTTCAAAGTTCAAACCACTAAACTATTTGTAAGTTGAGAGAAAAACCAAAAGGAGAAAGAAAATGAAAAGCCCAACTAAAATGAATATGGAACAACTTTCAAACAATATGGATCGCACAATCCATACTCTTCAAACCACTCACAAAAATGATTCTCTGGATAATGACAGAGTTCAAATCAGAGCTAAAAGATTTGATGACTTAAAGGAAGTTTTTGTTGAGTGTGGCTATTGGATTCTATATTGCAGTTTTAATGATATTGATCCAAATTCTGATGGCTTTGATTTTGTTGGAGGTGAGTGAGGTGACAAGTGAAGCATTGAGGGGTGATATAAAAGGTTTTTCTTTTGGTGATAAGCTAAGGCTGTATAAGGAGGTGCAAAATGGGAATTAAACAAGCAATAATGAAGTGTGGTGGGATCAACAGTGATGAGGCAGATGAGTTGATTGAAAATGCAAAGTCAGAATTGCAAGATCACCTTGATAATGGCGACATGGAATCTGCTGAAGAAATTTGCATGGAGCATTTTGGACTTGAGCTAGACTACCTAATGGAGTTGATTTAAAATGATCATAGCAACTTTCAAAAGTGATGTGAAATTAACAGATGCCAGAGACTTAGCAGAAAAACTTGGCATAACACTAAGCTTTAAGATGGTTGGAAATAGTATGAGAGTTTGTTTATATAAGCTATAGACTTGTAGTGTAAAATGTAGTAGGAATTTATTTTGTAAAATAAAGTAGATTTTTTGATCCAAATAAAGTAGTATTAAAGACTAATCCGAAGGGGATTAGATAAGGCTTAATTTAAACTGGAGAGTGAAAATGAGTGAAAAATATTTAGTAAATGGAAACTTTAAAGCACTGCGTTCTGGTGAATTTGTAACTGCTTCTGTGGAGGATGGTGAATTTATTCTTACACAAGAAGAGGCAGAAGGCTTTACAATAGCCACCCTCACAGAAATTGCCAATGCTAATAAAATGACGGTGCCAAGAAAAGTTAAGCATGGTGACCTTGTAACCGGGCTAATGGCCCACTTGAGTGAACTTAAACTACCAAAGGTAAATAAAATGACTGACACACAAATTGTTGAAGAAATTGTTGATGCTGGTGTAGCAGCTGGCCAATCTGAAGATGAAATGCTGGTTGAAATTGTAAATCGCGGTGTATCTTTTAAGGCTGCTGGTAAGCTTTGGAAAGCTGTGATGGAAAATAAGGGCTATGCTGCAAGCTCAAAGACAGTTGCTGAAACTGCTGCAACAATTCTTGCTGGTGTTGAAGATGAAGATGGCAATGTCATCGGCTTCTCTCCAGAGTCTCCAGAAGATGTTCAAGAAATGGTTGAGCGTATTGTTGGTGAAGTTGCTGGCTCTACTGAAAAGCAGGCGATGGCTGCTATTCGCAAATTTGCCAAAGCAAATGAAATTGAGCTACCAAAAGCTAAAGGTGGAAAACGCGGTGGTGGCGGTTCAGGTGGTGGCATTCAGAAAAAGGTTCAGGATTGGATGCTGGAAAATCGTGATTGTAATGCTGAAGCGATCACTGCTCAAATTCAAGTCCTCAAGCCTGAAATCACTGAAGGTCAATTGGCCAAGCACGTTGCATTGGCAACTGCTTCTCTGGAATTTGCTCGCAAATTTGCTAGCTAATACTTTTCAGTAGTTATTAAAAAGCCTGGTTAATCCGGGCTTTTTTACATCTTTAATATCTATATTAGCGTTTTATTATTCTAATCCTAAGCCCTTCCTAGCGCCTTTCTACTCTATCCTATAGTAGGCCCTTAGTTTTATTTAAACGCTAGGCTGCTGGCTTCTGATTAAGCCTGATTAGAATTTCGCGTCCTCTATAGAGGGAAATTTCCCGCTATTCTTTACTAAAATAGACTTAGGCTTTCGGAGTATATCAACGTTAGCATATAGGGCTTTAAGGTCGCTTGGTAGCTTATCTCTATGGCCTAGCCAACGCCACTTAACCCAATTATTTGCTGTTCGTTTAGCGTATCCAGAGTGGTCATAACAAACCCATTCACTAAAGGATACTAGACCAGTGTTGTATGTAACTCTAAGGCTGGATGGACTTCCTTTTTTGGAGTGTATTGAATATGAAACTGATTTAACATCAAGCCACTCTTCCAACTCATGCTCTTTTTTCACAACATCTTGATTTGATGCAGTCATTGATATTTTTTCTTTAAAAATAAATTCATGACCACAACCATCACAAAATTTAGCAGAGGGGTGACATATTGAATCACAATTGGGGCAAGTTTTTATTACTGCTTCACCAGTTCCATTCTTGCCTTTTTGAATTACCTTTACATCATTAATTGGGCCAAGCTTTGCTGTGTTACCAGCAAAATCCATAACAAAACAGAATTGTTTTGGGCCTGCTTCTATAGCAGCAAGGCGACCTTCTATTGTATCAAGATCAAACCCAGGGGCATAGACCACCCTCAATCCACGGCCTATCATTTGAACATGTAAAACTTGTGATTCAGTTGGCCTCAATAAAACTATTAAATCAATTTGCGGAGCATCAAAACCAGTAGTTAAAATATCAACATTAACAACTGCTCTATACACCCCTGCTTTTATATCGCGCATCACTTCATCACGATTCTCCATCTTGGAGTGAACACAGGCAGTTTTAACTCCATTGAAATTTAAAATCTTTGATATATATTCAGCATGTTCAATGTCTATTGCAAATAGAAGCCAAAGCTTGAATTTCTTTCCATATCTTAAAACTTCATCAATAGCAGCCTTTGTTATCTCTTCTCTTCCAAAAGCCTCTGATAATGCTTTAAGATTAAAATCACCACCTGTCTTTTTTATTCCAGATGTGTCCCACTCTTCTTCAGTTTTCTTTGTTATTAATTTTGAAAGATACCCTTCATCAACTAAGCGATTGAATTTTTCAAAGTCTGATAGATTGTATGAAATGTCCGTGAAGAGTGCGCCATCACCCTCATGTATATAACCATGCCCAAGCCTAAAGTTGGTTGCAGTTAATCCAACATAAGTACACCATGACATTTCACTTAAAAATGTCCTATACATCCCCTCACCCTTTGTTGGGATAAGGTGGCATTCATCTATTATGATTAAATCAAAATCAACAAATAGCTCAGACTTACTATAGATGGATTGTATCCCTGCTACTGTTATTTTCTTTATTGTTTTCGAACCTAGCCCAGCAGAATACAGACCTATATCAATTTCAAAATAATCCTCAAGGGCTTTGTGATCTTGTTCAAGTATTTCTCTGACATGAGATATTACAAGAACTTTCTTTATGGGGGCGGCAGTTAAATATGAATCAATAAATCTACATAGAGTGTGACTTTTGCCACTTCCAGTAGGCATAACAATTAATGGATGGGCCTCTGGCTTTTCAACCAGAAGCGCCATTGTTTCACTTACTGCTTCAGATTGGTACCATCGTTCTTGCATATTACAATTTTCCAATTAATTTATTCACTTCAGGTGAATAAAATTTTTCTTTTACTATTGATTCCCAAAAATGATAATTAGTATTTTTTATTTTGACCCATAAATCTTTAAACTCTGGCAAATCACAAAGATATGTATATTTTTCATGTGCAGCTTGCAATGACCAAATTTCTTCTTCTGTTAATTTTTCAACCATTACAACCCCCATCCTTTGTGCCAAAATTCACAGCCAATTCGCTGCTCATCTGTGGTAATTTCTTTTTCGTGATAAGAGCAAGACCACTTGCCTTCATTTTCAAGATCAGAGTGATCACAGGTTCTGCAATTTCTATCTGGTGCATCACCTTCATGACAAACACCTTTTTTGTCACACCATTTACATTCAAACCAGGTTGGCCCGCCAATTTTTTCAAGCGGTGCTTCACTCATTACAATATGCTGTTCTTTTTTAACCAAGTCACCAGCGTATGTTTTATCAAATGAAACTCTTTCATAGTAGCGCGATTCATCATTTTTATTTGTAACAACAAATAAAGCCCTAGTCAACCCAAGCCCTAACATATAACGCTGCATCTGACCATAGTAAGTTTCATTTGATTGTTCAACCCCAAGCTTTTGAAACTTTTTAAAATTCTTATCATTAGCAGATTTAAATTCTGATAAGTGTTCTGTTTTTGGAGCATCTGGGACTCCAATGCAACGACCATCTGTGTGACCAAGTGCATGACCAGCAAACCCAACTATCCTTTCCTGCTCTTCATCAGGATTGCCAGTAATTGGAATCGCAATTCCATCTTTATCCCTGCGAAAAAAATCAATTCCAATTTCACTTAGGTCACGAATGATTCTATGCTCTTCCCAATGACCACGCTCAAAGATTCGGTTGACCCTTCTTGGAATTTCTTTTTTAGCAACCCAGTGAAAGCTATACCATAGTGATCTCATACAAGGCCCACCAAGACCACTCATTCCTAAGTATGGCCTTTGCTTACTGATAATCTCCTCACCATCACAGGCTGCCATGATGCCTTTGATTCCTGTTGTATTTTCTGGTAATTTAGCCATTTACACCTTCCTTTTCTGGTAATTTAATTTCTTCTGCGCGGTACTCACGTCTAGCACCTTCACCCCTAAACGACACAGCATAGTCATTTAGACTCCTCCAGAAAGCCAGTCTACTTTCTACTGCCATGGGCTCTACATACTCAAATAATTCCCAAGGAGACCACACAAGCTCACTACTAAAATGACAACCATTGTAGCATCGGCGCTGAGGATCAGTGTTTATCAATTCCTTGGCTCTTGATTGAATAACCATCATCTTAACCTCCATTGATTAAATTTTAAATTGACTTTCTGTTTGCAGATTCTACTAAACACAATTGCAATTAGTACCTAAACGCTTGTGACAACTTGGCTGCTAATTACTCAAATCACACTTACAATTGCTGAAAGCCAATTTAAAATTTTATCCAACTACATTGATGATGAAACTACAACTATTGTTATATACACTATAATTGCTGCGCAAAGCATTTTCAAAATTGTATATATAGTTGATAGTGAATTTGATATTGTTTTAATTTTCATAACACTCTCCTTTAAAAGTAGCGCATTTTCATGCGCTACTTTATTACTTTAAATTTAATTAATGTTGATTACTCTTCCCAGGCTCTTTTACCACCTGATTTTGAACCTTCTTTTGCATTTGAGACATCTTTCTTGCTTTTTGAGCCTGAAGTGCCAGATGGGACTGCACCATCATATTTTTCAAAAGCTTTGAAAGTATTTTGTGCGTCATACTGAGCACTGGCTGGCTTAATGCCAAGCTTTATTTTCATTGGGATTCCATGAAGCTCTTCAGAATCATTGATGCTAACTTTTCCAACAGCTTTACAGATTGATGTCAGAGTCTTTTGAGAAATTTCCACTGCTTGGGCATTTGGATTTTTGATATTCAAACCTTCAAAAAGAGTTCGGCCATCAAATTCACCACCCATGATCTTAAATTTCAAATTAAGACGCAAGCCAGAGTATTGATCAGCTGGTAATTCATCATTGCCGTTTTTTTCTTCAAGCGCCTTTTTAGTTGGTTTGATTGTTGACTCTTGAATCATAGATACATACCAATCTGCAGGCAGCACTTCAAATGTGCCCATTTCTTCATGTTCTTCTGAATTAAACGCACCAGGTAACATTGCCATTTTTATTTCTCCATTTTAAAATTAAAAATTCTCACTACTGAAAGGGGTAGTGATTCCCTATAAATTATTTGAATCAGTTGCCTAATCACTAGACTTTTTGTCATACTCTTCTTTTGAAACTTCAACCAACCCACCAGGTGCATTATCGCACAAATCTTCAAATTCAGATGACATACACTCACCATATGAATCTGATTCATCATGATACCAATACATCAAAGAATCTGATTCAGGCTCTTCAGCCTCAGACTCTTCTGAATTTGTTGGGGCAAAATCAGGATCATCACCAGCATGAATCTTTGAAAGAATCTTTTTCAAATTAGGTGGTTCATACATGCCCAATTTACCGCTGCGATCCTTGGCTTCATACATGATATCACGATTGGTTTGGATGACACGATAATCTTCATCATCTTCATCTTTTTCAACCATAATTGCAAAAACTTCATCAAACAAATATGGCACTTGAGGTCCAAGTTTGTTGCCTGGCATTGATGGAACTCGTAATGTAATACCAGTATAATCATCCTTTACCATATCTTGTTTGGCGGTCATGATTACATTGTAACCAGCCAGATCACGGAAGCCTTTGATTAGCCCAATTACACGTGCTTGAAAAGCTGGGTATGATTTCCGTGGATCAGCGCAAGCATCAAGCTCAATTTTCAAGACTTGCTCAGCAATATCAGAAATTGAATCAAGCGCAATCCACTGAAATTCTTGATCACCATCATTGCGTTGTTGAACAAGATAATTGTAATACTCTTCAAACTCATCAATGTTTGTTATCTTAGCAGTCTTGATATAGCTTGGTGCACCTTTCAAAGAAAGAAGGCCGCCTTCAACATTCAAGATCAAAGTTGGTGCACCAGTAGTTGCACAGAGGGTTGTTTTCCCAGAGCCTGCTAGTCCATGGACTAAAATTTTAACGCCATTGTCTTCAATAGCATCATCTACAGTTGTAATATTAATTGCCACTTGTTTTCTCCAGTTGTTTAATTAGTTTACTTAATCAAAAGTGAACAGGCTGCTCATTATTTTTAATTAAAGTTTTATTCAAATCTTTGCGCCTTTCAATAAAAAATCGTCCAATCATTCCTGGCTTTCTCCCAAGCCCTAGTGTTCCAAACTTGTATCCATCATCATCTGATCTAATGCTTTCAGATAATTTTGTTCCAGCAGGATTCTTTTTTCCAGATGGCTTTTTGATTGCTGGCTTTCCAATAGAACGCAAATACTTTTTCTCTTTGGCTTTCATGCTATCTCCTTTTGTTCTTCATACCACTGTAAGTAACTAAAAATTTCAACCTTGTCTTTTGCACCAAGGCTCTTGAAAATTGCTTTCGCAATTTTATTGTGAACTGAATCTCCTTCATTAAAGTCACCATGCTTATCAATATAGTACATTAGTGAAACTTTTGTTAAAGGCTCTCCAGCATTATGTGGATCAAACTCTGGAACTGATTTGATCAAATCCATAGTTGAAACACACAAAGACAATTCTTTCCACTCAACATCATTGATATTGTAGTGCTCTTTCATTTTAACCTCCATTAAAATGCTACCCGCTACATTATATACTTCGGGAGATGGTGATTAAACTGGAGGCAAAATCACCAAGCGCATACATCAGCGGCGACTGAGTAGCGGGTAGCTAAGTTCTATTTTAAAAGCCTATTTAGTTGAAGTAAATACCACAAAAATTAAAATATATTTTTGTAGTTTTCTCTATAAACTTCTCTTGGAGTTTTACCATTCAAAAAATGAATTCTATTTTTTCTTTTTGAAATTGAAAATTGACTTCCATTGCTATCTTCCCTGCACAACTCAATAAGCTTATCAAACCACTCATCATAGTTTTCATTCTCAGACTCAAGTGCAAGTATAATGAACCCAAGTATTCCATTTATAATAATAACTATTGAAGAAACAAAAGCATTCACTGGAACTGATAACACAAAAGCTGTTGATAAAATCACATAAATTACAAATGCCCTAATTATGTTACGATCATCTAAACTAGAAAGGAATATCTTTGCCAGTTTTGATTTTTGTTGCACCCAGTTGACTAAGCATTTCTTCATGTTGTATGTCTCCTTTATAATATCTACAAAATGCAGTTTGCCCTTGAATTGACGCTTTACTTCCAGACCTATGTGGGAATGGAAGTGAGCCACAATTACAAGTTCGCTGTTTATCCCTCACCTTATCACGGTTAAATGGGTGTAACTTGCCACCGCACTCGCAACTGACTTTGTGAATATCAATCTGTCTTTTGAAAGTAATTTGCTTTCTGTGTTCACTTCCGCACCTATAAGTGTAGCTCATTATTTACAAAGCCTTCATTATTCATCAAACTTTTTACAGTATGAAGCTAGTTCATCTGCATTCACACCAGTGGCTTCTCCTTGTTGTCCTGAGTGGTGCGATATTATGCTACCTTCAAAAATATCCTCATTGTTAAAATCTTTCCAAGGCGCTTTTTTCATACTCATCTCCAAAATATAAAAATTAAATCAAGCGGACTAGCCGCTTATTAAGGCGTTATATTTTTATCTGACTCCAGCGATCACACCTCTTTCAGATAACCATTTTTCACTTTCGTCGGCCATTTCAGCAGTGATTTCGTCAAACACATCTACCATTTCGCAACGGGCTTTATGTAAACCAGCCAAGATCATTTCATCGCTAAAATCATTCGGTGGCGACATTGCCCTAGCTGTATCAACATCAAGTTCGCACATTGCTATTACTCTATTCAGCTTCATAGCCAAGTCCTCAGTTAAAATATAACCAATCATCCAAGTGGAGCGGCTAACTCGCCGCGTGTTTCCTGCAAGCGCAAAGTGCGCCCACTTAATTCAACTGTTATGCCTCAATCTCTAGTATTAACCACTGGCCAATAAAAGACTTAAGTTCTGCGATTACGTCATGCCCTCCAACATTCAAGTCTTCATCAGTCCACAGATAGCCTGTAATCTCAGAATATCGAGCACCAAACAAACAATCAGCTGAACCCATAATTTGTCTTACAAAATCTTCTTGAGCCTCTTCTTTTGTGCATTTCTGTTCGGTGATCCAATATCTTATGGTTACGTTCTTTCCGCTTATCCATTCAAGCTCTTCAGCTAGTGGCTCTGAGCAGGATGATAGAAACAAAATATCACAGGCCTCACCGTGCGAGTGCAAGTAGAGCAATCCTTCGTATGTTTTCATTTTTTAATCTCCAGTTTAAAATAAGGCATAACAACAGCTTCGAGCGTGTTGTCTTCAACACAATCAGGTCGTTTTAGCACACCACACATGCATTCAATGACTTCAGTTTCGCTGGTGGGTCAGTCAAGTTCAACATACTCAGTAATTTCTGTAATCAAGGTTTGTATTTCTTCCCAATCGCAACTCATAACAATAAATTCCAGCAGATAAGCTCCGCTTCGCTGCGCTTAAGCGCTGAATAGGGGCGTTAGATTTCTCGCGTCCGACCACGCATAACAAGCGCATTTGAGTCAGACAAACCTGCCTCGGCGAACTTTCTGGCACCCCTCTCCTTAAATATCTCTAAAAGCAACTCTTTTGATGGCATCATATTTCCTTAAGCTTGCTATCCAACGCATGCTGCTCTAAAACCAATCCAAGGTGATGGACAATGCTATTCACTTCACGGCCTGACCCATCTTCTAAAAAATATGAGCCATGGGGCTGGAAAGTATTTTTCATATCATTAATTATGTCTTCAACTGCAATTCCAGCTTTAAGCTGCTTTGAATATGAAGTCATTAAAGCAATAATCCACTGAAATGATTCCATTTCTTTGCTATTCACAAACATCCATTTTACTGTGTCCTCACCAACTATTGTAAAGTAAATTGAATGTTCAGATACAGATTGCGCCTTTACTTTATAAGTCTTGCTTGGAATTTGCATCACCACTCCTTAAAATTCTATTTGGGCACTTTCCTAAATTTGGAAATAAATACTCATAAATAATTGATAGAGTTTTGTAAGTTGGCTTTGAAATTTTCCCTCTCACAATTCTGCCAAGGTGCCCATTTGAAATCTCTGCTCCCATTAATTCAAGATCAACTTGGACTTCGAATAATTTTCTTTTTTTTAACTCTTTCCTAACAAGCTCCACTGCACCTATATATGCAGGGTTATATTTTACTTTTTTAGTCAAGCCCCTGTCCTCTCTTCAGCTATTTCAATTACCTTATTGCACATATCTTCATCAAATAATCCAATATGACAACTAGATGGCTTTATTTTTAACCTATCAGCAAGCCAAGCATATGCCTTTTTTCTTGACTTAAAGACTTTCTTTTCACCAGGCTTCCAAAGTGGATCAAAAGAATAATGCGCCCTTACTCTTTCAACTCTTAAACTTGAATTTGCTAACTTACCAAGTGGAACATCTGTTCCAGGATGGCAACCAACATAAGCATCACAAGGCACACACTCCCAGAATTTCTTTTTCCATAAATCTGGCCTTCCTGGGTATAGACCTTGACCAGTAATTAATTTTGACTGCTTGCCACAATAATTACAAGTTACTGTTTCAACATTAACAGCAGACCTAAGTAAACTTTCATTTTGTTTGAGTATATTATTCATCACTTGATCACCTCAAGCTTCAAGGTTGGGGCACTAGGCTTTTCAACAATATAAACATCAACTTCTGCTTTATCAATATCATCAAGTTTATTATAAGCAGTTTTGCTGAACTTTACATCTAGTGGGAAGCAATCTTGGACTTGAGGTTCCATCCCATCACGGTCTTCAAGCAAATCTTCTTTATCTTCAATGCTCGTTGTAACCCCTTTTTTGCCTTTTAAAGAAAAACCGCCAATTTCTTTATCAACCTTGCCATCTTTTTGCGCAAATTTATTCACAATCTTTTTTCGCAAAGCCACCTCATCAGCCTTTATTTTTTTCAAAAGCTTAGCAAGGCGATTCCACTCAACAATATCTTCAATAGTTATATCTGACATTTTATTTCTCCAGCTTAAAATTGATTTTAATTATTTTCCAGTACTTCCAAACCCGCCTTCACCACGTGAGCTTTCATCAAAAGAATCAACAATATCAAGCTCACACTTAACAATAGGAACAAATACTAATTGGGCAATACGCTCACCAACTTTAATTTGGTAAGATCGTGTACCACGATTCCAGCATGATACAAAAATCTGACCTTGATAATCAGAGTCAATCAATCCAACTAAATTTCCAAGGACAATGCCATGCTTGTGACCCAAGCCTGACCTTGGCAAGATTGTAGCAGCAACGCTTGGATCATCAATATGAATTGAAATTCCAGTTGGAATCAATAATGTTTCACTAGGCCAAATAGTTGTATCATTATCAAGACAAGCTCTCAAATCAATTCCTGCAGAGCCATCAGTTTCATACTTGGGCATTTGAATCTCATCACCCAGACGTTTGTCAAGTATTTTTGTTTTAATTTTCAATATAATCACCTTTTATTCATACAGTTTTAAATTGCATATTATTAATCAACTCCATCAATACACTCTCGCTCGTTAGAGATAATGACCTCTATTGGCTTGTTGTCTTTCATTAACCAAGCACAATCGCCTTTATTGAATTTAGTTTCGAATTTCATTTCTGTCTCCTATTGTAATTCGCGCCTAACAACGGCAATTAAATCGGACAATATGCCGCGTTGTTTCTGTGTGTAATTTGAGTTAATCGTTCTGCACATTGCCGTTTATTGCTGACGTTACAACACCCTGCTACATACACATTGACAAAATTGACGTATACCCCTGTTATGCTGAACAGTCCGCATGTTTTCATTTGATGTTGTCGCTGTTACGTTCAAACCGCTCTTGGAATTTTGCGTCAACAGTCACTGGCCATGTCCAGCTTCCTTTTGGATATTCAGGGCACCGCAAGAACGCCTGCAACTGGTCGCACTCTTTAAATTCTTTACCACACACCGCGCATTTGCTTTTCATACTTACTCTTCTGCATAACAAGTGCTTCAAATCGGATTCCTCTACACTACGCTGTTGATGCACAACGTTATGCGTCAATGCGCTCTAAGGTTATGTGCTCACCAACTCTAGAAATCTTGTATATTTCACCTTGTGAGCTTGCCAAGTCCTGCAATGCCTTGCCTGTGTAGCGAACACCGTGGATGCGCCACTCATCATATTGGGGGG
>Ga0316207_10000731_pt1 | contig 47276 bp, 36 predicted proteins | sample 6weekpyrite_MG_FD_204943 | JGI IMG/M metagenome (GOLD analysis project Ga0316207, IMG submission 204943) | Microbial mat bacterial communities from mineral coupon in-situ incubated in ocean water Damariscotta River, Maine, United States -... | ecosystem: Environmental > Aquatic > Marine >... | reverse complement strand
ACTCAATCACCATTTTCTTTACGCAGTCCTGAGAGCCATTTAACGCCTCAACGGCTGCGGCTTGTGAGATTGATGCCGGATTGGATGTGCTTTGTGATTGAATCTTCTTCATTGCCATAATGACTTTGACTGGGCCTGCAGCGTAGCCAATCCGCCAGCCTGTCATCGAATAGGCCTTTGAGACGCCGTTTAACACAAAGGTGCGCTCGTAAAGATCTGGGCATACCGTGACGATATTGCAGAATGGCTCGTGAGTCCACAAAATGTGCTCGTACATATCATCGGTCACAATCATCACGTCAGGGTGCTGGCGTAATACCTCACCCAGAGCGGCAAGCTCTGCTTTTGTGTAAGCGACGCCACTCGGATTTGATGGACTATTGAGTACGACTAGACGCGTCTTTTCGGTGATGGCGTTTTCCAGCTGTGTGGCCGTTATTTTGAAGCGAGCGGCCGGGCTTGTTTCAATGATAACGGGCTTGCCTTCGGAAATTTTGACCATATCCGGGTAAGATACCCAGTAAGGTGCCGGGATAATGACCTCGTCGCCAGGATTGATTAGTGCCAGTGACAGGTTGAAAAAACTCTGTTTGCCGCCCGAGGAGACCAGAATCTGGTTCGCTTCGTACTCAAGGCCGTTGTCGCGCTTGAATTTCTGGATAATTGCTTTTTTTAGTGCGGGCGTGCCATCTACGGCGGTGTACTTGGTTTGGCCTTCATCGATAGCGGCGATGGCCGCTTTTTTAATGTGTTCCGGAGTGTCGAAGTCTGGTTCACCCGCGCCCAGGCCGATGATGTCTTGTCCCGCCGCCCGTAATTCGCTGGCTTTGTTTGTGACTGCCAGTGTTGGCGATGGTTTGATCAGTTGCACGCGATCAGATAGTTGTACGTCCAAGTCTTGTTCCTCAGTTAGGATGGAGAGCCTCAATCTTGCTATACAGGTATTTGCTTATATGGGAGCCGCTCTAATACAATGCAGCGCCATTTTCAGGCACATTTCTGAATAAATGTCGGGCTTCTACTTCTATATAAGTGTCAATTAATAGGCGTCAATTACATTTGACGGCAACCCAAAATCTTATCATTGATGATGTGCGTTCGGAACCGTGATGACAAAAGAATTTAAAGTGTATTCTCAATTTATGCCTGCGGGTGATCAACCGCAAGCGATAAGACAGCTTGTAGCAGGGATAAACGATGGTTTATTGCATCAGACTTTGTTGGGGGTAACGGGTTCAGGAAAGACCTTTACCATTGCCAAGGTCATTGAAGAGATTCAGCGCCCAACGATTGTCATGGCCCATAACAAAACGCTCGCAGCGCAGCTTTATGGAGAATTTAGAGAGTTCTTTCCAAACAATGCTGTTGAATATTTTGTGTCCTATTATGATTATTATCAGCCCGAAGCCTATGTTCCTTCTTCTGATACATTTATCGAAAAAGATGCTTCGATAAATGAGCATATCGAACAGATGCGCCTGTCGGCGACCAAAGCGCTGATGGAACGCCCTGATGCGATTATTGTCGCGACAGTTTCTGCGATCTATGGCTTGGGGGATCCAGACTCTTATCTAAAAATGATGTTACACCTGGATCGAGGCGATTCGGTTGATCAGCGTTTTATTCTCAAGCGCCTGGCAGAGTTGCAGTACACGCGCAATGATGTTGAGCTTCATCGGGCAAGCTATCGCGTGCGCGGCGATGTCATCGATGTGTTTCCTGCTGAATCGGAGCGGGATGCGGTTCGTATTGAGTTATTTGATGATGAGGTTGAAAGTCTGAATTTTTTTGACCCCTTGACTGGCGTGGTGACGCGTAAGGTTCCGCGCATCACGATTTACCCAAAATCTCATTACGTCACCCCGCGGCATAAGATTCTTGAGGCTGTCGATCATATAAAAATTGAATTGAAGGAGCGATTGCAGCAGTTGCGCGATAATAACAAGCTGGTGGAGGCGCAAAGGCTGGAGGAGCGATGTCGGTACGACACCGAAATGATGACGGAGTTGGGTTATTGCAACGGCATTGAAAATTATTCACGTTACTTGTCTGGGCGGAAACCCGGAGCGCCTCCGCCTACCTTGTTTGATTATTTGCCTGACAATGCGCTGATGGTGATTGATGAGTCCCATGTATCGATTCCGCAGATCGGTGCGATGTATAAAGGCGATCGTTCGAGGAAGGAAACCTTGGTTGAGTATGGCTTCCGCCTGCCATCCGCCTTAGATAATCGTCCCATGCGTTTTGATGAATGGGAACGAATTTCACCTCAGGCGATATTTGTGTCAGCGACGCCATCACTTTATGAGGCAGAGCATGCTGCTCAGACCGTAGAGCAGGTGGTCAGGCCAACGGGTCTGCTGGACCCCGACATCGAAGTGCGGCCGGCCTCCTCTCAGGTCGATGACTTGCTCTCTGAAATTCATCTTTGTGTTAACCGGGATGAAAGAGTTCTGGTGACAACGTTGACGAAAAGAATGGCCGAAGATTTAAGTGATTTTCTAATGGAGCACAGTGTACGGGTTCGTTATCTTCATTCTGATATTGATACCGTTGAGCGGGTTGAAATTATACGGGATCTTCGACGAGGCGAATTTGATGTGTTGGTTGGTATTAACTTATTGAGAGAGGGCCTGGATATGCCTGAAGTGTCGCTAGTGGCAATACTGGATGCCGACAAGGAAGGCTTCTTACGCTCGGAGCGTTCTCTGATTCAGACCATCGGTCGGGCGGCGCGAAATATTAACGGACGCGCCATTTTGTACGCTGATCGAATGACGGGCTCGATGGAAAAAGCGATTGACGAAACAGCAAGGCGACGCCTTAAACAGCAAACTCATAATGAAGCAAATGGTATTCAGCCAAAGGGATTGAATAAAAGTGTTGTCGATATAATGGAGGGCGCAATTGTTATTCCAGGAAAGCGCAGCCAGAAAAAAAGTAAGGTTGCTGAAGCGCAGTCGGCTTATGACCTTAAACTTGAGGCGCGTACGCCTGACGAGCTCAGTCGGGAAATGACGCGCTTAGAGGATGAGATGTATCAGGCGGCAAAGGATCTTGATTTTGAAAAAGCCGCGACTTTACGTGACTATGTTGCTGAAATTAAACGACGTTTAGTTTCTTGATTAGAGTTGAGCCGGGCGGCGGGCTGCCATTTTTTTGACGGCTTTATGCACATTTTCGCAATGCATGAGATTGTGGGTGCTGAAATTGACGATATATTCATAAATACATTAAAATCTCATAAGTCATTGAAATATAAGATAAATATACTTGATCAAAAAATAAACAATTTGTCTTGAGAGGCTCTGCATAGGGGGGTTTGGGAGTGTGCTCTTAGGTTTTCAACAAAGTTATCCACAGAATTGGTGGATAAAAGAGTTTTTAGGTATATCCCATATTTTTCTATAATGATTCGGATTGAGAATCAATCTCTTTTGGTAAAAAGAGGGTTAGTTTTTGTTTGCTTCATAGGTTTATAATGCTGGCCGCCTATTTTGGGTTGTTAGCGGTGCTCACGATCGGTTCAGCCATTTTCTAAATCACGGGTTCTAGCGCTTTATGTCTTATTCATTGTTACGCTCACTATTATTTCAATTGCCGGCTGAAGTGTCTCATGAGTTGTCGCTTGAGTGGATGAGCGCAGCGCATCGATTGAAATTATTGAGGCCGTTTGTGTCGTCGGTAACAGATATGCCGGTTGAGGTGATGGGAATTCGCTTTCCCAATCCTGTCGGTCTGGCGGCAGGGCTGGATAAGAATGGTGACCATATTGATGCCCTAGGTGCGCTCGGTTTTGGGTTTCTGGAAATTGGCACCGTGACACCCCGGCCGCAGCCGGGCAATCCTAAGCCTCGTTTGTTTCGCTTAAAGGAAAAACAAGCAATTATTAACCGCATGGGCTTTAATAATCTGGGCGTGAATCACTTGCTGGAGCGTGTTAATGCAGCGCATTTTAAAGGCCCTATCGGTATTAATATTGGTAAGAATTTTGATACGCCGGTTGAAGAGGCCGCGTCGGACTATATAAAAGGGTTGCGCGCTGTCTACCCATACGCGACGTATATAACGGTCAATGTTTCCTCTCCAAATACGCCGGGCTTAAGGTCTTTGCAATATGGTGAAGCATTGAATGAGCTTCTGGATGCCATAAAGGAAGAGCAGTTAGCGCTCAGTCAGCGAGAGGGGTGTTATGTTCCAGTGGCGATAAAAATAGCGCCAGACATGTTAGATGATGAAATAGTGATGGTGGCGCGGGCGCTTAAAGCCAGAGAATTTGATGCAATTATCGCGGGGAATACGACATTGGCTCGCGATCAGGTAAAAGGTTATCCGAATGCGCATGAAACCGGTGGTTTGAGCGGAGCGCCATTAACTGAAAAAGCAACGCATGTTATCGAAGTGCTCCACGCCGAATTATCTGGAAGCCTGCCGATTATTGGTGTTGGCGGTATTATGTCAGGAGAGATGGCGCAGGATAAAATTCGGGCCGGTGCCAGTCTTGTTCAGCTTTATACGGGTTTTATTTATCAGGGGCCGAGATTGATTCGAGATGCTGTTGAGGCGATACGATTTGCGACTTGAGCAGGTCGTGCGTTGAGTCTTTATAAGGGAGGGCCCGTTAAATACGGGCCCGATAGAGAGGAGATTAACTGCTCTCAAATTTAATAAGTGAATGAATAAACTAGGTGGATATACCTGGAATTTTATGGATGCCGGAAACGCCTGTTAGGCCGTCCCAATTATCACCGCGTCCTTCGCGCCATCCGTTTAGCCAATGCTGCTGAGCTGAATCTGTTGTAGTTGGGCATAATGATTTGGATTTGCCTGAGACACCTGCTTGATAACCTTTATTAAAAGCACGTTGATCATAATCACGTTTTTGTCTTTTCATTTAAAACCTCATGAATTTTTTCTTAAGCAATGCTTTTTACTGGGTATATTGTTGGTCATTTTCATGACTCAACAAAGGGTGCTAAAAACTCCTCTTAATGGACGATGAATTTTGTTTTTTTGAGCCATTTTTGATGGCAGTGCGGTTTGAATTTCTCCAAGCCGGACTTTCAGTTAAGCGAAATAGTGCCAAAAAGTACACAAATTTATTCGTCTATATAGAGTTCTTTTTATAGGGCTTTGCTATATAAAAATCTAAGGTCTTGTTTTAGCGCTTGTTTTGAAGTGAATAACGTGCTCGAATGCCGCTGAATTTTTAGCCATTCTCACTGTATAAATTTGGTAAGCAATGAAACCATCTGAAACTTACACGATCTTTGTCACCTGCCCTTTGGGCTTGCAGTATGTCCTGGAACGCGAGCTGGAGACGCTGGGCGGGCTTTCTTTAAAACCCATACCCGCGGGCGTCGCCGGTGAGGTCGATAAGGTTGCATTGTATCGAATTTTATTGTGGTCCCGTATCGCCAACCGTGTGATTGTGCAGTTGGCTAATTCTAAGGTGGTTTCAGCGGAGGATATTTACTCCGTGGCTTCATCCATTGACTGGCAATCTCACTTCTTGGTGGAGCATAGTTTTGCAGTCGATTTTCTGGGCACAAATCAAGACATTACCAATTCGACCTTTGGCGCGCTGAAAGTCAAAGACGCCATTGTTGACCAATTTCGACAAGAAACGGGGGTTCGGCCATCGGTCAATAAAGTGACGCCGGATATCAGGATAACGGCAAGATTGAGCAAAGGGTTTGTGTCAATCGGCATCGATTTATCTGGCGAAAGTTTGCATAAGCGGGGTTATCGCAGCGCGACGGGCAAAGCTCCCTTAAAGGAAAATGTCGCAGCGGGATTGCTGGCGCTGTGTGGTTGGCCAGACAAATTTCAAGAACGTGCTTGCTTTGTCGACCCTATGTGCGGTTCAGGAACGTTGTTGATTGAAGCAGCAATGATATTGGCTCGAAAAGCCCCAGGTCTGGATCGACAGTACTGGGGGTTCGATGCTTGGGCTGCGCATGATAAAACGCTTTGGGCAACGCTGAAATCGGTGGCAAATGATGAATTTCAGCGAGCGGCTTCTGAAGTCAAAGGGCGTATTGTTGGTTTTGATCAGGATGGCCAAGTGATTCACCGTGCCTGGCAAAATATTGAGCAGGCGGGATGTCAGGATCTGATTCATGTTGAGAAGCGCTCGTTGGCAGAATTTGAGTTGTTTGAAAAAATTCAGCCAGGTTTGTTATTGACGAATCCGCCCTATGGTATGCGACTGGGCGAGGCTAAAGCCTTGCAGCCTCTATATCGGCTTCTGGGGCAGCAGTTCGAGCATCATTTACTGGGTTGGCAGGCTGGCGTGTTTACTGGTAATCCTGAGTTGGGCCGGAAGATAGGCTGGCGAAGCCATAAGCAATATCAGCTGTACAACGGCGCAATTGAAAGTCAGCTGCTATTGTTTCAGCTAGAAAAAAGAAGCCGGTTTAAAGAGGAATGGCAAGCACCTGATCAGCGCCTCCAAGACCCAAAATATTGGAAGATCAGCCACCCTGAAAGGGCTGATATGTTCAAAAACAGGTTGAGAAAAAATCAGAAAAGGCTGAGCAAGTGGGCATCTCGAGAGCATATCACCTGCTATCGTCTTTACGACGCTGATATGCCTGAATTCGCCTTGGCAATTGATACTTATCGTGACGATTCTGGCGGAGTCTGGTTGCATGTCCAGGAATACAAAGCACCCAGGTCGGTTGATGAAAAGGCGAGTCTGGAGCGTCTTCGTGAAGCATTGGCAGTGTTGCCCGAGGCGCTATCGGTAGTGCCAGAGCATATTGTGTTAAAGCGCAGAGAAATTCAGAAAGGCGCCTCGCAGTATGATAAAAATGCGTCGCTGGGGGATTTCTTGAACGTTAGAGAAAATGACGCGATTTTACGTGTTAATTTGACAGATTATCTGGATACGGGCTTGTTTTTAGATCATCGGCCAATGCGCCGCTGGGTCAAAGACAATGTACGTAACAAGCGCTTTCTGAACCTGTTTTGTTATACCGGCGCGGTGACCGTCAGTGCGGCGATGGGAGGGGCCGCAGAAACTGTTAGTGTTGATATGTCCCGTACTTACCTGAACTGGGCAATGGACAACATGCGGGCGAATAATATTGATCTGTCACGCCATAAATTTATTCAGCGAGATTGTTTGGAATGGCTTGGATCTGACATTTCTTCAAGGGAAGACGAAGAGGCTTTCGATATGATTTTTCTCGATCCGCCCAGTTTTTCAAATTCCAAAAAAATGCAAGGTGTGTTGGATATTCAGCGGGATCATAACATGCTGATTGAAAGTGCAATGAAGCGCTTGAAGCCAAAGGGTCAGCTATTGTTCTCCTGTAATTTGCGCAAATTCAAGCTGGATTTACAACTAACAGAGCAATACTGTGTGAGCGATATGACCACCTTTTCACTGGATAAGGATTTTGAGCGCCGCTCTCAAATTCATCAGTGTTGGATGATTGAGTTTAGTACATCAGTTTAATCACGAAATTCTGTGCAGGCCCTTGACGCAGCTAGAACTCATAGCGCAAATAGGTGCCAGCCTGATAAACCTTGATGTTAGTGTCGGTGTCACGTAGTAAACGACCATACTCAAACGCCAGGTACCAGGGGCCGCCCAAGCCAAAGTCCAGACCGAGCAGCCAGCTTGTGCTGAAACTGGTGCCAAATAAGTCTTCTTCCATTTGCAGCCGACTGGGCTGGCCATTAACGGTTTTTGGAATTTGATTATCGATTACGTTCATCTTTATTTCCCGTCGGGTGACATCTGCGTCATAGTGAGATACGCCGTACATGCCGTAGGCAGACATATAGTCTGTCACCGGATAGGTTGCACCGATGTACCAGTTGAGCCAGTAATTGATATTAATATCCATGGCACCTTTAAGTGTGTCGTCACGAATGCCCATGCCGTAACGAACTTCGGTTTTGAAATGCTCTGTTAAATAGGTGCCAAATGCGAATGAAGTGGCGTAGGTTTGTGCCGTGAGTGGGAAAAAAGAGCCTCGGAACGTTTCTATAATCTCTCCGTCTCTATCGAGCTGCACGCCAGATACAAGGATCAGGTCGATGGAACGAAACTCATTCATCGCAAAGCCAAAAGACGCATAATTTCGATCAGATTTTTTTGACGTACTGTTGATGAGTTCTTCGATACTCTGTTCTTCGGCAAACGAGAGTAGTGACGTATTAATTAATGCAATAGCGAGCAATATTCTCAAAACGGAGTTACAACGCGTCATCCTGTGTATTACCTTTAATCCCATGGAGTTCCTGATAGCTGTGCTAGATGGTGACATTAGTTCTCATTGCTTGCTCAGATCGGCGTCACAAATCCCTGAATAGGTTAAGAAAAAATGTTAATGGTGACGGCGCAGGGTGACAGTTTAGGATGCAAAATGCTAGAAAAGATAGCAAGCTAGACGGATATGGATATTTTTATTCTCAGGTCGCCACCTGATATGCTTATCACAACAATCTAGCTGGAGAGACTATGTTCCACTTTCATATTGCCGATGATCATCCATTATTTCGAAGTGCTTTGTTGGAAATCATCAACAAGCATTTTCCAGAGGCTTCGGTTACTCAATCTTCAGATCTGGAGTCTACGCTAATGATGCTGGAATTGGGTTCCGAGATGGACTTACTGTTGCTGGATTTACATATGCCCGGAAGTCAGGACTTATTTGGTCTGGTGACGGTTCGGGAAAAGTATCCCGCGATCCCTGTGGTGGTCATTTCGGCACGAGAAGATGTTGAGACCATTAGCAGGGCAATCGGCCATGGTGCCAGTGGCTATATTCCTAAATCCGCATCGCCTGAAACAATCTATCACGCGATTAAAAATGTCGCTGACGGGGAAAAATGGATTCCAGATACGGCACGTAACCGTCTCAGACGGATTGATAAAGAAGAAATGTCTTTGGCAGCTAAAATCGCTTCTTTGACGCCACAGCAATATAAGGTGTTATGCTTTTTAAGGGAAGGCTGGTTAAACAAACAGATTGGCTATGAAATTGGCGTGACCGAAGCGACAGTAAAAGCCCATATCACAGCAGTCTTTCGAAAGCTTGGGGTATCGAATCGTACGCAAGCCGTGATTGCTTTAAGTAAATTGTCTCTTGAGGATTCCGGTTAGACGCTATAACTGCCTGCTCTAGCACATCATCCACAATATATTGCGGGTGATGTGCTAGCTTTCGGCTCGCCGGTTACAGTTGGTCTTCGGTCACTTCAATGATATATGAAAGCTCATTCCCGCCCTCAGATGCGCCTGAACCGATGACGGTCGTAAAACCAATGGTTAAATTTGTACCCGATAGACCCGGGTTGGCGAGTCCAGAACGTGGAAATGTTTTATAGGTAGTTCCGTTGTATCTGGCCTTGAAATTCTTCAATACGATATTTGCGACGCTATTGTCACTGGTAAAATTGATGGTGATTGGGCGGTTGCTGTCACTGCTGATCCTGTATTCCCCCGCGATATGTGTTCCTCCCACCAGGGTGGCGCTGGTGCCGTTACCCAGATTGCCGTTTGGCTTTAAGACTATCTTGGTCTTGTTATTGGATAATAGTGCCAGAGGGAGTTCGGCGGGCTGAATTTCTTCGATCCAAACTTCTGCAATAGTAACAGCTGGGATAAGCGGCATAACGGCAAAAGCTGCTAGCGTCCATATGTGTTGATGTATTGAATTCATGCGTTACTTTTTATTAGAACTCCATTTATCAAGACTTACGTTTCCCTGCTCAGTGCGCATCTTCTAAAAGTGCACGGTTTCATCAAATATTTGTTTGTTTTTTAAGCAAATCAGCCGCTTGGATGCCCTTTCTATACTGAATTCCTGGCTGGATATTAGTTTGGGCACGGTTGTATTGACGTTATTATGTGTAACGGAAAAGCTTGATTATTGTTAGATTTACAGCGTGCTTAGTATACATTTTCAATTGTTTACATAGATCGGCAATAGGTCACATTTTATTACAAAAAGGCTTGCATTTAAACGGGTAAGTTCCAGAAAGGCGGCTATCGTCAAAATCATACGCAAGAAAATTTATGAGTCTTTTCAAAAATTTAGGTGTCGCGTAAATCAGTGCCAAAAATTGGAAGGCGCTGAAAGAAGTATCCGCTCGCCGACGTCGTAGATGTTAAATGGTGAGTAATAACCAGGGATGACCAACGCCATTTGCGATGACTAAAAAATAGCACGCGAATTATGAATAAAAAATCTGGAGTTATAGTAATTATGAAAAAAACAATCATTAAATCCGCAGTAGTGACAAGCGCCGTTATAGCCGCAATGACCACCGGCTTTGCTCAGGCAGAAACCTTTAACGCAACGTTGAATCTGGTTCAACCCATTGCATTGACCGAGACCACGCAGATGGATCTGGGTTCTATTTTCGCTAACGACACCGATACCTGTACGGTCGCAGCATTGGGTGCACGAAGTGGCGCAGCCTGTTTTGGTAGTGGTTCTGGTACCTTGGCAGCAATTGACGTAACCGGTACGACCGGCTTGCAGGTGGATATTGCTTTAACGAATGGTGCATCAGCGGCATCCGAGTTGTCTTTTGTGCCGAGCATGATTGACAACGGCGTTGGCGCGACAACTTTGACCGGCGTGACCCTTCAGGCTTCTCATCAGCTGTCATTAGGTGGCACGGTAACAGTAGATAATGCTGCACTGGCGATAAGCAACTCGGTGAGCTCGGTTGATTATCAGGTTAACGTGACTTATCAGTAAAACGCTACCAGCGGGAACAGATTAATCACAAAGTTGCCCGTAAATACGAATAAATAATGACATGTGCCTGACAATAATTTGAATCAGGCGCTCAATAAGAAAATTGGAGTTATCAATACTATGAAAAATATCATCATTAAATCAGCAGCGGCATCGGTTGTATTGGCAAGCATGACAGCAGGCCTTGCTCAGGCAGAAACCTTTAATGCAACGTTGAATCTGGTTCAACCCATTGCATTGACTGAGGCCACGCAGATGGATCTGGGTTCTATTTTCGCTAACGACACTGATACCTGTACTGTCGCCGCCCTGGGGGCACGAAGTGGCGCAGCCTGTTTTGGTAGCGGTTCTGGTACCTTGGCAGCAATTGACGTAACCGGTACGACTGGCTTGCAGGTCGATATTGCATTAACGAATGGCGCATCGGCGGCATCCGAGTTGTCTTTTGTGCCGAGCATGATTGATAACGGCGTTGGCGCAACAACCTTGACCGGCGTGACCCTTCAGGCTTCTCACCAGCTGTCATTAGGTGGCACGGTAACAGTGGATAATGCGACTCTGGCCCTGAGTAATGGCGTTACGTCAGTTGATTATCAGGTTGTTGTGACCTATCAATAGTTAGCTTCAAGTGGCGTGATGATCGCGCCGGAAGAAAAAGGCGTATTTCGATACGCCTTTTTTACTTTTCATCCGACCTTATTTCCTGCATCATGCTTTCCAAAAATTCACACGCAACTGTAATGACTATGAAAATGCACTACCTCTCCCTTTGTTTTGTCCCTTTGTTTTTTTTATCCACTATTGCTTCGGCAGGCTTGGTGCTTAACCCTCAGCGAATTGTCGTTCTCGACAGGGAGCGCACGGCGAGTCTCGAATTACTCAATACCAGCGATGAGGCGGCACGATTTCAGATTTACTTTGAACATAAAAAAATGCGCGAAGACGGCAGTATCGTCGATCTTGATGATAACGAAATTAATGATGGGCGACAGCTTGCCGGAGACATGATTCGCTATTCGCCGCGACGCGTCAATATTGAAAGTCAGGGTTCACAAACAATCAGGTTGGCAGTGAGACGACCCAAAGACTTAGCTGATGGTGAGTATATATCGCACTTGGCGCTAAAACAGATTCCTAACAAAGTGGAGCCGGTGACAAATAAAACGGGTGAAGCGTCCGCTGAAGAAAAAGCGCTTTCGTTCAAGGTGCAGCCTATCTTGAAAATTGCGATTCCTGTTATTGTCCGAAAGGGCATGTTGCAGGCAAGCGCGACCATTTCTGATATCTCTCTGGTGCAAGAGGATGAGCGACAGCCCTTTGTTCAGCTCAAACTTCATCGTAGTGGTAATCGCTCCCTATATGGCGATGTCGAAATTTTCCGGCTCGAAGGTAATAGTACCGGTACCCGAGTTGGGTTTGCAAAAGGCATTGCGCTTTATGAACCGACTTTGTCGCGCGTGGTAAACGTGCAGGTTGACAAAGAGGTGGCGGATCCGGGTACAAAATTGCTCGTGCGCTTTGATGAAAAAGGAAAATATGGTGGTGATAACTCGGTCGAACAGATCATCACTGTTCAGCCCTGAAACACCTGGGTTTAATGGTGGGCTTGCCGTTGTGGCGCATGGCCATTTGCTTGGTGGCGCTCGTCGTGCCGATGTTGTTGCCTGTGCAGATTCAAGCGTTGCAACGTGTTGAGCTCAACGAGGATGATCTGCTAGTACTTGAGTCTGGCATCGAAAATTACGATTTGTCTCAAACGCTTTTTGTCTATCAGCAACCTGAATCAACACTTATCCCTTTGCAGGCTCTGATCGACCTTTTGGATTTTCCGCTCTCAATCGATGTTGCGGCGCAGACAGTCGACGGTTGGTTTATTAACGAAACTCAAACCTTTTCGCTCGATATTGAACAGCAGACGTTGTTTATCGAAGGGCAACAAGTCGATTGGCCAAAACGCCCTTATTACGCTGCCGATGATTTCGATCTTTATTTTGATTACCGTTTGCTGGAACAGTGGTTTGGTTTACAGCTTACACTCAATGTTTCTCAATTAACGCTGAGTATTTCCTCTGATGTCGAATTGCCGATAGTGATTCAGGCCCGGCGCCACCTGAAACGTGAGATGGTAAAAGAAAAGGCTGAAGACGGACTCCCGACGCACTATCTTGCTAATCGTTACCAATGGTTTGGTAATCCGTCATTTGACCTGGAAATAAGTGACGACGTTCAGCGCACTCAAGGGGATTTTGCGCAATTTCCGGGCGGCGTGCTTCAAGGTCGAATGGATTTGCTACAGCATTCTATGCGGGCAAGTTATGTGAATGCCAATCGCCTCGACGATTTGCGACTGACTTTTTCGCGCGCGGCTTCAGGGCCTGATCAAGAGATGTTTCTGGGCCTGACAGAATATGAATTGGGTGACCTCTTCATCCGCTCAGACAGTTTGATGTATTCCTCTATAAAAGGACGGGGTGTTAGCTTCACAAGGGGCGCGGGGGCCCGGCTGGATAAAGTCGATGAAATCAATATCGAGGGAGATGCACCACCCGGCTGGGAGGTTGAGTTGTATCGCAACGGATCGTTAATAGCCTTTATCAACGCTCCGCCGAACGGGCGTTATGAGTTCTTTAATGTTTTAACTTTTGTTGGGCAGAATGTTTTCGATATTCGAGTTTATGGCCCTCAGGGGCAATTTAGAAGCCGAAGAGAAGAAATCAATATTGGTCCAGGCATGATCGAGACGAATGCATGGGGCTACAATCTTTCTGCTGTCGAGAAGAACGCCAATCTGGTTCGGCTGAGTGGCGCTTCGTCTGAGGATATTTCAGCTTTTTTTCAAGCAGATGTCAGTTACGGTGTTAATGAATATCTTACCCTGCAGACGGGTGTAAGTCGCTTTACGCCTTTGGCTGAGGTGGATCCGCATACGTATACGTCTGTGGAAGCATTTACATCTGTGAGTGGCGTGTTCGCACACTTGAGATATGTTGATGATATGGATAGCGGGACGGCAGTTGCGGCGGTTGTAAAAGGCAGTTGGAATGAAGTGAATCTCAACATGGATGTTCTAAAATTTAATGCTTTTGTCAGTGATAATAACGCCGGTGCCGCTAAGAACAGTGATATCAAAATTGGCGTGAATGGTTTGGCGCGTATGATCAGGGATATTCCTGTGACGTATGAGTTTGAGCTTAAAGACACCGGGTTTCGAATAGATAATCGTCACCAGCGATCTTTAAGTAATCGGCTGAGCTTCAATCTGTCTTTAGCCAATATTTCGCACGAGATACGTTATACATTCGCCAGCCAGGGCGAGCAGGACGATTCTTTAGTCGCGAATTTAAGCGCCAACAGGCGTTTTTATCAGTGGCGTTTAAAGGCTGAATTAGATTATGCGCTGATGCCGACCGAGCGTATTAATAGTCTGGGTCTGGGCGCGACCTGGAAGCCGTCATTAGATTTTGTTTATCAGACTCAGCTAGATTACGGTTTTTCTGGCGTGGATGAGTTGTCCGTCAATAATACATTTACCTGGGATTTTCGTTATCTGTCTCTGTCAGCTTCGGCGGGTTTTACCACAAATGGCGACCAAACAGCGGGATTAAGCCTGAATACTTCATTTGGTTATGACCGAGGTCGCAGTCAATTTTTAATCAGTAGAGATAACCTCTCTACCAATGGCAGTGCAACGGCAAGAGTGTATCTGGACCGAAACCACGATGGAGAATTTAATGCGGACGATCAACCCCTGAAGGGCGTAACCTTCAAAGGACGAGCAGCTTGGCGACAGCAAGAAACCGATGCGCTTGGCTTATTAACCCTTAATGGTATCCCGGCTAGAGAGTTTCAGCGAATTGAACTGGATGAGGGCTCACTAGGTGATCCATTCCTTCAGCCCGTGAAGCGTCTGCGCTATCTCTATACTCATGAAGGCGCTGCAAATTACATTGATTTCCCGATATTGGAAACGGTCGAAATTGAGGGTTCTATTGTTCGCGTAAAACAATCATCCTTGGAGCAGGGCACTGAACAGATAATGAATGGTGTTCCGGTGCAGCTGGTTTCTGATCAGGGGGAGGTCGTTGTCCAGTCGGTATCTGAATTTGATGGTGTCTATATTTTGGAGAAAGTTGTGCCGGGGCAATATCATTTGGAAATACCTTCTGCCTTCCTGCGCAAGCACAAATTGCAGCGAGAGGATGTGCAAACTTTGACAGTCAAAGGCAATGAAGGTGTTTTATATTTAGATCCTGTTCGTTTAAGTTCGCCCTGATTATTTGCCTTAAAGGCTGACTGGATATTTTGCTCTTATTCGTACCTATTATGCTGAATTAAAAAGAATATATTCTAACAGGCAAGATAATTGTAATAACTAAATTGTCGCTAGTTTTCAAATTCTAAAAGGTTATAAGCATAATTTTATAATACGATAAAGGTTTAGTTTATCCGCTTGAGGAATTGCTAATCAGACATATACTTTGAGGGTAAGTATTGACCTGAATCTGTGTTCAGTTCTTGGATTCAGAATGAAGTAATACAGAGATAAGCGATATGTCAAAAGCTGTATCAAAGCAAACCAGGAATTGTTTGTTAGTATTGTTTTTATCGAGCATTGGATACGCGAGCTGGGGACAGAGCTTTACCGCAACGGTAAAATTGACTCTGGTTAACCCCATCACACTGACTGAAGAGAAAGGGGTTGATTTTGGGTTAATTCATCTTGTGGATGGTGGCCAGTGTAATATGGCGCCTGCCACGGGGATGTTGTCCGGAGATGCCTGTGGCACTTCCGCCGCCGATAAGTCAGTCATCAATATCAGTGGATCAAAAGGACTGGCGGTGTCGGTGAGCTTATCAGAGTCCAATACTGTTTCCGGTGTTCAGTTTATTCCTCGCCTGTTCAATGGCACCGATGACAATTTAAACTTCGTCTTAAGTGATTTCACCCACAGTATTAATATTGGCGGCAGCTTGCTGATTTCTGATGCAGCAACGGCCGGGCCAGCCTCACTCTCCTACGGGGTTGAGGTTATGTACCAGTAGCGTAGGCAATGTCATGTCGTTACTATTTGTCATATTAAAATAATAAACGAAAAATAGGACGAGGAGGCCATTATACCGAAGTGCTCTCTAGGGGGAGCGCGTTATTTCCTGCATTCTATCAAAGGTATTTTCTAACTGTTTTATAAAACCTTTTGCGTCCATCAACGCACTAGTTTGCATCGTTTTGCGCATTGAGGTCCTGAGCCTGCGTAGGGATGCTATATCGTTAGCCTTAGATATTGCAATAGAGAAATACTCCTCATCGCAGTGGGCAACCCAGTCGTCGAGCCCCATCTGATGCATAATGCTCATGCCGACTCGCGAACGGTGATTCTCTCCCGCAAGGGTGACGGTAGGAACTCCCTGCCACAATGCTTCACAGGTTGTAGTCGTTCCGTTGTATGGGAATGTATCGAGATGAATCGCTACTTTTGCCAGCATGTTAAGATGTTCGATTCGATCTGCAGTCAAGCCTACTAATGTGATACGATCCCTCGAGATACCTTGATCCTCAAATTTTTTCCAAACATGCTCTTGCAGTTTTTCATCATGAAGCGGCTTTGATTTTATCAATAGTTTTGAGTCTGGAAGAGCCGAAAGTATCCGTGACCAGAGTTTAATGTTTCGTTCGGATATTTTTTGAAATACATTGAAAGAGCCAAATGTAATGGCATTATCTTTCGTTGGTAGCTCTATAATTGGAGGCGCTGCTTCGTCGGGCTCAAAACATAAAAATCCTTTTGGTAATCTAATTAGCGTCTCAGAATGAAATTGATCCGTTTTCCCACTAGGATCTGTGCACTCGTCTGTTAGTCGATAATCCATACATGTTATACCGGTCGTATTCGGGTAGCCTAAATAAGTTGCTTGAACTGGCGCGCAGCGTTCTGCAAAAGCACCTAAACGGTTATCTCCAGTTAGCCCTGCTAAATCAATAATAATATCGACTTGATCAGCCCTTATGCACTTAATGAGTTCAGCGTCAGTCATTTCTTTGCAGATTCGCCAATTATCGGTCAGGTTCCTTATCTCTTCCGTTACGGCATCTTCTCTTTTTACATCCGAGTAGCAATAGATTTCCCATCTTTCTTTGTTATAGCACCTTACGATCGGGAGCAAGAAATAAGCGACAGAATGTCGATAGAAATCCTGTGAGTAAAAGCCAATTCTTAGCTTTTGGCCATCATTGATGTCTGGAAGCCAGGAGGAATTTTTTAGCTTTTTTTCATAACAAGCGGCCAACTTTTTATGTGCCTCGAACAGTGTGACCTCGGGAATATTGTCGATGTAGTTCATTGCCCAGCTAGTGTAAACTTTCGATTTTATATCTTTACGGTCTGCGGTTTCGCTTCTTTGAAAGTACTTCAGCGCTGTTTCAGGTTCACCAATGTAATTATAAATGAGCCCACATTTGTTCAGATATTCTGTTTCGTTTGGCTGCAACTCAATGCACTTCAAAAAGCTCTCTTTGGCACTAAAATAATGGTTCAGATAAAACCAACATACTCCATGTCGATAATGCGCCGATGCTGATTTAGGATTAATTTTGACTAGCTCTTTAGCTGGTGCCAGGCCCAGTTGCCAAAACTCATGATCTATGCAAATTTCAACGGCTATCTCGATAGCTTCAACATAATAAGGCGAAGGTTTTTGGCAAACTTTATAAAAAGATTTAACGGCATTTTCATACTCTCCCAGTTTTATTTGAAGCTGAGCAACTGCCCACCAAACTTCTATGTCGTTAGGGAGTTCCTGGGATAGCTTTATTGCTATCTTGCAGGCTTGTTTGTATTTTTTTTGGCGCGCCAGCAGCATAACTTTTTGTTTTAGTTGGATTTCTTTTTGTTTGTTCATTCGTGTCGTGGATTGCTGCTCATGAATATTAGGTATTTATGTTTCTTGCGGAGTTGCATATGCAACTCTGGTCGAAGCATTGAAAATGCAAAGACTAGCACACCGTTCATCTTTTTTATATGAACGGCTTTGCTTAACTCCAGGCGGGTTTGACGTGATGACAGTTTTGCCACTAGGTTCGATGAAATTGTGGCACACGGAACCTCTGTGTGCCTTGTTTTGGCGACAAACTAGACCTTACAAGAGCGCTGCAACTGACTCATACAGCGTTTTGAAACGTGCTCTATTTGTCAGATTTGAATTCAGATTTTAGGTCATCATACGCGGTTTTTAACGAGGCCCATGTGTCATCAATCGTTTTATTCAAATCATCGACTGCGGCACTGGACGTCTTTTCAACTTCGCCAATTTTGTCTTTAATGATTTCCTTGTATTTTTGCACCGACTTCATTTTCTCATCCAGTTTGGACTTAACCTCGGCAGGTGCGCCTTGAACCCGGTGCTCCAGTCTGTCGATCTGGTAATCCCACTCTTCGAGCGTTTTACTGAGTTTCTTGATCAGTTTTTTGTGTGAGGACATAGTCTATCTCCGTTGAAGAATTTTCAGGAAGAACGCTTCCTGCTTTCTTATCCTAAGCCGCCAGATTATGATCCGGGTTGATCTGTATCAAAGAGTCGCGTTAAACCTGGAGCCCGCACTCAGCTGTGTTTTCTGGCTTAAACCCAGTAACCGAATAATACGAGAATCAGCCAGCCCAGTACGCGTTGCCAGCGTTTGTTGGTTTGCAATTCGTGTTCATGAATTTCTTCTGAGAGCTCCAGGTCGGCCAGAAAATCATCTTCGAGTCGCCGGATGCTGTCTGCTTGTTGAATGATGTAATCAACTTCAAGGTCATGTAGCAGGCTACGGCGATTGAAATTGCTGGAGCCAATGCTTGCCCAGCTATCGATTAACAGCGTTTTGGTATGCAGAATGCCGGTTTGATATTCGTAAATTTTTACACCGGCATTTAGCAGCTGTTCGTAGAAATAGGTCGATGCCCAGGGAATGAAGACGACGTCGGATTTACGGGGCAATAGTATTCGCACGTCTGTGCCGTTGTGGCTGGCGACTATCAGTGCCCTCAGCAGCTTTGCATCGGGTACAAAGTAAGCGTTGGAGATCCAGATTCGCTGTTGTGCAAGTCTTATGTTGAGGAGTAAATTTTTCCGGTGCTGAACGCGCAGGGCGCGTGTGAAGTTAAACAGAAAAGGTGAGCGTATTATATCGCGAGCAATCTGCCGTTTGTTTTTTCGCCGCCATCTGTTCCAGTTGGCATTAAAGGCTTGCTGTACTGGTAAGGTATCAATATTACGCAACTCGATTGCTGTATCGCGCCAGTTATCTCCACCATGTTCCGATGACAGGTGTTTCTGGCTAATGTTAATGCTGCCGAGCCAGACGGTTTGTTGGTCAATGACCAGTAATTTACGATGATTGCGTTTGTTCATGTAGCTCAGCAAATACCAAAACTTCTGGATGCCTTTGTTCGATGTCAGTGCCAGGGGCCAATGCTCAAAATGCCACGGTAGCGGGCGATGAATACGAACCAGAACGCCTGCTGATATTAGGTCTTCTGCCAGTCTGGAAAAACCAGCATCGATACCGACACCATCGACCAGCAGTCGCACTATTACGCCACGCCGAGCCGCTTGTTTCAATGCCTGTACGAATTGTTTGCCGGTCTGATCGCTATCGAAAATGTAGGCTTCCATATCAATCTCGACCTGGGCCTGATCAATCGCCTTGAGAGCAGAGTGAAAATACGGCTCTGCTTGCTGGTAGATAACTTCTTTCACAAGTGCATCGCCCAGGTTCTGTTGATATTGTCAGCCTCAGCCTCAGCTATTTCGCGCGACAGTTTTAATCAGCTCCAGCATAGACCTCAAGCCGTTGCCCCGCGTGGGGCTGATATGGCGCAGCAAGTCTATTTTGTTGAAAATCGCTTCTACATCCTTGGCCAGTATCTGTTCGGGAGTCAGGGTGTTTAATGTCGCCAGCACAATCGCTGCCAGGCCCTTGACGATGATGGCGTCACTGTCGATCATCAAATAAAGTTGTTTGGTTTTTTGATCCTGCTGGTGAATTAGCCATACTTGGCTTTGGCAGCCGTGCACCCGGTTTTTTTCGGTCTTTTCGGCGTCGGGAAACGTGGGTAACGATTTGCCCAGATCGATGATATAACTGTAGCGATCCTCCCAGTCATCCAGAAACTCGAAGCTTTCCAGAATGTCGTCGGCACAAATTTCGGTGCCGAATGGGCTGGCCTTAAAGGTGTCCAGATCTGGATGGCTCATAACATCCCCAGTTCAAGTTTGGCTTCGTCAGATAACATGTCGTTGTTCCAGGGAGGATCAAACACCAGCTCAACATTCACAGCATCAACGCCGGGCACTTGCGACACTTTTCGATGGATATCATCAACAATCGTTGGCCCCATGCCGCAGCCGGGCGCGGTGAGGGTCATGCTGATCTGTACCAATTGTTTGCCTTGCTCGTCTTTTTCAATCGTGCAGTCGTAGATCAATCCGAGTTCGACGACATTGACCGGAATTTCCGGGTCGTAACATTGTCGTAATGCAGCCCAAACCTGATTCTCGTTGATACTGCCGTCTTCAGGGATTTCGAAATCCTCAAATTCGACTTCCTTACCCAGCGCGTCAGCATCCTTGGCTTCGATACGGGCCAGATTGCCATTGACGGCTACGGTAAAGGTGCCGCCAAGCGCTTGAGTGATGGTGACGAAGGTATCTTTAGGGATCATAATCTCGGTGCCGGATGGCACCAGTCTGGCTTCACATTCCCGTTTGGTTATAACAACTTCTCTTTCCATGGCGAGTTACGCCTCGGTGACGGAGAAACTCTCTCCGCAGCCACATTCGCCTGTGACATTTGGGTTTTTGAATTGAAACATTGAGTTTAGGCCTACCGTAATAAAATCAACTTCGGTGCCGTTTAACAAAGGCAGATCTTTGCTTGGAATGTAGACGTTGAGTGAGTCGCTAACCTTGAATACCATGTCATCGGCTTTTGGGCCTTCACATAACTCCGTTTCATACATGAAACCTGAACAGCCACTGGTTTGCAGAAACAGCCGAAAGCCTTTTTTGGAGGGCTGTTTTTCAAGCGCTTTGCCAATGTGAGCACGTGCCGTTTCGCTGACGGAGATGCCGACTTCGGGGGTATAAGTGTTTAAGCTCATTTAATTTCCTGTCTTTAATTCCACGCTTATCCGAGCATTCGCTGAATTTTGGCGAGCCCGGTAAATAGTTGATCTACTTCTTCCAGAGTATTGTAAAAGGCAAAAGAGGCTCTGGCGGTACCGGGAACGTTAAAGTAATCCATCAGCGGCATGGCGCAATGATGGCCGGTACGAATGCCAATGCCTTGTTGGTCCAGTAAGGTACCAATATCGCTTGGGTGCAGTCCGTCAATCGCGAATGACATAACGGGCACTTTGTTTTTGGCGGTGCCAATGATGCGCATACCGGGAATCTCGGATACCCGCTGGCTGGCATGCGCCAGCAAAGCCTGTTCATGGGCCTCAATTGTGTTTCGATCCAGGGTACTGATATAGTCAATCGCAGCGGCAAAGCCAACGGCTTCGCTAATCGCTGGCGTGCCTGCTTCAAATTTATAGGGCAGCACGTTGTAGCTTGTCTTTTCAAAGCTGACCTGTTCGATCATTTCACCCCCGCCCTGATAGGGTGGCAAGGCTTCCAGTCGATGCGCCTTGCCGTAGAGTACGCCAAGTCCGGTTGGGCCGAATAATTTATGAGACGACAGGGCGTAAAAATCACAGTCCAGATCCTGCACGTCGACTTGAAAGTGGGGTACTGCCTGAGCACCGTCAATGACGGTAATGAGGTCTGCCGCTTTCGCTTTTTCAATCAGCTGTTTGACCGGATTAATGGTGCCGAGCACATTTGAGACATGGGTCAGGGCCAGTACTTTGGTTTGCTCTGTTAGCAGTGTTTCAAATTGATCGAGCTGCAGCTCGCCTTGCTGATCAATTTCGAGCACTTTTATGATGGCACCGGTTTTTTCCGCAAGCATCTGCCAGGGAACGATATTGGCATGATGCTCCATGCGGCTGACGATAATTTCATCCTCGGCCTTAAGTGATGCGGCAAGGCCATTGGCGACGAGGTTGATGGCTTCGGTCGTGCCTTTAGTCCAGATGATTTCAGTGCGTGAACGTGCGTTGAGAAACGCTCTGGCGGTTTCGCGGGCAGACTCGAAAGCGGCGGTGGCTCTGTCGCCCAAAGTATGCGCACCACGATGTACATTGGCATTGTCATGTCGATAATACTGGTCAATGGCCTCAAGAACGCACAGCGGCTTCTGAGCACTGGCGGCACTGTCCAGATAAACGAGCGCTTTGCCGTGGACCGTTTGATCAAGAATCGGAAACTGGGTACGAATTGCCGGTATCGTTGGTTTGTCTACCAGGCTTTTAGCTTCATTCATCATCGCTTGACTCTAGTGATAACTCGGATTGCGTTAGCAGTGCCTTTGACAGCGTTTGCTCCCAGAATTCGGCAACTTCATCCAGTGGCACTGCGCGTACAATTTCCAGCACAAATCCCAGCGTTAGCATCAGCCTGGCCTGCTCTTCAGAAAGACCGCGTGTCTTTAAATAATACACTTCATGCTTGTTGAGCCGTCCGATGGTGGTGCCGTGCGCACATTTTACGTCATCTGCGTAAATTTCCAGTTCAGGCTTGGAATCAATTTCTGCTTTGGATGACAATAGCAAGTTATTGTTGCTCATCGATCCCGCGCTTTTTTGTGCATCTCGATGAATATGGATGCGACCGTTAAAGACGATTTGCGACTGGTCATCAGCGATACAGCGGTAATTTTCATGACTGGTGCAGTGCGGCGCCACATGTTCAATACAGGTGTGGTTATCATAATGCTGTTTATTGCGGGTGACACAGACGCCGTTGAGCGAACATTCGGCCCCAGGCTCAAGCATCTTGACGCGTAGATCGTGTCGGCCTAATGCGCTGCCGAGTGCCAGGCAATAGCTTTCAAACCGGGCGTTGCGCATCAGCTGAACGCCGGTAGCGCCTATGTGTTTGCAATTTGGGTGTTTGCAATTTGGCTGTTGACTAGCCGTGAATTGACTGCTGCTCTGGTCCAGATTCATGCGCAGATATTGCAGTTTGGCATTTTCTTCGACAACGATATCGCATACGCCGTTGGAAAAGGCGGGTTGATCATCGGCGATTAGATTGAGTTCTTCAATCAAACAAATCGATGCACCTTTACCCAGCTGCAAGAAAATTCGCGGGAAGCTCATGCCCTCGCCAGTATGCTGGATCACAAGCTTCAGTGGTTTGGCAATATGGGTGTTCGCATCGACACTCAGATAGACGCCATCTTGCAGACAGGCTGCGTTCAGTGTAGCGAACTGCAGGTCGTTTGATTGCGCAACCAGGCCTGATTGAACACGCTGTGCTTCTGCGTCAGACAAGTCGGCAAAGGCTTTAATTGTCAGGCCGGAGATGTTCAGGTCGTGAGACTGAAGCCGACCATTGGCGAGAATCAGAGTGTCGCAGTCCAGCGCATAGACAGGTTGATAATCTGCTGAAGGAGGCGTTACACAGGCGTAGCTTTCCTGCAAACCAAGTCGTTTGGCTGAATATTTCCAGGACTCGGTTTTGCGCGTCGGGCTCGCAATTTCCGTTAACCCTGTCTTACTTTTTTGACGATACAGTTGCAAGCTCTCTGGCAGTTTACCTGCGGCAGGAAGCGCGAATTCAATTGTGCTCAGTGCAGTCATATCGGTCTCTTTACGCTCCAGCTTCTTCGTCGATGCCCAGCCAACCATAGCCTTTTTCTTCCAATTCCAGCGCCAGCTCTTTGCCGCCGGACTTAATAATCTCACCGTTTGCCAGAACATGCACATAATCAGGCACAATGTAGTCAAGAAGGCGCTGATAATGGGTGATCATAATTACTGCGCGCTCAGGTGATCGCAAAGCGTTGACGCCGTCGGCAACGACCCTTAACGCATCGATATCGAGGCCGGAGTCGGTTTCGTCAAGAATCGCGAGCTTTGGCTCCAGCATCAACATCTGCATGATTTCATTGCGTTTTTTCTCGCCACCGGAAAACCCTTCGTTGACACCTCGCTTCAGAAAAGACGGATCAAGATTCACCTGCTTGATTTTTTCTCTGGCCAGCTTCATAAAACTCGCCGCATTTACTTCACCCTGCCCGTGGTGTTGACGGCGATTATTCAGTGCTGTCTTCAGAAACTGCAGATTGCTGACGCCCGGAATTTCGACCGGATACTGGAATGCCAGAAATAGCCCTTCCCGTGCACGTTCTTCAATCGACAGCGCCAGTAAATCCTCTCCTGCGAATGAAACGCTACCTGCTGTGACACCATACTCTTCGTTTCCGGCCAACACCTGTGACAAGGTGCTTTTGCCCGAGCCGTTTGGCCCCATAATGGCGTGGACTTCTCCCGCTTTAACGTCTAGATTCAAGCCTTTGAGTATTTCCTGCTCTTCAATGGCGGCATGTAAATTCTGAATGCGTAACATGGTTTCTCTCAATTTGATTTATCTCGTACTGGCGTCGTTAATGCTGCCTGCTTTCGGTCGCCATTCCAATGGTCGGCTCAGCCTACCGAGCCCTCTAAACTAACTTCCAGCAGCTTGGTGGCTTCTACCGCGAATTCCATCGGCAGCTCTTTAAAGACTTCTTTACAAAAGCCGTTGACGATCATCGAAACGGCCTGTTCAGCGCCAATGCCACGCTGCTGACAAAGAAATAACTGGTCATCGCTGACCTTGGACGTCGTGGCTTCATGTTCGACGACTGCCGATTTGTTTTTACTTTCTATATACGGAAACGTATGCGCACCGCACTGATCTCCGATCAACAGGGAGTCACATTGAGTATAGTTGCGAGCGTTCTCTGCGTTTGGCCCAAAACGGACCAAACCTCGGTAGCTGGCATCGCTCTTTCCTGCTGAAATACCTTTGGAGATAATCGTACTGGACGTGTTTTTACCCAGATGAATCATCTTGGTGCCGGTATCGGCCTGCTGAAAGTTATTGGTCAGCGCGACCGAGTAAAACTCGCCGACACTGTTGTCACCTCTGAGGATGCAGCTAGGATATTTCCAGGTAATCGCCGAGCCGGTTTCGACCTGGGTCCAGCTGACCTTGGAGTTCTTGCCCAGACAGGTCGCCCGTTTGGTCACAAAGTTATAAATGCCGCCGTTGCCGTTTTCATCGCCCGGATACCAGTTCTGCACCGTCGAATATTTAACTTCGGCGTCATCCAGTATCACCAGCTCAACGACCGCAGCATGCAGTTGATTTTCATCGCGCATTGGGGCGGTGCAGCCTTCAAGATAACTGACATGGCTACCGGCTTCGGCGATAATCAGGGTGCGTTCGAACTGGCCGGTATTGGCCTCGTTAATACGAAAATAGGTTGACAGCTCCAGGGGACAGCGCACGTCTTTCGGGATATACACAAAAGAGCCATCGCTAAAGACTGCAGAGTTTAACGCGGCGTAGAAGTTGTCGCGTTGTGGCACCACACTGCCCAGATACTTCTTAACCAGATTGGGGTGTTTTTGCACTGCCTCCGAGATCGGGCAGAAAATCACGCCGGCTTCGGCCAATTTTTCTTTAAAAGTGGTCGCGATAGAGACACTGTCAAACACCACATCAACCGCCACACCGGCCAGACGCGCGCGTTCATGCAGGGGGATGCCCAGCTTTTCATAGGTTCTTAACAGCTCCGGATCAACTTCATCCAGGCTTTTGGGTGCATCGGCATTGGACTTGGGTGCAGAAAAATAAGCGATGTCATTGAAGTCAATTTTCGGGAAATGAACATGGGCCCACTCTGGCTCGGGCATTTCCAGCCAGCTGTTGTAAGCTTTTAAGCGCCAGTCAAGCAGCCACTGCGGCTCCTTTTTCTTGGCCGAAATGCGGCGAATAACCTTTTCATTCAGTCCGGTGGCAAACGTTTCAGACTCAATATCCGTCACAAAGCCGTGTTCGTACTCATGTTTGATCAGGTCTTTTACTGATTTATCGGAATCAGACATGTATTGCGTGCTCTCAATTATTCAATTGATGGAGTGTGTTCTCATTCGCGAATAATACAATAACCAAGCAAAATAGTCAGGTATTTTGTTTTCGTTTGTCTTTCACGAGAGTTCGGCGCAAAGGCACCATTGTGAAAAAGGGCGGCATTGTAGCTTTTTTATTTAAAAAAATCAGATTTAAGGTGTTTTTACAATCAATCGCCAGGCTGGCGTGTCGGAGTTCGGGATTCTTTGCTAGATTTAAACCTAGTACATCATCCGTAATATATTGTGGATGATGTACTAGCAGCATACCTAATTGGTTGAGGAACAGATGACATGACAGTGGAAATAAAACCAAGAAACATCGAAACCATTGAGCAGGTCAAGACTCTGGTCAGGCATCGTGGTTTAACGCATGTTAAAGTTGGGCTAACGGATATAGATGGTGTGATTCGCGGCAAATACATGAGCAAAGCAAAATTTTTTTCCGCGTTGGATAAAGGCTTTGCTTTCTGCGATGTTGTGCTTGGCTGGGACTCGAACGACCAGCTCTATGAAAATTCCGGGACTGAATATACTGGCTGGCAGACCGGTTACCCGGATGCCGCTGTGCGAATTGTTCCAGAGAGCTGTCGGGAATTGCATGATGAACCGGGCATGTTGTTTTTTCTGGTTGAGTTTAAAGACGACGCCGAGTCACTCTGCCCCCGAGGTGTTTTACGCCGCATGTTAAACAAGGCCGAGCAACTGGGCCTTGAGGCATTTGCGGCCTTTGAGTACGAGTTCTTCTTGTTTAACGAGACACCGGATTCCGTTCGAGAGAAAAATTACCAGAACCTGCAGCCGATTACGCCTGGGTTCTTTGGGTACTCGGTATTGCGTAATACGGTTCATGCCGAGATGTATCAAGATTTTATACAGTTATGTGAAACCATGGATTTTCCGTTGGAGGGTTTGCACACTGAAACCGGGCCGGGGGTGCTGGAAGCCGCGATTACTGTTGATGAGGCGGGCCGAGCCGCAGACAAGGCAATTCTATTCAAAACCTTTGTTAAAGCCTGGGCACAACGACGGGACATGATGGCAACGTTTATGGCTAAGTGGTCCAACGATTTTCCCGGGCAGAGCGGTCATATTCATCTCTCGTTGCGGCATAAATCCGACGGATCATCAGCCTTCTTTGATCCCTCTGCCGAGCAGGGTATGAGCGCCATTCAACGCCAGTTTCTGGCTGGCCAGCAGAAATTTATGCCCGAACTCTGTGCCATGTATTCGCAAACCGTCAATGCCTATAGCCGAATGGTGCCAGGGTTTTGGGCACCGACTGATGCCACGTGGGGGGTTGAAAATCGAACCACGGCACTGCGAGTGATTACCGGTTCAGAAGCCTCACAACGTATCGAGTTTCGTTTGGGTGCCGCCGATGCGAACCCGTATATTGCGCTGGCTGCGGCGCTAGGTTCAGGTTTGGAAGGCATCGAACAAGGTCTGGCGCCAGAACCTCAGGTAACAGGCAATGCCTATGAACAGCGCTTTCCAAATCATCTTGCACTGCCTCAAACGTTGGACGTAGCTGCCTATGCCTTGCAGCATTCCAGCGTTGCCAAATCGCTGTTCGGTGAGAATTTTGTTAAACATTACGCGGCGACCCGACAATGGGAAAGCCGCGAGTTCAGAAAGCACGTTACCGATTGGGAATTACAACGCTATTTTGAAATTATCTGATTCGTCGCGAGTTGGAAACAGGAGAACACATCCGAGTGAAACAAATCGAAACGATTTCGCCAATTGACGGAAAGGTCTATGTCACACGACCTAAGGCCACAGACGTAGACGTGATGGCAAAACTTGAGCTAGCTAAAACAGCGCAACAATCCTGGCGGAGTACTGATCTCGCTGAACGTCAATCCATCTGCCGAAAAATGGTGGCGTTTTTTGTCGACAATGAACAGGAGATTGCCGAGCAAATTTCCTGGCAGATGGGTCGCCCCATTCGCTATGCAGCGGGTGAGGTCAAGGGGTTTGCCGAACGGGCGAATCATATGATCTCTATTGCAGATGCAGCCCTGGCTGACATTCAGTTGTCAGATCAACCCGGATTTCATCGTTATATCAAACGCGAGGCGCTGGGGCTGGTGTTGGTAATCGCGCCCTGGAACTACCCTTATCTGACGGCGGTCAATGTCATCGTGCCCGCGATCCTTGCCGGTAATGGGGTGTTGCTGAAGGCTTCAGCACAAACACCACTCTGTGCTGAGCAGATCGCAACTGCTTTTGATAAAGCCGGTTTGCCGGACGGTGTATTTCAATATTTGCACCTGGATCACTCGCAGACAGAAAGCTTGATTTCACACCCAGCGCTTAATCACATTGCCTTTACCGGCTCTGTTTCTGGAGGCGTCATGGTTGAGCGTGCGGTGGCCGGGCAGTTTAAAAGTGTCGGGCTGGAGTTGGGAGGTAAAGACCCGGCTTATGTTCGTTTCGATGCCGATCTTGAACATGCGGTTGAAACGGTCATTGACGGTGCCTTCTTTAATTCTGGGCAGTCCTGTTGTGGCGTCGAGCGAGTTTATGTGCACGAAGCGGTTTATGACACTTTTGTCGAACATGCCGTGGCCCTGGTGAATCAATATCAACTTGGGCGTGCCGATGACCCAAACACCACACTCGGGCCGATGGTTAACAGCAGCGCCGCAGATTTTGTCCGAAGGCAGATCGACGACGCTTTGAGTCAAGGTGCGCGGGCCCATATCGATGAAGCAGATTTTCCGGCCAGTCAGCCTGGCAGCCCCTATCTTGCTCCACAATTGTTGACCGATGTGAATCACGCCATGCGCGTCATGACCGAAGAAAGCTTTGGCCCGGTGCTGGGTGTACAAAAAGTCAGCAGTGATGAAGAAGCCATCGCCTTGATGAATGACTCGGAGTTTGGCTTGACCGCCTCGGTATTTAGTCAGGATCAAATGGCCGCCATCAGCATTGGCGAGCAGCTGGAAACGGGTACCTTCTTTGTCAATCGTTGTGACTATCTCGATCCGGCCCTGGCATGGACGGGAGTCAAAAAATCAGGGAAGGGTTGTACGCTTTCCCAAATCGGATATGAAGCCTTAACGCGTCCCAAATCCTTTCATTTGAAACAGCTATAAGGATCTCTCAATGCAAGCGTTTCACGCAAACTGGAACTACCCTACGTCGATTTCGGTCGGCGAAAACCGTACGACCGAACTGCCTGACGTGTGCCGACAATTGTCGATACGCAAGCCCTTGCTGGTAACGGATTCAGGGCTGCTTGGGCTCCCCGCCGTCAAGTCTCTGATCGATCTGTGTACTGAACAAAATCTTGAATTGGGCGTATTCAGTGAGGTTAAGAGTAATCCTGATGGCGCCAATGTCGAGCAAGGCGTTGTCTGGTTTCACAAGGGTCAGCATGATGGCGTGATTGCGGTGGGTGGCGGCTCTGTTATTGACGCCGCCAAAGCAATAGCCTTGATGGTGGGTCAGGATCGACCTTTATGGGACTTTGAAGATATTGGCGATCACTGGCAGCGTGTTTGTGCAGAGAAAATGGTGCCAGTGGTTGCGATCCCCACCACCGCTGGCACTGGCTCAGAAGTCGGCCGCGCCTCGGTCATCACCCATGCCCAAGCACAGCGCAAGGTAATTATTTTTCACCCGAATATGCTGCCCAAGCATGTGATTCTGGACCCGCTGCTAACGCTCGGTTTGCCTGCGGGTTTAACGGCCGCCACCGGAATGGATGCGCTGTCGCATAGTCTGGAGGCCTATTGCGCTAACGGCTATCACCCGATGGCTGAAGGCATTGCCATGCAAGCGATTGAGTTGATTCGAGACTATTTGCCGCGTGCTTATCGTGAAGGCTATGACACTGAAGCAAGGTTGCAAATGCTGGTGGCGTCTTCGATGGGCGCTACCGCCTTTCAGCGAGGGCTTGGCGGGATGCATGCCATCGCCCACACACTTGGTGCCTTGTACGGTGCGCATCACGGTTTGTTGAATGCAATCCTGATGCCTTATGTTTTGAAAGCGAATCAACACGCGATTAGCGAGCGTATAGCGCGATTGGCGCGCTATCTGAATTTGCCCGAAGCGAGTTTCAATAGTTTCCTTGCCTGGATACTAAGGTTGCGAGAGGATCTTGGTATTCCGCATTCACTATGCGAAATAGAGATTGACGACCAGCAGGCTGAAAAGATCGGACAGATGTCGGCGGCAGATCCCTCCGCAGGCGGCAACCCGGTGGCTTTTTCCGCAACGCAATATCGAGCAATTTTTGAGTCAGCCTTGAGTGGTCAGCTTGATCGACTCAATAACGGCCTGTAGGAATTCGTTTATGGCAGTGTACACTTCGTTAGTGCAACAAGATGTTGAGGCATTGTTAGCTCAATACAATATTGGCAGGCTGGAGTGTTATCAGGAGATCAGTGCCGGCATTGAGAATACCAACTATTTTGTCACAACCATTCTAGATGATGGCAGCAAGAAAGAGTGGGTGCTGACCCTGTTCGAAAATCTGCAATCTCACGAGTTACCTTATTTTTGCCGACTGACCCGCCATCTTGAACAGGCCGGTTTCGATGTGCCCGCGCCGGCTAGCAATCGACAGCGAGAAGCGGTCTTTTGCTTGGAAAATAAACCCGGAGTGATTGTGCCGCGTCTCTCCGGTCAGTCTCTGACACAGCCCGACCAACAAGCTTGTGCTGCCATGGGTGAATGGTTGGCCAATATGCATCTCGCCTTGCAATCATTCTCCTGGAAGCGTGCATTGGTTAGAGATGCGCGATGGTTGAAGCAGCAAGTTGAGCGACTCATGCCCGTCATCAAGAAAGAGGAATTTTCAGTTCTGGAAGGCTATTTCCGGCGCTACCAACAATACCAGCCAATGTTAATGGCCTGCGCCCAGGGTACGGTTCATGGTGACCTGTTTCGAGACAATGTGTTGTTTCAGCAGGGTAAAATTTCAGGCGTATTTGACTTCTATCATGCCTGTGACGCGACGTTGCTGTTTGACTTGGCTGTTGTCGCTAATGATTGGACACTTGGTAACAATGGACGACACAATGCAGAGAAATTGGCGAGCCTGACAAGCGCCTATCAAGCAATACGGCCCTGGAGTGAGACAGAACAAAAGGCATGGCCCTATTGCCTTGAACTGGCCGCGCTACGATTTTGGTTGAGTCGTCTGGTGAGTCGTTATTTGCCGGGGTATCAACAGCAGTCACTGTCTGGAGAAACGATTAAAGACCCAGATGAGATGAAGCGCATTTTGTTATCTCTGGCAGATCCGCTTAGCGAAACGCCGATGCCTTTTATCGAACCATAGCCCGACACCTACATCCGCTTTCGCATCCTGTGTATAGCGATAAGATTAGTTAAATCAATAAGTTATGATTTTTTTTGGGCGCCGTTTGCCGGGAAATAGGCTGCAACGTGCGCAGCATTTTTAAATCCTTGCATCATCCTTGATTACAAAGGTAGATTATCACCTAGCGATCTATATCCTTCAATGATCGACAAAATACACGAGAATGATTATCAATTGTCACCGACCCCTTTCGCCTGCTTTTAGCTTCTGTTGGAGCGGTACGGAAAGAGTGCGATAGAAAGCACGGAAGCATTTTTCTTCTGCGAAAAGGTCACGGTATTTCAGAAGAGGGGTGTTTGTCATGATAGACCTCCTGCCAGTCGCTTGGCGAGGGTAATGTCTACTATGTGTCTATTAAGGAAGGTAGAAAAAATAAAGGGGCTACATGAAATCATGTAACTCCTTGAAATTATTGGTACCAGTGGGCGGACTCGAACCGCCACTCCCGTGAAGGAACCGGATTTTGAATCCGGCGTGTCTACCAATTTCACCACACTGGCACAGCAGGAGGGCATTATACGTAATTCGTTAATTGGGTCAACAGCTCTCGCCATAAAGTCATTAGGTACCGGTTATTGGGTGCGTTTAGAGCGTAAAAAAGGCCCTGAATTTTGGTTCAGAGCCTTTTAAATTGCTATGCCGGTGATTATGGCGCGACTAACAGAGTGTCATCTCCGACGACAATATTCGCACCATCAGTGACAACCATTGAGGTTGCTTGGCCGATGATTTCAGCAAATGAAGGGACTTCAGCTGCTGTTGCAGCAACTGCCGGTGTTGTGTGTAACATTCCGCTTGCTTCTGTGAAACGAACAAAGTTTATGCCCAGAGCGCCGGTCGCGTTAATTGCGGTAGCGCCAGAGATTGTTTCAAGCGGGTCCGTACCTGCGAGTGGTGCGCGTGTTCCTGGTCCAAACGATAGCATCGTAAACGGGTTTGTAATGTCCACTGCTGTTGGATCGGCATTGTTAGGAATAAAGGTGTCACCAACCACTTCTGTGAATAGCGCCTTAGTCGTAGATGTTGTGCTATTTAAATTGCCAACGAAGTTGATTGGATCGAATGAATCCAAAGCGGCTTGAAGTGCGTTAACGAATGCTTCAAGGTCGGCATCGCCTCGCTCAATATTGGCGGCAGAGATCAGCCCGAGCAAAATTCTGGGTGCGAAAACAGGTGAGTTTTCAGCGAGGCGTGCGATGTTGCCACCCGGAGTTAAGAAGTTCGCTGTAACGATATCATCGGCGGTTGTGGCTGTATCGTTGGCAATTTCAACAAATGGAATACCGTTGAGCGTACCTAATGAATGGCCAATAAAATGAACGTTGCTGGTATCTAGGTCTGCGACTGTATCGCCGTCTAGATCCATGGTTGGAATCGAAAGACGCAAGGTCATAAGATCCAATATTTGCTGGCGGAAATTGTCACGGCTGGTTAGGAAATTACCGATATTAATGGTCATAGATCCCGAACCGGTTCCTGCAGATGACACGCCAACCGTTGCGTTTGGATCGGTATAGTCAATCGGCGTTGGAACTAAATTTACCCCGCCAAAGTCAAAGTGGCGTTCGTTAGCTGTTCTTGCGAGGCCTGGAATTTGACTGGCGCCATTGGCGACAGTACTCACCAATAGCTGAGCGCTAGCGAGAGATGTTGCTGCTGCGCCGCCACAAGCGCCGCCTGAAACGGCTGTGATTGCTGCTCCGATTTGGCCAGCGTCAGTTGGGTCTGTAATGCCTAGCGGGCATCCCATTCCCTGGATTTGTAATAAAACGCCGACAGTAAAAGAGCCATCAACGACTGAGTCAATAACGGCTTGTTCATCCGCGTCGACGCCATCGTTCGTGCCATCAACGGTTGTTAGCGTTCCACTTCCTGCTAAAAATATTTCTGCCCAAATCGCTTTATCTGTATCTGTCAAATGATCAACGCCATGTATGGGCTGGTCAATTGCGACAACGGCGACGGTGCCGCCACTATTCGCAACGATGGCGCTACCTAGTGTTAGAGCCGTACTTCGGTCGGTCGTGATGCCGTGTTGGAAAATAATGGTTTTATATCCACCTGCGGGTTTGTTGGTGTCGTCCGCCGGGTAGATGGCAAGTACGGGGATCTCTTCAATTGAGTTACGTCTAGGGAACGGGAAGAATGCATTGACGACATCAGATTGAACATTGTCTGTTCCAGTTGTATCTGCCTGGGGAACGCTTAATCCGAAAGCGGCGCTTATGCCTGTTGCCAGATCCTGGTCTGCTTTCCACCATTCATTCACCAGATTAATTTCTGAGCCGTCACTGACGCCTCTAGTAGTTGGAACCCCGGAGTAATATGGAACACCCATTAAGCCTTCTGAAACATTTACCGTGCCGGGCAGCGCTATGGCATCTGTAATTAATGCTGAGACCGCTCGTAGATCTCTTTGCCCGGTAAAGGTGATCGATGTATCTGCTTCTGGGGTCGGTAGGCCGTTCGCGGTTAATCCATCAACCAATCCGACCGCATTGGAGCCTACACAACTGAATCGGGCAGCGCCCGCTGGCGCTGCATCACAGCCAGCCAGCGCCGCATTAAACGTTGAAGGCAGCCAGCCATTGTATGCGGCATCAACGGTAGCTTTTACCGTATCATAATCAGAAGCTCCGGCCTGAACTGCTGCAGTCGCTGCCGTTTGGCGAACGACCGACTCGACAGTGTCTGTGATCCAGCGATTGGGTTCAATCATGTAGTCAACAACATTGGTGTCGAGTGACGTGGTAAAACTCATTGAAACAACAATATTGCTTTCACCTAATGGCGAGCCAGCTGGGCGAGCCTGGTTTGTTACCGCAAAATAGTTCGTACCGACCGTTTCCCACAAGTTATTTATCAGGGCTTTAACGGGTGCAAGAGCGGGATCAGCAAGACCTTGCTGTAGGTTGCTGAGTGTATCGTAACCAGCGACACCTGGTGAGCGAGTGAGTTGCTGGCCATCTGCATCGACGATTTCATTGGTTACGACAACTACATATCGTTTACCGGGGTTAAGCGGTTTGAGTGGATTGATTCGGATATAGTAACCGGTTGAGCCATCACTTTTGGTGCGCGTGATATATTCAGCGTCATAGTCTGGAGCGGTTGCTAATCCGGCTAATGTGGCGCCCGCACCAGCATCGCCGCCAGCGGCTGCTGCTGCCGTCAATGCTAATGGAAGCGTAGGTGGTTCCTGGCGAGCGAGGGCGGTAAGCGGGCTTTCGCTCGCATAATCCAGTTCAAGTAAAAACACGTTCTGATTCGGGTTTGGTACAGGAGCGCTCCCTGCGATAATGAAGCTGGTGCCGTTGACATTGCCAGCGTCCGTACTTAAAGCGCCACTCAATTCAATATCAATAGATGCTGTTAAAGACATGCCGCTCAGGTTTTCATAGGCGATAACGGGTGGTGAAGCGCCAGCATCTGAGGAGCCCGGAATTGCATAGCTGCCATCTGACTGCTCAATAGCTACTAATGTATCTGCATCATCCTGTTGAATGAGTAAGTCATTCGGCGTGAATGGTAGTTTAGATTCGGCTGGCGCGAATATTGGGTATGTACCCGCGACATCACTTTCAGTGATTGGATTGGTATTGGCACCAATATTTTTAGTTTCTACTTCATCATTTTCCAGACAGCCCGTCAGGGTGAGCGTCGATGCAATTGCTATACTTAGAATGGTTTTTTTGTACATGGATAGAACCTTTGTTTTCCTAAATAATATCTTGATAACGGCAGTCGAGGCTGATTGGGCTAATCACAGAAGCTGTGTCAGCTTACCAGTCATACGCTCCCTGTTTGCTTGGTTATTCCATTATTCATAACGGACAACCAAACGGAATCTTTTTTGACCTTAATTAAACGTAGACATGAAATTTGGCTTTGTCGAGTTTTTTTGCGGTGCTTCAAGGGTTTAATGCCTGTTAGTTTCATTTGACAGCGTGCTCCGATGGTCTGTCACTACCCTATCAATTTCAGACGCGGTACAATCAGGCCCCTCAAGGATTCCTGTATAAACTATCTATTAATAGAGAGAGCCCATGACCACCATTCGTCAAGATGATTTGATCGACAGCGTTGCCGATGCCCTGCAGTTTATTTCCTACTATCACCCCGCAGACTTTATCAAAGCGGTGCATGAGGCCTATTTGCGAGAAGAATCGCAGGCGGCGAAGGATGCTATGGCGCAAATTCTGATTAACTCAAGAATGTGTGCTGAAGGCAAACGCCCAATATGCCAGGATACCGGCATCGTGACGGTGTTTGTTAAAGTGGGCATGAATGTTCAGTGGGACTCTGAAATGAGTGTCTCGGAGATGATTAATGAGGGTGTGCGTCGGGCGTATACGCATCCGGATAACGTGCTTCGGGCATCGATTCTTGATGACCCCGCAGGCGCGCGTAAAAATACCAAAGACAATACCCCAGCCGTGATTCACTATGAGATCGTACCAGGCGATACCGTTGATGTGCATGTCGCGGCGAAAGGTGGCGGCTCGGAGAATAAGTCAAAAATGGTGATGCTGAACCCGAGTGACAGCATTGTTGACTGGGTGGTTAAAACGGTGCCGACCATGGGCGCGGGCTGGTGTCCGCCCGGCATGTTGGGCATTGGCATTGGCGGAACGGCGGAAAAGGCCGCTGTGATGGCCAAAGAAGTGCTGATGGATCCGGTTGATATTCATGAGCTTCGTGAACGTGGGCCACAAAATCGGGTGGAAGCATTGCGCCTTGAAATTATGGAAAAGGTGAATGAGCTGGGTATTGGCGCGCAAGGGCTGGGAGGGTTGACGACGGTGCTGGATGTCAAAATCAAAGACTATCCGACGCATGCGGCGTCATTGCCGGTGGCGATGATTCCAAATTGTGCCGCCACGCGCCATGCGCATTTTGAGCTGGATGGCTCTGGCCCTTCGCTACAAACGCCCCCCAGCCTTTCTGACTGGCCCGAAATTACCTGGGAAGCTGGCGAAAGTGCCAAGCGCATTAACCTGAATACCGTGACCAAAGAAGATATTGCCACGCTTAAGCCGGGTGATACGGTGTTGCTTTCTGGCAAGATGCTGACCGGGCGTGATGCCGCGCATAAAAAGATGACAGAGATGCTGGCGGCGGGCGAAAAGCTTCCGGTTGATCTGAAGGGGCGTTTCATTTATTACGTTGGCCCGGTTGACCCGGTTCGTGATGAAGTGGTTGGCCCAGCAGGCCCTACCACTGCGACACGAATGGATAAATTTACCCATACTATGCTGAAAGAAACCGGGTTGATGGGGATGATCGGCAAGTCTGAACGCGGACAAGTCGCTATTGATGCCATCAAGGAATTCGGTGCGGTGTACTTGATGGCCGTTGGCGGGGCGGCGTATCTGGTTTCCAAAGCGGTCAAACATGCCAAGGTACTGGCGTTTCCTGAGTTGGGAATGGAAGCCATTTACGAATTTGATGTCGAAGATATGCCGGTGACTGTTGCCGTGGACTGCCTGGGCAGCTCGGTTCACCAGACTGCTCCGATTGAATGGCACAATAAAATTATTGCGGCAAAGTCGGTATAACAAAGTCGGTATAACAATGTCGGTTTAACATTCGCCAGAAACTTTACCTAACAGCAGTCAAACACCATGGAAAGAACATACAGATTGGTCGTGTCTTGCCCGGATAGAACCGGGATTGTCGCAAAAGTGAGTAATTTTCTGGCCACCTACAATGGCTGGATTACCGAAGCCAGCTATCATGCTGATCAGCAGACTGGCTGGTTCTTTATGCGTAATGAGATCAAGGCGAGTTCGTTACCTTTTGAACCCGAGGCTTTCAGAACCGTGTTTGACCCCATCGCCAAAGAATTCTCAATGGCGTGGAAGCTTTCGGATTCACAGCAAAAGAAACGTGTGGTGCTGATGGCGTCAAAAGAATCTCACTGTTTGGCTGATATTCTGCACCGGTGGCACAGCGGCGAGTTGAATGCCGAAATTGTCGGGGTGATAGCGAATCATGACGATCTGCGGCGCATGGTGGAATGGCATGATATTCCTTATCATTGCGTGCCCGTTAAGCCAGGCAACAAAGCGCAGGCTTTTGCCGAAATGTCAGCCCTGGTCGATGACTATCAAACCGATCTGGTGGTGCTTGCGCGCTATATGCAGATATTGCCAGCGGAGCTGTGCCAGCGGTATTCTGGGCGAGTGATCAATATTCACCACAGCTTTTTACCGTCTTTTGCCGGTGCAAAGCCGTACCATAAAGCCTATGACAGGGGGGTAAAATTAATTGGGGCGACCTGTCACTATGTGACGCAGGATCTGGATGAGGGGCCGATTATTGATCAGGATGTGATTCGCGTCAGTCATAGCGACACCATCGAAGATATGGTGCGTTTGGGCAAAGATGCAGAAAAAACGGTTTTGGCGCGTGGCTTAAGGCTTCACCTCGAAGACAGGGTCATTATTCACGAAAACAAAACAGTTATATTTGCTTAATGGCCGGATAAGCTAAACTTTCCCAGCTCCCAGCTCCCAGCTCCCAGCTCCCAGCTCCCAGCTCCCAGCTCCCAGCTCCCAGCTCCCAGCTCCTCAGTCTACCGAGCACACTTGGTTTTCCCCAGACTCCCGGGCTGTGTACAGGCGGTTGTCGGCTTCTTTTAGCAGTTCTATCAGGGTGCTGTTTGGTCGGGCGGTAATGCCCGCAGAGATGGTAAAGTTAAAGTTGAACTCATCCAGCAAGACGATGTGATCCTCCACAATTTCCCTGAACCCTTCCACCAGCTTGGTGCTTTGATCCAATGACAGGCCGATCATCAAAATTGCGATATCTGAGTCACTGATACGTGCGTAACTGAACCGCTCGAAAGCTTTTGACAGCAGGGCTGCCAGATTTTTAAGAACGGTTTCGGAAGCGTCCAGGCCGTATTGATCCTGCAAGTTATGCAGTTTGTCGACTGAGATCAATGCCAGGCTAAAGTGAGAGCCCTTCTCTTTGGCGGCTTGCAGTTCTTGATTTCCGGTTTCAAAGAACTTGCGCTTGTTTGGCAGGCCCGTCACATAATCGTGATAGGCCATATGCTCCATCGCCTCCATGTATTCCATGTTTTCGATGTCTTGCATAATGCGGCAGTGAAACTCTTCATGCCCAAACGGTTTGATCAAAAAATCATTGGCGCCATTTTTGATGAATTTTGCCGATAAGCTGCTATTCCCTTCGCCAGACAAGCCGACGATAACCAGCCCATTCTTGCTGATTTCTTTGCGGATGTTTTTGACCAGTTCAAAGCCATTCATGCGTGGCATGTTGTAGTCGGTGATCAGCAGTTTGATCTCGGGGTCTTTGTTGATGATATCTAAAGCGGTGTCGCCATCGTCTGCGGTGATCACCTGGTACAAATGCGTTTCCAGCAAGTTTTTGATGTATTTTCGCGACATACTTGAGTCGTCGGCAACCAGAATTTTGATTCGCTTGTTTTTTTCAAGGCGTTGAATCAGTTTGATCACGTACTCGTAGGAAAAGCGGCTTTCTTTGACGACGTAATCAACGATGTGCTTTTCCAGCATTTTTTCACGTTTTTCATCGTCATAGTTGCCGGTAAGCACGATGGTAGGAATTTTCTGGCTGATGGTGTAATCGACTACTTCGCCGTTGGGTGCGTCGGGCAGGTTCAGGTCTACCACGGCAACCAGGTAGTGGTCGGTGCCGTTTTGCTCGATCAGCTTTTTTGCGGCTTCAAATGTGGAAGCCGTGTCACATTGAAGTGCTGTATTTGATTTGCCGACGTGCTTGATGATTTTGATAACGATCGGGCTGTCTTCGACGAGTAGAAATTTGCTCATGCTGTTTTGTTGGGTAATCGAATTGCTGGACATAGTTACTAGCTTAGATGCTCTTTCGTATCGCACCAGTTTTTGAGTCGTTTCGTCGCAAAAAAGGCGTAAAAAGGCGTAATATTAATCACTTTTTGGCTTTCAAATATGCTAGAATCGCACGCTTTGTTTTTGTGCTGTGGTCGGTTGTATCAAGCGCATTACACTGGGGTGAATGGCGACTTCTTACTTAATGAAGAAAATAAAGAAAAGGCGTGGCCACCTGAGAATCTAGAATAAAACCTTTGCCAAATAGGAACGCTATCCATATGGGTGAGCAAGCGAACGAAATCCTTCCCGTCAATATCGAAGACGAACTCAAACAATCCTACCTTGATTACGCCATGAGCGTGATCGTTGGACGAGCCTTGCCCGATGCGCGTGATGGTTTGAAACCGGTTCATCGGCGCGTGCTTTTCGCCATGAATGTCTTGGGAAATGACTGGAACAAAGCCTACAAAAAATCTGCTCGGGTGGTCGGTGATGTGATCGGTAAATACCACCCGCACGGTGATTCCGCTGTGTACGATACGATTGTTCGTATGGCTCAGCCGTTTTCCTTGCGCTACATGCTCGTCGACGGGCAAGGTAATTTTGGCTCGGTAGATGGTGATAACGCGGCGGCGATGCGTTATACCGAAATTCGAATGCAAAAACTGGCGCATTCGCTGTTGGCCGATCTGGACAAAGAAACGGTTAACTATGTGCCCAACTATGATGGCACCGAGCAAATTCCCGAAGTGATGCCGACCCGTGTTCCCAACTTGCTGGTGAATGGCTCGTCTGGCATTGCTGTTGGTATGGCAACCAATATTCCGCCCCATAATCTGAGCGAAGTCGTGAGTGCCTGCCTGGCCCTGATGGACAATGCAGATATTACCGTTGACGCGTTGATGCAGATTATCCCCGGCCCGGATTTCCCAACTGCCGCTATCATCAATGGTCGTGCCGGTATTGTTCAGGCTTACCAGACCGGGCGCGGTAAAATCTATCTGCGTGCCCGTTACGAGATCGAAGAAGACAGCAAAGGCAAAGAACGCATCGTCGTCACCGAGATTCCTTATCAGGTCAATAAGGCGCGTTTGATCGAAAAAATTGCGGAACTGGTAAAAGACAAGAAAATCGAAGGCATCACCGAGCTGCGTGATGAATCGAACAAAGACGGCATGCGCATTGTGATTGAGCTGCGTCGTGGCGAAATGCCCGAAGTTATTATGAATAACCTGTTTGCCCAGACACAGCTTGAAAATGTGTTTGGCATCAATATGGTGGCGCTGGTCGATGGTGAGCCTAAAACCATCAACCTGAAGCAGGCGCTAGAAATTTTTGTCAAGCACCGACGCGAAGTGGTGACGCGAAGAACCTTGTTTCTGTTGCGAAAAGCCCGTGAGCGTGGCCATATTCTCGAAGGTTTGACAGTGGCGTTGGCCAGTATCGATCCGGTGATTGAGCTGATCAAAAGCTCGCCCAGCTCAGCCGAGGCGAAAGAGCGTTTATTGGCGCAGGCATGGAATCCGGGTGACGTCATCAGTATGTTAGAAAAAGCGGGCGAGAATGCTTGCAGGCCTGACAATCTCGAACCTCAGTATGGAATGAGAGAGGGAAAATACTATCTGTCGCCAGTGCAGGCACAAGAAATTCTGAATATGCGTTTGCACCGTTTAACCGGCCTCGAAACAGAGAAGCTGATCACCGAATACCGTGAGATTCTCGAAAAAATTGCAGAACTGCTACTGATATTGAGCGATCCTGTCAAATTGATGGAAGTGATTCGCGAAGAGTTGCAAGCGGTGTTGGACGAATATGGTGATGAGCGTCGTTCGGAAATTATTTCATCGCGACGTGATTTAACAGTAGCCGATTTGATCAACGAAGAAGATCTGGTGGTGACCATTTCCCACGGCGGTTACGCCAAAACGCAGCCGGTAGAGGATTATCAGGCGCAACGTCGAGGCGGGCGAGGCAAGTCAGCCACTTCGATGAAGGACGAAGACTTTATTGAGAAGCTCCTGGTGGCTAATTCTCACGATACGATTTTGTGCTTTACCAATAAAGGCAAGGTCTATTGGTTGCGGGTCTTTGAAATACCGCAGGCTAGCCGGGGTTCAAAAGGGCGTCCGATGGTCAATATCCTGCCTTTGGGTGAAGGTGAGCGCGTGACGACCTTCCTGCCAGTTCACGAATACACCGAAGATTATTTTGTCTTTATGGCGACCGCTGCCGGCACCGTGAAAAAGACACCCTTGGTGAATTTCTCTCGTCCCCGAACATCGGGTCTGATTGCCTTGGCCTTGGATGAAGGGGATACCCTGATCGGCGCCGCCATCACTGATGGTCAGCGTGACATTATGCTAATGAGCAATTCCGGCAAAATGATTCGTTTTAATGAGTCGAATGTCAGGGCCATGGGGCGTACTGCGCGAGGTGTGCGAGGCATCAGGATTGCGGCAGAGCATAAGGTTGTTTCACTGATTCTACCCGAAGAGAATGGCTTGCTACTGGTAGCCAGCGAAAATGGGTATGGCAAGCGTACTCGATTCGAAGAGTTTTCGGTGATTGGTCGTGGTGGCCAGGGCGTGATCGCGATGCAGTGTTCTGACCGAAATGGCTTGCTGGTGTCAGCCGTTCAAGTGTTCGAAGGGGATGAGCTGATGCTGATCTCCGATAAAGGTACGTTGGTGCGAACCCGAACCGAAGAAGTTTCGGTATTGGGTCGAAATACCCAGGGCGTCAGGTTGATCAAGTTGTCTCAGAAAAACGAGCGCCTGGTCGGTGTTGAGCGTATCGATGAGTCTTCCTTTTCAGAACCAGACGATGATGAGGCTCAGGCAGCTGAAGAGGGCTCACCAGACCCTTCGTCTAATAGCCCGCTTCACTAACGGTATCGCTTAAAGCAATGAGCCATTGAAACGATAATGGAAAAATAAATGAGTGACTACGAAAAAGAACTCGCGCAGCTTCGCGGTCAAATTGATGGCATTGATAAAGAGATACAGAACCTGATCAACCGCAGGGCGGCCTGTGCTCAGCAAGTCGCCGAGGTCAAGCAAAAGGCATCGAGTGGCAGTGGAAATGATGTTCAGTATTACCGCCCTGAGCGTGAGGCGCAAGTATTGCGGGGCGTGATGGAGCGTAACCAGGGGCCGTTACCCAATGAAGATATGGGCAAACTGTTCCGGGAGATAATGTCTTGCTGCTTGGCGCTTGAGAAGCCGCTTAGTGTTGCCTTTCTGGGCCCCGAGGGCACCTTCACTCATGCTGCGTCGCTTAAGCACTTTGGTCATTTTGTCCTGGCTCAACCGCTGGCTGCGATTGATGAAGTGTTTCGGGAAGTCGAGTCCGGGCAGGCTCAGTATGGTGTGGTGCCGGTTGAGAACTCTACCGAGGGGATGGTCAGCCACACACTCGATAACTTTGTGAATTCTCCGTTGTTCATTACCGGCGAGGTCAAACTGCGCATTCATCACCATTTGCTGTCAACTGAGCAAGATGATATATCAAAAATCAAACGAGTGTATTCGCATCAGCAGTCTTTAGCGCAGTGTCGCAAATGGCTTGACGCGCATTGTCCTCAAATCGAGCGCGTTGCTGTTGCCAGCAATGCTGAAGCCGCCCGGCTGGCTTCACAGGAGACCGGTGTCGCTGCGATTGCAGGCGACATGGCATCCGAGCGCTATAGTCTGAATAAACTGGCAGAAAATATTGAGGACCAGCCCGATAACACCACGCGATTTTTGGTGGTCGGCACACAGCTGGTACCGCCCAGTGGGCAAGATAAAACCTCGATTCTGGTTTCGGTCAAGAACAAACCTGGCGCACTCCATCATGTTCTGGAGCCTTTTCATCGACATGATGTCAGTTTGACTCGGCTCGAAACCCGGCCTTCAAGTTCGGGCACTTGGGCGTATGTATTTTACATCGATTTTGAAGGGCATATTGACGATGACAAGGTTAAAGCGGTCATCAGTGAAATCTCGCCCGATGCAGTGGAAATCAAACACTTGGGCTCTTATCCAGTAGGAGTTTTATAGCCAGTATGCGCGAGAACAAAAGTAAGGCTTCGAATGCCAATGGTGCCTGTGATTATATTGAATTAGCGACGACTGGCGTAAAGGGTTTACACCCTTATCAGCCGGGCAAGCCGGTTGAAGAGCTGGAGCGTGAACTGGGTATCACCAATATCGTCAAGCTCGCAAGTAACGAGAATCCTTTGGGGCCGAGCGCGTTGGCGGCTGCAGCGGTGCAGAAAGTTTTTGTAGACGGCGCACGTTATCCAGACGGGAATGGTTTTGTACTGAAGCAGGCCTTAAGTGATTATCTTAAGGTCGAAATGAATACGCTGACTCTGGGTAATGGTTCGAACGATGTTCTCGATTTGATCACGCGTGCGTATGCCGGGCCCGGTGACGACGTGATCTATTCACAATACGCCTTTGCGGTATATGCATTGTCGACGCAGGCCGTGGGCGCTAACGCGGTTGTCACCCCGGCTAAAGACTGGGGGCACGACCTGGATGCTATGCGGGCGGCGGTGACGGAACAGACGCGTTTGATTTTTATTGCCAATCCAAACAACCCGACCGGAACCTGGTTAAGCGCCGGGGTGATCCGTCGGTTTTTGGAGCGCATCCCTGAACGCGTAGTCGTCGTGTTGGATGAAGCCTACTGCGAATATATCGATAACGCCGATTACCCCGATGGCGTCTCTTTGTTGGGTGATTTTTCGAATCTGGTCGTTACCCGAACTTTTTCGAAAGCCTGGGGGCTCGCGTCTCTGAGAGTTGGCTATGCTGTTTCCAACCCGGTAATTGCCGATATTTTAAATCGCGTGCGTCATCCTTTTAATGTCAACTCTCCTGCGCTGGCAGCGGCAGCCGCTGTTTTGTTTGATGGAGATTACCTCGCCAAAGGGAAAAAGCTTAATCAAGAAGGGCTTGCCCAGGTCGAGGCTGGTTTGATTGCACTGGGCCTGTCTTATATTCCGTCTGTGGGTAATTTTATTTGCTTTGATACCGGTCGTGATGGGTCGGAGGTCTATCAAGCCTTATTGCACCAAGGTGTGATTGTCAGGCCTTTGGGTGCTTATGGTATGCCTTCTCACCTGCGAGTTTCAATCGGCACGGCGGATGAAAACCAGCGGTTTTTGAATGCCCTGGCTCATGTCAACGCGACACAACCAAGCGCTAAATGAGGGGCAAGTGATATGAGCGCGACTTCGCCCATTCAAACGCTGGCGGTGATCGGTTTAGGCTTGATTGGCGGCTCTCTCACCAAAGCAACCCGTTTGAGTGGCTTTTCGGCCAAGACGATCGGCTATAAGCGGCGTTTCAATGAAACCCGTCTGGGCGTTGAGTTAGGGGTAGTTGACGTTGCTGCTGCCACTATAGAAGAAGCTGTAAAAGACGCGGATGTGGTGGTGCTAGCCGTACCGGTTAAGGCGTTTGAGCAATCCTTGGCAGAGATTAAACCGTATCTGAAAGCTGGAGCTGTTCTCACGGATGTTGGCAGTGTAAAAGGCTGTTTTGTCGAGGCTGTTGCAAAAGTCTATGGCGAAATCCCCGACTTTGTGGTGCCGGCGCATCCGATTGCAGGCTCTGAAAAAAGCGGTGTCACGGCGGCTGACGAAGCGTTATTTGTGAATCATAAAGTCATACTCACACCGCTCGAAAACACCTCTTCTGCTGCCGTTGATCTGATTCGGCGTATGTGGATGTCTTGTGGTGCTACCGTATTGGAAATGTCGGTTGAACATCATGATGAGGTGCTGGCTGCGACCAGCCATTTGCCTCACTTGATCGCATTTTCTCTGGTAGATACCTTGGCAGGGGAAGAAGAAAACGAAGATATTTTCCGCTATGCCGCAGGAGGCTTTCGAGATTTCACGCGCATAGCAGCCAGTGACCCGGTGATGTGGCACGACATTTTTCTGGCTAATCGAGATGCCACACTCAAGGTGTTGGAGCACTTTCGAGATGATCTCGACACCTTGCGACAGGCGATCGAACAGCGGGACAGTCAATGCTTGCTCGGTGTTTTTACGAGAGCAAAAGCGGCGCGTGAGCATTTCACTAAAATTTTATCTGGGCAGTCTTATACCAATACCATGAATACTAAAAACGTTATTTTCAAATTAAAACCAGGTGGCTCAGTTGCTGGAAAAATCCGTGTTGCCGGGGATAAATCTATTTCACACCGCTCCATTATGCTGGGCGCCCTGGCGAATGGTACCACTGATGTCGAGGGCTTTCTCGAAGGCGAAGACAGTCTCGCGACCTTGCAGGCATTTCGAGATATGGGGGTGGTGATTGAAGGCCCTGAAGATGGCAAGGTGCGCATTCATGGCGTCGGTATTAAGGGCTTGCAACCCCCTCCGGGGCCAATCTACCTGGGAAACTCTGGTACCGGTATGCGCTTGTTTTCCGGTTTGCTGGCTGGCCAGGCTTTTGATAGTGAGCTGACAGGAGATGAATCGCTTTCCGCCCGACCCATGGAGCGTGTCGCCGCGCCACTCAGAATGATGGGGGCCAGTATTGAGTCAGGCGAGGGTGGTCGACCGCCGCTGAAGATTAAAGGTGGGCAACGGCTTAAGAATATTGATTATGTAATGCCAATGGCCAGTGCGCAGGTCAAGTCCTGTCTATTACTGGCGGGTATGTATGCGCAGGGAGAAACACGAGTAACAGAGCCTGCACCAACCCGCGATCACACAGAGCGAATGCTGAACGGTTTTGGATACCCGGTTAAGCGAGAAGGTGCTGTCGCTTCGATTACCGGGGGAGGGCAGTTGAGTAGCAAAAACTTAAGCGGAGGTAAAATTGATGTGCCAGCCGATATCTCTTCCGCCGCTTTCTTTTTGGTGGCAGCGTCAATTACGCCTGGTGCAGAGTTAGTGTTGGAGCATGTTGGTTTAAATCCAACCCGAACTGGCGTGATTGATATCTTGCGCCTGATGGGGGCTGATATCCGTATCGAAAATGAAAGTGAAGTAGGGGGCGAGCCGGTGGGCGACTTGCGGGTTAAGTCAGCGCCGTTAAGCGGTATTCAAATACCTGAGGCTTTAGTGCCGTTGGCGATTGACGAATTTCCGGTACTGTTTATTGCTGCTGTTTGTGCGGAAGGTGAAACAGTGCTTTCGGGCGCAGAAGAGTTACGGGTAAAAGAAAGCGACCGGATTCAAGTGATGGCTGACGGTTTGGCTTTGTTAGGTGTTCGAACAGACGTAAAGGCCGACGGTATTGTGATCAAAGGTCGCCGGATTCAGGGTGGAACCGTTCATAGCCATGGCGACCATCGTATTGCCATGGCATTCTCGGTGGCATCGCTTCGAGCGGAAGACGAAATTATCATTCAGGACTGTGCCAATGTCGCCACGTCATTTCCAAACTTTGTTGACCTTGCCAGGCAGGTCGGTATGAATATTACCGTTCAGGGGTAATGGGGTTTCAGGTTTATGTCAGAAAGCAGATCATCCGCAACAAGCCCCAAAGTACTGACTATCGATGGCCCGAGCGGTGCAGGTAAAGGCAGTATTGCCCAGTTGGTTGCTAAAAGGCTGGGCTGGCACCTGCTCGATAGTGGTGCCTTGTATCGATTGACGGCCTTGTCTGCGTTAAAGCAGGGTGTCAGTTTTGATGATGAGGAAGCCCTTGCCGACGTTGCGACACAATTGAACGTTTCATTTTTGCCCTCTGAATTTGGCGAGCCGGTTAAGGTCATACTGGACGGTGATGATGTGACCAATGAGATCAGGACTGAAACGGCTGGCAATAACGCCTCCAAAATTGCCCCTCTGGCGGGCGTTAGGCGAGCATTGTTACAGCGCCAGCGTGATTTTTTGCGCGCTCCTGGCCTGGTTGCCGACGGTAGAGACATGGGGACGGTGGTTTTTCCAAATGCTGATTTTAAAGTGTTTATGACCGCCAGCGCAGAGGCGCGAGCGGAACGTCGCTATAAGCAGTTGAAGGCCAAGGGTGAAGGTGTTAGAATCGCGACCCTTTTGACAGAGATAGAAGAGCGGGATGCGCGCGATATGGGGCGTGAGAATGCACCATTAAAGGCTGCTGACGATGCAGTGACCCTTGATACCACGCAGTTTTCTATCGATGAGGTGTTTGAAAAAGTGTTGGCGCTTACCGCTAAAGTAAGCTGAAAACTGACCGGACACTGTTAAGTAAACATAGATTTTTTTATGTCTCAATCTGAATAACGTCGCCAGTAACGCAGATTGTGATGAATGTAAATAAACCGTATTGGCTGGTGATACGGAGACCTTTAATCACACAGGAAATGTAATGAGCGAGAGCTTTGC
>Ga0316207_10000729_pt1 | contig 47534 bp, 45 predicted proteins | sample 6weekpyrite_MG_FD_204943 | JGI IMG/M metagenome (GOLD analysis project Ga0316207, IMG submission 204943) | Microbial mat bacterial communities from mineral coupon in-situ incubated in ocean water Damariscotta River, Maine, United States -... | ecosystem: Environmental > Aquatic > Marine >... | reverse complement strand
TTAATTCCTCTCACTGAAGCTACACCTAGCGGTGAGAAAAATTTCATTATATTTGTCTCCTTAACAGAGGAAGTAATCCCTCAGTTAATTCCTCTCACTGAAGCTACACCTAGCGGTGAGAAAAATCAATAAAGTTTTGTATTAGTGATTTTTTTAAGTAGCTCAAAAAAGTTTGGAAATGATGTATTAATACAATCCAAATCTGTAACATGCATACCGCATCTAAGTCCGGCTATAATAAAACTCATAGCTATCCTATGGTCACCATGACTATCTACAGTAGCATATTTTAGTTCTCCGCCAGTCACAGAGTAACCGTCTTGAAACTCTTCAACTTCTATACCACACCCTCTAAGACCATTAACAACCGTAGAAATCCTGTCGCTCTCTTTAACCCTGAGTTCCTCAGCATTTTTAACAATACTAGTCCCCTCTGCGGATGCAAAAGCAATAGAGAGTGCCGGAAGTTCATCTATAAGCCACGATATATTCTCATCAACTGTAATTGCTTTTAGCGGAGCCTGCTTTACATGTATGTTTCCTATCGGTTCATATCTATTATCAGTTATCTCGTAACTTATATCTGCACCCATACGCTCTAAGGCTTTAAAAGCTTCTATGCGAGTCTTATTAAGAGTCACACCCTCTAGCAGAATGTCAGAATAAGGAGTAATTGCGGCTGCAACCCCGAAAAAGAATGCGCTAGATGGGTCTGCAGGGACTCTTATAGTTAAAGGAGAGAGCAGCTCTTTCATGGGTTTTATAGTTGTTTTCAAACCATTGACCTCTATCTCAGCACCCATACCTTTTAACATTCTCTCAGTATGGTCACGAGAGAGTTCAGGTTCTATGTATGTACAGATACCATCAGCACGCAGCGCTGCTAGTATCATCGCACTCTTAACCTGGGCGGAAGCTATTTTACTCTCATAATCAAAAGCTTTTAGTGAAGCTCCTCGTACACTTATAGGAGCTAAATCACCACTGTTTCTGCCATCTAGTTTAGCACCGATATCACGAAGAGGAGATGTAACTCTCTTCATTGGGCGACGGCGAAGATACTCATCCCCACTTAAGACAAAATGTCCGTCTGCTGAACTAAGCAGTCCGCAAAAGAGTCTAATCCCTGTTCCGGAATTACCACAGTCTAGGATATCACTACTCTCTTTTATTCCATCAGAAGTTATCTTTATTACTCCACTCTCTTCTTCAACTTTTGCACCAAGGTTTTTAACGATCTCTAAAGAGTTCATTGTATCTTCTGCTCGTAAAAAATTGCTTATTTCACTAGTTCCCTTTGCCAGCATAGAGAACATCGCACATCTATGCGAAATAGACTTGTCTGGTGCTATCTCAGAGATAGAGAGTGAAAATTTTGTTGCAGCACTAACTTCTACACTACTCATCTCAGACCAATTCCTAATTCACTTTTAAGTGCATCTAAAATAGTATCCATAGAGGAGGTGATATCATCCTCCTCTAGTGTCTTTTGGGATGATTGAAGTACAAACCTTATTGAGAGACTCATATTTTCACATAAGGACTCATCGCTGTACCTGTCAACAGGATAAAATCTTACAATGTCATTAGTAGCGTGGGCATTTATAATATCTTTAACCTTTTCATAACTCATCTCTTTTGGCATTATAATACTTAAATCTCTAAAGGATGCTTGATATTTTGAAGATTTGCTAGCAGTTTTAAGAGCATAAGGAAGCTTGTTAAAATCCAGTTCACACATGTAGGTAATATCTAAATCATAAGCATCTTCAACACTTGGATGAAGACGAAAGAGCTCACCTACTGATTCATTATCGATAAATACTTCAGCACACTGGTAGGGGTGAGAGAGTCTATGTTTTGTCTCAAACTCTCGAAGCTCAAACTCTCCGATTATATCGGATATTTTTTGAGTAAAAAATGAAAAATCTACCTTTAAGGGCTTTCCGTTATTTGATAATTTTTCAAACTCTCTATCACCGGAAAAAAGCATTGCCATCTTAACAGACTCTTCTCTTTGTGAGTTAAATAGTGAACCTATCTCAAAAAGCTTAACTGATGAGTAACCGTTTTTACTGTTATTTGACGCTGCTTTTAACACTCCTGTAAGCAGAGTAGTCCTTAAGGTATCAAGTGTATTTACAATAGGATTAAGTAACTCTTTACTCTCATCTATTGTTTCAAACCCATACTCCTCTAAAACTTTTTTCTCGTCAAAAACAAAGTGCACAGATTCATAAAACCCGCTTTGAGCCGCTTTGTGTCTATATTTTTGTTTCTTCTTATAACTGGAATAATCGTCTTCTAACCTGTTAGCTTCTGTAAAAGTAAAAGCTTTTGAAGGAATGTTGTCAATACCTACTAAACGAACAATCTCTTCAACAATATCTTGTTTATTACTTATATCATGTCTAAACCTTGGAACAGAAATCACAAAAGTGTCGGCTGATGATTTTGTTGTATTAAAACCTAGATTCTTCAATATTTTTGTTATTTTAACCTTATCGACTTTCGCACCGATAATCTCGTCAATCTCTTTTTTGCTTACACTTATAATTTTATCTTCATCAGAGTCACCAAGCTCTATTGTACCACCAAAAACTGATGAAGTTGAGTTCTCCTCTATAATATTTAAACAAAAATCGATACCTTGATTTAACTCTGGCTCACTGCCTCTTGATGTTCTATAGTACATTGGACCGGAAAGCATCTTATTCTCTTGCATCTTTTTAGAGATTATATCCGGTGGAATATAACTAGCCTCGATTAAGACCGTACCTTTATCGTAGGTTACCTTTGATACATCTTCTTGAATTATTCCAACAGTAGAAGCCTTCTCTTTTGACATAATAGAGGCATATCCACTCTTATCCTGAGCGAGTTCAATTTTTGCTAATGTCTCATTCTCACCGCAGAAAAAAGCATAATTGTATGCTCTTAAGATAACACCGCTGCTATGTGTTGAATAGAGCATAAGAGAGTCTATATCCGTATCTCTTTTTTCATCTATTTGGGCAAGTCTTAGTTTAACAATAAAAGGCAGGGCTAGTTCTTGAAGATCAACCGCTTTATAACGAAGATTTACATTCAGATTATTCTCATGAGAGAGGGTTAGAATTCTTCCAATTCCAAGTCTTTTCTCTTCACTCTCTTCTAAGTTTTTCTCTTTAATCGGTCTGTCAAAAGCTGCACTCAAATCTCTTGCGACACCCCTTACACTTAGACAATCACCCCTGTTTGCCGTGAGTTCTATCTCTATTAGTTCATCAGCTAACATGCTGTTATTGCAAACTTCTTGACCTAGTGTATAGGTACCGATACTGCTATCTAGTTCTATAATTCCATCGTTAGTATCTTCAAGACCAATCTCACCAGCAGAACAGATCATACCCTCACTCTCTACACCACGAAGCTTAACAGGTTTAATTACAACTCCGCTTGGCATTGTAGCACCTATCGTTGCGACAACAACATCGAGACCGGCCCTAACATTTGAGGCACCGCAAACTATCTGTCGGACACTTGTTCCGATATCAACTTGACAAATATTTAATTTATCAGCATCAGGATGCTTTTCACACTCTAAAACTTTACCGAATATTATCTTTTTTGGAATTTCATAACTATGTACTCTGTCAACCTCTAGACCAATAGAGTTAAATTTTTTTACTAACTCATCACTCTCTATGCCTTTTAAATCTATCCACTCTTCTAACCAACTTCTAGTAACTATCATTGAAACTGCTCCAACAACTTAATATCTCCCTCAAAAAGTGAACGCAGATCACCGATTTGATGAATCAACATTGCAAACCTCTCAACGCCAAGACCAAAGGCATAGCCACTGACATTTTCATATTTTACCGCTTCAAATACATTTGGATCAACTATTCCGCAGCCTAAAACCTCTAGCCAGCCTGTTTTAGAACAGACCCTGCACCCTTTTCCTTCACAAAATACACAAGAGATGTCCACCTCGGCCGAAGGCTCGGTAAACGGAAAAAAAGATGGGCGAAACCTAACCTCTACATCACCAAACATGTACTTTAAAAAGTCCTCTAAGATATACTTTAAATTAGCAAATGAGACTTTACCCTTTTTATCTACTAATAAACCCTCCACCTGATGAAACATCGGTGTGTGAGTAATGTCATAATCACGACGAAAAACAGCTCCCGGAGCTATCATACGAATTGGCGGCTTTGTATTCATCATAGTTCTAATCTGAACCGGTGAAGTATGCGTACGAAGCAACATCTCATCCTTAAAATAAAATGTATCTTGCATATCACGGGCTGGATGATATTTTGGAAGATTTAGAGCTTCAAAATTATTAAAATCATCTTCTACCATGTCACCTGTTTTTACCGCAAAATTCATAGATGAAAAGTACTCTACAATTCTGTCCATTGTCTCCATAACTGGATGCAGCGCCCCTGCCTCTGAACTTGTACTAAACATAGAGACATCAATAGCTTCTGCTTTCATTGCCTCTTTTAACTCTAGGGTCTGCAGAGTTATTTTTGCTGCAGTAAGCTCATTCATAAGTGCAGTTTTGTGAGTATTGAGCTCCTGTGCTATTTTTGACTTCTCTTCATTTGGTGCCGTCTTCATCTTTGCAAACTCTGCTGCTAGAACACCCTTTTTGCCAAACACAGATATACGAATATCTTCTAGTTTTTCTACACTTTGTGCTTTTTGTATCTCATCATACCACTCTTTCAAATAGAGTCTCCATAATTTAGGGCTATACCCTGTTTAATTTTAAAATTTATTATAGTCAAATATAATTTACATATAGCTTCATTTATCTATTTATATGCTACAATATATAAAAAAAAGGAAGTGGAATGTGTATTTTCTGTAAAATAATCAATAATGAAATACCATCAAATATTGTATTAGAAAATGATGATTTTTTAGCCTTTCATGATATAAACCCAAAAGCTCCCATTCACATACTGGCAATACCAAAACAACATGTAGAGAGTTTTAATGATGTCTCTCCTCAGACAATGGAAAAAATGACCAATTTTATTCAAGATATCGCTAAAGAGATGAATATTCAAGAGAGCGGCTATAGAGTTATAACAAACATTGGAGACAATGGGGGACAAGAGGTTATGCATCTGCACTTTCACATACTCGGCGGAGCAAAGCTGGCATGGACTCACCTAAGTGACTCAAACCCTAAAGATTTCCTTTAGTAAAATGATTAAAAACATACTGCTTATTGCATCAGTGCTTACAACACTGCTTGCTCAAAGTGAGAGTGATTTTCAAACAAAACAAAGAGAAGATTTTGAAAAAGAAAAAACAAAATTCAATCTCTACAAAAAAACCCAAGAAGATGAGTTTAAATCCTACCAAGAAGCTCAAGCTAAAACCTATAGTGAGTACATAAAAGAGATCTCTGAGCACTGGGATGATCCAAAGATGTCAACTAAAAAAAGCTGGGTTTCATATACTAAAGATAAGAAGACGAGAACTAATGTAGATTTTGAGAAAAAAACAATAGTTCTTGAGACCATAGCCTCATCCAAAAAAGAGGCAAAAAAAAGACTTCAAAATGCACTTGCAAATGTGGTTACAATAGATACAAAAAGGGTTCAAGAGAGTGACCCTTTAGAGCAAAAGCTAGCAAAAATAAAAAGACCAAAATCGATTATTACAAGTGAGGTGAAGGCTGAACCAATTCTTTCAACTCTGATATTTGACAAAGAACCGACAAAAAATAATTTGATATCGTATGTAAACAGAGAGACAGAAAATAGTAAAATAAAATCACATAAATCAAACAGATTAAAGAATAAAAGAGTTTATAGCCTCAATATAAGTATGCCAAAAGATGCTACCATCAAAAGGTCTAAAATATACTATAAAGAAGTCAAAAAGCAGGCTAAAAGACAGAATCTTCCTATCTCTCTAGTCTTTGCAATAATGCACTCTGAAAGCAGTTTCAATCCACGAGCAAGGTCACATGTACCGGCATATGGTCTGATGCAGATTGTTCCTCGTACGGCAGGTATCGATTCCTATCAATATTTATACAACAAGAGGAGAGTTGTCTCAAGCAGCTATTTATACAACAGCAAAAACAACATCACTATGGGCAGTGCATACCTTCATCTGCTCTACTATAAATATCTAAAAGATGTCAAAGATCCGGATAGTCGCTTATACTGTACAATAGCCGCTTACAACACTGGAGCCGGGAACGTTGCTTGGGCATTTACTAGAACAAACAATATGCGCAAAGCCGCACCAATTATTAACTCTATGAGTTCAACCGAGGTTTACAATAGACTAATGAGTGATTTAAAATATGATGAACCCAAACACTACTTAGGCAGGGTATCAAAAAGAGTGGGCTTATATTATAAATTATATGGATAAAAGAGCTAACGAAATCTCTAAGATGGGCAACTCTCTATTTCACCCATATCTATATTAGCCCCGCCGCCAGATATCATCTTTTCATTCTCTTTTATAATATTTCCATTATGCGTAATTGAATATGAGATAAGTACAGAGTCTCTAATAGTATTTATTGTTGAACAGTATGTCTCCAATGAAGCCATAACCCAACGAGCAGCTACAGTATCATCAGCATCTGAATTAAATTTATAATAGAGATGCAGAGTATTAAATTTTCTAGGATGCTCATCATTTCTAACGACATCCCCATCTATTACAAGGTCAGTTACGGTTTTACCTTGATTTTTCGGTATTAATACCATGTCCGTTGCACTACATGTAATAATACCGGCTAAAAAATACTCAACCGGAGTAATCTGAGGACACTCTATTATAAAACTGCTCTTCTCAGTCTTTGCCTCAAATTTCATGCCCTCTTTATGACTAACAGTTACATTCATAATTAATCCTGTAAATAATTTTTAAAATATTCTAGTTGCTCTTTTGTCCTTAGAGTTGAAGTACCACCTGCTGAAGCCCTAGCATTCATTGAGTTTTTAAGCACTAGAAACTCAAGTACATCTTCACCTATTCTAGAGTCAATCTCCTGAAGGTATTTAAGTTCTATATCACTCAAATCAATTTTCAACTCTTCACTTTTGGCTACAGCTTTTCCAGTAATAAAGTGAGCTTCTCGGAACGGAATATTACACTTCTCAACTAAATAATCAGCCAAATCTGTAGCTGCTAAATGTCCGACTGAACAAGCAGCCTCCATATTGTGAGCTTTTACTTCCATAGTTTTGATAGCTTCTTTTAAAATCTCTAAAGATATAAGGGCAGTATCAACAGCATCAAAAACACCCTCTTTATCCTCTTGAGTGTCTTTATTATAAGCTAAAGGCAAGCCCTTCATAACTGTTAAAAGTCCCATTAATGAACCATAAACACGACCTGTTTTTCCGCGAAGTAGTTCAGGAACATCAGGGTTTTTCTTTTGTGGCATGATTGATGAACCTGTAGAGTACTCATCGCTAAGCTCTACAAATCCAAACTCATAACTTGACCACATCACAAGCTCTTCACTAAGACGTGAAATATGCATCATCATAGTTGAGATATTAAACAGAATCTCTAAAGCAAAATCTCTGTCACTTACCGTATCTAAACAGTTTACACTAACGCTATCAAAGCCAAGAAGTTCTGCTGTCATATCCCTATCGATATTGTGTGGAGTACCAGCCAGTGCAGCACAGCCAAGAGGAGAGATATTATCTCTTTTGTATGAGTCTTCAAATCTGGCAATATCACGCTTAAACATACTAAGGTATGCCCCCAGATGAAAAGCGAAGTTAGTCGGTTGAGCATGTTGAAGATGTGTCATGCCTGGAATAAGAGTCTCGGTATGTCTCTCAGCTACAAGTAATATTTCGTTCATCAAAAGTTTAAGAGAATCAACTATTTCAATATTCCTCTTAAGAACATAGCGGCGAAAATCAACAGCAACCTGATCGTTTCTACTTCTTGCGGTATGAAGTTTTTTTCCTGTGTCACCAATAATGGCAGTCAATCTTTTTTCGATTCCCATATGCAGATCTTCATCAGATATTTTCCATTCAAACTCGCCTGATTCTATCTCTTTTAGAACCTGGTTAAGTCCATCAGTAATCTCAATAAGCTCATCTGTTGTTAAGATACCCTGTTTTGCAAGCATTGCAGCATGAGCCAGTGAACCCTCAATATCTTCTCTGTAAAGTTTTCTGTCGAACATAATTGACGCATTAAATTCATCTAAAAGGCTTGAGGCGCTTGCTGAAAAACGACCTGACCACATTTTGTCCATATTTTCTCCAATAATAAAAGTTTGCTATTTTAGCTAAATTAAGTGATTTTACAAAGTGAAATGAGTAAGCAGATAGAGAGTAACTCTATCTTGGTGCTATTTAAAAGTCAGTTAGTTACAATTGAAATTTTTTATATATTTTTTCGCTTAAGTCCCATATTCCCTTGCTCTTAAGTGACTCTACAACAGCAGTTGTACAATCAACATCATCAGGCCACTCTCTGTTAAATCCATCTAGCTTATTTTTATTAGTTCCATCCAAGCCGACCATCAAGCCTGATATGTATATATCTCTTAGAGCATCCATATTATTTGTTACTCTCCATATCAACATGTAAGAATTAAATATGTCATTTTTAGCTTCATCTACAAAGATAACTACTCTAATATTAGTGCTTAAGTCTACTAAAGCATCAAAATACTCTTTTGCATTTTTTGTTTTATTCACAGATATAACCGTGATTGGGTTTTTGGTTCTTCTCATAAACTGGTGAAGATTAACAGCATCAGGAACAACCTCTTGTACACGAGTAAGAAGTTCTTCGTCACCCAATAGCTGCGGTGCCTCGACTTTATGTGCTGCAGTGGCATCAATTCCTAGCTTTCCGCCTACAAGAGACTCCGGAGATGAGTGGTCAAGTGCATCTAAGATTCCCTCAGTGATAAATAGAGATTTTGGAGTAAACCTATCCAAAATATAGGAGGCTAAAGCCTCGTAATTCTCCAGTTTCGGAGCTTTATCATCCAAGAAAATTGCATGTTTTACAAAACTCATCTGTCCAGCACCCCAAAAAGCGTGCATAAACTGTTTCGCATGTCCTTTGTAGTGTGGCTGCATCTTTGCCAAAATCAGATTATGAAAGCCGGCATTCTCCGGCATATGATAATCAAGTAAATCAGGTGCGGTCGTTTTTAGCAGTGGAAAAAATATTTTACCTGTAGCCCAACCCATATATTTATCTTCCAGTGGTGGTTTTCCAACAACTGTAGCTAAAAAAGCACGATCTTTTTTCATTGTTATTGCAGAGACCTGCATTACAGGGTATGGCTCCTCTAAAGTGTAGTAACCGGTGTGGTCACCAAAAGGACCCTCTATTTTCATGTCATGTGTCTCAACCCAGCCCTCAATAACATAATCTACATCTTTTGGAATATATAGAGGTGTCGTCAGTGACTTAACCAGTTTTGCCGGTTGTTTTTTAATAAGTCCATACATCAAGAGTTCATTAACGCCATAAGGAAGAGGAGCAGTTGCGCACCAAGTATATAGCGGATCACCGCCAATTGCAACAGTTACAGGCATTTTTTTGCCGGCTTTTTGGTATTGGTCAAAAAAGTGAGAGGAGTCTTTGTGTATCTGCCAGTGCATTCCTAAATGATTTTTATCATAGACCTGAAGTCTATACATACCGAGATTTACCATCTCACCATCTAGACTTTGTGTATAGACCTGTCCCATAGTAATAAACGGTCCCCCATCCTGTTCCCATGTCGTCAGAACAGGGAGCTTATATAGGTCTATATCATCCTCTAAGTATTTAATCTTTTGGCAGGCACCCTCACCTTTTAGACGCTTAGGAAATATATTCTTGAGCGAAAAAAGTTCACCAGCCATCGATAGTTTGTCAAAAAAACCAACAGGCGGTTTCATATGCAGAAGCTTTGTTATCTCATCGGCAATTGATTCTATACTCCTGCCAAAAAGTATCTCACATCGTTTATATGAGCCAAATACGTTCATGACTACCGGTTCTTCAAACTTAATACCGCTTTTTTTATCTACTACATTGCTGAAAAGTAGAGCTTTGCCACCATCTTCTTTCTTCACCTCGGCATAAGCTAAATGAGGGATTTCTAGATATATATCGAGTTCTTCATCAATAACTCTTAATTCATTATTTATTTTTAATAGTTCTATAGCTTTACGCAAATATGTCTCCTTTTTAATAGAAGTGAATTCTTTTAAAAACTCCCCCTCACTCGTCTGTTCTGTGCCATATCAAAGCACAGAATAAAAGCTACGCCTATCGGCGAGATTTTATATATATTCTTTTATAATCTTTGCGGCATTTCATCTTTAAATGCTGTTTCTTCTGCATCTTTTAGCAGTTTTAGGGCACCTTTGTCTATCATTTTTTTTGCAAGCTCTGAGCCTAAATTTTTAGATTCTCCGACACTAACTATTACTTTTTCTTGCATAATATTTGTACCGTTAGGGAATCCCAACATAACTCTAAAAGTTATTTCATTTTCATTTATAACAGCATTACAAGCAACAGGTGCGGAACATCCGGCTCCTATTTTAGAGATAAAATCTCTTTCAATCTGTGTACATATAAAAGTGTTTTCATCTTTTAGACTCTCTGCTATCTCACGTGCCATTTCATTTGCAGTGACTATTTCTATCCCAAGGGCAGCCTGTCCCATCGGCGGTATCATCATATCTAATGATAATTTTTGAGTATAAGGAATATCTTTTAACAGATCTAATCTATGAAGACCGATGAAAGCTAAAATAATTGCATCATACTGTCCCTCTGCAAGTTTTCTTAGTCTTGTATTTACATTACCTCTTAAATCTTTTACTTTTAAGTCTGGACGTTGCTGTAGAAGCTGCATTCTTCTTCTTAAACTTGTTGTTCCGACTACTGCACCCTGAGGTAACTCTTCAAGAGTCTTATATTTATGCGATAAAAAGATATCACTTTGATCTTGTCTTTGAGTCACGGCCACCAACTCTAAACCCTCAGGAATATAAGTCGGAACATCCTTCAAACTATGGACTGCCAAATCTGCTTCGCCTTTAAGCATCGCTTCTTCTAACTCTTTTGTAAAGTGACCCTTACCGCCAATTAATGCAAGTGGTTTATCTAATACTTTATCGCCATTACTTACAATTTTATTTAACTCAACTGTAATCTCAGGATATGCCGCTTCTACTCTATCTTTAATATGATACGCTTGCCATAATGCTAAATCAGAGACTCTTGTTGCTATTGTAAGTTTCTGCATCTATTTTGCCTCTTTATATTTTTTTTTCGTTTTATCTACTATTCCATCAAAGAAGATTGTAGGAGTTCCATTAATCATGACTGAATCAGCTACCTCTAAATCATGTTTAATATGCTCTTTAACCGCTTTAGACAACAAATCAGACTCTTTTATATTTGAGTTCATTGCTTTGTTGAATGCTTCTAATATTTTTTCCTTAGACTTCTCTCTTGGATCGACTTTTACTTTATAGAGGTCAAGAACAACATTTTTCCTACCCTTAAGCTCAAGTGCTACTGCAGCTTTAACTAACTCAACAGCAGCAGGGTGAAGTGCTGGAAGTGGAAAATGATAATAGTATACTGCGAATTTTCTTGGCGCTTTTTTCATATACTCTATAGCCCCAGGAACAAAATTTCTACAAAATGGGCATAGAGGGTCGGAAAAAATAACTACCTTATGTTTTGCATTCGCATTTCCATAAATCAAATTTTCTTTACTATAATATTCATCTTTAAATGCCAAAGAGACAAAATCTCTAATATCTTTGCCACTATTTATATCAAACAGCTCTTTTGTTATTGTACTGCCATTTGAGAACCAAATCATCTTTTGTTTAACCTCTCGCTCCTCTTTTTTAAGCATTGCGTCTAACTCAACAAAATATACACTCCAACCCTTATACTGTTTAAGTGGTGCTGAATTTGTTACTTTTACCTTTATAGAACTTATGTTTGGGTTACGAGTAAAAACATTTTTTAAAAAGCTTTCAACTTTTTTATCTGAAGCATTTGCTTCAGCCAAACTACTTAAGAGGAGTGTTATCGCTAATAATCTCAACATCAATGACATCTGTATCCTTTTTAATATTATTTTTATCATGATCTGTTTTACATTTTCCTGATTTTACATTATATCTATTAACAAGCATAGATGTAAAAACACTAAACTGCAGTAAAATACCGAGTATATCTGTCATAAAACCCGGTATTATAAGTAAAATAGCTCCAAAAATAGTAAACAAATTCAGGCTCTGGAACTGCTTTAAATCTATGCAGTTATATGAGACTGCCGTCATATTTTCTACTAAAGTTTTTCTAAAATTAACTAAGATAGATATCCCAAAAAAAGCACTTGCCACTATCTCAAAGAAAGTTGCTAAACCACCAATGTATGATGAGATATTGACAGAGACTAGTACCTCTAAAAATAGATATACTACAAAGTATATCATCTTATAAAAGTTCCATTATTTTAGAGTATATATCTTCTGCTGGTATAGAAGTTTTCTCTGTTGTTTTTCTATCATATATTTGAGTTAAGCCATTTGCCAACTCTTTTCCAATAATAATTGTATATGGAAAACCAATCAACTCAGCATCTTTCATTTTAAAGCCAAATCTATCTTTTCTATCATCAATCACTGTCTCAACACCAGACTCTTTAAGTTTGTAGTATAGTTCTTCACCCAGCTCAACCTGACTACTATCTTTAACATTTGATATCATGATATTTACCATATATGGTGCTGTCTCTTTTGTCCAAATACAACCATTCTCATCATGGTTTTGTTCTATTACCGATGCTACAAGCCTACTTACACCTATTCCGAATGTTGCCATCTCAAACGGTTTTGGCTTACCGTTTTCATCACTGAAATTGGCTTCTAAAGCGGATGAATATTTACTGCCCAACTGAAAGATATGTCCAACTTCAATACCCTTTTTGAAATGCAGTGTAGAGCCGCAAGAGCACTCTTTATCAATTTTTAACTCTTTTAACTCTTCATAAGATTTTTCATTTAAAGCATCAACCTCTTCAGTCTCAAAGATAGTTTCAATATTTGCACCGTAATCACAAACTTCGCATACAACAAGAGTATCTTCACCGCTATTTGCTAAAACATGAAACTCTTTACTTCCCTCTCCGCCGATAGCTCCACAGTCAGCCTCAACTACTCTGAAGTCAAGCCCAAGCCTAGTGAAGATTTTTTTATATGTCTCTTCCATCAGGTTAAACTCTCTAAGCATATCTTCCTGTGAAGAGTGAAAAGAGTATCCATCTTTCATTAAAAACTCACGACCACGCAAGAGTCCATACCTAGGTCTTGCTTCATCACGAAACTTAGTATTAATCTGATATAGGTTTACCGGTAGATCTTTGTAGCTAGTTACTCTGTTTTTTACTAACTCTACCATTGCCTCTTCGTTTGTAGGACTTAGTACGAACTCATTTTCATGTCTATCGGCAATTCGAAGCATCTCTTTACCCATTGTCTCAGAGCGACCACTTCTTTCCCACAAACTAATAGGAGTTACAAAGCTAAGTTGTACTTCATTGCAACCTGCACTATCCAACTCCTCTTTTACAATAGTTCTAATCTTCTCTAATACAATTTTTCCTAATGGCATAAAGTTATAAAGCCCTGCACCCTGGCTGTTTATAAAACCGCCTCGTACTAAAAATTGGTGGCTAGGAAGAGTTGCATCTGAGGGTGCCTCTTTTGTTGTTGGAATAAACGCTCTACTTCTTCTCAATTATTGTCCTTGTGCGATGCTTAGTGAATGCTCACATTTATACTCATCTGAGACCTCTTTTTTATCGTCTTTAATTAAAAACTGAAGAGCCCCCGTAAGCATATCCGATTTTGAGTCTTCTGAGACATCACGCATTCTAGAAGTCATCTCATGCAAAAATCTCTTCATAACCTGTTCACCCATCTTATGAACTTCTGATGAGTACTCTTTTGGTATATAACCTTTTTTTATAACCCTGTCACTCTCTACTTTTGCCGCTTCAAATGCTTTTTCATATATCTCTTTTATCATAGGTTCAATATTAAGAGTATCTAGCCACTCAAAAAACTCTACAGTGCTTCGTCCTATAATTCCATGAGCCTTTCTTGCGCCATCTTCACGTAGACTTTTATTCTCATCCACAATGGTTTTTAAATCATCTATCTCATAAAGGTTTATACGCTCACCCTTACTATATTTTATATCTCTAGGAAGTGCCATATCGAACCAATATCTGTCAAAATCGCAAGATCTGATAATCTCGTCCGTAATAATCGGCTTTGATGCCGAAGTTGCCGTAAAGAGAATCTCAAACTCATTAACTGCATGCGAAAGTTGGTCAAAATCTAAAACCTTTGTACCGCACTCCTTAGCCAAAGAAAAAGCTTTATCTTTAGTTCTGTTCATTATGTATACATCAGCACCATTTGACACTAGATGTTTAGCCGTAATCTCAGACATCTCCCCGACGCCAATAACCAAGGCCTTCTTACCCTCTACTTTATCAAGAACCGATTTTAGTTTTGCTACTGCTACACTGGCAATGGAGACAGGTTTAGACGATATATCTGTAGCATTTCTTACTTTTGCTGCACACTTAAAAGCGTGATGCATAGCTCGCGCTATTTTTTGACCGCAAAACCCATTGTCGTACGAATATCTAAAAGCATCTTTAAGCTGTCCTGCTATTTGAGTCTCCCCGACAACCATAGAGTCCAATGAAGAGGCAACGGTAAAGAGGTGATGGATGGCACTACTGTCATCAAATATATCTGCTCTTCCTTCTAACTCTTCAATAGAGATTCCAGCTCTCATATTCAACATTTCAAAAATATGTCTAGTTGCCAACTTTATATCACTGCAGCTACAAAACACCTCCATCCTGTTACAGGTAGAGATAAGCATTGTCTCACTTATATCATCTCCACTATTCAACTTGGTCAAACAGCCTGTTTTGTGATAATCATCCGGGTAAGACAACTTCTCTCTAATATCCATTGTAGAGTTTTTATGTGAAAAACTTATAAGTAAATAGTGCATTAGTAACTTCTTTTTATCATGGTTTGTAAAATATCTACGAGATTAGCATCATCTTTCATGGCACTCATTGCCTCATTAGAAAGTTTATTCGCCAACTCAAAAGATTTTTCAATAGTTTTGTGTTCTTTCATCTTTTTCTTGATCCAAATAGTAGCTTGTTTATCCAAAACTTTTGCATGCATATCTACTAAGATTTGTTTATCCTCACTGTTTAAGACTTTATATAGATAGATATATGGCAGGGTACACTTACCCTCCACAAAATCATTCATTGCCGGCTTTCCAAGAGTGGCTTCATCAGCAGTTATATCCAAAATATCATCTATTATTTGAAAAGATAATCCAAGGTTTTTCCCATAAAGAGCATGTGAGGCAGAATCTTTACCGGCTAAAATTGCACTAGCCTCTGCTGCCGCTTCAATAAGAGTGGCAGTTTTAAGATATAACATATCAAGATATTTATCCTCATCGCTGTTAAACTCATCTGCCATTTTTACATCCATCATCTCACCCTTTGAGAGCGCTGTAACAGAAGATGAAATTATTTTTGCAATCTCTTTATCAAAAGAGACTAGTTCCGTAAAAGCTTTTGAGTACAGAATATCTCCAAGCATCACAGCTGTTTTACTTCCATCTGTCGCATTTACAGAAGCAACACCGCGTCTTAGAGTTGCCTCGTCTATTACATCGTCGTGAAGCAGACTTGCACCATGTATCAACTCAACAATAGCAGCTAAAAGAGGAGCCCTCTCATCGGCTGGTGCAATCTTCAATATCAGTTTTGCACGAAGCCTTTTTCCACCGGAGAGCATATCAAAAAGACGACTCACTTCATCATAGTCTATCTCTTCAATTAGCCTTACAATTTCACTTTCAACTCTCTGCATTCTCTCTCTTTAACTATTTTTCAAATCTTGTAAGGATATTTGATGTTTCTCATCAGATAATAGAAGTTCAAATAGAGCTTCTCCTGTATCCTGTTTAAACTCTTTAAACTTAACCAGCATATATGGTACATTATAAAAATCGGCTCCTCTACTCTTTAACTCAAGCCTAAAACTTTGATTTTTATGTCTTAAATATAGTATATTTTGTGCAACTACTCTATCATAAGATCTAAAAATAACAAGTCCGCCATTTTTGTAAAGTGTCCATCTGAATTTAAACAGTTTTTCTTTATTGCCGTATTTTACAAGAATTTTCTTTTGCTCATCTTTTTTTAGTGATATTTCTTTTATTTCTCTAAACTCATTGGCAAAAATGAAACTAAAACTGAAGATTAGAAGAGTAAAAACTTGTAAAAAACTTTTCAACTATTCACTTTTTGAGACTATCTCACCCATTAGCTCAATACATAGGCTTTTCATTTTATTATCAACTTCATCAGGCTTCTCAAGCATTAAAAGTTTTACTTTATCATCAAAGTCATCTCCAAAGTGTTCATTAAGAACAATTTCCATAGCAGCTCTTTTTTTTATAAAGTTTGTTAAATCAAATCTTACCACATCATTGTTAGCAGTAAATACAATATCCATAAGTTTACTCTCTGGAGAACCCAAAAAAACATCATCCTCATCTTCAAATAAAGCACTGTATTTCATTTACTATTCCTTAATATTAATTATTTTGCGATTATATCATTACTATAATAATAACGGCTTAACGCCTAAGATTAAGTCTTATTTTTATATAATACTATCAATGAAAACCTATGACTACTTAATAATCGGTGCCGGAAGTGCCGGCTGCAATATGGCCTATTTTTTACAACAAAATGGTAAAAAGGTTGCTGTTGTTGACAGAGATGGTATCGCATCTGGGGCAAGCGGTGCGGCGGGAGCATTTCTCTCCCCTCTTCCAGGTAAAAAAAATCTTTACAACAGTGTAGTGAATGATGCATTAAAATTCTCCCTGGACTTTTATAAAGAACTCTATCCTGAAGCACTTAATATAAAAGGTATTCTCAGAGTTGACAATGAGACCTTCACACATAAAAAACTACAAACAAACTCCATTGAGCATGAATATTTTGACACTCAAAAACTACAAAAAATTTCAAAAAATTTCAAAGATATAAATGGCTATTTCTATGAAGATGCAGCTATTCTAGAACCTCTGAAAGTTTGTACAAAGCTATTAGAAGGGTGTGACTTTTATACTAAAGATATAAAAGAGTTGAATTTTGAAAACGGCTTATACAGTTTTGATAATATTAAAGCGCAAAACATTATTTTAGCTCAAGGAGGGAGTAACTCCTTGATAGAGATTCCATATATGACAATATCGCATCTCTTTGGTCTTAAGATTGATATAAAGACAACAACAAAAGTCCCCTTTAACATACATAAATCCATATCTGTATCAACAAATAAAAAAGATGGTACTGTAGCCATCGGAGCAACTCAGATAAGGCACTTTGCCACAGATGAAATAGAGTGTTTAACAACATGTGATGAGTGCAGTTTCTATGTAGACAGCGAGAAAGAGCAGATAGACTCTCTTTTAACACAAGCTGCAGAGCTAATAGAGTTAGAGAATATTGAAGTTGTAAAAATATACAAAGGCGCAAGAGCAACAATTAAAAGTTACTTTCCTGTTATTGGAAAAGCAGTTGACTATGTTAGCTCACTAAACAGACACCCATCAATAAAAAATGGTACGAAAATTCCAGCAGACTTGTTAGAGTATTACCCCAATCTACATGTTATAAATGCGCTTGGCTCAAGAGGTTTTGTTTTTGGTCCATATCTGGCAAAAATATTAGGCGAGAACATTTTACACAAAACTGATATACCAAAAGAGCTCTCAACAGAAAAACTTTTTTATAAAATGGCTAGAGCAAAGCCCTAAGGTTAAACACTAATGTATCAAGAGTACGTTTAGCCGGCTAACTGCTGCAGCATATATCTAGTTGCTCCACAAATATTTCTTTAAACAAGCTAGCCTCTTCAAAGCAAAACCACTACTTTACTATTTGTGTACCTACACCGGCAGATGTGAAAAGCTCTAGCAACATTGAGTGTTCGAGTCTACCGTCTATTATATGCGCTTTTTGCACTCCACCCTCGATTGCTTCGAGACAGGCATCGACTTTTGGCACCATCCCGCCGTGAATAGTTCCATCAGCTTTTAAAGCTTCCACTTCAGTTTTTGTCAGTGTGCTTAAAAGTTCTTTATCGCTATTTAAGACACCAGACGTATCTGTTAAAAATATAATCTTGTTTGCCCCTATTGCACGTGCAACATGTGAAGCACACAAATCAGCATTTATATTAAATCCTGGGTGTCCCATCTCTTCACCGGCAGCAATTGGGGCAATAACCGGCACAAATTTTTCATGAATAAGGTTTAGAACAACATCAGGTTTTACATTAATAATATTTCCTGTAAGTCCCCATTTTAAAAAATCTTTTGCACTTGCTGTAATAAAGTGGGCATCTTTTCCACTAACACCAATTGCTTTTGCACCATGAGAGTTAAGGAGTGAAACTATCTCTTTGTTTATCTCACCACTTAATATCATTTCAGCTATACGCATAACCTCTTTTGTTGTTACCCTTTGACCATCAATAAATTTTGTATCTATCTTCAGTGCATCTAACATGTCAGTTATCTTTTTCCCGCCGCCATGAATTATTACAGGTTTTATTCCTACTAAATACATTAAGAGTATATCCTCAGCAAACTTCTCTTTTAACTGAGGAGAAGTTTGTGCTGAACCGCCATATTTAATAACTACAATCTCTTTGTTGAACTCTTTTATAAACGGTAGAGCCTCGAGTAACGTTTTTACTGTTTCAATCTTTTTTTGCACTATTGTTTCCCCTATAATTATCTATAATCTTGAATATTTTTTCATCATGATTCTGAGGCTATTCAGAATCTATTTTATTATTAACTTTACAATATTCATCTATAATCTTGAATATTTTTTCATTTACATCTACATGTAGATCCAACAGCGATAGTGGAACTCCAAACGATTCAACTTTTACAAAATCTTTATACGTTACTAAAAGCGAATCAGAGCTATCTTTGTTTAAAATATCTTCAAGCTCATCTTTAGTAAATGGGTGATGATCTTCAAAATAGTTTTTACTTATAACCTTTGGTAAATATCTATTCAAACGAGCCGGTCTTGCTATGGCAGTTACAAGCGACATTTTATCACATTTGTCTTTAAGCTCAACCTTGCGTATGAAATCAACACCATCTTTTACTCTAACAGCTTCTTTTAGAGTCCACAATCTCTCTCGAAAAGGTCCTGCCGGTAAACAAAAGCTGTTCTTACTCTCAACATCTATAAGCAGATCAAGTTTTTTTATATCATGTTTTGAATAAGCATCATCTAAAAATATGATTTTTGTACCAAGCTCTTTAGCTTTTAAAATGCCCTCTTTTCTATCTTCACTGACTATGACTTTCACAGAGGGAAGTTTATGAGCATAAACCATAGCTTCATCACCGCTTATACTCACGTCACATAATAGTTTATCACCATCGCTTACAACATAAAGTCCTCTGCTCTTGCGTCCATATCCGCGAAGTAGTATACAGACATCTTCATACCTTGAAGCGAGTGCCGTGACCAAAGGAGTTTTACCACTTCCTCCAACACTAAGGTTCCCGACACTAATAATATCTACACCGAAATCTTCTGCAACTCTGCTCTTAAATCTAAGATACATGATAAGACAGTAGATCCAACTAAGCGGCAGTAGTAAACTTGAGAGAAGTTTTTGAGTTACATTTGGGTTGTAAAAATACTCTTCAACCCAAAAAACTATTTTTTTTTTCAAACTAGAGCTTTTTAAACTCTTGTTGCAGAAACAGACTTAATCTTCCCAATTACAAAGTCAACATCCTTATCTTGCATACTTGCATAAATAGGTAGAGACATCACCTGCTGATAGCTTGTAAGTGCTACTGGAAAATTATTTATTTTGAGTAAATATTTAACTTTATAATATGATAAAAAATGAAGCGGAATATAGTGAAGCCCAACTTCAACTCCCTCTTTTTTAAGCTCCAACGCAAAAGAGTCTCTATTTTTATCTACCTTTACGATATAAAGAGAGTATGGATGCTCATCACTGATCGGTTCAGGTATGGTTATATGATTAACTGACTTAAGAGCTTCATTGTACATCTTAGCTATCTCTTGAATTCGCTTTAAGTTGTTATCCTGCTCTTTTATCTGTGCTCTTATATATGCCGCATCCAGCTGGCTCATTGAGTAATCAAAACCTATATCTACAACATCATATATATACTCTAATGCCTCATCATCTTTTTTCATAGCATGTGAGCTTAAAAGCTTTGCTCTATCTATAATTTCTTCAGAGTTTGAAACAAGCATACCACCATTACAAACATCTTTTTTAAGATGAGCCGAGAAGTTAAAACATGTTATATCTGCTCCGGTAGAACCTATTCTTTGACCTTTATATGTTGCACCCAAAGCTTCGCTGGCATCCTCAACAATTTTCACATCGTATATTTTAGCCATAGAGTATAATCTGGTTAAATCAACGCACTGCCCGGCAATATGAGTAACTATAACAGCTTTTAGTTTTTTAGATTTGTTATCTTCCAAATAGGCTTCTAACTTATCTAGATTAATGTTGTATGCTTCTGGGTCTATATCTATAAATACGGGTTCTGCATCAAAGTGGCGAACGACTTCTGGAACATTTGGATGAGCATTTACGGAACATACTATCTTATCACCGCGCTTTAAATCTAAAGCTAACATTGCTAAATGAAGTGCTGATGTGCCATGTGATGTAGCCAATGCATATTTTGCACCGATATATGAGATAAAGTCACTCTCTAGTTCTGCAACTTGATCTAACTCCTCACCATCTAAAACGTCACTAACATTTGAATGTGCTTCTACACTACTCTCATATTTACAAAATGGAACTTTCATTATTTAATCCTTACAAAGTTATATCTCTTGGATAATTGAAATCATGGTTAATTGTTCTTGATGTCAATTTTGCAATAACCGGCATCTTTCTTTTAAACTGGTTACGAAAAATTCGCTCGATAATCATATTTAACATATCTTTATCACACCCTTTTTTTACTATCTCATCTCTACTTAGTCTATCTTCTACATAAAACTTCATAGCTTCATCAAGCTTAGTGTAACTATAACCTAAATCATCTTCATCGCTTTGACCATCCCACAAATCTGCCGAAGGAGGCTTAGTTATAATACTCTTTGTGATGCCGAGAAATTCAGCTAGTTCATACACTTCACTCTTATATAAATCACCAATAGGATTTATCGCACTCGACAAGTCGCCATATAGCGTTCCATAACCTAGCATTAACTCACTTTTATTACTTGTTCCCAAAACTAAAGCTTTTTGCTTGGCGGAAATATCAAAAAGGGCACTCATTCTAAGTCGTGCAGAGAGATTACCTCTCCTGAGATTATCCATATCCGGATTTAACTCCTCATATGCCCTCAACATCGGCTCTATTGAAACCGTAACAGCTTTTATACCAAAGTCAAGACAGAGTTCGTCTGCATCATCAAGTGATGCTGACGAAGAGTATTGTGATGGCATTTTTACACACAGCAGATTATCTTTAAAGACTTTTTGAGCAAGTACGGCTACAACAGCAGAATCAATTCCGCCACTAAGACCTAACACAACACTGTTTAGTCCTGTTTTACGAACCTCATTATCTAAAAAATGTTGCAGATACTCCGTAATCTGCTCATACTTTTGCATCATCAACCTTTAATAAACTTTAACAAATAAGATTATATCAAATTTTGGTAACTATAGCATCTATTTATATTATTTCGTTACAATTACTAAAAAAAGAGAAAATGTGAAGATAAAAGTTCAACCTATGGGTGAGTATCAAACAAATTGTTATATTGCCACTGTGGAGGGTAAAGACTTTGTAATTGATCCCGGGGTTGGTGCGACTGAATGGGTGATGGATAATGTAACAAATCCTGTGGCGATTTTAAATACGCACGGACACTTTGATCATGTATGGAGCAATGCTGAGCTTCAAGAGAGACTAAATATACCTCTATATACTCCAAAAGGTGATGTTATGCTCCTTAGCGAAAGTAGCTGGATGCCAAACTTACCGCCGTCCAAGCCTGATGTAGAGGTAGAGCCGAATCAAGAGTTCGATTTTAGCGGAATAAAAGTAAAATTTCGCCATTTCCCAGGGCACTGTCCAGGCTGTTCAACAATAGAGATTGGTGATGCTATGTTTAGCGGTGATTTCATCTTTGAACGCTCCATTGGTAGAACAGATTTTCCATACTCCTCTGCAGAGGATATGAAAGAGTCACTTCAGAGGTTTAAAAAATTAGACTATGACAAAACAATATACCCGGGTCACGGGAATACAACAACTATAAAACAGGAACAACAGTACTCAGACTACTGGATAGGAAACTTATAATGCAAGATCACTTTAAAGATAGAGCAGAAGCTTGGGATATGGGAACTATACAAGTTCAAGGTGCAAAAACAATAGCAGATGCAATAACTAAAGATATAGAACTCTCATCTGAAATGGAGATTTTAGACTTTGGTGTCGGAACAGGACTTCTGGGTTTTGATATTGCAAAAAATGTAAAAAAAGTTTATGGAATTGACACATCACCAAAGATGATAGAGAAGCTTAAAGAGAAGAACACTCCTGAATTAACCATAGAGACTTACTGCCAGGATATTATTAAGGAGCCTTTGGAAAAAACATTTGATGGTCTTGTCAGTTCTATGACTCTGCATCACGTGGAAGATTTACAAGCTTTTTTTCAAACAATTTACGAAAACATAAATCCTAAAGGGTTTATTGCTATTGCCGATTTAGAACTTGAAGATGGTACTTTTCACTCTGATAACACCGGAGTATTTCACTTTGGTTTTGATGAGGTTATTTTAAAAGATGCAGCACAAAATGCAGGTTTTGTTGATATAAAATTCAAGAATATCAATACTATAAACAAACCAGATAAAAATTTTGGTGTATTTTTATTTACAGCTAAAAGAGGAGATTAATCCTCTGCATCAACCAACTTTAGCTTTAAGACATGTCTCTCTGTTACAACTGTCTTAAACTCACCCTCAAAAACTTTTATATCTAATACCTTTCCTACGACATGTACGTTTCTTTTTCTGCCCTCTTTATGACGAACTCTTGCATCAAAGTTTACAATATCTCCCAACTTTACAGGTGATAAAAACTGACAATCACTAGCAACCAAAACAACATTTCTCTCATTTACTGCTGCCATAGCGGCATAATCAGCGGCACTAAAAATAAATCCTCCATGAATTAAATCTTGATTATCGGCAACCATCTCAGCAATTGTTATCAACTTTAATGATACATATCCGCTCCCTATCTTCTGAATTTCACCGCTTAAATCATGGTTAATCTTCTCATGAGTTTTTAAGAAAACCTCTTCCCTGTCTCTATACTCTTGAATATCTAACTCTGCATTATCTTCTGTTTTTACTTGTGTTTCATCACTCATCTCTTATCCTTAATCAGTTTCACATATACTCTCATTGGTGCCGGGTAACCCTCTACTGTTTTGCTTTTATCACTCTTATCTAAAAAGTCTTCTAATGACTGCCCATCAATCCATTCAGTTTTTCTCTGCTCTGCAGTGTCGGTAGTTGAAGTCTCAAGAACCTCAAAACTATCGAATCCTGCTCTTAAACACCAGTTTTTCAAAGCTTTTACAGTTGGTACAAAGTAGATATTTGGTATCTTAGAGTACGATGACTCCGGACATAAACACATCTCACTATCACCATCTATATAAAAAGTATCTAATATTACTTCACCCTGTTTATCAAGCCCTTTATAAAGTGACTTTAACATTCCTACCGGATCACTTCTATGATAAAGTACACCTAAACAAAATATAGTATCAAACTTCTCTTCATAAAACTCTAAGTGCTCCACGCCCAAAAGCTCGTAAACTATATTGCTTTTTACAAAATGGTTTATAAAATCAAACTGAGTTTTATAGAGTGGTGATGGGTCAAATCCAACCAAAGACTTTGGTTCATCCTCTTGCATTCTAAAAAGATAGTAACCATTGTTACAGCCTATATCGGCAACTTTCTTATCTTTTAAATTAAAATGTCTCCGCAATAGATTATATTTTATATTACTTTTCCACTCAGAATCTATATAAGTATCAAAGAGTTCAAAAGGACCTTTTCTCCAAGGCATCATAAGTTTTGCAAGCTCTTTTACATCTTTTTTAATACTCCCGCTAACTTTTACAACATCTCCAAGTTCAACCCTCCAAGAGCCATCTTCTAAACTATCAAGTGCCTCTCTTAGAGGAGTTATATTTTTCCAAGTCATCCATTTTTGCCGCTGATTTCTTAACTCTTGCAAGTCCATCTATTTAATTACCTTATTTTAATACATCTTAAATCAACTAAATTAATTTTAATCACTATTATATATTTATTTTATTATAATTGTACCCTAAAACTAACAGGACTTAAAATGAGATTGGAAAAAAAAGCAACTGTAGTTTCTACATCTGTAGCTGCCCTGCTCGTAATTATAAAAATGTCGGTTGGTGTTTTAAGTGGTTCCATTGCTGTTTTAGCATCTGCTATTGACTCTTTGTTAGATTTAACTGTTTCACTATTTAACTACTTTGCACTGCACAATGCCGAAAAAGACCCAGATGACAACTTCAACTTCGGACGAGGAAAGATTGAACCTCTTGCAGCTGTTATTGAAGGTACCGTTATCTCACTATCGGCACTATTTATACTTTATGAAGCACTTGTAAAAATAGCCCATCCAAGAGAGATGGAGTATATGAGTGAGAGTATTTTCGTAATGCTCTCCTCAATAGTTATCACTGCTCTGCTGGTTTTATTCCTTAATTATGTTGCAAAAAAAACAAATAATATGGTTATAAAAGCCGATGCTCTTCACTACAAAACTGACATTTTTTCAAATGGTGCAGTCCTTCTATCACTTGCTCTTGTATCTTTAACTGGAGAGGAGTTAATCGACCCTATATTAGGAGTTGGTATTGGTATTTATATGATTTACTCATCTATTCCTATCATAAAAGAGGGTATCTTAATGCTTCTTGATGCTGCACTACCTGAAGAGGATATAGAAAATATAAGAAAGATTATAGAGGTGGAGAAGATAATTACAGACTATCACTATCTTCAGACAAGAGAGTCTGGTTCACATATCTTTATCTCTGTACATGTTGTTTTCAATGTTAGTATATCACTCTACGATGCGCACGTAATATCAGACAAATTAGAGAGCAAAATGAAAGAGCTATTTAAAAATAAGAAAGTTCATACTCTAATCCATATGGATCCATATGATGACTCAGAGATAAATGAGATAGAAGAGGCTTATTAGTTTTAAATGAGAAATGCCCAAAGGGCAAAAGAGCTCACTTGAGATAAAAATAGTTGTCTGCTATGGTGGGTAGCTACTATTTTGCAAACTCTATGGCCCTGCTTTCTCTGATTACATTTACTTTTATTTCACCTGGATACTGAACTTTTTCCTCAATCTCTTTAGCTATCTCTTTAGCCATTAAAATTGACTCATCATCATTTATAAGTGATGCGTTAACCAGAACTCTTACTTCCCGTCCTGCATTTATTGCATATGCTTGTTTAACACCGTTGTGCTCCGATGCAATCTCCTCTATCTCTGTAACTCTTTTTAAATAACTCTCTAATACTTCTCGTCGTGCCCCTGGTCTCGCAGCAGACAGAGCATCAGCGGCACAAACGGCTCCACACTCTATAGAGTTAATCTCTTCATGTCCATGGTGAGCATAAATTGCATTTATAACTACACTATGCTCGTTGTAACGATTACAGATATCTGCACCCAAATCTACGTGGTTTCCATCATTATCATTAGTAAGGGCCTTACCAATATCATGTAGAAGCCCGGCTCTTTTTGCCAACCTTACATCTCCACCCATTTCTGAAGCCATGCTTCCAGCTAAATGAGCAACCTCTAAAGTATGCCCAAGTGCATTCTGCCCATAACTGGCACGATATCTGAGCTTTCCAATTAATTTAATAAGTTCAGGGTGCATTACACCAATATCTAAATCAGCTATAATCTCCTCTCCCTCACTTAAAATATCAGATTCAAACTCATCGCAAACTTTATTATATATCTCTTCAATGCGAGCCGGTTGAATACGACCATCTTCTATAAGAAGCTCTATAGTTTTTGTGGCTATAGCTCGACGATAGAGATTAAAACTACTTACAAGAATTGCATTTGGAGTATCATCAATAATAATATCAACACCTAAAAGCGTCTCAAGAGCTTTAATGTTTCTACCCTCTTTACCGATTATACGCCCTTTTAGCTCATCATCAGAAAGACTAACTATATTAGTGAGTCTTTCTGCTGCAAAATCCCCTGCAAAGCGGCTTGTTGCCTGAGCTAAAATATAGTTTGCATTTTTCTTAGCGTCTCGTTTTGCCTCATTTTCATAACGTCTGACTATATGAGCTATGTCAGCACGAGATTTCTCTTCTATTTTTTCAAGTAAAAGTGACTTAGCCTCCGCTACTGTCATACCTGCACAATTTTCCATTGCACTAAATGCTTCATCAACTTTTTTCTCATATCTCTTTTTTAGTGAGTTAAGAGATTTTTCATTTCTTTCTAAATCAACTTTTCTAGCTTTTAAAGCAGCTCCATCATCATGAAATCTTCTCTCTTCATTCTGTTTATAGCGCTTAAAGCTTTGCTCTTTTCTATTTACATCCTCTTCTCTTTGAAGAAGATCAGCTTTGGCTCTATCTTTTGCACTATCATATAGTTTTCCAGCCTCTAGCTCAATCTCTTGAGATTTAACATTAGCCTTATACAACAGTAATTGTGCTTCATTGTCAATAGCACTAGCCTTAGCCTTAGCCTTTTCGACGTAAATATCAAAGTTTGCATTAGTTATTTTTTTAGAGATGAAAAAACCTACAAGCCCACTAATGGCAGATATAGAACCGCCTATTAGTATCTCATATAACATCTTATTTCCTATTTCTAGCCATAGCCCTGTTAAGTATTTTAACATCCGGTGTTATTAGTAAGTCACACCCAATGTCATATTCATCACAAATCAACTCTTTTGTATAACAAAAATCTGATTGTATAAAAATTATATATGGTCTCTTTTTTAACTTTGCAAAGAAACGATCATACATCCCTTTTCCAAAACCAATTCTTTGTAAATTTCCATCAACACCGATTATAGGCACTATGGCTATATCAATTTTTTTAATATCTTTTAAAGTATTTCCCGCTTCATAAATACTAAATTTTTTTTTCTTAAGCGGTAATCTAAATGGTACCATCTTAAAACTTTCGCCTTCCATAAATGGCACAAATATGTCACTTTTTTTTCTTAAGAGCTTGATTGTCTTGCTTATATCCGCTTCTGAGGGGAGTGGGATATATAATAATATTTTTTTATTTTTTAAATGTTTCAGCTCTTTTTGCAAAGAGAGGTTTACTTTTGCATTTTTATATATTTTATTATATGTTGTACTATTTTTTATTTTTTTTAGACAATTTTGCCTAAAAACTGTTTTTGTAAGAGGCATGTTAAATCTTTATGGCTATAATTTCGCTTATTCTACTCTAAAAAGAGAAAACAAGGTAAGCAAATGCTAAAAAAACCCACTTTAATTATATCAATACTATTTACACTTTTATTTCAAGCCTGTTCCAATGAGGACAAAATGAATGAAAATGCTAATAAGCTGGTATCAGTTAATGAGTATGTATTAACAGCTCTTGATAAGAGAGAGTATATTGTAAAAAAAGATGGAGAAGGGTTTATTTTAGAGGGTGCAAAAAACAAGGTTATTATCTTTGATATCTTTGCAACTTGGTGTCCTCCATGCCGTGCTGCTGCAAAACATCTCAGCTCTCTTCAAAAGAAATATAAAGATGACCTTGTTGTTATCGGTATCACGATAGAAGATAATATCTTAAATGAAAAACTACTTGAATTTAGAGAAAAATACACAGCCAACTACACTATAGTAAACTCTGAGCAGAACCGTCGTTTAAGCAATGCGATAGTAAAAGAGTTAGAGCTTGGAGAGAGATACCCTATTCCCTTAATGGTTCTATATAAAGATGGAAAACTTGTAAATCACTTTGTCGGTGCCACTGAAGAGGAGTTCATAGACAGTGACATCAGAAGGGCTTTAAATAAATAGATGTTTGGTTTTATAAAAAAGTCTCTTACCAAAACTGCAGAGGCGATAAAAGCAGTAGCTCCAAAAAAGAAAGTATCATTCACAAAAGATGAACTCGAAGACATTCTGCTCGAAGCCGATGTGGAGTATGAGCTAGTTGAGATAATCTTAAATGAGATGTATCAGAGCAAAATAACCCGTGATATTCTTCGCTCAAAACTATTAGCTACCCTAGCCTACACCTCTTACGAAGATAAGGAGTTCACCGCTCCGTTCGTTGAGTTAATAGTTGGAGTAAACGGTGCCGGTAAAACAACTACTATTTCAAAACTGGCAGCTCGCTATAAAAATGAGGGTAAAAAGGTTATTCTTGGTGCCGGAGACACTTTCCGCGCTGCAGCGATAGAACAACTGACTCAATGGGCAAATAAATTAGATCTTCCAATAGTATCATCAAAACAGGGTCATGATAGTTCTGCGGTTGCTTACGATACCATAGACTCTGCTAAGTCAAAAGGTTTTGATAATGTAATAATAGACACTGCCGGACGACTTCATACACAAACAAATTTGGCAAATGAGCTTAAAAAAATCAATCGTATTTGTGAAAAAGCTCATACTGGAGCACCTCATAGAACCATTCTGATTATAGACGGTACACAGGGAAACTCTGCAATCGCTCAGGCAAAATCATTTAATGAGATGATAGGAATAGACGGCATTATTATTACCAAGCTTGATGGGACGGCAAAAGGCGGCAGTATCTTTAGCATAGCCTATGCTTTAGAGCTTCCAATACTCTACGTAGGAACAGGGGAAAAACCGGAAAATTTAACACCCTTTGACAAGTATGAGTTTGTTGATGGTCTATTAGATGTTATTTTTGAAGAAGAGGATTAAGTTTACTCCTTACTCCACAAATAATATTTAAAGCTTTGGGGTGAAGCCTCTCATCCTGTTTCTCTACTAACTTTAGATAAAAAATGACATTATGTCATATTTTTAACTTCTACATATAAAAAAACATATAATTTAAAAGATATAAATAATCGGGGTAGCTAATGGCTAAGATAAGAACTCTTTTTGAGTGTCAACACTGTGGATTGACCACACCTAAATGGATGGGTAAATGCACAAACTGTGGGGCTTGGGACTCTTTTACTGAACTAAATGAGCATCAACAAGAGGTGGTAAAACAGACTAAGTCCAGCTCCACCTCTTCTTCAAAAGCAGTAAGCATAAATGATATACATGAGGAGGAGATATATAGATACAGCTCTCTTGATAAAGAGTTAGATATGGTTCTGGGCGGTGGAGTAGTTCCCGGTTCACTTACACTTATTGGAGGAAGTCCCGGGGTAGGAAAATCAACACTACTGCTAAAAGTTGGCGGAGATATTGCATCAAGCGGTAAAAATGTTTTGTATGTAACAGGAGAGGAGTCAAGCGGACAGATAAAACTTCGTGCAAACCGCTTAAAATCAAACCATAACCTTCTATATCTGCTTAGTGAGATTAGACTGGAGCAGGTATTGGTAGAAATTGAGCATCGCCAATATGATTTTATAATTATCGACTCAATTCAAACCTTATACTCTGAAAAGATAACATCTGCACCCGGTTCAGTGACTCAAGTCAGACAAATCACATTTGAGCTTATGAGAATAGCTAAAGAGAGAAGTATTGCAATTTTTATTATTGGGCATATAACAAAAGAGGGCTCTATAGCCGGTCCAAGAGTTTTAGAACATATGGTAGACACTGTCCTATACTTTGAAGGGGATTCATCACAGGAGCTTAGAATACTAAGGGGCTTTAAAAATCGTTTTGGACCTACTAGCGAAATAGGTGTTTTTGAGATGAGGAGTAATGGATTGATCTCTGCAACTGATGTTGCATCAAGATTTTTTAACCGAAACTCTGAACAGGCGGGCTCCGCTTTGACCGTTATAATGGAAGGGTCTCGTCCAATAATACTTGAAGTGCAAGCATTAGTATCAGAATCACACACCCCAAACTCCAAAAGACAGGCTACAGGGTTTGATAATAACAGACTTAATATGCTTTTAGCACTTTTAGAGAGAAAACTTGAAATCCCACTCTCGGGATATGATGTCTTTATTAATATTACCGGAGGTATAAAAATTACTGAAACTTCTGCAGATTTAGCTATTTTAGCGGCAATTATTAGTAGTTTTCGTAATCGTGCTATCTCAAAAGAGACAGTTTTTATAGGAGAAGTTTCACTTGTCGGTGATGTAAGGGAGGTCTATGCAATGGACGTTAGGCTTAAAGAGTCCAGTATGCAAAATATCTCTAAAGCACTGCTGTCAAAAAAACCTCTGGAGGAGTACAATATTAAAACATTTATAGTAGATGAAGTTACAAAACTTTTACAATGGTATTAATTTTACAAATATTAAAATGTGTTTTACCATATTAAGTGTATAATCCTTGAACTTAATATTATAAAAGGGATTACTATATGGATGCAGAGTTCAGAAGCGAAGAAAAATTTTCTAAATTATCAATAGCATACGAGGGAAAAGAAGAGGGTGAACTGGTCTGCTCAACAATTGAAAAAATAACTTCAAAATATGCTACAAAACCTGAAACTTACACTTGTAATATCTCAGATACTAAAGATGTTGTAGTTATAGAGTACCAGGATGATGTTGACCGTCAAGCCGGTGATATATTTGAAGAGATAATAAAAACTTTAAATATAACAGTTTGTGATTAACTGCTATAAATTAAAATACTTATTAAATAATATAAATTTTTGATATACTAACAAAATCTAAAATCAAGGAAAACCTATGGCTGAAGAAGAGAATAAAGAAGAGGCAGGAGCGGAGAAGAAAAAATCCAATAATATGTTAATGATTATTATTATTGCCGTTTTAGTACTTATTATTATTGGTGGGGCAGTCCTTGCAATCTTTTTAATGGGTGATGATGAGCAAGAAGCAAATATGCAGCAGAATGCACCACAGGTTCAATCAAAAAAAATGTCAAGCAGGTCTAGACAAAGCTCGAACGAAGTCAATGCAAGAAAATTAAGTGATATTGGTATCTTATACCCACTTGACGGATTTACTGTAAATCTAAAAAGTGATTCTGGACGACGTTACTTAAAAGCAACTATTTCACTAGAACTAAGCGGTGAAGAGTTAAGTATTGAACTTGACAACAAATCGCCTGTAATCAGGGACAGAATTATTAGAATCTTAACCTCCAAAACTTTAGAAGAGATCTCTTCTAAAAAAGGAAAACAAAAAGTTTCAGAACAGATTGTTGATACACTAAACGCTATGATTTCAGACGGTCATGTTAAAAGTATATATTTCACAGAATTCGTTATACAGTAGATGATAGGTATAGACCTTATTAAAACTTCTCGCATGAATCGTTTAATGAAACGATTTGGAGAGAAGGCTCTTCGTAGATTTCTATCAGAGAGTGAAATAAACCTTGTTAAAGATTATAAATCAGCTTCTGGTTTTTGGGCGGCCAAAGAGGCTTGTTCAAAAGCTCTAGGTGTTGGTATTGGATCGGAGTGTAGCTTCTATGACATTGTTATCTATAAAACAGAGCGCGGCGCGCCAAAACTACAACTATCAGCAAAACTTCTAAAGAATTTTAATATTTCAGATGCCAGCCTATCTATAACCCATGATGGAGAGTATGCAATAGCTGTAGTAGCTATAGAATCAGCCACCGCCAACAAAATCAAGTAACTCCAATTTATCTCCATCATCAAGTTTGTGCGTAGCCCAGTTATCTTGCTTTACAATTTTCATATTTACTGCTGCTGCCATCACCTTACCGGTTAATTCCAGTTTTTCAAGTACCTTTTCTAAGGTTGTATTTTCACTGAATTCTTTTGTCTCACCATTTATTATAAGTTTCATCTTTTCTCTTTTTTAGTGGAATAATATCTTATTTTATTGAATTTATAACCAATAAATAGATATAATCATCATAAATAAAATATATATAAAGTGATTATTATGCTAAATTCCAAAAAATTACTAACATATACCAAAAAATTGTCCATTCTTTTTGTTGAAGACCATGATGACTTAAGAGAGAATACAACAGAGATACTCAAAGCATTTTTTCATAATGTAGATGGCGCTGCAAACGGCGAAGAAGCTATAAGAAAGTATAAGGAATTTTATGAAAAAGAGTCCCATTATTATCATATTATTTTATCTGATATACAGATGCACCGCCTTAACGGAATTGAATTAGTTGAAAATATTTACAATATAAACCCAAAACAAATTGTCATAATAATATCAGCACATGATGACTCAAAATATCTGTTACCTCTAATTAACTTAGGAATAGAGCAGTTTATAAAAAAACCGATAGATTATCAAGATTTACTAAAAGTACTGCTAAATGCATCTAAAAAAGTAACACTACCTAACTCAAAAAGTGCGAATCAAGAGAATAAAGTACCACTGATAAAATTAAACAACTCATCTACCTTCAATAAAGAGACTAATATACTGACGAATAACAATACAATGATAACTTTAACTAAGTATGAGATAATATTTTTGCAGCTACTGACTGATAATATTGGCAAGATATACTCAAATGAAGATATTACCGATTATTATAACTCATTAGATGAAAATCTTGACATTGTTAACATAAGAAAACTCGTGTCAAAACTTAGAAAAAAGATGCTGGAGAACTGTATAGAGAGCGTCTATGGGATTGGATACAGAATTATACCATATTTTGAACATTAAGCTTCTTCTATAAAAATACAACTCCCCCCTACTTTATACACACCCGTATAACCTATAAATATTACTCCGATTCACCTACATAAATTTATTCAATGAAACAGCAACAGTTTATAAACAGTAAAGAACAACAAAACAACCAAATATATTTATATTAAATAAAATACGTTATTTTATTTTCATTTTCAATTTTTAAGAAATCTATAATTCAATAAGAGTATCATTAAAGTCTGATATTATAAAATTGAGATGGAGGCTGCTTTTGTTTACTTTTAATACTCTCAAAGAAGTCCCACTACATATTACTAACAATGTATCTAACAATAACTTTTTGAACTACCTTAAAAATGGGCAATGGCAGAATATAAGTGAATATGAATTTGTGCAATACGTCTATAAGTTATCACACGCTTTTAAGATGGCAGGAGTCGACAGAGGCACTACCGTAGCAATAGTCTCTAACTCTTCACCCTTTTGGCTTATGATTGATTATGCACTTCAAGACATAGGTGCTATCAGTGTTCCAATATTTGCAAATATTGCTAAAGAAAATTTCACATATGAACTTAAAGATGCAAATATTGAGTATATCTACATAGCATCGCAGGAGAGGTATGAGCAGATAAAAGAGCATATTAATTCACTAAGCTTAGTCATAACTCATAATGTAAAGTGTGATAACGATAACAGTATAGATTTTAACTCATTTATAGATGTACCTGCGAAAAAAAGTGATAACAGTGTTGATGAAAATGATATAGCTACAATTATATACACCAGTGGTTCAACCGGCGTTCCAAAAGGAGTTGAGCTTACACATAAAAATATTGTTTCCCAGATAAAAGAGACTTCGAGGCAGTTTTCTCTTTTAGAAGATGATATTGCCCTGAGTTTTTTGCCACTCGCCCATATATTTGAGAGAATGGTAATGAGTTACTACCTTACATGCGGGATAAGTATATACTTTACAGATGATGTTAAAAATGTAGGTAATCTTATAAAAGATGTAAAACCATCCATCATGACTGCTGTTCCAAGACTACTAGATAAAATATATGTAAAGATGCATGACAATATAAAAACTGCTCCTCTGTTTAAGAGAGTAATCGCAGGTTTGGCCTTTAGCGAGGCAGACAATAAAAATCTAGACACTACGACTATACTAACTCCAATATTTAAAAAACTTGTTTATCCAAAACTGCTAGAAGCACTTGGTGGAAATATTCGTTTTGTTATTTGCGGAGGTGCTCCGCTTAGTATGAAAGTTGAGAGATTCTTCACAAATATTGGTTTAGAGATATATCAAGGTTATGGACTTACTGAGACATCTCCTGTAGTTTGTGCAAACTCACCTCTAAACAAAAAGCCTTTTACATGTGGAAAAGCATTTGGCAAGGCAGAGGTTAAAATAGCCAATGATTCAGAACTCTACACAAGAGGTTCATATTTAATGCGCGGTTATCATAAACAGATAGAAAAGACCAATAACTCTATAGATAAAGATGGTTGGTTCCATACCGGGGATTTAGCAGCAATAGATAGAGATGGTTTTATAACCATTAACGGACGTAAGAAAGAGCTTTTTAAAACATCTAACGGAAAATATATATCTGCAATACACATAGAACAGTTATTAACTCAAAATAGATGGTGTGACTATGCTGTAGTTGTGGCTGATAATAAGCCATATGTAAGCGCCTTTTTATTCTTAGATTCCATATCTATAAAAGAGTATGCCAAATTAAAACATCTAACTTATGAAGATATACCTGCTCTATACAACTCAAAACCTGTACAAAAATTAATAAAACAGCTCATAAATAGGGTAAACAGACATCTAAACCATGAAGAAAAGATAAGAAAGCACTATCTTGTAACCGAAGAAGCAACAATTGACAATCATATATTAACGCCATCTATGAAGGTCTCACGTGAAGCAGTATATAAAAAATATGAGGATGTTATAAAATCACTATATGGAGAAGTATTATGAGAGAAAGAGTAGCAGTTATAGATGGACTTAGAACTCCAATAGCAAAAGCTTCGGGAAAGTTAAAGAAGCTACAAGCCGAATCACTCGGTTCATTCATACTATCAGAGTTAGCGCTCAGAGTCGGTCTAGATTATGCTATGTATGATGAAATTATCATTGGTAATGTGTCACAACCAGCTCATGCTGCCAATATAGCAAGGGTTATAGCTCTAAAAGCCGGATTTAGTGAAAAGATTCCAGCCTATACGGTTCATAGAAACTGTGCATCAGGTATGCAAGCCATCACTAGTTCAACTGAGAAGATATTAGCCGGTCGCGGAGATATCTACCTGGCTGGTGGAGTTGAGTCTATGAGCAATATTCCACTATTGTATAACAAAAAGATGTCTGCCCTTTTTGAAGATATTTTTCGTTCAAAATCTCCTATAGACAAAATAAAAGCACTTGCTGCTTTTACTCCATCACATTTAAAACCGATTATTGGACTGATGGAGGGCTTAACTGACCCGCTGAGTGGACTTATGATGGGTTCAACTGCTGAGATATTAGCTCAGGACTTTGGTATAAGCAGAAAAGAGCAAGATGAATTTGCTCTTTTATCACACCAAAAAGCTGAGAAAGCGCAAAAAAACAGAATATTTGAACAGGAGATAGCACCTATAATTTATAATCCTGCAAAGGGCTTAATAATGAGCGAGGATGATGGAATCCGTCACTCTCAAAATATGCAGGCTCTCACAAAGCTAAAACCATTTTTTGATAAAAACAATGGAACAGTTACAGCCGGTAATTCATCTCAAGTATCAGATGCTGCGGCAGCCGTAGTTTTAATGAGTGAGAGTAAGGCTAAAGAGATAGGCTTAACGCCTCTTGGGTATTTAAAAGAGTTTGCATATGCTGGGCTCGAACCAGCAAGAATGGGACTAGGACCGGCATATTCAACTGCAAAAATTTTAAAAATGAGTAAAATGAAAATGAGTGATTTCGAGCTTATAGAATTAAATGAGGCTTTTGCTTCACAAGTTTTAGCAAACTTAGCTGCTTTTGAGTCCAAAAAATATGCCAATACACACCTAAGTCGAGGTGCAGCATTGGGAGCTATTGACACCAATATTTTAAATGTAAACGGCGGAGCCATCGCACTTGGTCATCCGGTTGGGATGACGGGTACCCGCTTGGTTATACATACCTTAAAAGAGTTGCGCCGTCAAAATAAAAATATAGGCTTGGCTACACTCTGCATTGGCGGTGGACAAGGTGCTTCAATGATACTGGAGGTAGAATAATGAGTGCTTTTACTTTAAAAATTGAGAATAAAATTGCAACTTTAATGTTTGATATGCCAGATAGCAATGTAAATCTACTATCAATAAAAGTCATGAAAGAACTTGAGCTTATTTTAGATGAACTAAAAGATTCAGACAAAATAGATGTACTTCTTTTTAAAAGTGCAAAGAAAGATGTTTTTATAGCAGGTGCAGATATTTCCGAGATAGAATCACTTAATAATAAAGAAAAAGCTTATGAGCTTGTCAGAAACGGACAGATTATATTGTCTAAAATAGCTATACTTCCCTTTTTCACCGTTGCCGTCATTGATGGAGCGTGTTTGGGCGGTGGTTTTGAACTGGCACTAAATTGTAATTACCGTATAGCTACACAAAATGACAAAACTAAGATCGGGCTGCCAGAGGTCAACTTGGGGGTGCTTCCAGGTTTTGGCGGAACTCAAAATTTAAAATATTTAATAGGCAAACAAAAATCATTAGAGTTAATCTTGGGTGCTAAAATTATTAACGGCAAAAAGGCGCAGAGACTTAAGATGGTTGATGCCTGCGTCCCTAACGGCTATCTTGATTTTAAATTAGAGAGTTTTATAAAAGCTATTCTAGACTCTAAAGAGCGTGCAAAAATAGATGCTAAGCGCCACAAAGAGAACCTACTGGAACGTTTTGTTCCAGCTCTTATCTATCATTTTGCTTCTAAAGAGGTAATTAAAAAAACCAACGGTAACTACCCTGCTCCACTAGAGGTAATTGAACTATTCAAGCAAACAGACAAGTTGCCGATTAATGAAGCTCTCTCTCTAGAAGCCTATGCATTTTCAAGACTTTGTGTGACACAGGTTTCAAAAAACCTAATATCTCTGTTTTATGCTTCTGAAAAATTAAAACATGATAAATTTGTTGATAAAAATATTGAACCTCTTGAGATAAACAGCACTTCCGTTATAGGTTCCGGAACCATGGGCGGTGGCATAGTTTGGTTGTTTAGTAAGATAGATAAGGCTGTTAGACTAAAAGCAAGAAGTTATGACTCTGTTGCTTCATCATTTAAATCAATCAGCTCTGCATATCAAGCCATTATTAAAAGAAGGAGATTGACTCATAGAGAAGTTGAGTTAAAGATGGGTCGTATCAGTTATACAACTCAATATAATGGTTTTAATAACATTGACTTGGTCGTTGAAGCTGTAGTTGAAAATGAGATTACTAAAAAAAGTGTATATAAAAATCTTGAAGCTGTAGTAAAGGATAACTGTATAATAGCCTCCAATACCTCATCCTTATCTATCTCAATGCTTGGTGAAAATATGGATAAGCCGGAGAGATTTATAGGCATGCACTTTTTTAACCCAGTTCCAAGAATGCCACTTGTTGAGATAATACCGGGTAAAAAGACCTCAGATGAGACAATTGCAACAGTAGTAAAACTTGCTCGAGATGCTGGAAAAACTGCCATCCTTGTTGGAGACTGTGCAGGATTTTTGGTAAATCGTATCTTATTGCCCTACATAAATGAGTGTGCAAGACTTTTTGAAGAGGGCGGAGGCATAGAGCAGATTGACAAAACTATTGAGGAGTTTGGTATGCCTATGGGACCATTCACCTTGGCAGATGAAGTTGGATTAGATGTAGGGCATAAAGTCTCAAAAGTATTGGAAGATGCTTATGGAGAGAGGATGCAGGTTGCTCCAATACTGCAAAAAATGCTAGATATGAATCTATTTGGTAAGAAAAATAAACAGGGTTTTTATATTCATGAGTCAAAAGAGAAGAGTGTCAATGAGCAACTTAATTCCATGCACTATCATAATAGAGAGTTTGAAAAATCTGAGATCATAGATAGAGCTATACTGGTGATGATAAATGAAGCATCCAGAGCCCTAGAGGAGAGTATAGTAAAAGATGCTTCTCAATTAGATATGGCAATGATTATGGGTACTGGTTTCCCGCCGTTTAGAGGTGGTCTACTGAAATATGCCGACTCTCTTGGGGTAGAGAAAGTTTACCTATCTCTATTACATCTTCAAGAAAAATGTGGAGATAGATTCGAGCCCTCAGAACTAATAAAGAGTATGGCTCACAATAAAGAAAGTTTTTACAAAGGATAAACAATGCAAACATATATAACTTTAGGTTTAATTTTTGGCTTGATAGTATCTTGGTATCGTGGTATGTCTCTTTGGTTAATCTCTGCTTTTATGCTCGGTCTAATAGTTACATGTTTCTCAACAACAGCTCTGTTTTGGGTAATTTATATACCGTTGAACCTTATATTGCTACTACCGGCAATAAGAAGAGTTGCTATCTCTGCTCCATTGCTCTCTTTTATAAAAAGAGCTCAACTAATGCCAACTATTTCTCAAACTGAAAAAATTGCTCTTAGAGCCGGTGATGTATGGATTGATGGAGATTTTTTCTCTGGTTCACCGGATTTTAAAAAGATACTAAATGAGCCTTACCCGGCATTAACAAAAGAGGAAAAGGAGTTTTTAGATACAAAAGTAGACGAGGTCTGTAGTATCACGAACGATTATGAAGTATTTGCACAAAGAGATTTATCACCTGATGCATGGCAGTACCTAAAAGAGAATAAATTTTTTGGTATGATAATTCCCAAAGAGCATGGCGGACTTGGATTTTCAGCTCTGGCTCACTCTGCAGTTGTACAAAAGCTCGCTTCACACTCACAAGCTTTGGCAATAACGACAATGGTACCTAATTCGCTTGGACCTGCTGAACTAATTCTACACTTTGGAACAGAGGCTCAAAAAGAGTATTTTTTACCACGTTTAGCTGATGGCAGGGAGTTGCCATGTTTCGCACTTACAGAGCCTTTAGCCGGCAGTGATGCTACTGCTATAAACTCAAGCGGCGAGCTCTTTAAAGAGAATGAAGAGATATTTATACGACTAAATTTCAATAAACGATATATTACCTTAGGTTCGGTAGCTACAGTTATCGGTCTTGCATTTGTTTTAAGTGATCCAGATGAGATTCTAAAAAAAGGTAAAGATTTAGGTATTACCTGTGCATTGGTAGATTCTAAACTTGACGGTGTGGTTCAAGGGCAAAGACATGATCCGCTTAGTGTACCATTCATTAACTCACCAATTAGCGGAAAAGATGTTGTAATAAGTATTAATGATGTAATAGGTGGTTTGAATGGAGTCTCCAAAGGCTGGATGATGCTTATGGAGTCACTATCTGTCGGTCGTGGGATATCTCTTCCGGCAACAAGCAGTGGCGGTGTGAAACTCTCTGCTGCAGTAGCCGGTTCATACTCCAGTATACGTGAACAGTTCGGTCTATCAGTCTCCAAATTCGAAGGCATAGAAGAGGTCTTGGCAAGGCTGGCTGCAAATACATACATGTTAGATGCAGCAAGAATTTTTACCTTAGGTGCTATTGACTCTGGGAAAAAACCTGCAGTTATTAATGCTGTCATGAAATATCACTCAACAGAGATATTTAGAGACTCTATAAATGATGCTATGGATATTGTCGGTGGTGCCGGAATCTCTCTAGGCAGCAAGAATCTACTGGGTCATGCTTACATGGGAGCACCAATCGCTATTACTGTTGAGGGTGCTAATATTATGACTCGTACTCTTATACAGTTCGGTCAAGGAGTTATTCGCTGTCATCCTTTTGCATACAGTGAGATTACAGCACTTGAAGATGGTGATATAGAGGCCTTTGATAAGGCTTTCTTTGGTCATGTTGGATTTACCTTTAAAAATATGCTTAAGATGGCTCTGCTTAGTCTAAGCAGAGGCTATTTATATACTCCTGTCTCTAAGGGTGCAGGGGCTTATTATGAAAGAAAACTTGCTTGGAGCAGTGTGACTTTTGCATTTTTAACTGACTTTATCATGGCATATTATGGCGGTAGCTTAAAGCAAAAAGAGAAAATCACAGCCCGTTTTGGAGATATCTTATCTGCCATGTATCTACTTAGTGCAACACTACGCAGATATAAAGTCACTAATGATAAGATAGATGACGATTTTATAAAATATATTGGTGATAAACAACTTAGAGTTATCCAAAATGCCTATAGTGAGATTTCCGCCAACCTTTTTGACAACCCTCTCATGAAACTGCTATTTAAGCCATTTAAACTCTACATGTCACTAAATTCAATGAGTCGCGATGTAAATGATAAACTATCCAAAAAATTGGCTCACTCTATTAGTGTGAATTGTAAGATGAGAGATAAGCTGGTAGATGGTATTTATCATTCAAAGAGTTATAGAGCTATACAAGATGCTCTAAAACTACATGAGCTCTCACAACCAATTGTCAAAAAAATAAAAAAAGCCATAAGAGGTAAAAAATTACCTAAGAAGAGTATATCTTTGCTACTTGATGATGCTCTTGAAGCGGCTATAATAAATGAAGATGAGAAAAATATTTTAATTAAAGCAAAAGAAGCGAAAGAGCAAGCGGTTCAGGTAGATGGATTTAAAATAGATGATTACCTAAATAGAAAACTCTAAGGTCAAAAGATGAAAGACACTCTCTATGATGCTTCACATGTAGTATTTGCGCTTGTAGAAAAAGCTATGGCAAACTCTATAACCTTTAGCGGAGAAGAGAATCTAGATAAAAACTATCCTATACTTTTTGTAGCAAACCATTTTACCAGAATAGAAACTTTTTTAATTCCCTATGTACTATATAAGAAATTAGATTTCAAGGTACGTTCACTTGCTGATTATTCAATTTTTAAAGGAGTTCTGGGTGAGTACATGTCAGCCGTTGGTTCAATATCTACAAAAGATGAACATAGGGATGAAAAGATATTGGGTGATCTTATAACAGGTCGCATCAACTGGGTTATTTACCCTGAGGGTTCTATGATAAAAAGTAAAAAAGTTCTGCTCTCAGACGAAACGTTTCTGGTTGAAGATTCCAAAGACCTGCATAATATATATACAGGTTCAGCAGTTTTAGCTCTTAAAAGCGAGGTTGAGAAAACAAGGTACTTTAATGCACAAAACGACTGTGATGCAGAGACTATTAGGGAATTTAAAAAGAAATATTTTTTTGAGCAAAAAGATGAACCCTCTTATCATAACACACATATAGTTCCTATGAATATATCTTATTCTCCTATCAGAACAGGAAAGACTACACTTTTAGAACTTGCAGAAAAATACATAGACTCAAAAGAAGAAAAGATAAACGAAGAGATTGAGATAGAGAGTAACCTGCTGCTGAACTCACAGCTGCACATTCACTTTTCAAAAGCTATTGATGTAAAAGATTTTTTACTGAATATAAAAAGAGATCTTAATAAAGAGGGCATAGAGTTTGATGATAACAGTATAATAGAAAAGGCAAGAGTGCCGTTAACAAACTTGATGATGAATGAGGTCTATAGAAATACACTTATAACATTTGATCACCTGTTTGCTCTTTGTTTGGAGTATCTGGATGATTCAATTTTCAGCCTGAAAGAGCTAAAACTACGCATATACCTTGTTGCAAGAGAATTGAAAAATTTAGATACCTACAGACTTGATAAATCTTTGCATGCAAATCTGTACAGACTTCTAAATGATGAAACTTTTCTACTCTTTGATGATGTCTTTAAACTAAGTTTAGAACAAAACATACTCCTCCATGTAGAGAGAGAGTCCTATAGAGTAGATATAAAAAACTTTAAAAACGAGCATACTTTTAACACTATAAGACTCAAGAACATACTTCGAGTTTTAATAAATGAAACTACAATATTGCACGAACTCCATGAAACCGTGAAAAAGCAAATTCAAAAAGATATAAATTTAGTTAGCAAAGAGGTCTTTTACATCATATACAATCGTGATACCAAAGAGTTCAAATATGATTACAACAAATACTATTCAGTCTTTGACTCTAAGCCAAAAGAGGTAGGAAAACCTTTTATACTATATGACAAAGATAATACTATTGGTTGTGTTGTATCTCACGGGTACAAATCTGCACCAAAAGAGATAGAACCTCTTGCGAAATACCTTTTTGAACACGGTATCAATGTTTATGCCGTTAGACTTAAAGGTCATGGAACAATGCCTGAAGACATGAGAGACTCTAACTATAAAGAGTGGTATAACTCATTTGATGTCGGCTACTCATCACTCTCTTGTGTAAGCAAGAAGCTCTATTTATGTGGCTTTTCTACCGGGGGTCTGCTTGCACTGCTAAAAGCATCAAATGTTCAACATAAAATAGATGGAATTATCTGTATCAACAGTGCACTCTCTCTGCAAGATATTCGTGTGAAATATATAGTGCCGACTATTAATGTTTTAAACAACTTCTTATCAATTTTCAATGCTGACATAGACAGATATGAAGATGAGCCTGAACACCCTGAAATAAACTATAAGATGCATTACCTAAGCTCAATAGGAGAGCTGAAAAATTTAATTGATTTGGTAAATGAAAGGCTCTCTTATATCACAGAGCCTACACTAATAATTCAAGCAGATAAAGACCCTGTAGTAAACCCAAAAAGTGCTGATATAATCTATGACAATATCGCATCAGCAGATAAAGAGAAGTATTTTGTCAATAGTGATAAGCATGTGATAACCTTGGAAAAAAGTGTAAAAAGTGAGATGTTTAAAAAGATTGCTTCATTTATAAAAAAAAATATTGATAGTGAATAAATAGACTACTATCTTATTTATCTATATTAAGATTCTCTATGGTATTATAGCTATAAGATAGCCTTTGTGGAGGTATATTATGGTGACAGTAACATCATATGGAGCTGCAGAGACAGTGACCGGCTCCTGTCATTTAGTAAAAATCGGTCCAATTAAAATACTTATAGATTGTGGAATGTTCCAAGGAGATGGCGGTAGTGAAAGAAACTATGCACCATTTGGATTTGACCCCTCTGATATTGACTACCTTGTGGTGACACATGCTCATCTGGACCATATAGGGAGAATACCCAAACTACTAAAAGATGGCTTCAGCGGGAAGATTATATCTACACAGCCAACCCATGACATAGCAAATATCATGTTAAGAGATAGTGCAAAAATTCTAAAAGAGGAGTACCGGACTCTTAGAAGAAAAGCGAGACGTCACGGTGATGAAGCTAATATTGTAGAGCCCCTTTACACGGAAGATCATGTTAAAGAGGTATTCTTAAAAAATTGGCATATACTTCAATACTTTGAAAAACACAAGTTGCCAAAACATATACATGTCACACTCGGTAATGCCGGTCATATTATGGGAAGTTCTTTTGTCATGATTGATTATCAAGAGGAGAAAACTGCAAAACGTGTAGTATTCTCCGGAGATATAGGCAGTCCACACAGATTAATCATTGATGCACTAGATAAGGTAGAAGAAGCTGATAGCCTTTTTATAGAATCAACATATGGAGACAGAACACATAGAGCGCTAAAAGAGAGCATAGAAGAGTTTAAACAAACTATTATTGCAACCCTAGAGAGAAATGGAAATGTACTAATACCATCTTTTGCGCTAGAGAGAACACAAGAAGTATTATGGTTACTACATGAGATGTACAAAGATAATGAGCTACCAAAGTGTCGTGTTTTCATTGACAGTCCTTTGGCAATAAAAGCAACAAGAATTTATAATAAATATCCTATACATCTAAATGATGAAGTTGAATATGCAACATTGGACGATGGCAACCCTTTTTCTTTTCAAACGCTTGAGACCACTCAAACAAAAGAGGAATCAATACTTATTAATAGGGTTAAAGAGCGTTCGATTATTATAGCTGGAAGTGGAATGTGCAACGGAGGGCGTATTATGCATCATCTAAAACACCGTCTTTGGAATAAACTCAACACTGTTATATTTGTTGGTTTTCAAGTTAGGGGAACCTTGGGACGCAGTATCATTGATGGTGACGAATATGTCAAAATATACGGGGAAGATATTGTTGTAAAAGCTCAAATACAAACTATTAATGGTTTTTCAGCTCATGCAGATCAAAATGATTTGATCGAGTGGATTAGTAACTTTAAGAATCTAAAAAAACTATACTTAATTCATGGAGAAATTGAAAAAATGGATATCTTTCATCAAGTTATAAAAGATAAATTAAATCGTGATGCCAAGATAATGGAATATGGAGTTTCAGTTGAACTATAGGCGATTATTCTCTTAAATTTTAGAAGCATCATATTATACAGGGAGTTAAAAATGAAAATATTGGCACTATCAGGTTCCTTAAGAAAAAACTCATATAACACTTCAATCATAAAGTTTTTAGCATCATTAAGTGCAGATGTAAAGATTTATGACGGTATTAGTCAACTGCCTTTTTTCAACCCCGATATCGACAACTCTACCTTAGAAGATGACACCTCACCAGCAGCTGTTCAAGAGTTTAGAAAAGTAATCTCTGAGGCTGATGTCATCATCATCTCTACTCCAGAGTATGCCTTTGAGATTCCGGGTGTTTTAAAAAATGCCTTAGATTGGCTAGTCTCTAGTGCCGATGTTGTTGATAAAAATATAGTAGTTATAAGTGCTTCGACCTCTGATATGGGTGGTGATAAGGCTAATGCAGTATTGTGCGGACTTCTCAAGGTTTTAACCGGCAATATAGTTAATACAAGGCTAATAGTGGGCAGAGTCAATAAAAAAATTGATGCGATAGGTCAAATAAACGATAAAACATTGATTGATGATTTGAAAAATATATTAGATAATGTAAAATATTAAAGACCTTTACAGTTGGAGTAGTAAGTAACCGTAGCCGGCCAATCCGAGAATATTCCTTTAATTCCTACATCTTGGGCAAGAACATCCAGCATCTCATAGGTATCTCCATCATTATTAATTGCATTTGTAGTTGTTTGGTAATACCAGCCGCCGCCTGTTTTTAATAAACCCGAGCGTTCTAAGGTCCATGTTATAATATTTAAGCCTGCTGCTTTTGCTTCTTTGGCATAGGCAGACGGCACTATCTTGTTATTGGCATCAAGTTTGACCAATACCCACATTGGTGGTGCAACATAATTAACTCCATCTGCTTTTATCTGGCTCATGCTTCTAATTCCCCAAGTTGAAGAATCATCTGGATTAAAACCTTTAAAATTAGCCACATCATCTGCTGTTTCTCCATAAGCACGGCCATCAAGATAGACTGCCTGAGCACCAAAAGCCGCATGATTATTAACCCAATATAGAATATCACTGTAGTTAAATGATTGTGCAAAAACGTTCTTTGCCAAAACACCTGCATCAACATACTCTTGTATCATTTTTGAGGCATATTTTTCTTGGGTAAAGGTGCCGTTATAGGGCATAGTAACACTAGGAGTTTTAAGTTCAGGCGTCATTTTCACATTTAACTCTTTGAATAGTTCTATACTCTCTTTATGGGTCATAAGTGTTCCCGAAGCACTATAGAGATCTGTCCTCCAATCAGGAGTAGAAGCCATATACTCTTCAACAGTTCTAGCATTTGGGTTACCGGCGTCCATTTTTCCTTTTAGGGTTTTAAACTCTGCTAGAGTAATATCACTTGTACAACATTTTACATTTTCAAATGGTTTTGAACTCATAAAATCTGCCTGAACAGAACATTTATCAGCCAGTGGCGTTGCCAAAATATTAGTAGTTTTATGTAAATCACACTGAGAGTGGCGACATACCAACTCTTCATCTTTGGTAAATGTGACATCACACTCTATGATTCCGGCACCCATACGTGCTCCGGCAATATAAGACTCTCTAGTATGTTCAGGAAACTGCATCGAAGCACCGCGATGCCCTATAGAAAAATCACTCTTTACTGCTCTACTATTTTTACAAGCCTCAAGTTCATTTTTCAGAGCACTATCTTTCATTGAGTCCACAAGGAATAAAGGACGAGGTCCTAACTGTACATTTACAGTTTTCGTAGCAGAGGGAACCAAAGTATTATTAATATTACTGCAACCTGTAAAAATACTCAACACAACTAATAAACATAAAATTAGGTTCATACTCTCTCCATATAAAATATTAGAAACTACACTCTTTAAATTGTATTCTAAACTATAATTATTACACTACGGCATCAAAAGAGAGTCTTTTTGGAGACACTTTTCTTAGTATGTATATAAAAAGGCAAAAAATGCTGAAGCTACTCACTATTTGGAAAATAGTCATATGCATAAATTAGTCAACATGATATTTGGAGATATCTGATTTTTGTGAAGTATCTGAAAATGAGTATATAGTTGATTATATAAATTCTATGAGTATACAGTTTTAGATAGAACCTCTTCAACATATGGTGCAGCAATACAGGCAGTTGACAAATAGAACTAATTATTATTTCATTGTAGTTATATATAAATTACTAAAAGTATCATTGCCTATTTTAGACTCTATTATTCTAGCTAAACTACCATATATAATAATAGTGTATCTATATTGTATCCAACCTACATAATTAGAGATTGTATGAACTCTTATTAAGGCAGATTTAATACGGTTATTTTTTTCATACTCAACTAATGCTTTATCTAAATTCATATATGATGGTTCATTGTTAATTTCCAACGTCATAGGCATTATTTTAGCTATTTTTAAATTCATATTTTGTTTGTAGATTTTTACAGTATGTCCACGTTTTTTTGCAAGTGCACTATACGTTTGAGCAATTTTATCAGTTGATGCATCATACGATAAGCTATAGTTTGAAACTGCTTCTCTTGCAGAATTACTCATACTACCAAGCTCCCCAGAAATATATTGTTTAATTACAACCATATCTGGCATATAATTAATTTTATATTTTTTGTCAATAATATTGTCCATTATTGATTTTGTTATATAGGAATCTGCTGACCCATTTAGTGTTTCTAAAGGTGTTAGTGGACTAGGTGGTTCTATACATTCACCCATCAGCTCTATAACTATACTTATTAAAAGTAGCATTAAACCTAAACTATTCTTCATACTTATCCTTATTTATTTGGATAATATACAGCTCAACAATAAAAAATGTTATCTGAGGATATTATATCCTACTTAAGAGGTAATTTCAATAGTTAATACGCCAATTCAAGTTTAAAGTGCAACACTTATAAAAAATAGAAGAATGGATTGAAGAGAGAGGTTAGCTGCGATAAAATAAGATTCCAATCCGCCAAGATAGGGAAACTTATGAAATACAAACAAC